>Ga0154020_10004091_pt1 | contig 17418 bp, 15 predicted proteins | sample Klosneuvirus_201_FD_109709 | JGI IMG/M metagenome (GOLD analysis project Ga0154020, IMG submission 109709) | Active sludge microbial communities from wastewater, Klosterneuburg, Austria - Klosneuvirus_20160825_MG | ecosystem: Engineered > WWTP > Aerobic digester > Activated sludge | place...
AAGTTTCCGTCAACGCTGACCTTCAGAGCGGTTTGCACCGCCATGAGGCTTTCTTTCGTGTATTCGTTGTAGCGGTAACACGTCGGAGCCGTGGACTGACCTGCGCTTACCGTGCCACTTGAGAACGAGACGAATCCCATCACCAAGACGGACACAGCGACCAGCAGTCTGAATGACTTGTACATGTGCATCCCCTTTCTCGGGGGATCGCTCGCTTCCGCGAGAATGGGGGAATTCCCCATTAACACATATTATAGCATAAGCATGATAAAAAAGCAAGATATGGAGGTGCGGACGGGAGTCGCACCCGTTTAGCAGCTTTTGCAGAGCTGTGCCTGACTGTTCGGCCACCGCACCATCTGCTAAATTGTACAGCAAAAGACTAACATCTTAAAAGACAATGAAGTAGAATATATTCAGATCAAGAGTGGATAATAATATAACAATCTTGACAAACAAGCGGGCGAGTGGCGGAATCGGTATACGCGTAGCACTTAAAATGCTATGACCAAAAGTCTTGTGGGTTCAAGTCCCACCTTGCCCACCATAAAATTATTCTTAGTTTAGAGCTATATCTTAGCTAAGGAGGAAATAACCCGCGAGGCTTGGGGGTGAGAAATGCCGGTGGCATTTCGCAAGGGAGACCACTGTTGATTCGCTGTACAGCGAATGTGCTTCAAAGACGTGGCGACGGGGTCGCCGAAGGTGACCAAGTCCCGCCCACCTTATAAAATTATGAAAAAACGACCACATTTTCACTACATTGCTATTGCCTTTGGAACTGTCCTATTCTGGAGAGGCGCTTGGAATCTAATTGATCGAATCCCAGGTATAGGTGATACGTTTTTGTTTGATATCGCGACTGGGGTAATTGGTTTAATTATGCTCTATGCACTCACTAAGAGCTTTAAGCACTTGGACTAACATGGCAAAAAAAGCATCACTTGATCCATCCAGAAAAAAGAAACTACCAGCATACCGGTCTTTTCGACTGAGCCGGACAATCAAACCTGACGCAATTCATGTAATACCTCCGCTTAAACAGCTATGGACTGACACGTGGAACTTTTTGTGGCTACACCACAGGAAAATGCTCAAATTTGTGGCTGTCTACACGCTGACTTACCTCGTACTAGTCAAGGGGCTTACCGGTTTCTCCCTCGACACTGCTGAGCTAAAGACGGAGCTTCAGGAAGCATTTGGTGGGAGTTTTGGGTCGATAACTACATTTACGTTGCTGTACGCGTCACTGCTGAGTTCGCTTTCTGGTTCTTCTTCGGAGATCACTAACTATTTCATGGTCACTATAACTGTGGTATTTTCTCTAGCGTTTATTTGGTTGGTCCGAAAACTGCATCTAAGGAACTCTACCGCGACAGTAAAAGACGCTTTTTATCAGGGAATGCGCCCATTGATTCCATTTCTCGTAGTTATAGGGATCATGCTCATGCAACTTATACCGGTTGCAATCGGGGGGTTGGTGTATTTATCGATTCAGTCGACAGTGCTGGCTGTTTCTGATTTGGAAGTGATCAGCATCACCGTACTAGCCATACTTGGCCTAGTTCTAACGGTTTATCTGCTCGCAGGGTCGGTATTTGCGATTTATATAGTGACTTTGCCAAATACCACACCTATGGTTGCGCTACGCTCGTCTATGCGTCTGCTGAGGATTCACCGCTGGGTCGTGCTCAGACGAATGATACTTTTCTTTATAGCGCTAATTGCACTTGGCTTTGTGCTGGTGTTTCCATTCATCATATGGTTCCCTGCACTTGCCGAATACGCGTTTTTTGTTATGGGCTGTGCGTCTTTTGCCGTCATGCATACGTTCATGTACAAGCTGTATAGGAGCATGCTGTGAACAGATACCAAGAATTGCTAAGTGTGTTGTCGCAGTATCACTATGAATACCACGTCCTTGATGCACCAACTGTAAGCGACGCAGTGTATGACGGTCTCTACTCAGAGCTCAAGAAGATTGAAGCCGAACACCCCGAGCGGGTATCACCCAACAGCCCAAGTCAGCGTGTGGGAAATCAGCTACTAGACGAGTTCAAAAAAGTACAGCATTCATCGCGTATGCTGAGTCTCAACGATGTATTTAGTGTAGAAGAAGTAGAGGACTGGGTAAAACGCATGGACAAGCTACTGCCCGGCACCAAACATGAGTTTTTTGCTGACATAAAAATGGACGGTCTTGGCTGTGCGCTGATCTATGACGACGGGCAATTTGTACAGGCGATCACTCGGGGAGATAGCTATATAGGCGAAGATGTAACCAGCAACGTCCGTACTATCAAAAACATACCTTTGACTCTCCGTGGAGAATCGATTTTTTGCAAAGGCCGTACAGAGATCCGTGGTGAGATAGTGATGTACAAAGCCGATTTTGATGCACTTAACAAAAAACGCCGAGATGCCGGCGAGCCAGAATACGCCAATCCCCGTAACCTCGCTTCTGGCACAATTCGACAGCTTGATCCGCGCTTGGTAGCGGAAAGACCATTGATGTTTCGTGCCTATGATTTGCTTCGAAATGACCCAAGTGAGGTTCCCACAAATAGCTTCGCTTATGAAACACTTAGATCTCTTGGCGTATCTGCAAACAACGAAGCGTCGGTATTTAGTAGCCTCGGCGAAGTTATGGATTTTGTGCATCATTGGGACACTGCACGTGACGCACTACCATACCAAATGGACGGCCTGGTCATAAAGGTTAACGACCGAAAACTATTTACAGAACTAGGGGTTGTCGGCAAGCAACCAAGGGCGGCTGTGGCCTATAAATACCCAGCCGAAGAAGCTACAACGGTCGTCCAAGATATAGTAATCAGCATCGGTAGAACTGGCGCAGCTACGCCGGTCGCCGTATTTGACCCGGTTGTAGTTGCTGGTACGACGGTTCGACATGCGTCACTACATAACGCAGATGAGATTGCCAGAAAAGACGTCCGTCGCGGAGACACGGTCGTTATATATAAAGCAGGGGAGATTATTCCTCAGGTTGATCGTGTCATACTTGAGCTTCGACCAAAAAGTAGCCAGCTGATTGATTATGAGGCAGAATTAAAGCGTCAATACCCGGAGCTTACATTTGAGCGTCCAGATGGTGAGGCAGTGTACAGGGTGCAAGGGACATCGTCTGACTTGATTCTGAAACGCTCCTTAGAACACTATGCATCTAGGGTTGCGCTAGACATCGACGGTCTTGGTGAAAAAAATGTCGTCGCACTTGTAGATGCTGGGCTAGTAAAAGATATCGCTGATATTTACACAGTGACGAAAGACGATTTACTCAAACTGGAGCGCTTTGCAGAACTATCGGCAGATAATCTAATTTCTGCGATCAAAGCCAAAAAAACACCAGAGCTTGAACGGTTTATCTTTGGGCTTGGGATCCGACATGTAGGTGCCCAAACGGCCATAGACCTTGCTAACCACTTCGAAAGTGTCGAAAAAATGTCTCAAACTACACTTGATGAGCTAAGGTCGATCAACGGTATTGGCGAAGTGGTAGCCGAGTCGATCATGGCCTGGTTTGGTGACCCCGACAACATTACTTTACTTGCTAAGTTCAAATCTCTTGGAGTAGAGCCCAACTTTGTTTCAAAAGCCAACGGACCGCTTGTTGGTAAAAGCTTTGTGATCACTGGGTCGCTCGAAACAATGTCGCGCGATATAGCATCAGACAAAATTCGAGCACTCGGAGGAACATTTCAGACATCTGTAGCAAAAGGCACTACATACCTCGTGATGGGCCAAAAAGCCGGTGCCAGCAAGGCGACAAAGGCTAGGGCACTTGGCACTGAGGTCATAGACGAACCAGCTCTTATAGCAATTTTGGGTAGCTAGTACATTGCAATGTTGCAGACTTGTAGCTAGTATAAGCATAAAGGGAATTTAAATAAGGGGAGGATTATTTATGGAACCGCAAACACCTGCACCACAGGAACCACAAACTACTCCGGCTGATCAGCCGGCAGAGATGCCAGAACAACAGTCAGCGCCAGTAGTGCAAGTTGATTCTAGTGATCAAGAAATAGCTACAGCCGTAGAAGCGACTCCGGTCACGCCTGTCGCGCCAGTTGAAGTTGTAAATCCGGGTCATGGCCTAGGGATAGCTGGCCTAATACTCGCGTTTTTGTCGCCGTTGATTGGATTTATTCTCAGCTTGATTGCACTCAACAAATCCAAAAAAGCTGGTATGAAGAACGGCGTTGCACTAGCTGGAGTTATTATTTCTAGTATTGGCATTGTCGTTGGTTTGATAATCGCAAGCGTAGTTGTGTTTGCTGGCGTAAAGGTTGCCCAAAAGTGTGCAGATCTTGGTCCTGGTACTCACTACGAAAATGGCACTACGTATACGTGCGAATAGCGTTTAAAATCGCAAATCAAAAAACCGCTCGGTAAAGAGCGGTTTTTTGTTCGAACCGGTAAAATTACCAGCTACGAGTGTTGCCACCACGAGCACCACGATCGCCACCACCACCGAAATCACGACGAGGTCGATCTTCCTGTGGGCGAGCTTCGTTAACCGCAATAGTGCGGCCGTCGAGCTCGGAACCGTTTAGCTTTTCGATAGCTGCATCAGCTTCTTTGTCGTCTTCCATTTCGACGAATCCGAAACCTTTGCTTCGACCGCTGTCGCGATCAACGATGACCTTTGCGCTTGTCACTGTGCCACATGTAGCAAAGTGAGCAGCCATTGTGTCGTCGGTTGTAGCCCATGCTAGGCTACCTACAAATAACTTTTTCAAGATATGTATTCCTTGTTTAGTTTACGCACTTAGTCGACCTTCTCATATCTAGAACCTCACCGTTTGCCTGCTGTTGCCAGCTGTAACCTTGTGCGTAACCTATAACGAGTACTACGTGCCAATGGGGATTATACGCGAGTTGGGTGTAAATAGATATAGCGCAACATATATTGATGTAGTGTAAGTGCTTATGGTATGATCGGTGAGTAAACCTTGGACGCATTCCTTGGGCTCCTACTAAGACAAACATCCCGAATCGACAGATAAAAATAAAAAGTCAAAAAAGAGCCCTCTCGGGTGGGCGCGCCCAAGGTTTTAACGTTTCACTTTAAGGCGGACAAACCAGGTCTTTGACCTCAGGGTTTTCCCGCCTTAGACGCAGGGAAGCAAAGGCTTCTCTGGTGATCCACCCTTTCAATGACAAATAAGATCATAGGAGACCTATGATCTTATTTGATTAAAAAGACTGTTACAATTATCGGATGAATATTCAAACAATTGGCACCCATAATGGCAAATTCCATAGCGATGATGTATTTTCAGTAGCACTACTCACTACACTATTCCCAGATGCTGTAGTTACTCGTTCGCGTGACCAGTCAGTGCTTGATACGCTTGATCTAGTACTTGATGTCGGCGGTGAATATGATATTTCTAAAAACCGATTTGATCATCATCAGGTTGGTGGGGCGGGCGATAGGCCCAACGGCATACGATACTCAGCATTCGGGCTAATCTGGCAGGCGTATGGTCTTGAATACTGCCAAGGCAACGAAGAGGCCCATAAACGACTATTTGAAGGTTTCGTATCTTCCTTTGACGCATACGACAACGGACACGATACCTTTGAGATAACTACCGTAGATGCATCTGTCGTACAGTTGCAGGATATATTTGATAAGTATCTCAACCCCAACTCTAGTGAGCCATGCGAGCTTGAGGACTACGACAGAGCCTTCGCTTCAGCAGTTGAAATGGCAAAAATAATTTTGGACCGGGTGGTCAAGCGCCAGATAGCTAAAGTAAAATCAGAACAAGATTTCTTTTCACAATGGCAACAGTCACCAGACAAACGGTTTGTAGTTCTAGACATGCACTGTAGCGCTGGAGATATGGCAGAGAAAATGCCAGAACTGCTCTACTACGTATATCAAGCACCAAACAAAAATTGGCACGTGCAGGCGATGACAAAAGGCAAGGGAACGTTTGATACCAAAAAACCACTACCCGTCGGTTGGGCCGGGCTTAAAGACTCCGAGCTTGCAGATTACACTGGAGTAGCTGATGCAATATTTTGTCACAACAATCTGCATCTCTGTGGCGCAGGTAGCAAAGAAGGAGCGCTCAAACTCCTGGAGTTAGCACTACAGTAGTGCTTATGCTTGCGATGTAGAAATGTGTTGGTATGATTAACCGATGAGTAGTGTCTCCAATAGTAAACATGCAACACCGTGGCGACGAGATGACTTACTGAGTAGTGCCGAAAGTATTGGAGAGCGCGTCGGTGCTTGCTATGAAGTAATCGGTAATTCTCATTTATCACCTGATATGCTTCGTTCGGTTTTGTCAGTTCAACGCATAGAGCCACCACAGATAGATTTGGCACCACAAATTACAGCTAGACGAAACCTGATAGGATCGAATATTGGGCTGTTTCTTCCACTCGAAGGTACAGCAGTGGAAAATCAATATAGCTTCGTAGAAATTATGCTAAGGGCGCGCATAAATGCTGGAGCTCATCCATTTGATATTGATGCAGAATATACTGCGTCACGACTTGATACAGAGCTCAGCCGACTTGAGAAGTTTCGTATGTTTGGCTTGAAGCTACTGAAAGATTGGGAGGAATATGCTGATGAAAGGTTCGCCCTTCAGGACTTCTCAAGATTGCGGCCGATGAAAGTGCCCCATATACCAAAAGACGAAGATTTTAGAATTGACTTCGCCCATGCCCATAATGGTCGCGCTGTAGATGTAGCATTTGCAAATTGGCTACTGGGCGCAGCACAGCCTCATCTCGCCGTGAATGCAGATCTAGTTATCGATACGCCTGACATATCTAGGAAGCACGAGCTTGCTATTTGGGAGTTTCTTAATTCAAATATCGATAGAACTCCATTCCGATCGACGTATTCCAGGGCATTTGATACCGAGCAGGAATTTATGGCAGTTTGTGGAGAGCTACAGCAAATCGCTGTCGGAGATGAAAACGTTCTTGAGATGTTTGAAGGCAATAAAGTCCCTTTATGGCGCATTGTTGAAGCGTGTATGGATTCGTGCAATGTTGCAGACGTAATCGATCTAATACTGAGACACCCGCAGATCAACGATTATTCGCAGAGGATGGACATAATTAAAGCAGCATATGGCTGGGCAGAAAACAAAAAAATGGCTGACCACCCAGACGGCACAACAGACTATAAGCAAATTGCCAGACAATGGCTGGTAGCGCTCGACCTTGTTGGCGCGTAACATAAAGCCTGCAAAAATTATTCAAGTACACTTGGCAAATTTCATCAGAAGTTTAAATATACCATTTCTAGGCAATTGCCTAAAAATGGTATATTTTCTGAAACACGACATATTTGCTAGAATGTAGCAGTCCATATTTGGGGCATTAGCTCAGTTGGTTAGAGCGCATCGCTGGCAGTGATGAGGTCAAGAGTTCGAGTCTCTTATGCTCCACCAAACTAACAGTCCATATCGAAAGATATGGGTTTTTAGTTTGGAGAGTAGTGGCACGAACTCTTGACCGCTACAAGCTTGCTTGGAGCAAGGTCACAGTTCGATTTTCAGTCCAGTGCCCGAGTCTACTCGGCGCACAGATTGAAATAATCATCTCTTATGCTCCACCATATAAAGTCCGACCATTATGGTCGGTTTTATTTGGTGAAAAAGTCGCCTGATACAATAGATTGATATGAATTTAAAGAAAAAAGTCGACGGGCTCACCGTAAGCACCCTGCTTCTATTAGTAGGAGCAGTCGTGCTATTTATATTTAGCGTATATATGTGGCAAAAGTTTGTTGCAAATTCGGATAAGCGGGTAGTGTGGTCGGCTGTCGAAAGTGCACTCTCTACAGATGGAGCGCAGGTTGTGGTAGATGATTCGACGGGTGAAACGCTTCAGCGAGCAACGACTAAGCTAGATTTTAGTGGAGACCTGAGTGCAGAAACTCGATCGGAGTATAAAGACGGCGCAATCGATACCGTCATAAAAACCGTATCTACCAAAACTAAAGACTATTTATTTTATGAGCGCAATAACAATACAAAAAACCCCGGGCTAAAAGATCTAGAGGGAGTGTGGGTCGACATAAGCACCGAGGGCCAAACAGAAAGCAAGACGCTTGCTGATACGTTTACAAATGGGGCATTGGTACTGGCTGGTAATATGCCAAGTGCCGACCGCAAAAAGCTGATCAAGCAGATGAAAACCGACAAGCTATATACAGTGCTTGGAGTTGCAAAAACCGACAAAAGTAACGGAAACGAGATACGAACTTATAAAGTTAAGCTTGATTCGATTGCATTCAACAAAGCGCTAAAAAGCTATTTTTCTGCTCTTGGGCTTGACGAAGCAAGTAGCCAGGTACAGTTAGAAGGCTCAGATTCAATTACGCCCACGATCGAGATTGCTATAGATATGTCGACCAAGAAAGTCGCCGGTACCGGCTATCCAGACATTTCGTCTAGCGGTGCACGCACGTATGCAGAGTGGGGCACAAAGTTCACTTTTGAACTACCTTCGAGCACTATAAGTGGCGAAGAGTTGCAAAATAGGATCGATCCAATTTATACTCAAACACAGTAAATTATGACAAAGAGAAACCCAACCAAAACCAAATCAAATCAGCAACCCAGCGCCCTAGCCAAACGTACGGCTACGTTCCGCACTGCTATACCGCTTCTGCTGACATTGGTACTTTTAGCTGTGATCTATGTGTTTGTGCTTTTGCCTGATTCGCCCAGCAACTCGCTAAAAGGTGCAATTCTAAATAGCTTTGATCCAGAAAAACAAACGAGCTACCGTTATGATGGTTCATTTGGCGATACGAATAGAGGAATCGAAGGCGAGTACGGTGGCCAAAAGGCCAGTAACGGTGATAGCGAATTCAGAGTACGACTAAAAAATGAAGAGATTTACACAAGCCTTGAGACGATTAATATAGGTGATACAAGTTATCTCCGCATCGAAGGAGTCGAAAATTTAAACACAATTTTAGCCAAAATTACTGGTGTAAAAAAGCCTTCCGATGAGGCTACTGGGCTATTACAAGCGATTCAATCTAAATGGATAGAGCTAACACCGGCAACCAAAGTAGCGCTAGAGTCTCAGACTTCGTGTATTAACTATTTGCCAGGTTTTGGTAATACACCATCAGCACCAAAGCTTACTGCCGACAACTATCCTTTTGAGTTAAAGAGTGGCCCTAGTAAAACTAAAGACGACTCAGAAGATCGTACTTACGAAGCAGTACTGATCCAAGACCGCGCAGCATCTGGCCCAGAAGAAGCTATAACTAGCCTTGTCAACTGCCTTGAATCCAGCTTTGGGGAAGACGATTACAGGCTACGTGATTCAGGCAAAGTCGACGAGCAATCGATGAGATTTGTATTTACTGTTGACCCACTGTCCAACACTGTTACTCGTATGGTTGTAAAGCAAGTCGGACAGTACTTTCAGTTAGTTATGCGAGACTACAACAAAGATGTCACTATTACTGCTCCAGACTCACCTGAGAACATCAGACAAGTTTACCTGGGGCTCTCACCCGCTCAGCAATCATTTTTGATCGGTCAGGCGGGTATTGATATTGGTTCTGTACTACAATAGTAGTATGACCATTATCGTAGACAACAAAGCTGTAGGTTATGACCGTAAGGGAAAAGGCAAACAAGTGGCTGTCTTACTGCACGGGTGGGGAGCAAATAGACGAAGTCTAGATGCAGTTGCCAAAGAGCTAAGTTCAAAATATACAGTGATCAGTCTCGACGTACCGGGATTTGGTGAGTCTGAACGACCGGATGAGATATGGGGACTCGGTGAGTACGCCGGTTGGCTATCGGCCTGCCTGGCGAAGCTAAAGGTTGAACCATATGTACTAGTCGGCCACTCAAATGGTGGAGCAATCGCAATCAAGGCGGTGTCACTGGGGCTAGCTGTAGAGAAGCTAGTTCTAATCGGGGCGTCAGGAATTCGAAGTCGTGAAAATGGCAAAAAAATGTTCTATAAAACTGTTGCCAAAACCGGCAAAGTTGCCACAGCAGTACTACCAAAATCTGTCCGCAAGCGAATACGTGGCAAATGGTACAACTCAATAGGCAGTGAGCTATACGATACAGCTGGCATGGAAGAGTTTTTCAAAAAAGTTACCAGCGAAGACCTATTGATAGATTCAGCCATGCTCGGTGTGCCAACACTACTAATTTACGGATCAGAAGACAAAGCCACTCCGCCACTTTACGGTCGACTATACCATGAATCTATCGATGACAGCACGCTTCAGATTGTAGAAGGTGCGGGTCACTACGTATTTGTCGACAAACCAGATCAAACTATGTCACTAATCAAGGATTTCTTGAAATAAATGCTACTAAGTTCAAAGCGATTTGCATCGGTATTTGTTGTTGATTATCCAAAAAAGTTAGCCTACATTTGGCAGGCTAGTGAGTATTCGATACCACGGGCTATGCACTGGTGGGCCAAAATAGGGGACTTTACCAAATTTGCTCGCAGGGGAGACCTCGTCGAAACGCGTGTTTCAATACTAGTTCGAGTAATTATCGCACTAATAGTAGGTGTTTACTGGTTGGTTAACTTGTTAAGCATAATCATGATTCATACTACTATCCTTGCGAACGTTCTCCATATTATTGCTAGTATACTTCTCTACCCCATCGCTGTTGTATTTATGTCTATAGTTCCGGTAGTTCTACTAAGATTTGCAAAAGTCCCGTTAGATCGTAAGAAAATTATGAGAGCCAGAACCATCTACCGGGATCATCCTGGTATGGTAATTGCTGTTGCTGGTAGTTACGGTAAAACTTCCATGAAAGAACTGCTTGTCGTCGCGCTTTCCGCGGATAAAAAGGTAGCTTCGACACCTGGCAATAGAAACACTTTACAAAGCCAGGCCCAGTTTGCGAGTAAGTTATCTGGCACCGAAGAATTTGTAATCGTAGAGCTCGGTGAAGGCGCCCCGAGGGATGTAGCCAAGATGGTTGACCTGATTGACCCAGACTACGCTGTTGTAACTGGGCTTGCGCCAAATCATTTAGATCGATACAAAAATATTGAGGCTATTGCAAAGGATTTCGAGGCCCTACTTGCTCATGTTGGCTCAGACAACGCATATCTAAACGCAGATAGCCCAGAACTATTTCGACTACTAGGTACGAAAGGAACAAATTACTCGTCTGATGGCTTTGATGGGTGGGTGCCCTTAGACGTATCGGTTGGAGTAGATAGTCTAAAGTTTGAGGCAGAGAAGTGTGGTAAAAGTTTTAAGCTTGAGTCGAAGTTTGTCGGTCGCCATAACATAGGCCCGATGTTATTTGCAATAATTTTCGCCGAACGCCTTGGTGCAAAACACCGGAATATAATAAAAAATATCGAGGTGCTTAAGCCGTACGAACACCGCATGCAGGCCAGAAAACTACATGGCGCATGGTTAATCGACGATACTTACAATGGCAATATTGAAGGCATGATCGCTGGCCTCGCCTACCTAGAAGAAATAGAAATAACCGGCAGAAAAATCTACGTCACTCCAGGACTAGTCGATCAGGGCGACGAGTCTGTAGCGGTCCATGAGCGACTTGGACGGGCTATAGCGGACTCTGCACCCGACCAAGTATATCTGATGAAAAATAAGGACTCAGACACCATACGGTCAGAATTAACTACAAGCGGTTACGGAGGAAAAATTACGATAGTAGACGATCCACTAAGTTTTTATATCAACATACAGGATGTGCTTGCGGATGGTGACGTTATGCTATGTCAGAACGATCTTCCTGATCAGTATCAGGCGTAGACTCCAGTAGCTTCTTTGCACGGTGAGTGTCAAGATCTACGACTTTCGGCAAATATGTTTCGGCGTCAGTAGCCATACGGGCTACTACCGCTTCGGGCTCTGTAGCTTGATCATACGGCGCACCGAATAACGGCTTATAACGACCTTCTCTAACGGCTTTATCATACATTTCTTGATCCTGTATCCGCATTTCCTCATCTAGCTTTGCATATCTTGCACGCTCCGCTATTTCGTCGCCGTTAAATATAGCCCATAGCGCGCTTTTCATAATGCGCTTATTTAACCGATGTTCGGCGGTATCGCTAAGTTTTCCTATGGGTAACTGGTTGGGTGATTCGTATTTCACGTTGTTTGGTTGGTAGGATCAAGATTATATACCGAAAAACTCACAATACAAGCCCTGATTTAAATGTATATAGTAATTGCATAAGACAATTGTGATAGACTATATTTATGAAAACCATAGCCGTTATTTTTGGTGGTAAATCGACAGAGCACGATGTATCTATTATCACTGCGCTTACAAGCATAATTCGCCCGCTCAAGACCGTGGGTGGATATGAGGTTGAGCCTGTCTATATATCCAAAGAAGGAAACTGGTATTGGGACGCAAAGCTAGCCGACATATCACTATACCAATCGGGCGAGATCGAAGATTTTATGCGTAGGAGCCCAAAAACACATCTACTGTTTGACGATGGCCTTACTCTTGTAAAATCCAGTCAGTTTGCGGGCCGTAAGCAGTACAAAAAGGTCGACGTAGTTTTCCCGGCGATGCATGGTACACACGGCGAAGACGGCGAGCTTATGGGCCTGTTAGAAATGGCCGGTGTGCCGTACGTCGGGTGTGGTCCTACTGCTTCGGCAATCGCCATGGATAAAGTGCTTGCAAAGCAGGTTGTTGAGAGCAATGGCCTGCCTGTGGCGAAGTATGAATACCTGTACCGTGATACTTATCTACGCAAAAACAAAGCAGTTGTTGATGAGCTTCAGAAAAATCTGAAATTCCCGTTATTTGTGAAGCCCGCACACCTTGGTTCAAGTATTGGAATTTCCAGAGTAACCAACGATGGCGAGCTGGAAAATGCGATTGAAGTTGCCCTTCACTATGACGAAAAAATAGTTGTAGAAGAGGAAATCCAAAATCTAATTGAAGTGACTTTGCCAATTATGGGCAACGAAGAGCTAAAAGTAGCCTGCCTTGAGCGCCCGATTGCAAAGAGTGATCAGTTCTTTGATTTTGATACCAAATATATGCGTGGGGGCAAAATGGGTGGTAGCAAAACCGGCGCAAAAGGCGCTCAGGGCTATAGCGAATTACCAGCAAAAATTGATAAAAAATTAGAAGAAAAAGCCGTTGAACTGGGCAAACGAGTGTATCGAATTCTGGAATGTAGCGGTATCGCCCGAATAGATATGCTTATCGACGAAAAGTCAGGAGTTGTGTATTTCAACGAGGTAAACCCACTCCCAGGTAGTCTCTATGCCCATAACTGGCGAGCGTCGGGTGTGAGCAATGTTCAGTTGGTAGAAGATCTGGTTTACCTCGCAGAACAAAGATTCAAAAAGAAACAACGGCTCGCAACGACATTTGAAACTAGTTTCCTTAAGCAGTTTTGACTACACTAGATATATGGAAAAACTACTAGACATACTTTTTTTGACACTTACTCGTCTATATCTATACAAAGGCAAGCACAAAACCGTAGTAGTGACGGGGAGTATCGGTAAAACCTCTGTGACGCAGGCAGTTGCGACAGTGCTAGCCGAGCAGTTTGTCGTAAAAACCACTAAGTATAACTACAACACTCCTCGGGGCGTGTCCATGACGGTATTTAATTTCACTATTCCGGTACGCCAAATAGGTTGGATCGGCTTACTTTGCAGAGCACTGGGAAAAGCAATTTTTACTTGGCCCAAATTCACAATGTTGGTGCTCGAGCTGGGTAGCGACAAACCGGGCGACGTTCAAAAATTTGCATTTTTGAGACCAGATCTCGCAGTAGTTACGGCTACGACTCCGGAGCATATGGAATTTTTCAAAACTATCGATGCAGTGGCAAAAGAAGAACTCGGAACCGCTGTATATGCGAACGAGCTAATCATCAACACTGATCTAGTACCAGCAAAATATATCAAAGAATATGCCAGTTGGTTGCCATCGACGTTCTATGGCAAAAAAGCCTATAATAACGTACAGGTTGACGGTAATCAGGTGATAATTTCCGTTGAAGATTCTCGGATTAGCTCCACTGATTTTAACTTGATCGGAGCATCGGGGTTGTCGACACTGCTTGCAGCGGCACTCGTTGCAAAACATCTCGGCATGGATGGCATGACGATTAAACAGGGACTGTTAAGGATACGCCCAGTTGCTGGGCGCATGAACAAGCTCGTAGGGCTAAATGGTTCGGTGGTCATTGACGATACATACAACTCTAACCCAGAAGCGGTAAAAGTAGCATTAGATTATTTGTATGATCAAAAAGCGACCAAGCGCATAGCGCTCTTAGGCATGATGAACGAAATGGGCGCAGAGAGCGAAAAGCTACACCGCCAGGTTGGGTCTTGGTGCGACCCGAGAAAACTTAGTCTACTCGTAACACTCGGTGAAGACGCCAATAACTACCTTGCCGAAGAAGCAGAAAAAAACGGTTGCAAGGTAATTCGGACAACCTTACCTGCTGAAGCTGGCAACATCATAAAAAAGCATCTCTCCATGGGTACTGTAGTTCTTGCAAAAGGTTCGCAAAACGGTGTGTATGCAGAAGAAGCGGTAAAGATGTGGCTATCAGACCCTGCTGACGTGAGCAACCTTACGCGCCAACATTCTTATTGGCCAGCAAAAAAAGCCGACTACTTCGTAAATATCTAAAACGTTGTGAAATACTATTTTTCTTGTTGCGATTGGCATGCAGTGTTTGAATTAAGTTCAATAGAATAAACCAATATCGGAGAAGTATGGCTGAAACTCACGAACTGTGTCCCGGTATTCAAGAGCTTTCGAGTAGATTACAGCGCAGAGGAGTCGCGGCTAGGTATTTATTTGCTCTAATCGACGGTAAGCATGTTCACAAACATATTTCAGAACAGCTTGTCGAGGGTGGAGTTTATGCAAATATGAATTCAGCAGTCGTTTCACTTAGCATACTGACAAACGATATCAATACTTTTGCACGGGAAAAATGGGGTTCGACTCTCATCGTAAAAAAGAGTGTCTATGGGGCGTATTCGTGTGCCGCTGCACTGACTGAGCACTTTGTGGGGCTGCGCTATTCTTTATTGCCCATGGACATGAGTAATGTTGACCCGACAGTATTTATGGATGAGCAACAAAAAGAAGCTTATGAGCAACAAAAGGATCAAACAAATGACAGGTTGGAAAAACGCGTGGAGCAATCTAACGATGAAGAACCGACTGATAGTGAGCTTGAAGATCTAGAAAAAGAGCTAAGAGAAACCCCTGATGGGATAGTATATTTTATCTCTCAGGATAGTATAAAACAAAAACGTACTGAGCGTTCGAATGAAAGAACACGACTAAGAAGTACACCTCCACGGGTGAAAGTTCAATTTAATGAGCAGACATCTGGGGCGGGGAATGATGACCCCGAGGGAGATAACTTGCGTTGGTATTTAGAGGAGATCGGGGCGACTGACTTGCTAACCAAAGACGATGAACAAATTCTTGGTCGTGCTGTAAAGGAAGGTCTAGATGCTGAATTTGTACTGCGCGAAGGAACAGAACTATCTGATGGGGAGCGTATTGAGCTACTGCTAAAAATACATGCAGGCCAGAAAGCTAAAGACAAATTTATTAGATCTAACCTCAGGCTTGTAGTGTCGATCGCGAAAAGATACCAATCTTCTCCACTAGCATATCTTGATTTGATTCAGGAAGGAAATTTCGGGCTAATACGAGCGGTTGAAAAATTTGACGGTCGAAAGGGCTTCAAGTTTTCTACTTATGCCACATGGTGGATCCGTCAGTCGATCACCAGAGGAATTGCAAATACTGGTCGCTCTATACGTTTGCCAGTTCACACCAACGATATGTTGTCTCGACTACAGAAGGTTCGTGCAAAACTTGAACTAGATTTTAAAAGGACAGCAACAGTATCTGAAATAGCCAAAAAAATGGAAATGTCCGAAAGTAAGATTGTGGAGGCACTTGGATACGGGCAGGTACCATTATCACTGTCACAACCGCTCAACCATGAAGGAGATGGAGTCTTGGGGGACGTTGTAGAAGATGATGGTGCGACAGATCCTGCCGAAGAAGCATCTAGGTCCGATCTCCCTGATATGGTCGCTAGGATGCTCGCTTCACTAACACGGCAAGAGCAAGAGGTTATAACGATGAGATTTGGGCTATTAAATGGTGTGCAGAAGACGCTTGAAGAAGTAGCGCAAGAATTTGGTGTTAATCGTCACGCGATTGTTCAGATCGAATCGAGAGTTAAGTCGAAACTAAGGCATCCTTCTGTCGGCGCCCTGCAATTTGTGAGCTTAATGAAGTAGCAAATGGCCACAAGTAGAAGCGTAAGCTTGAAGTACGAAAACTTTCGCATTGTCGGTGCTAAGCATAGAGTTTTTTAGTTGATCAGTGGCCGGGTCCTTGGGGTAGTCACGTAGTTTGCCTTCGGCGTCACAGCTGAGGCCGGGGTATAGTGCAAGTAGTCTGCGGTATGGTTCAAGGTCCTCGCCGGGTCCAAAACCTCCAGCAACACCAAGCCCAAGTAGTGGCGCATGCTCGGTCAGTGCATCTAAAAACTTTTTGTATAAGGTTTCGTCGAATCTTTTACCTGCACCCCCAGAACTGTCAAGTAAAGTGTGACTTACTCCACTTTCAGCAAGTCTTTTGGCAATCTCAACGGGGTCTGAGTGTGCTAGAACTGAGCCCGAAAGTTGAGCAATTATGAAATCTGCCCCAAGTCGGGCTTTTGTTAGTCCCAAGACCTTCGTATAGTCTTTTTCGTGCCATGCAAGATTGTTGAATTGCCAGCCGTCCACACGGCAATCGCCTGGGATGCGGTCTATACATTCGCCAGTGAGCCGAGCCACGTCGTTAGGGTCCTGTGTATCTGCGTATGAGTAATGAATGACTCGTCTTGCTACTCTATGATCTTCATCGTTGCCAAAAAGTTTCCAAATATCGTCACCGACTGGGTGCCAGTTTGGCCCGCGCGAGTTCCCTATTTTTCTATATTGAGATTTTTCGGACGCTTGCACGCCTACTAGTAACGTTACTGCGCCCCTAGGCTCAACTTGCTCAAGTGAATTTATTTGATCTATTGTTTCAATCCCACTAACCGAAATGTACTGTTTTGATTTCATAACTTCTCCTAGTTGATATGCCCATCCTAACTGTAGTGCTGTCGGCAATCTAGATGGTAATTACTTGAGTCAGGTACTTGTTGAGTAGGACGACTTTATGGTCTAATACTACTAATGCGAGACAAAATCCCAGAGCACAACATCCAAAAGCGGATATTTAACCGTTTAGTCGGTGCGGAGTTCATGCGCTATAGCGAGCTCAAGCCCAAAGAATTGGAAGCGAATCTGTTCATGTACCATTTGAACGAGCTTATAAAAACTGGGTTAGTTGAAAAGATTGA
>Ga0154020_10004092_pt1 | contig 17416 bp, 15 predicted proteins | sample Klosneuvirus_201_FD_109709 | JGI IMG/M metagenome (GOLD analysis project Ga0154020, IMG submission 109709) | Active sludge microbial communities from wastewater, Klosterneuburg, Austria - Klosneuvirus_20160825_MG | ecosystem: Engineered > WWTP > Aerobic digester > Activated sludge | place...
GCGGCCTGTATCTGCTCGCCTTCCTCGGTTTCATCGGAGTGAAAGCCCTGCTCCGACAGAATGATGCGCCGCATTTTGCCGTCGTAGAGCAAGTACGGCTGCGCAAAGTATTGAGCCAAAATCTGCAGATTGCGGAAGGTGATGCGCGGCGTGTCAAGAGAGTCGAGAGCGTCCGTGTCGCGCCAGAAGTCGGCGTGAAAGAGGTCCTGCGGGTAGGGATGATAGGCAACCGACCAGGCAAAGTCACCTTCCTGCTGGCAGCGCGTGTTCAGCGCCTCGACCACCTCGCGTCCCTTGTAGGTGCGCAGCGGGTTGTCCAGGTGCGAGACGGTCCAGTAGTGCGTCAGCGACAGATAGACGCGCGCCTGCGCATACTGCTTGCGCGCGGCGTAGAAGGCGGTGCGCAGCGCGATTATGCTGCACAAAAATTATCTTTTACACATTTTTAAGTAACAGTCACTTCCCAAAGTGACTGTCACTTCTGAAGATCAGAGGGCAACGCCGCCAGCACCGCATCCAGCGTTCCGCCCAGCACCCACTCCAGGTCCGCCGGCGCGATAAAGTCACAGTGCGTGCGCACCGCCTCCAGCGCCTGCCGGTAGGTCATGAACTGGCCGACGACCGGATAGTCGGAGCCCCAGCACATGCGCCGCGGGCCGAAGTGTTCGTAGATGGCGCGCACGATTTCATGCACGTCCCGGTGCGGGAAATCCCACTGCGCGCCCGCGGTGGCATAGTAGAAGCCCGATATTTTGACGCAGATGTTGGGGAGCTTGGCCGACGCCAGAATCTCCGCCAGCTCTCCCGCTTCGTGCACCTGTGGGTGGCCCAGGTGGTGCAGCAGGATCGGCATCTGCGGGAAGCGGGCGGCGACGCCACGCAGTGCGGCCTGCTGATGCGGGTGACAATGGATGCTCGCCAGCAGGCCACGTTCCGCCGCCACCGTCAGGAAGCGCAATCCTTCCTCCGAGAGCAGCCAGGACGCGTCGTCGTCAGCGCGCAGGTAGTGCGTAAAACCGGCCAGCGGCCAGCGCTCCGCGACCGCGCGCAATCTGGCGTCCGCACCCGCGGTGTGATAGGTCGACGACCACCTGCTGTCTACATCCGCCACCTGCAAAAGACGTTCAGGATGGCGGCGACGCGCGGCAGCGACGTATTCGTTGTTGTCCGGGTTGTGGTCGATCTGGGCGCAGACGACCAGCGCCCGCTCGACGCCATTCTGATCCATCTCGAACAGGAGCTGCTCGGCGCGGCCGCGCGTCTCCGGGTCGGGCGCCGGCGGCTGATAGGGCCATGTCGCCCAGGCGTGGCAATGGCTGTCGATGATCATCTCGTTACACCGCCTCCAGCCACGCTTCATCGATCTCCAGCCCAAAGCCGGGCGCATCGCTCGGCGTCAGATAGCCATCTTTGGCGACGGGCTGGCCCGGCAGCCGCGGCGCCTGCTCCAGCGGCACGCCCGGCCGCGAGCCGATGAAATATTCCAGCCACGGGATGCCGGCAAAAGCATAGCTGAAGTGCTGGCCGTAGGGATTGCGCGCGCCGCCGTGCAACATGACGCTCACCCCCGCGGCTTCGGCCATGCCCACGATCTTCTGACAGGTGGTCACGCCGCCGCACCAGTTGATGTCCGGCTGCAGGATGTCGACCATGCGCTGCTTGATCGCGGCCTGAAAAGGCAGGTGTGTGTACCAGTGCTCGCCCGTGGCCAGCGTCTGGTCGGGCAGCCGCCGGCGCAACTCGACGTGGCCGTCCATATCTTCGGGGATCAGGCACTCCTCCAGCCAGCGCAGCTTGTAGGGCCGCAGCCGCTCCGCCAGCCGCACCGCGTATTCCACGTCGAAGGCCATCCAACAGTCGAGCATCAGCTCGCACGCGTCGCCGATCTGCTCACGCGCCTGCGCCACGAATTCCTCATTTTTGGCCAGGCCGTCCAGGCCATCAGCCGGGCCGTAGGGACAGGCCAGCTTGAATGCCTTGAAGCCCAATTCCTGATACCAGTCGATGTCATTGCCGGTGACGTAACAGATCATCTTGTCGCGCGCCGGCCCGCCGAGCAGGCTGTAGACCGGCTTGCCCAGCAGCTTGCCCTTCAAATCCCACAGCGCCAGGTCGATGGCGCTGATAGCGTAGGAGGCCAGCCCGGTCGTGCCGTAGGGCTTGGTCAGGCGAAACATCATGTCGGCCAGCTTCTCCGTGGCCAGACACTCCTGCCCGACCAACTGCGGCGCCAGATGGCCGTCGATGACCGCGGCGACGGCCGGCGCGTGGTCGCTGAGACCCAGCCCCCACGTCCCATCTTCGGCCGTGACTTTGCACCAGAGCGGCCCCCAGCTTTTGGGCAGCCACAGCGCGCGTTGGCGCTTGACGTGCGGGTAGCGCGACATCGGGTTGGCGACCTCGGCGTGTTCGGCCCAGGATGGCCGGCTGCCTTCCGGCACAGATTGCAGCGGCAGATGCAGCCGCACCGTTTGAATGCTGGCGATCTTCATATGTACAACTCCTCAATAAGCACAGGGCGACCGGTTTGTGCGGCGGAGCGATAGGCGGCGTCGAGCAGCTCGGCCGCACGCCACCCTACCTCGCCCGGCGAGGCGTTGGCTGCCCGCCCCAGGATCACGTCCACCAAATTATTGACGGGCGCCGCGGCTGGATAAGGCGGTGCGTCCTCTGGCTGCGGCGTCAGCTCCTCAATGTTCCCATCCGCCGTGTGCAGCGTGCATTGAATTGGATAGGCGGCAAGCTCCAGCCGGCCCGCCTCGCAGTAAATATCGAGGCGCAGACGAACCGCCGGCGCGCCGGCCAGGTTGCCAACGCCGCTCGCCGTGCCCAGCGCGCCGCCCGCAAAGCGCACCGCCAACACATCCACCAGATCCACGCTCAGGCCGTGGTTGGCCATCAGCGCGCTGACCTGTTCGGCGCGCAGGCCGGTGATGTGCAGCAGCAGGCCGATCACGTGCGTCAACTGCGTGTGGCCGTGCCCGCCGCCCGATCGCGTTGGGTCGGCGTAGGCCGAGCCGGGGCCGTGCACCTTGCGCGGCTGATGCGCGTCGACGCCTTGCAGAAAGCCCAGGATATTGCTGTTGTACTGGCAATGGATGGCCTGGATGGCGCCCAGCGCGCCGGAGCGCACGACCTCGCTCGCCCGCGCGACCAAGGGTAGAAAGTTCCAGGTGTAGCCGACGAGCAACTCCCTGCGCCGCGCCTGGGCCAGCGCCACCAATTCCTGGCCGTGGCGCGCGTCCAGCACCAGCGGCTTCTCCACCAGCACATGCAGATCGTGCGCCAGACACTGCTTCGCCACCGCATAATGTGCGGCGTGATTGGTCACGACGACCGCGCCGTCGAGCGTCTCCGCGGCCAGCAGCGCGTCCACGGAGGCATAGGTGTGCGCCACCTGATAGTGCTGCGCGGCCTGCGCCAGCCGCGCCGGGTTGGTGTCGACCAGCGCGACTAACTCGGCCTGCGGGTGCGCCAGCAGCGTGGGGATGTGCCATTCCGTGGCCCACCAGCCGGCGCCGATCACGGCGATGCGGGCATGGTTACGCATGGTGAAACGCACTCGATGGCTGCAGCAACACTTTGGCGACGTTGCCGGGCGCTTCGATCAGGCGATCAAACCATTGGCCGCCTTCCGCCAACGGCGCTTCGACGATCCACGGGTCGAGGCGGATTTCCCCCGCGGCCAGCAGCGCCAGCGCCGCGGCAAAGTTGGCGGGCGAATAGGCGAATGAACCACGCAGCACGAGCTCGCGGCGGATCACATCGGCGACGGGGAGGCTGCTGCTCTCCTCGTGCAGCCCGCTCAGGATCACCGTGCCGGTGGCGCGCGTCGCCGCCACACATTGGGCGCGCGTCGCGCCTGTGCCGACGGCATCGACCGCCACCCCCACCCCTTGGCCGCCGGTCGCTTCGCGCACCGTCTCTACTACATTCACCTGACGCGGGTCGAGCGCAACGCCGGCAAGCGCCGCGCCCATCGCCAGCCGCGCCGGGTCGAGGTCGGCGATCAGGACGCGCCGGGCGCCGCCGCGCAGGAGAGTTTGCAGCGCCAGCAGCCCGATCGGCCCGGCGCCGATGACCAGACAATCCTCGCCGGCCACGTTGCCCGCCAGCTCGCCGATGCGCACCCCGCAGGCGACCGGTTCGGTCAGCGCGCCGGTGCGCAGCGAGACCGCGGCCGGCAGCGGCAGCACGGAACCAGCCGGCGCGGCGACAAATTCGGCATAGGCGCCGGGCCGGTGCGCGCCCAGCAGCACGCGCGTCGGGCAGAGATGATCCAGCCCGCGCGCCTGCAGCTCCGACTGGCCGCGGCACGAGAGCGGATTGACCGTCACCGCCTGCCCGACCTGCAGCGCCGGATTCAGCGCGGTCGCCTGCTCGCCCAACTCAACAATTTCGCCCGAAAATTCGTGCCCCATGATCAGCGGCGGCACGCGCAAGGAGTTGTGCCCCAGATAGCCGCTCAACTCCGAGCCGCAGATACCGGCGTAGGCCACGCGGATCAGCGCTTCGCCGGCTTCCGGTGTGGGCAGCGGAGCATCACGCAGGGCCATTGAACGCGGGGCTTCCCATACTAGTGCTTGCATAAATCTTGACTCTTTCATTGACAAATTGGGTTCAAAAGCTGTTGCAGCCCGTCTCGACGCATTCAGCAGCAGCGCTGAATCAAGGGGGCGTCAGCGGTAGATCCAACCAGGCCAACCCTACATCGCGCCGCATGTGACTGGTGCTGTCGCCGCTGGGGGCATCGTAGAAGATCGCCAGCCGCTTGTCCGCCTGCACCACCGAAGGCAGACCGATGCAGCGTCGCGACCAGGAACAGTTGGCGCCATCCAGCACCACTGCTTTGTCGGCGGGATGCCAGCAGTTCAGATCCTGGCTCCAGTAGACCCAGATGGCATCGGTGTATTCGTTGTCGTCCAGCCCGATGTGGTTGGTGAAGAGAAACCAGGTGGCGTTGGCCGGCTCGTAGTAGAGCGATGCATTCTCGATCTGCTCCTCGATCGGTGCGATGGGCGACGGGTCGATGCGCCATGCGCCATCGAGATCGGTGGTTCTGGCAATGCCAAGCGTGCGCTGGACATAAGGGCTGTCTGTCTTTGTGGTCGTAGCGCTGAAGAATTGGAGATATTCGTCCCCGGACTGAATCACCATGCCGGGGCTGGTAGTGATGGAGTAATAAGTTTCAGGCTTAATGGTGAACGGCACAACGCCGGGCTGCTTTGTCCACGGGCCAGCCGGCCCCGCGCCCCTGGCCTTCAACGTCAGATAGGGGAAGGCGGGGATGCGGTTGATCGGGTCGGACACATTAGGCGTTCCCAGATAGAACATGTGCCAGTCGCCGCCGTCACAGTAGGTGACGCCGTAACTGGCCGATTTTGCGTCGGGGTCGCCGGGCGCGCCCAGCGTCAGCACCGGCCCCAGCTTCTCCCAGGTTGCCAGATCGGTGCTGCGCGCCAGGCAGGCGAGCCAGCCATGCGGACCGGCGCCGTCATAGTGCATGTAATAGACGCCATCGGCGACATAGACCCAGACATCGCGCGCGCCGTCCTGGTCGCACCCGCCCGGCCCGTCGCCGTGGCGCAGCACGACGCCCTGGTCGGTTGCTGTCATGCGCTTGAGTGCTGCCGGTCGTCCGTCAGGATAGTGAGAATGTGCGTGCATCATAGACTCTTTACTTGCTCCGATTTACGTTTTGACTGCTCTGCTATCAACCCAATAAACTGTGAGCAGCGGCATGATGTCTTCGTGGAAATCACGCGCAGCGGCCATGCCCAGCCGTCCTTGCACAAGCGCCGTCGTTTCAACCAGAATATAGTTAGAGGTGACCAATTCTACATCGTCCGCCACGAGTCGGCGCCAGCGTTCGCTTGCCGCGACATGATTAGCGTCGGCGCGATCCAGTAAACTGTAGAAGGCAGGAGTATCAACAAAGATCAAGACCCCACTTCGGCATATAGTGTGGCCAGGTAGCGATCATGTTCCTGACTTATGTCGCCCTGCTGCGATGTATATTTTCCGATAACAGATAAGGCGCGCGCTTTGTTAGTCTTTGCATCGTTGAGTTCGTTTCCCTGCACATAGCAATCGACGCTGCACCGAATTAGCGTAGCCATAGAAACGCCCTCGCGCACGGCAAGCTGTTTCAGCCGCTGCGCTTGTTCTTCTGTAAGTTGAATATGGGTGCGAACCATCTTTTCCCCCTTTGGCAAAATCATTCATCTCTGTGCAGTTGCGCAATATAAGGCGTAACTCAATATATTAATGGCCTGATGCTGCTCAGACGCGCAGCCGCTGGACATAGATTGGCTGCAGCGGGCGCCAGACAACGTCCAGCGGCTGCGCCGCCCACGTCCAACGCAGCGTCGCGGAAGAAGTCGCTGGGCCAGGCGTCTTCCTAGTGGCGAAAGTGTGGGGCGACGACCAGCGCGCCGTTGGGGAAGGCGCAGACAACGTACTCTGTCGTGCGCGAGCACACTGTCGGATTGTCATTGTCCGGCCCCGGCGTCTGCGACGAGTAAGCGCCGAACGCGTGCAAGATTCCAAACCAGGTGCGCACTGTCTCCTGGGCAAATGTCATCCGGATTGAAACATTTGCTTACACGTCTTTCGGCGTGTTGAACTTGGCCACGCGGGCATACATCGCGAAGATGTCGAACGGTGGCTTTTTCTCTGAAGATGGCGGTTCAGTCAGCGCGTCGAGATAGCTCTCTCGATCAATTTCGGTGGGATCGATCAGGTCGGCGTCGAACATAGCGAGCACCTGTTGCTTGCTGTCAAAGTCGCGCAACTCGGCCAAGGCGTCAACGATGCTTGCCCACAGTTCGTCGATCTCGTCATCGTTGTCCGGCGTCAAGTTCCCGTTCATGTGGAGGGGCGGCAGGTGCGAACGCAGAAATGACACGATTTCCTGCCGCGTCTGTGGGAACCGCATCGCGATCGCGCTTAAGATGGAGACGCTCATCGCCGCGCCGAAATCCCATTCTAGCCCCGGCGCCGCGTCCACCACGGCTTGAAAGACCGGAATCGCGGCGGGGCCAAAATGAGCAGGCTCTTCCTCGAACCACTCGATCAAATTTTCATAGCTCTCGGTGTTCATGTAGATGGCGGCAAAGATCGGCAGCGCCTTGCGTTCGCGATAGGCAATCAGCAGGAATCCGTAGTGAACTGCGCGATACCAGCGTGGATCGTCAGAATCATCCCAGTCATCATCGATCGAGGCGGTGAACCTCTCTAAGATGCTCTCCCGCAGCTCGAGCCGGCGCGCCAGCAGGACGCGGAGCAACTCAGGCGACAAAGTGATGCCAGCGATTTCTATGCAAGCCAGCAATTCATCGTTAGAGAGAGTCATGTAGTTTGTCATGTCTCGTCCTCATCTTTCCGTGAGCGCGATTGGGGAAATCGCGCCACTACAAACGCAGTGTAAGTTTGCCAGAGCACTGGCTGTCCGGTCAACTGCCGTTCAAACAGTTGCCGAATGTGCACAATTTCGTCGGGCTGCAACGCCGCGGCCAGCCGGTCGATGTAGGCCGGCTTCCCGCCGCTGACCGGCGTGAACCAGCGGGCGAGCATCGCCGGTGTGATCAGCGTTTCGCTCGTCTCCGCCTCGCCTTGCAGCGAGACGGTCAGGCCGGCCTCCATTAGAAATGCACGGAGATCGTGTTCGTCCCAACTGACCAGCGGGTCGGCGGGATCGGCGTAGATAGCTTCCTCAGCGCGTTGCCAGCGTTCCAGCAGATCAGCGTCAAGCATAGACGCGTCGATCAGTGCGTACAGCCGCTGCGTGCGCCGCGGGACGCGCTCGGCCAGGCTGATCACGCCGCCGGGCGCCAGCAGGCTGGCAAGCTCCTGGCAAGCCGCGGCCTTGTCCGCCTCGTCGAGCAGCGCGTTGTAGCCGACAATGGCGTCGAAGCGTAAGCGCGAGGAAGGGGCGAGGGGCGAGGGGCGAGGGTTGGCGGCCAGCGCTTCCTCTTTAATTTGCAGAGTTGATTTGGTTTGCAGGGATAAAAAGAGGGGAAGTTCCTCCAGCCTGCCCTCCATCACCACCGGTCGTTCGATCTGCGGCAACCTTTCCGCGCTCTGGCGGAGGGCATCGGCGTCGCGGCGGTTGCGCGTCAACGCGTAGACGCCGCCTTCCGGGGTGCGCCGCACCGCCTCCCACGTCAGCAGGCCGGCGCCTGCCTTCAGGTCGAGCACGATGCTGTAGTTGGACAAGCGGGCGGCGTCGAGAACGCGGTCGCGCACCTGTCCCAGCCGGGCGCCCGCGCCGGAGATCGTGCGCTGCAACCAACGTTCGCGCGCGGCGTCGTCGGGCGAGTGGGTCAGGATCTCGCCGCGCGCCTCGTCGGCGTCGAGCATGGCGGCCAGTTGCGCCTCGCGTCGTCGCGCCACATCTACGCGGATGGCGGCTTCGTAGCCTTGATCGGAGGGCTGATAGAAGACCTTGCCTTGCAACGAAGTGGGCAAATATTGTTGCGCCACCCAATGGTCGCGATAGGCGTGCGGGTAGAGATAGCCTTCGCCGTGACCAAAGCCTTCCTTGTCGCGGTTGCCATCTTTGAGATGGTTGGGCACGCCGCTGTCCGCCTCTTTGCCCACCTGCTCCAGCGCATCGAAAAACGCAAAGGTGGTGTTCGACTTTTTGGCCGTCGCCAGGTAAAGCGCCGCCGTCGCCAGGTGAAAGCGTCCTTCCGGCATGCCCACCTGCTCGAAAGCCTGCGCACACGCGTTCACGATCTGGATGGCGTACGGGTCGGCCATGCCTACATCTTCACCGGCAAAGATGAGCATACGCCGAAAGATAAAGCGCGGCGCTTCACCGGCATAGACCATTTTCGCCATCCAGTACATGGCTGCATCAGGGTCGCTGCCGCGCAGGCTCTTGATAAAGGCGCTGATGGTGTCAAAATGGTAATCGCCTTCCTTGTCGTAGAGCACGGCGCGGCGCTGGATCGATTCTTCAGCGACGGCGAGGGTAATGTGGAGATTGGAGATTGGGAGATTGGAGATTGGGAGATCAGAGATTGGAGATTGGTAACTGGGAGCATCCGAGGTTTCCCGAAGCTCTAATCTCTGATCTCCAGTCTCCGGTTTTCCCGCACCGGTCGTTTCAATCGCCAGCTCCAACGCGTTCAGCACCGCGCGCGCGTCCCCGTTGGCAACCTCCACCAGATGTTCGAGCGCATCTTCGTCGATGGTGACGCTCAGCGCACCGTAGCCGCGCACCGGGTCGCTGAGCGTCTGCTGTACGACCGCGCGCAGGTCGTCTTTGGTCAGCGGCACGAGTTGAAAGATGCGGCTGCGGCTGACGAGCGCCTTGTTAACCTCGAAATAGGGGTTTTCGGTCGTGGCGCCGATGAAGATGACCGTGCCGTTTTCGACCCAGGGCAGCAGCGCGTCCTGTTGCGCCTTGTTGAAGCGGTGCACTTCGTCCACGAACAGGATCGTGCGCTGCCCGTAAAGTTTAGCGCGCTGCTGCGCCTCGTCGATGGCCTCGCGAATCTCCTTGACGCCGGACAGCACCGCATTGATGGCGATGAAATGGGCGCGCGTTGTGTTGGCGATGACGCGCGCCAGCGTCGTCTTACCTGTGCCAGGCGGCCCGTAGAAGATCACGCTGGAAAGCTGGTCGGCCTCGATGGCGCGGCGTAGCAGACGTCCTGGCCCGACGATGTGCTCCTGCCCCACATATTCGTCGAGCGTGCGCGGGCGCATCCGCGCGGCCAGCGGCGCGCTGCGCGCCATGCGATCCTGGTGTGCCTGCTCGAAGAGATCCATCGTGTTACGTCATCACAAAATTGGGACGATACGCGCCGTCCGTCAATGCCACGGTGCGCCGCCAGAGATATTCCAGCGCGGCGACCGTGTGGCTCAATGCCTGCGCATCACGTCCGGGCGCGGCCAGGATGGCGCCGAGCGACTGTGCGTAATCGTCCGGCTTGAGGGCAAACTGGTCGATCATCTGCAGCGCGCCCTTGTCGCTCATGTAATAGCAGCGATTCAGCGCAAAGAGCGCCTGAGTCAGATTCGTCGCCGTGCGGGTGAGGCAGCCAACCGTGTTGTAGATGTCGCCTTGCGCCGCAAAGCCGCGCGCATGCAACAACGTGAACTCGGCGCTCCAGAGCGCATCGTTGACCACGCGCTGGTGCAACGGCTCAGGGTAGCGCGCCACACGCGCTTTCAGCGCGCGGATGACGCCGGCAGGGTCGAACAGCGGCAGGCAAACCTGCGTCTCAGCCAGATAGGTGACACTGTAGAAACCATAGGGCGGCTGCTGCGGATAGTCGTGATGGACAACGCCCTGCTCCGCCTCGGCAATCGTGTGGGTGACCTGTTCGACGTTGCGGTAGAGAAAATCAACCTTGCCGGACGCCGTGTGAAGCCAGGCGCCGCCGTTAACCCACGCGCCCCATGCGTAGAAGTCAGTGACGGTGGGCGGTTGGACAGCCGTGGCCTGCGCGATCTGGGCGATCGCATCGATGCGGAACGGCGCGTCGGGATAATAGTAGATACCCAGATCGACGTCGGAAGCGGGGCGCGCCGTCCCCCGTGCATACGAGCCGCCCAACACGACAGCGACGACGCCGGATGTCGCCGCCAGCGCGTTGACCAGGTCAACGACAGTTTGCCGCTTGTCAGCAGGCAGTGACGCAGGCAGCGATGCGGGCAATGAATCAAGCAGATTGGTGTCCATTGGATTCTGACTCCAGGGTGAAGTCCGCCACCACCGGTCGATGGTCGGAGACGCCGTCGGCAGCCGTCCAAATCGTGCAGTTTGTGACCGCGGGCGCCAACGACGCACTGGCAAAAATATAGTCGATGCGGATCGGCCAGTCGTCTACGGGGAAGGTCACCGCGCCCGACTCGCCAAAACGCCGATAGAGATCGACGTAGCCGGCCTTTTCCATCGCGTCGATCACCTGCGGGCCTTGCTTGTCGCCGGCAAGGTTGCCTCCCTGGCGCGTCGGCTTGTCACGCAGCGCGGCAAGACGATCCTCCGACCAGTCCCACCGGCTGACGGCGTTGAAGTCGCCCATCACTATGTGCGGCCGCGCGCGGTCGCGTGTGAGCCAGGTGCGCGCCACGCGGAGCTGCACCGAGCGCGCCTTTTCGTCCGTGTGGTCGAGATGGGTGACATAAACGGTCAAGGTGCGCTGGCCGGGGAGGAGGATGCGACCTTCCAGCAAGCCGCGCTGCTCCTTGTCGTCGAGCACACGCTCCTTGTCTTCTTCCTTGGGCGTCAGGTGATGCGCAGAACTGGCGATAATGGGCCAGCGGCTGAGCAATGCGTTGCCGTAGGCGCGGGCAGGCATATCCTCCTCGGCGGGCCAGCGCAGACAGGGGCCAAAAACCACGTGCATCTCCAAGCGGCTGGCGAGCGCTTCCAGCGCCGGTCGCGCGTCGCCCTGCACCACGCGTGGATAATAGACTTCATTGAGGCCGATGATGTCGGCATTGATGGTGCGCAGTACAGCGGTGACGCCGTCAAGATTTGGCGCGCCGTCGGCCGCGCGCCAGCCATGGATGTTATATGTGACGATTCGCATGAGGGGATTGTATAATCGATCATCCATCGATGACAATTGCGATTGCATCAGTGTGCGGACGCACCAGCGTGGAGTGCGGACGTCTCGTCCGCTTTCAGCATCTGGCGGACAAGGCGTCCACGCTGCGGTGGATCAGCCTGCACATCAAAGTTCATCATTCATCAGAAGAAAGGCCCGAACCATGTCCCTGCCAACCCGCGACGAAGCCTACACGCTGCTCTGCACGTGGGTGCAATCGGAGAGCTTGCGCCGGCACATGCTGGCGGTCGAAGCGTCGCTGCGCGCCTATGCCCGTCACTTTGGCGAAGACGAGGAGTTATGGGGCATCACCGGCCTGCTGCATGACCTCGACTACGAGCGCTTCTCCGACATGGAAGACCAGGTCAATGGGCACCCGCGCACCGAGCTGCGGCTTTTTCAGGAGCGCGGCTATCCGCCTGAGCTGATCCATGCGGTCGAGGCGCACGCCACCTTCCTCGGCGCGCCGCGCATATCGCGGCTGGACAAAGCGCTGCTGGCCTGCGACGAGCTGACCGGCCTGATCCAGGCGGCGGCCTACGTGCGTCCAGATCGAGATTTGCGCAACGTCGAACTCAAATCCATCAAGAAAAAGTGGAAAGACAAAGCTTTCACCGCGGCCATCGACCGTCACGAAAACATGGTCTTTATCGAGGAATTGGGCGTCCCCTTTGACGAGCACGTCCAGCGCGTCCTCACGGCGATGCAGGGGATCGCGGTGGAGTTGGGGGTGGCGGGGAAAGAATAGAGATTGAGAGAGTAGAGATTAGGAGATTGTTGAGCATTCTTGCTTCCGTGGTGAACTCTCCTCAACAAGTTTCAATCTCTATTCTCCTAATCTCTCAATCTCCTTTTCTAGTGTCGTGACCGGCGTAGTTGCACGCTGCACTGGCTGAGATAACCCTGCCACCAATCCTTACAGGCGCGTGGGTCGAGAAACGCGCCGGTGTCGCGGGTGGCGATCCTGAGGGCGCCGCGGTCGGCGACGCCGACGATTTCACCGTTGCGCAGCGCGGGCAGCGCGCCACGTCCGGCGGCGTTGAGGCTCTGGTAGAGCGCGATCAGACCGGGGTTGACGGCAAAATCCTCCAGATGAACCAGATAGCCAACTGCGGCCGTATCGCGGCGCGTGTACGTGATGGTCAATCGACGCGCGTCCGCGTAGAGCACGAGCGCGTTGAAATCGCCCGTGATCGATGGCGCGCGGCGTGGGATGCGGATTTGCTCGTTGACGGCGGTCGCCATTTCCAGCAATGTCACCGGATAGCCTGAGATGGGTTCACCGCGGCAGCCGGCGGGCGGGGCGCAGCCCCAGTTCCAATCGTACACCTGATAAAGCGCCGGGAAGGTGGGCAGACGCGGCGGGTCGAACATGCCGTCGATCTGCGGCGCCTGCGGGTCGGTGTCTCCCCCATAATTGACCAGCCCAAGATGACCTGCTGTTTCCACAAAGCCGCGGAGAGCCAGATTCAGATCGGGATGCGCCTCCGCGGGCCGGTCGCTGGGCGGCGGTTCGACCGGGAGTGACGCGTAGGAGAGGGGCAGCTGGTCGGGGGGCGCCTCTGCCGCGGAGACCAGCGGCAGAAAAATTGCCGGTGCGTCCGGCGGGATCGTCTCACCGGGTATTGTATCGCCGGGTAAGCCGCTGCTTTGCGCATGCAAGGGGAGCTGAGTGGTCATTGCGCCAAGCCCCATAATCGCAGTAAACGCTACTAGAAAACTCAGGCTGCGACGACTGCATGAAATAAACGAAATAAACATACTATTATCCTCTGCTGGTGGTGGCAACGGCCACACAGGTGATGCCGCGCCGTTTTATTCAAGTTATTCAATCTCTACAGGACTCTGATTCAGCACCGATCCGCCTAGTTTCAACAGCGCGGCGCCGATTTGACGGAGGCAACCCTCCAAGTCGGCGGCGATACGCGTTTCAGGGAGATGGAGAAACTCCCAGCGTTCGGTGGGGGGAAGCTGGCGTGACTCTTGAGTGGTTCGTTCGTCTTGACAAGTGATGCCCAAATAGCCGCCGCGCGCGCGTAGCGTAATATCGACCGGACGGTCACCGGTGAGGCGGTTCTTGAGGGGGCGCAAATTGTGTTCGCGCAGCGCCGACCACAATTGCTCAAAGGGGTCGTCCACTTGAAAAAGTTCCTTGACATCCTCGGCTGCTAAGAGCCGATCTACTGTCGTGTGAATAAAGGTCAACCGGCGAAAGGTGGTGGCGCGCACCGGTCGTTCCAATCGCTGCAAAGGACCGATATCGATGCGATAATAATAATCATTGGCGCGCGGGTGGTCGGCCTCATCGGGCAGCAATTCGCGCCGGGTCAACAACCGGTAGCGTCGTGTAGCGGCAAAAAAGGTGATCGTCTGTGCTTCGGGCTGTTGGTGAAATGCCCCAGTCTGATAGAATGCAAGGAAGTCTGCGCCAATGCGGCGCGGCGCTTTGCGCTGGGGAATTCGATACCAGCCTGCGCTTGCAGCACGCGCAAAGTCGACATCATTATTGAGGACGACGACCAACACCGTGCGGCGCCGTGCTTCAGCATCTGAATAGATCGCTGACATAGCAAACCTTTCTGTAAGCGGATTGGCAGGCGATTGTAGCATAGTGCAGTGATCCGTTCAAGTCTGGAGACCGCGCGCCGATTTTGTGATCATCGTGGAGCGTTTGCCAGCCATGCGCAACTGGCAAACGTATGAAAACGTCTGGAGTGATCGACTATGATCGTGTACCCCGTTCGTCGTGCTGTGACGTCATTTATTTGGTTTGTGGCAGCCCTCGTAGGACTTTACGGGGTGACGTTGGCCTTCTTCTGGTGGTTTGCACTCCCGACGATCCTCGATTTTCAGATCATGACAGCTTTGTTAGGCGGCGGCGTTTTGATGGTCGGTGCAGCAGGATTCGTTGCCTACCGCATGCGCTATATCTATCGCATCCCGCGTGTCGGCGCCGTCGTATTGGCCGGGTATTTATTGGCGGCAGGGCTGATTCTCGTCATGATGTGGGTGGCAGGTAGCCTGCTTTTTATTCATCCCTACGATACCTTGCTGGTCATCATCCTTATGCTATTTGCATCTGGCGTTGTCGCTGCTATCGGCTATATGCAATCGGCGGCGATCACCGACAAGCTTGCCTCGCTGACGAATGCCGCCGAATCGCTGGCGATGGGACGGTATCATGTGCGCGTTGAAATCGACGACAACGACGAACTGTCGCGCCTGGCGGCGGTGTTCAACGCCATGGCCGCTAAACTCGAAAGCGCCGACCGCAAAGAGCATCAGCTCAACCATTTGCGTCGCGATTTGATGGCCTGGATCGGCTACGATCTGCGGGCGCCGCTGCTATCAGCGCGCACGACAATTGACGGGATTGCCGAAGGACTCGTCACTGCGCCAGAAAAGGTCAAGCCTTATCTCCGCACTGCGCGGCGCGACATTAACGCGCTTTCCGATCTCATCGATGATCTTTATGACATGGCGCAGTTGGACATCAACGGCATTCATCTCGAACGGACGCCGGCGCACATTGATGAACTGATCGAAGACGCCGTTGCAACCCTTCTCCACACCGCAGACCAGAAAAATATTACGCTGACGAGTCGTTGTATGCCTGGCATTCCTCTGATTGCGATGGATGTGCGGCAAATCAGCCGCGTGCTGACCAATTTAGTCGAAGATGCAATCCAGCGCGTGCCCAAAGGCGGCAGCGTCAAGATCAATGCCTATCCTGCACGCAACGGCGCGTTGATCGAAATCATCGATACCTTTGAGGGGCTGCGTCCTGAAGACGCCGACGCCATCTTCAAACTCTTCTTTGGCGACGAAGATGTGCGTGGTCAGACGCAAGCGACCGTGCGCCTTCGTCTCGCCCTAGCCGATGCGATTGTCCGCGCACATGGCAGCCAGATTCATCCGCAACGCTTGGGCGCCCAAGGGCTGCGGATGGTCTTTACACTGGCCCAGGATGGCGACGTTGCCAACCTTAACGCGCGTGGCATGTAACGATCCTGATTCAGCTTCGATCCTCATAGTTTGACTCCGACAAGTGACGGATTTTGTCACCACCTGCAAACGGTATGATCCCGTCATCACCGTGCGTTGAGCGGCCCTGTTGCTCAATCAAATGTCGCCAGTAATCAATGTGGTTCAGTAGTTCATGCGTGGAATAGCAAGTTCTAGCTGATAGGGTTGTGCTGCCGGCGCTCTCGAAAGGAGCGGCAATGCGTTGCCTTTTCCTGGTTGGCTTCCGATCGATCCCAAAGGTGTTATGGACTTCCCTGTGGCGTTACCTGATCGTCATTGGCTGGATCCTGCTGGCGGGGGGTGTCTTCTGGCTCGCACCGCAACCCGATGTCCGCGCACAAGGCGCCCTCTGCACGATCTGCATCAGCCAGGTGTACGGCGGGGGTGGCAACGATGGGGCAACTTACGACGCCGACTTTATCGAACTTTTTAACGCCACCGACGCCAGCCTGTCGCTGGATAATTGGTCAGTCGAGTATGCTCCAGCTACTTCCGCGAATTGGAAATCTATTGCACTAGATGGACGCATAATGCCACCTTACACCTATCTATTAATAATCGGGATGACTCCAGGTAGCGAGGGATTGCCACTGCCGTCACCCGACCTGACGGGCGATCTAGACATAGCAGTGGACCAAGGCAATGTAAAACTGCGCGCGCCTGACTCGCTTCCAGAGACGCATGTAGACTTGCTCGGCTATGGCGCAGTCGATGCTTCTGAAAATCAACCTGCTCCTGCCGGCTCCAGCAACGATGCGTTGCACCGCTTGCTTGGTGGTTGCACGGACAGCAATAATAACAGCGCCGATTTTGAAAGCTCGGAGCCAACTCCACGCAACAGCGGCTCGCCATCGAATCCCTGTGCGCCGCCCACACCTACACCCGAACCGCCCTCCCCAACGCCAACCGACACTGAAATCCCAACTCCTACCGAAACACCCAGCCCTACTACGACTAGCACACCGGAACCTTTGCCCACCGAACCGCCCTCCCCCACACCGACCGACACGGAAACGCCAACGTTTACTCCCACCGCAACACCAAGCCCCACCGCAACCGCGACCAACACGCCGGAATCGCCGCCAATTGCAACGCCATCTTCACTTTTAATCGAAGGGCCAGCAGTCGCTTCAGATGTTCGATTAAGTGAGATCATGGCCGCTCCATCTATTGATGACGCAGTCGGCGAATTTATCGAAATCGCCAATGCGGACATAGTGCGCGTCAACCTGCAAGGCTGGCGGTTGGTGGATAAACGCAACCGCAGCCACGTCATCGCCACCGAGCTATGGATCGAGCCGGGCGCATATCTCGTCCTGACACGCGGCGCTGTGGATAAGCTTGCTGGTTATGTCCATTCTGACTATCAGTTTTCTTCGTTGCAGCTTGTCAACACCGATGGCAAGCTTTCGCTCTTTGCTCCAAACAGTGCTGTCGACGCTCAACCTGTGGACGAATTTACTTGGGACAAGGCCAGTCCTGGCGCCAGCTTCGAGCGCACCGACTTGCTCGACAATAACTGGGTCGTCGCCACAACGCCGTGGTCAGCCACGCACATCGACAAGGGCAGCCCTGGCGCTGCGTTTGTTGCTCCCCCTACGCCTACGCCAACGCCAACTTCCGGCCCAGCGCCATTGCTCCGCCTGAGCGAGATCATGGCTGCTCCATCCATTGATGACGCAGTCGGCGAATTTATCGAAATCGCCAACGTGGACGCCGTGCGCGTCAACCTGCAAGGCTGGCGGCTGGTCGACGGCGGCAACCACAGCCATGTCATCGCCACCGACCTGTGGATCGAGCCAGGCGCGTATCGCGTTCTGACC
>Ga0154020_10004093_pt1 | contig 17412 bp, 16 predicted proteins | sample Klosneuvirus_201_FD_109709 | JGI IMG/M metagenome (GOLD analysis project Ga0154020, IMG submission 109709) | Active sludge microbial communities from wastewater, Klosterneuburg, Austria - Klosneuvirus_20160825_MG | ecosystem: Engineered > WWTP > Aerobic digester > Activated sludge | place...
AAGGCGGGCTCGTTCTGCGTCGATGTCGCGCCCAACGAGGGCTGGGCGCCGGCGTGGCCGCCGTGGAGCGCGCTGCTCGAGGAGCCCGGACGCCTTGCTGGGGAGCAGCGGCGCGCCGAGTTCGCCCGTGTGCGGCGCGCGTTGCACGCGTTCCTGCGCGACGATCCGCGCTTCTCTGCGATCGGCCGGCTGTCGGCGAGCGAGTGGCGGCCTGGGTCGAGCGCGGTGCCGCGAGGCGCGCCGCGGGGGTGAACGCGCCGCTCAGCGCGGCGGCGTGTACCAGGCGACGACCTCGGCCTTCTCCTCGGCGGTCACCGTGAAGCCCTTGGCGAGGCCGGCCTCGTGGCGGGACTCGATGGTGGTGTCGACGAACGGCTTGTCCACGTCGAGCGCCCCGAACGGGTCGACCTGCACCTTGCCGCGCGCGAACACCGCGAGCTGACCGCCGCCTTCGAGCGAGGAGGGGAAGATGATGCGCTGCTCCTGGCCCTTGATCAGCTCGAACGGCCCGCACTGCTCGGTGCGCTCGGTGTCCTTCGCGAACAGGTACACACGCACGTACTCGGTGAGCATCGAGGTGATCGAGCCGGCGCCGAAGCCCTGGCCCTCCTCGCGGAGGAACTTCGCGTCGCGCTCGAGCATGAAGTCGTCTTGCTTGGCCTTGAGGGCCTCCCACAGGGGGGTGCGGATCGGCTTCACGAAGGCGTCGATGTCCGCGACCGGCAGCTTGGCCTCGGCGAGAGCCTCCATGCCGACCTTGAGCGCGGAGCCGAGCTCCGCCGGCGCCCAGTCGTCCTCGTAGAATCCGATGCGCACGATGCACGCGGCGACCTCGTCGTCGGGGGGCGCCACCGCGAGCAGCGGGGGGTCCTTCAGCGAGATGCCCGGCAGCCACTTCTTGCTTCCGACCGAGGTGGGCGGCACCCCCGTAGGCAACCCGACGAGCGGGCTCCAGCGGATCTTGCCGTCGCCCTGGCCGAGCATCGGGATCGACCACCAGTAGACCTCGCCCTTGCCGATCGCGTCGCGGCAGTCCTCGACCCACACGCCGACCAGGTGGATCGACACGTGGGCGCGCTCGTTCGCCTCGGCCTCGAGGCGCGCGCGGGTCACCTGGGCGTCGGTGATGCGCAGCTTGTCGCAGAGCTCGTCGTCGAGGCCGAGGCGCTTCTTGTCGGACAGCACGCGGGCGAGATCGTCGAGGGCCATGCACCGAGCGTAGACCCCGGAGGAGCACGAAGTCACGCAGGGCTGCGTGGCCGTCGTCGGTCGTGGTCGGCGACGACGAGCATCCAGGCGACCAGGATGCCGGCGGCCACCTTCTGCAACGCAGGGAGGGCGAGGGGGGTCGGCGCCTGGGTGCGCATCTGCCAGGCGTAGAGGCCGGCGTCGACCGCGGCGGTCACGGCCAGCGCGACCCCGAGCCACGCCGAGAACAGGGCCCGATCGCGGAAGAGACCCACCACGGCGCAGGTGACCGCGAGCACCCCGGGACCCGCGGCCAGGAGCACGCAGACTCCGTGGAGCCGTGGGAACCGATCGGAGGGGGTGAGGGGCACCGCGATGGCGGCGAGCGCCGACATCGTCCCCAGGACGCGCACCAGGAAGCGCAGGACGCCGCTCCCGAGGGTGCGCGCGGTCACCATGAAGTGCGCCCACAGCGCGACGAGCATCGCGAGCATGCCGGCCTGCGCCAGCGGGGCGCCGGGGTTCGGTCGGCCGTCGAGGCCGTGGGCGTGGAACAGATCGCAGAAGAAGTTGGCGAAGAAGCGGTGTCCGACGGTGTGGGGGTCGAGGAAGGTGCCGCCGGGGTAGAGGAGCATCGCGATCGCCGTGGCCACGACGAACACGAGCGCCGAGCCGAACACGAGCCGCCTCACTGCGAGACCTTGGGGAGCTTGCTGCCGAAGGCCGCTTTCCAGCCCTCGGCGGCGCGCTTGCGGAGCTCCTCCTCCGTGAGGTGGGACAGCTCGTCGAAGGCGTTGCCGATCTTCTCGTCGTCGACGCCGTCCTCGCGCGCGCGCGGGATCTTCTGGTCGGTGAGGGCCATCAGCATCATCACTGCGACGTGGTGCTCGGCGCCGCCGCGCGCGAGCAGCGCGAAGGGGAGCGCGTGCACGAGGGCGAGGTGGGGTGGCGCCTCGCTCGTCATCTCGGCGAGGTAGGCCGACAGCTCGCGGTTGGCCCGGTCGCGCGCGGGCTCGGCGTACCCGACCAGGCGCCGCTCGACCCAGGGCGAGATCGGCAGGTGGGGCCCGTCGATCTGGTGCTGCAGCTCGTGGCGCTCGGTCATGGTGACGATGGCCTCGCGCAGCGAGTACTCGACCGAGAGGCGCCGGAGGAGCTTGCCGCAGTGGCGAAGGGCCATGTTGGCGGCGGGTGAGAACGCGAGCGTGTCGAGGCAGGTGGGCTCGTCGCCGAGCGCGCTCTGCTTCCACTGCTTCTCGGCGGCGGCGATCTCGTCGAGCACCACGAGGGCGAACGGCTGCGCGTCGCGCGAGAACCCGAGCCGGCTCCCGTGCCCGCCGAAACCGCCGAGGGTCTTCACGTGGAGCGTCGCGTAGGCGCGCCCCTCGACCTTGACCGGGCGGACCTCCTCGATCTGGTAGGTGGTGACCCGGAACGTGCGACGCAGGCCGTCCTTGGTCTCGCTGAGGATGACGATCGGGTCGAGGTAGAACGGCACCGAGGCCTTGCGCGCGGCCTCGTTCACATCCATCACGAGTCTATGGAACTTGCGCCCCGCGACGTCGAGGTCGTCGCCCTCGCGCGCGAGCGTGTCGATCGCGGCGGCGAGCCCCGGGTCGAGCGCCTTGGCGGCGGCGCTCATGGCCCGCGCGGCGGCCTTCATGCGCACCGTCTCCTCGGCGCTCTGCTGCCCCTCGCGCGAGGCCCACGCGCGGCGCGCGGCGCTCCAGGTGAGCACCGCCTCTCCGTACAGCTTGCGCTCGCTCTCCGTCGCCGGGTGGAGCTCCCACGCCACGCCCTTCTGCGGCGGTCGCGCGAGGATCGCCTCGATCGCGACGACCAGCACCACCGCCGCCGCCGCGACGCCCGCCGCGCGAGGCAGGGGCAGCCCTGGAGGGAGCTCGAGGTCGGTGGTGCCCCCCGCGAGCTCGTCCACCACGAGCTCGACCACCGCGGTCAGCAGCGCGAGCACGGCGGCGAGGAGCGCGGCGGTGCCGATGGTGGCGAGCACGCCGGCGCCGGCGAGCCCCATGATCAGCGCGCGGTACACGAAGAGGAGCAGGAGCGCCGGCAGGCCGAACGTGCACACGAGGCCGGCGATGGTCTGGTCGCGCGTGGCCGGGGTGCGCAGGTGGAACAGGGCGCCGCCGACGGCGAGCAGCGGGAACGCGGCGAACGCCACCAGCACCACCATGCCGACCTGGAACCGCAGTTCGGGGAGATCGGGGATCGCGCCGAGGGCGGCGACGATGGCCATGAACGGCGCCTGTCCTCGTACCGGCCACGCGTAGTGCACGACGAGCGCGACGAGCGAGACGGCGAACAGTGGCGCCGCCGCCTTGCGCGTGTGCGGCTGGAACGTGAGGTTGGCGGCCGCGCCCGCGAGCGCCATCGCGAGGATCGCGGGCCACGGGCGGCGCACGAGGCTCTCGGGCAGCCGCAGCGCCTCCCAGGCCGAGGCGTCGGCGCCGAGCCGGACGACGATCGCGGCGCCGAGCAGCGCGGCGACGATCGCGACCGCAAGCGACGCGGGGCGCTTGCAGACCCGGGCCGCGACGATCATCGACAGCCCGGCAAGAGACGGCGCGAGGGCGGCGACCACCGCCGCGAACGGCAGCTCCGCGAACAGCGACCAGATCCACTGCGGAACGTCGCCGACCACCTCGTACGGGACGAGCACCGCCGCCGTCAGCACCCCGCCCGCCCACGTCGCGCGCCTGCGCAGCCGCTCGGCGGCCATGTCGTGGAAGAGGACGCGCTCGCTCATCTCGGCGCCGGCACCGAGGCGACCCAGACGACGAGCCGGTTCTTGGGGTAGGTCGGGTCCTCGTCGATGGTCTCGTAGACGATCCGCTGGCCGTCGCTGGAGAACTGCGGGAACCGATCGCGGAACTCGTTCTTGGTGAGCACCTGCACCGGGCCGCCCGCGCTCGGCAGCGCGGCGATCTCGCCCTGGCTTCCGCCGACGTGCAGCGTGAAGGTGATCCAGGCGCCGTCCGGCGAGAACCGCGGTGTGCTCGCGTGGCCACCGATGGCCAGCGTGGAGACCTCGCCCGTCGCGAGCGCGAGCACCGCGAGAGATCCCTTGGTGGTCTCGAGCACGAGGCGCTTGCCGTCTCGATCGGCGCTCGGACCGCCGAACGCCGTGCCCTTCTTGGCCTTCGTCACCACGGTCCGCGTGGGCGGGGTCGACTCGAGCTCGAGGGTGAACACGTGCTGCGGCACGACCGCGTCGTCGTCGTCCTCTTCGACGAGCGCCTTCTTCAGGAGGGGCTTCGCGGCGTCCTTCTTGTCGTCCTTCTCGCTCGGGAGCGGCACCTCGACCTTCGGCGTCTCGAGCAGCGCGAGCCGGTGCTCGTCGACGAACGTGAACGCGGCGATCGAGCCGTCGCCGGCCTTGGACGCGAACACGGTCTCCCCGTCGGACAGCCGCACCACGAGCAGCTCGGAGGCGCAGGTCTGGCACGCGCGGTCCCACATGGCCGCGTACCTGCCGCCGGGCGACACCTTCGGGTCGACGAAGCGGTGCGAGGTGTCGACCCGCACCCGCTTGGCCTTGCCCGTCTTGTCGATGACCGTGATGGTCTTGGCCCACCCGAACAGATCCTCGACGAGCACGACCGGCACGCCGGTGGTCGGCTCGGCGGCGGGGTACCCGTAGAGGTTGTAGCCCTTCCACAGCCCGACCGACTTGCTCGGGTCGGCGACGCTGCGCCACTCGAGGGCCTCGAGCTCGTTGATCCACCCCATGCTCTGGGCGCCGGCCACGTAGAACGGGCGGATGTCGTTGGCGCTGCGCAGGAACCCGAGCGGGGTGACCGCGGCGAGCTCGTCGTGCGCCGAGGAGGGGCTCAGATAGGTCGGCTTGACGGGGCCGTTCTCGGCGTCGAGCCGCAGCTTTCGCAGCTTGTCGTAGCTGTCGACGGCGTTCTTGGTCATCGACGTGCGCTTGTCGGCGAAGTCCTTGGCCGGCGCGAGGGAAGCCGCCTCGCCGGTCGCGCGCTTCTCGAGGATCGCCTTGATCGCCGGGTGCGCGAGCACCGCGGGGACCGCGAGGTCGAACGCCTGATCGGCCATCGAGCTCGCGAGCAGGCGCCGCGCGACCTTCGGGTCCTTGGCGCCGGCGAACCCCGTGAGGCGCCCCGCCTCCTTGGCTGACTCGCCCGCGAAGGTGACCGTCACCGGCGCGTCCACGCGGAGCTCGATGAAGCCGATCTTCTCGTGCTTGATCTCCTCGGGCTGGATGCGCGCCTCGATGACGAACCCCGCTTGCAGGGCCTTGGCCGCCTCGGCCGGCGACTTGGCCTTCTCGAGGATCCGCGTCACCTCCGGGTCGCCGGCCTTCACCACGTCGAACCCGAGCTTGGCGAGGCGCTCCCCCAGCTGATCGGAGAGCACCGCCGCGGGCTCCGAGCCCTCCCACCAGTACCCGTCGACGTCGAACGCGACCAGCACGCGGTTGGGACGCGGCGCCTTCGACAGCCGGTAGAAGAAGAGTCCCGCGCCGAGGGTGATGGTCAGGAGCACGGCGATCACCGGCCAGATCCGCCGCCGCGGGACCAGGACGGGCTCTTCGGACACGGGGGGCGCCATGGCAGCCCATGATGGGCATCCCCCCACGCGCGCGGCAATCACCTACACTCGGAGCGTGACTTTCGAAGAGCGCCTCCGCGCCGAGTCGTTGCGGCTCTACGACCGCTACGAACGCGAGATCGTGGAGGGCCTCTCGTTCTGCCCCTATGCCGCATCCGCGCGCGAGGCCGGCCACGTCCGCGTCGCGGCCATCGTCACCGAGGCCTCCCCGACCGAGGTCGCGATCGGGGTCGAGGAGCTCGCGGCCGATCCAGAGGTCGACATCGGCATCCTGGTGCTCCCGCTGTGCACCCTCGACCGGCGCCGCTTCACGCGGTTCGTCGCCGAGGTGCGCGAGCTCGTGCCCGCCCGCGACGCGGGTTCGTTCGCGATGGCCGAGTTCCACCCCGACCCGCTCGCCGACGTGCAGAAGCCCGGCGATCTCACCTCCTTCGTGCGGCGCTCGCCCGACCCGACCATCCAGCTCGTGCGCATGCGCGCGCTGCAGCAGGTCCGAGCCAAGGAGAACCACGGCAGCGGCTACGTCGATCCGAGCGAGCTCGCCCTCATCGAGCGCCTCAGCGCCGCGCGCGAGCCCGTGCGGCCACCGCTCCACGAGCGCATCGCCGACATGAACCGCGAGACGATCGGGCGGCTCGGATTCGACGTCGTGGTGGCGCGCATCGAGGACATCCACCGTGACCGCGAGCAGACCTACCGTCGCCTCTTTGCGGAGCACTCCTTCGACCGCCGGGCCGACATCGGCTAAGGCGCGGCGTCCATGTCGTCCGGCCCCCAGTCTCACTCTCCGCGCGCAGAGACGCCCCGCGAGCTCGCGGCGGTCTCCATCGCCGCCCTGGGCGTCGTGTACGGCGACATCGGCACCTCGCCGCTCTACGCCTTCAAGGAGTGCTTCGGCATCGAACACGGCCTGCCGCGCACGCCCGAGAACGTGCTCGGGATCCTGTCGCTCATCTTCTGGTCGCTGACGCTCGTCGTCATCCTGAAGTACCTCGCGTTCATCATGCGCGCCGACAACCGCGGAGAAGGCGGCATCCTCGCGCTCCTCGCGCTGATCTCCGACGTCAAGTCCAAGAGCAAGCTCGGGCTCGTGTTCCTCGGGCTGTTCGGGGCCGCGCTGCTCTACGGCGACGGCATGATCACCCCTGCCATCTCGGTGCTCTCGGCGATGGAGGGGCTCGGGGTCGCCACCCACGCGCTCGACCGCTTCGTCGTGCCGTCCACCGTCGCCATCCTCGTCCTCCTGTTCCTCGTCCAGAAGCGAGGCACGGCGAGCGTCGGCGCGGTGTTCGGCCCTGCCACCCTCATCTGGTTCGTCGCCATCGCCGCCGCGGGCATCCCGTGGATCCTCAAGAACCCCACCGTGCTCCGGGCGATGAACCCGCTCTACGGCGTGAAGTTCTTCCTCCACCACGGCAAGCACGGCTTCCTCGTCCTCGGCAGCGTCGTCCTGTGCATCACCGGAGGTGAGGCGCTCTACGCGGACATGGGCCACTTCGGCGCCAAGCCGATCCGCATCGCCTGGTTCGCCGTCGTGTTCCCGGCGCTCCTCTGCAACTACTTCGGCCAGGGCGCCCTCATGCTCGCGCGGGGCGCCGCCGTGGAGCACCCGTTCTACGAGCTCGTGTCGGGCTGGATGCTCTACCCGATGGTGGCCATCGCCGCCGTCGCCACCGTGGTCGCCTCGCAGGCCCTCATCTCGGGCGCCTACTCGCTCACCCAGCAGGCGGTGCAGCTCGGTTACTGCCCGCGCGTCTCCATCGTGCACACGAGCGGTGACGCCGAGGGGCAGATCTACGTCCCGGAGATCAACTCCATCCTCATGGTGGCGTGCGTGGCGCTCGTGCTCGCGTTCCGCGAGTCGGGCAAGCTCGCCGCGGCCTACGGCATCGCGGTCACCGGGACCATGAGCATCACCTCGCTCCTGTTCTACCAGGTGGCCCGCAAGAAGTGGGGCTGGAGCTTCGGTGCGGCGGGGGGCCTCGTCGCCCTCTTCCTCGTGTTCGACCTCAGCTTCTTCGCGGCCAACCTCGTCAAGTTCATGCACGGCGGGTGGTTCCCGATCGTGATCGCCACCGTGATCTTCGCGATCATGGTCACCTGGAAGCGCGGTCGCGCGGCGCTCGGGGCGTACATGCTCGGGGCCACGCTGCCCATCGACATGTTCCTCTCCGACGTGAAGGAGACCAAGCCCCACCGCGTGAAGGGCAGCGCGGTGTTCATGACGAGCAACCCCGACGGCGCGCCGCCGGTGCTCCTGCACCATTTCAAGCACAACAAGGTGCTGCACGAGCAGGTGATCCTGCTCTCCATCCAGACCAAGCACGACCCGGAGGTGCCCGCCGCCGAGCGCGTCACGGTCAACGACCTCGGGCAGGGCTTCTACCAGGTGATCGCGGTCTACGGCTTCATGCAGACGCCGAGCGTGCTCGACATCCTGCAGGCGTGCCGCGAGGGTGGGGTCGCCGCCAACCCCGACGACACGAGCTTCTTCCTCGGCCGCGAGACGCTGCTCACCACCGGCAAGAGCGGCATGGCCACCTGGCGCAAGGCGCTGTTCTCGTTCCTCTCGCGCAACGCCCGCCCGGCCACCCACTTCTTCCGCATCCCGCCGAACCGCGTGGTCGAGATGGGCATCCAGGTCGAGCTGTGACCCGGGGGGTGCTGACGGCGATCGGAGCGCTCGCGCTCGTCGGCTGTGCGCCCAGGAACGAGCCGAAGCCGCCGCCCGTCGTCGTGACGCCGCCACCCGCCACCTGTGGTGGGGCGCCCATGCGCGTACGGTTCTTCGACGTCGGTCAGGCTCTGTCGGTGCTGGTGGAGCTCCCCGACGGCCGCGCCATCCTCGTCGACGCCGGCGAGTCGCCCAAGCGTGCAGGGTGCGGCGCGCCCTGCGAGGCGTGGAACGACCACCTCCTCGACGGGGTGACGAGCTCGCTCGGCGGACGACCCATAGACCTTCTATGGATCACCCACCCGCACTCCGACCACCTCGGCGGGGTCCCCGAGCTGCTCGAGAAGGTGGCCGTGAAGGCCTACGCCGACAACGGGCGCGACCTCGACAAGAAGCCGGTGCAGCGCGCGCGGAACGCGGTGGTCGCGCACGGCGCGAAGCTGCACGAGATCGTCCCCGGCGCGAAGTCCCCGCTGCCCGATGGTACGGGCCTCACGCTGCGGCCGATCCTCCCGGAGAGCTTCCCGCCCTCGTGCGCGCAGGGCGACGCCAACGACTGCTCCATCGGTCTGCGCATCGACTACTGCAAGTCGTCGGTGCTGTTCACCGGCGACGCGGAGGCTGCTGAGGAGGCCCTCCTCGACCCGGGCGGCCCGGTCACCTTGCTGCAGGTCGGCCACCACGGGAGCGAGACCTCGAGCTCCCCCTCGTTCCTCGCCAAGGCCGCGCCGAAGTACGCGGTCATCTCGAGCGGCAAGCCCCACGAGGGCACCAACGCGACCTACTGCCACCCGCGCAAGAAGACGGTCGAGAAGCTCGACCAGGTGCTCGGCGGCCAGCAGGGCAAGGCGCTGCGGGTGTTCGACGGCGCGGTGTCGTGCAAGGGCGCCGGCGAAGACCACTGGTCCGACGTGCCGACGAGCGACCGCCTGTTCGCCACCGCGCGCGACGGTGACGTCACGCTGGTCACGACCGGCGACGGCACCTTCGTGCGCAAGTGAACGGAGCGAGCCATCGGCGGCCGCCCCAGGAACTCAGATCGAGGGGTCGACCGCCGCGACGTCCCCCGCGAGCTTCGGTGACTTCTTCGGCGGCGCGATCGGCTTCGGGTGCACCGGCGCGGGCGGCGGTAGGGTCGCCTTGAGGCCTCCCGGCACCGCCGGACTGATCGTGCTCGGGACGGGTGGCACCGGCTTGACCGCGGCGGGCTCGCCCTTCACGGTCGGCGGGTGTTTCGCGGGCTCCACGACCGGCGGATCGGTCTCCAGCCCACCGAAGCCCGGCAGCGGATCGCTCGGCGAAGGGGGTGGCTTCTTGGCCTTGGTCGCGAGCCCGACGTGCGACTCCTCGGGGTCGGCGTGCGCCCCCGGGACCTCGCGCGCCTCGGAGCACGCGAGCGCGGTGCACGCCGCGAGCAACGCAGCCACCGTCGGCAACCCACCCCGCACGAGGCTCGCGGTCAGCGGTCGCTGCGGTCGCGCCGACACCGGGCAGGCGAGGGGCGCGGGGATGGGCTTGCGCTTGGCGCTCATGTCCTCCCTCTACGTGTCAGGTCGCCGGTCGATCTGGCGAGCCTGCGAACATCGATGTAGGCCTCTCTGCGATGTGCGGCCGCATGACCTTGACCCTCCCGGATTTCGGGGAGTTCGTGGGCTTCCTGGGCGTGACGGGGAGCGACGAGCTGCGGGCCGACTACCGTCCACGCTTCAACGTCGCCCCGACCGATCCGCATTTCCTGGTCGTCGGTGGCGCGAACCGGACCCTCGTCCGGGGCCGATGGGGGATGGGCCCGCGGCGGACCATCAACGCCCGCGCCGAGACCGCCGGCAAGCTCGCCACCTTCCGGACCGCGCGTCGCTGCGTCGTGCCCGCCGACGGCTTCTACGAGTGGGACCCGAGCACCCGCGTGCCGCGCTGGTTCCACGGCAAGACCGCGCCGCTGCTCACGTTCGCGGGGATCCACGACGTCGCGCTCGGGTTCGCCGTGCTCACCGTCAGCGCGAATCCCCTGGTCGCGCTCGTCCACGACCGCATGCCCGCGATCCTCGCGGCCTCGGAGATCGACGCCTGGCTCGGTGGGGCCGACGTGCGCCTCGGGCCGGCGAACGACGACGTGCTGATCGCGCACGACGTCGACGACCGCGTCGGCAACGTGCGCAACGACGACCCGGCGTGCATCGCGCCGCGCACCGCCCCGATCGGTCCGCGTCAGGGGAAGCTCTTCTGACGAGGGATTCGTGCTTGCCGTTCGGTCCTCGGTCGATACGCTGGGGTCCGTGCGGCAATTCCTCGTGCTCTACGCCGTGCTGGCCCTCGGCTGTGCCGAAGGGGGCACCGAGACCTCGTCCCCCGACGCGCGCACGGACGCCAGGGTCGACGGCGCGGTGGACACCGAAACGGTGGAGGACACGGGTTCGCTCGACAGTGGTTCGCTCGACAGTGGCTCGCCCGACACGGGCTCGCTCGACACGGGCTCGCCCGTGGACAGCGGCGCCGACCTGGGGGTCGACACCGGCCCGCTCGCTTGCCCCGAGGTCGACAAGGAGCCCAACGAGCTCGACACCAACGCGATCAAGCTCAAGGACATCGACGACTGCGACGGCAGCGGCAGCAACTTCGCCGGCGTCGTGGCGGGCGGCGCCGACAACGACGTGTTCCGCTACCGCGGCACCGACTCGTTCGGCTGCACCGTCGACCCGACCGCCTCCACGACCGACAAGGTGCGCGTGTGCATCTTCGTCCGCTGCACGTCGTTCCTCACCAAGATCAACAGCTGCCCGAAGGGGCTCCCGCAGACCTGGGGCTCCACCGGCATCGACGGCTGCTGCACCGACGGCGACAGCGGAGGCACCGCGCAGGTCGACTACACCTGCACCGACGTCGGCACCTCCGACACCGCCGACGTGTTCATGCGGGTCGACAAGCCGGGCGCGACCACCTGCGAGAACTACTCGGTGAAGTACCACTTCTGAACAGCCTGCTCGCGCGGCGTCAGTCCATCTTGCGCAGCTTGCGCTGCAGGGTCCGTCGGTCGATGCCGAGGAGGCGGGCCGCCTCCGTGACCACGCCTCCGGCTTGCCGCATCGCGCGCGAGATCGTGTCGCGCTCGAGCTCCTCGAGGTTGAGCGAGGGGCTCGGGCCCGGCAGGTGCGGGGCGGTGCGCGGCTCGGCCAGCACCGCCTTGGCCTCCCCGAGCAGCCGATCGAGCTCGACGGGCTTCTGCAGGAACAGATCGGCGCCCCGGCGCACGGCCGCGACCGCCAGGGGGATGTCGCCGTGGCCGGTGAGCATCACGATGACCGCCTCGGGGCACAACGCGCGGTAGCGCTCGAGGCCGCTCAGCCCATCGGCCTGGGGCAGGCGATGGTCGAGCACGATGAGATCGACCCCCTCGTCCTCGAGCTGATGGAGCCCCTCTTGCACCGTGGCCGCCGTGCGCGCGCGCAGCCCACGCCGCCGCAGGGCCGCCTGCATCGTCGTGCGGAAGGCGTGGTCGTCGTCGACCAGCAGCACCGTCTCCAGGCTACGCATCGGTGATCCTCTCGCTCGCCGCGACGTTGCCCTCGGCGTCGGCGGCCCGCAAGCTGAGCGTGACCGAGGTGCCCTCCTCCTCGGCGGCGATCTGCAGCACGGCCTGCATCTGCTCGGCGAGGAGAGAGGAGACGTAGAGGCCGAGGCCTGTGCCCCCGGTCGACTCCTTGGTGGTCATGAAGGGCTCACCGATGTGGTGCAGCTCGTCGGGGCGGATCCCGAGGCCGTTGTCACGGACGCGGATGACGACCCGCCGCGAGAGCACCTCGGCCTCGACGCGGATGCGAGGAGCCTCGACGCCGAGGGTGGCCTCGGCGGCGTTCTTGAGGACGTTCGCGAGGATCTGGCGCAGCCCGGTCGGGATGGTCACCGCGTAGAGGCCCGTGGGCACGTCGAGCGAGACCTCGCCGTCGAAGCCGCACACCGCGAGCTCGCGCGGCACGGTCTCCTCGAGCACCCGGCTCACGTCGAGGATCTCGTCGCGCGTGACGTCGCGCAGCTGCCCCCGCAAGAGCGAGATGATGTTGCTCGCGCGCTTGGCCTCCTGGGAGATGGTGCGGGAGAGCTCCTCGATCTCCGCGGAGCCCGCCTCACGACCGGCAGCCACGAGCTCGTCGCTCGCCACGACGATGGTGGCGAGCGGCGTGTTGAGCTCGTGGGCCATGCCACCCATCAGGCGCCCGAGCAGGGCGAAGCGCTGGTTGCGGTCGCTCTCGGTGCGGAGCCCCTCGAGGCGCTGACGCCACACGAACGCAGAGAGACCGACGAACGCGGCCACCCCGATGAGGGCGCAGAGGTGCCCGACGCGTTGCAGCTGCGCGACGGGGACCACCGCGCTCCACCAGGGCAAGGGGGGCGCGAACGACAGCGCGATCGCGACCGCGGCCGCGAGCAAGGCGATGCCGAGCCCCGCGGTCCGACCACAGAGCATGGCGGCCATGGCCACCTGGAACGTGAGGAACACCGCGAACGGATTGTCGACGCCCCCGGTGTAGAACAGGGCGATCCCCAGCGTGACGACGTCGGCCGCGATCTGGGGGGCGAGCATCGGTCGCCGCCGCCGCACGAGGAGGATCCACAAGAGGTTGAGCGAGCCGATGCCGAGCAGCACGAACAGCACCGGCGTGAGCGAGAGCTGAGGGAGCACCCGACGCGCGACGACCGTCGTGCCCAGCATGCCGAACACCGCGAACCAGCGCAGGCCGATGAGCCAGTCGCCCACGGACGCGAGCAAGGGCTTGCGGCCGGCGAGCAGCAGGGTGCGTCGTCGAGCGACCGCTTGCATGGTCGGGAGGGTAGGGTGGCGGGGCGTCGAGGGCTACTTGGGCGGCGGAGCCGTGGGCGCGCAGGTCGAGACCCCGGCGCCGACGATGGTGTACGTGAGGCCCGAGAGCACGGTCTTGGCGGTCCCCTTGGTGAAGTCGTACTGGGTGACCTGCGAGCCCAGGAACGGCGCCGTGAAGAGCCAGAAGTCGCCGCCCCAGTGGGCGAAGGCCCAGCCCGACCCCACCGTGACCCCGGGCACGTTCTTCGAGGTGAGGATCTTGCCCGTGGCGCGGTTGACCTCGGCCACGCGGGTCGGCGTGTCGTTGAAGAACGCGAAGAGGCGCGCCTCGCCCGTGCCCGAGAGCTCGGCGGCGGTCGCGCTCGGGTCGCCGTAGCTGCCGATGGACGACAGCTTGAGCGAGGTGCTGTCGATCTTCGCGATGCCCGAGCCGTCGTAGTTGGCGACGTAGAGCGTCTCGCTCGTGCTGCCCACGCCGTCGGTGGCGAACGCCATGCCGAAGGTGTGGAAGCCCGCCTGATCGGGGGCGAAGGAGGTCGCCTTGCAGCTCGCGTCCTTGGTGCTCACGTGGAACATGTGCCCGTCGTTGAACAGCACCCACCCGGTGCCCTTGCGGTCCACGGCCATCGAGAACGGCGACGCCGACGACGGGCACTTGACCTTGCCGATGCTGGTCATCGTGAGCTTCGCGGGATCGAAGCGGTAGAAGTCGTTGGTGTTGCTGATGACGTAGATCTGCTTCAGCTCTTCGGGACACTCGGGCACGGTGACCCCACCGCCGTCGGGGAGCGCGTCGAGGCCGATGCCTCCGTCCGGGTCGGGGTCTCCCGCGTCGAGGGGCAGCCCGCCGTCGACCCCCGCGTCGCCGCGGAGCACCGGCGCCGAGTCCTCCTTGGCGGCGCTGCAGCCGGCGAAGAGGAGGAGCGTGGCCGCGAAGACGCCGGTCGTGAAGCAAGGGGAGCGCATGGGCGCGGACTCTAGTCCCGGTTCGCCCATGGCTGGAATGGTCACACGCGGAGCGGAGCGGCAGGCCGTCGCGGTCGCAAAAATGCAGAGAGGGCGCCGTCCCACCGGACAGCGCCCTCCTGACCCGTGGCTGCTTCAGTGGCCCGAGGCCGAGGGCGCCGTCGAGGCCTTGGTCGAAGCCGAACCAGAAGCCGGGGCCGACGCCGACGCCGACGCCGACGCCGAACCAGAAGCCGACGCCGACGCTTCCGGCGACACGGTCGCGCTGGCTTCGGGCGCCGCCGAGGCGCTCGGGGCTGCTGGCACGTCGAAGACGCCGGGGACGATGCCCGGCGCGGAGAGCTTCACCGAGTTGCTGCCGACGGGGTAGAGGGCGTTCATCGCCTTCTGGCGCGCCGAACCACCGAGGAAGGGGTTCGACATGTCGGCCGGGCGTTCACCGGTGATGGACTCGAGGTGCCCACGGCTCTCGGTGTCGAACATGGTGAAGGCGATGAAGATCGCGAGGAAGAGGCCGGCGCTCCCGAGGATCATCGAGTGCATCCGGTGGTCGAACCACAGGTGCATGAAGATCGCCGCGACGATGGTGGCCTTGAGCGTGGCGATGACCACCGCGATGAGCAGGTTGGCCGGCCCGAAGTTCACGTAGCTCGCGCCCACCGTGATGATCGTGAAGAACATCAGGGCGCCCCAGGTGGCGAAGTACGCCGCGTAGGGCAGGACGTGCGGGACGTGGTCGCCGCCGATGGCGTGTCCGTGGTCGTGAGAGCTCATCGTTCAGCCCACCAGGTAGAGCAGGGGGAAGAGGTAGATCCAGACGAGGTCGACGAGGTGCCAGTAGAGGCCGACGCCCTCGACGGGGGCGTAGTACCGGGCCGAGAAATCGCCGCGCTGCGCGCGCAGCAGGATCCACAGGATGAGCCCGATGCCGATGATGACGTGGAGGCCGTGGATGCCCGTCATCATGAAGTACACCGCGAAGAACGTGCCCGGATGGGGCGAGCTGAACCCTTGCGCGGTGAAGTGCACGCCTGGCAGGAGCCCGTCGTGGATCTTGTGCTGGTACTCGAAGTACTTCACCACGAGGAAGCCGAACGCACAGAGGATGGTGACGATCAGGAAGCCGACCGTCTTGGCCTTGTCGTTCACCTGCGCCGAGCGCACCGCGAGGGCCATCGTCAGCGAGCTGAAGATGAGCACGCAGGTGTTGACCGCGCCCATCACCTTGTCGAGGTGGTGGTGCGCCTCGACGAAGCTGGAGAAGTACCAGCTGCGGTAGATGAAGAACGCGCAGAACAGGCCGCCGAAGAACAGGATCTCGGTGACCAGGAACAGCCAGATCCCCATTCGAGCAGAGTCGAATTGCTGATCCGCGGTGTCGAAGTGGTGGGCGACGTGGAAGTCGGGGGAGAGCTTCTCGTCGTTGGCCGATGCGCTCATGAGTCGGAGGCTCCGGTGGCGTTGCGGTCGTCGGAGTAGTCGTACGGGCCGTGGGTGACCCGAGGGGTGACGGGGAAGTTCTCGGTGGGGGGCGGGGTCGTGGTCTGCCACTCGAGGGTGAGACCGCCCCAGGGGTTGTCCGGCGCGTCCGCGCCGTTCTTGAGCGAGTCGAGCAGGTTGTAGAGCGCCACGAGGAACGCGAGCCCGATGATCCAGGAGCCCACCGTGGAGAACTGGTGCAGCGGCTGGAACTGGTCGAGGTAGTTGTAGTAGCGGCGCGGCATGCCGCGGCTACCGAGGATGAACTGCGGGAAGAACGTGGCGTTGAAGCCGACGAACAGCAGCAGGGCCGAGAGCTTGCCGAGCTTGTCGCTGTACATCTTGCCGGTCATCTTCGGCCACCAGTGGTGGAGGCCGCCGACGAACGCCACGACGGTGCCGCCCATCATCACGTAGTGGAAGTGCGCCACGACGAAGTAGGTGTCGTGGATGTGCATGTCGGTGCCGAGCATGCCGCAGAACAGGCCGGTGAGGCCGCCGATCGCGAACAGGAACAGGAACGCCGCGGCGTAGGCCATCGGGGTCGTCCAGGCGATCGAGCTGCGCCACAGCGTGCTGATCCAGTTGAACATCTTGATGCCGGTGGGCACCGCGACCAGGAACGTGAGCGCCGAGAAGATGGTCGAGGCGAGCTCGCTCTGACCGCTCACGAACATGTGGTGGCCCCACACGAGGAAGCCGATGAGGGCGATGGCGACCGAGCTGAAGGCGATGGCGCGGTAGCCGAACACCTTGCGGTGCGCGTGCACGGCGATGAGCTCGCTCGCGATGCCGAAGCCCGGCAGGATCATGATGTAGACGGCCGGGTGGCTGTAGAACCAGAAGAAGTGCTGGAACAGGACCGGGTCGCCGCCGAGCTTCGGGTCGAAGATCCCGATCTGGAAGGCCTTCTCGAAGAGGAGGAGGAGCAGCGTGATCGCGAGGACCGGCGTCGCCAGGATCTGCACGAGGCTGGTCGCGTAGGTCGCCCAGAGGAACAGCGGCAGGCGGAACCAGCCCATGCCCGGCGCGCGCAGCTTGTGGATGGTGACCACGAAGTTGAGGCCGGTGAGGATCGAGCTGAAGCCCATCACGAACACGCCGAAGGTGACCGCGATGACCGCGCCGCCGGTGGTCGACGAGTAGGGGACGTAGAACGTCCAGCCGGTCTCGAGGCCGCCGAGGACGAGCGACGACAGCGTGAAGAGCGCGCCGATCCAGTACAGATACAGGCTCATCAGGTTGAGCTTGGGGAAGGCGACGTCCTTCGCGCCGACCATGATCGGCAGGAGGAAGTTGCCGAGGGCGCCCGGCACGCTCGGGATGATGAACAAGAAGACCATGATCGCGCCGTGCAGCGTGAAGGCCTGGTTGTACATGTGGCCCGACATGAAGGTCTTCTTCGGCGTCAGGAGCTCCAGGCGCACGAGGATCGCGAAGAACCCGCCGAGCGCGAACGCGATGAGCGTGCTCACGAGGTACATCAGGCCGATGCGCTTGTGGTCGACCGTGGTGAGCCACGACCAGACGCCCGCTTCGGCGTTGATGTAGTTCTTCGCCTTGGGCGACGGGTGGTCTTCGTGGGTGCCGGGGACGGCAACTCCTTGAGCCATGACTACTTCTGCTCCTTCAGGAAGGCGATGAGCGCGTCGACTTGAGAGGGCTTGAGCTGGCCCTGGAAGGTCGGCATCACGAG
>Ga0154020_10004094_pt1 | contig 17412 bp, 14 predicted proteins | sample Klosneuvirus_201_FD_109709 | JGI IMG/M metagenome (GOLD analysis project Ga0154020, IMG submission 109709) | Active sludge microbial communities from wastewater, Klosterneuburg, Austria - Klosneuvirus_20160825_MG | ecosystem: Engineered > WWTP > Aerobic digester > Activated sludge | place...
AGCAACACAACAACGCCATCCCTTATGCGCACCTCGATGGCCGGACCCCGCGAGAGTCACTGATGGCAACCTCTGTTTCGCTGCCGCCGCCACGACCTCTCTCTGAACGAATGAATGAAGCTAGTGAGGTGAAATGTCGTTTTTGTCGATAGACAGAAATTTCACAAAATGTCGATGCCCACCCGCTGGATGTGGTCAAGAAGGGAGTCGTTGTCGATCTGATGCAAGATCACCAGATCAACTTTGTACGGCAGCATTAAGTCGTCTATTTTTGCGCACGTTCTTAAGTAGTGGTCGTGGTTCAGGCTAGGAGCAATAAGTGCAATATCAATATCGGAACCTTCGCGAAAATTGCCCTTTGCCCGCGAACCAAATATCTTCGCGCCTAAGACTCCATCGACACTGCGGAGCAATTCGATGATTCTGGTTAAGTCGTTTGCGGAAAGCCCAAATTTGAGGTCTGGATTCATTTAACTAAGCTCTGGAGCTTTGTAAATAACTCCTCAAAACGCGGCCCGTAGGAATTCCTGATTTTATGCACGAGATCTTCAGCAACATTTTTGTTGTAGGTGTGCGAAGAGAGGTTGCGGCTTTTAATCATGTCCATCCAATCATCGCCTTGACTTACAATCCCGCGGGAAAAAGCTTCACGGATGACGTCCCTTGAGCCTAACATTCCGGTAATTCCCTGGTGTTCAAGGAGGTCTTTGAGCGTATTCCAGGCGAGTTCGTGACAGAATTCAAATGACTGAATCAATCCTTGCTTTTCGAGGTCTGAAAGCTCGCGTTGAACCGCGAGATCGATAGCAGCGCGAAACGAAGTGAGCGCTCTTGAGAAGTTGGCGAGTCTTTGCTGCCAGCGGATGTCCGAAGATTTTGTGTGAGTATGAGTCATTCACAGTGCTCGCCGATGAATAAACGCCCCGGACTTTTTTGAAGCCCGGGGCGTTCTTGGTTTAGGAATCTATTGGGAGTGTTACGCTCCCAATGGAAGCGGGGACTACATCATCCCGCCCATGCCGCCCATGCCACCCATGCCGCCCATGCCGCCGCCGTGTGCGTGGCCGCCAGCTTCGCCGGCTTCCTTCGGCTTCTCAGCAACCATAGCTTCGGTCGTGAGGAGCAGTGACGCAACAGATGCAGCATTGACCAGCGCGGTTTTGGTTACTTTGGTCGGGTCGATGACGCCGGCCTTGTAAAGGTCTTCGTAGGTTTCGGTGAGGGCGTTGAAGCCTTCGCCATCCTTCATGTTACGGACCTTTTCGACCACAACAGCTTGCTCACAGCCAGCGTTGAGGGCGATTTGACGCAGAGGCTCTTCGATCGCGCGACGAACGATCTGAACGCCGAACATTTGTTCTGCGTTGAGCTTGAGGCCATCGAGGGATTTCTGTGCGCGGATCAGAGCGACGCCGCCGCCCGGGACGATGCCGCCTTCAACAGCAGCGCGGGTGGAATTCAGCGCGTCTTCAACGCGTGCCTTCTTCTCTTTCATTTCGGTCTCGGTCGCAGCACCGACTTTAATCACGGCAACGCCGCCGACCATCTTCGCGAGGCGCTCTTGGAGCTTCTCTTTGTCGTAGTCAGAGGTGGTGTTCTCGATCTCAGCCTTAACCTGCTTCACGCGGGCATCGATATCTGCCTTCTTGCCTTTACCATCAACAATCGTGGTGTTGTCTTTGGTAATAGTGATGCGCTTGCACTGACCAAGGTCAGCCAGGGTGAGGTTCTCGAGCTTGTAGCCGAGGTCTTCAGCAACCATCGTCCCACCGGTGAGGATGGCGATGTCCTGGAGCATGGCTTTGCGGCGGTCGCCGAAGCCTGGAGCCTTCACAGCGCTGCACTTCAGCGTGCCGCGGAGGCGGTTAACGACGAGGGTCGCGAGAGCTTCGCCGTCGATGTCTTCTGCGATGATGACAAACGGACGACCAGTCTGTGCGATCTTCTCGAGGATCGGGAGAAGCTCCTTCATATTGGAGATCTTCTTCTCGTTGATGAGGATGTAAGCGTCTTCGAAGACGGCTTCCATACGCTCAGCATCGGTCACGAAATACGGAGACAGGTAGCCACGGTCAAACTGCATACCTTCAACAACTTCCAGGGACGTGTCCATGGACTTTGCTTCGTCTACAGTGATGACACCGTCACGGCCGACTTTGTCCATGGCGTCAGCCAGGATTTTGCCGATTTCCGGGTCATTGTTAGCGGAAATGGAGCCGACTTGCGCGATTTCGTCGCGGTTTTTGGTCGGGCGGGAAATCTTATCGAGTGCAGCGACGATGGTGCTGACAGCGGCGTCGATGCCCTTCTTCAATTCCATCGGATTGTGTGCGGCAGCAACCAGCTTGGCGCCTTCACGGTAGATCGCCTGAGCGAGGACCGTAGCCGTCGTGGTGCCGTCACCAGCGTTATCAGAGGTCTTGGAAGCAACTTCCTTAACCATCTGTGCGCCCATGTTCTCGAACTTGTCTTCCAATTCGATTTCCTTAGCGACGCTGACGCCGTCCTTGGTGATCGTTGGCGAGCCAAACGATTTTTCGAGGACTACGTTGCGGCCTTTGGGACCGAGGGTGACTTTTACAGCGTCAGCGAGAGTATTGACGCCTTTGAGGAGCTTGCGGCGAGCTTCTTCGCCGAAGTGAATGACTTTTGCGCTCATGAATGTCCTTCCTTATTTGGAAAATTCAAAGTGAATCGGATCGTTATTCGAGTACGCCCAGAATGTCGTCTTCACGCAGGATCAGGTGCTCGGTTCCGTCAATTTTGATTTCGGATCCGGCATACTTGCTGAAGAGAACCTTGTCGCCAGCCTTAACGTCCGGCTTCCGGATGGAGCCGTCGTCGAGCATCTTGCCATTTCCAACAGAAATGACTTTGCCTTCCATCGGCTTTTCTTTTGCGTTGTCAGGAATGATGATCCCGCCAACTGTCTTTTCCTCGCTTTCGAGACGCTTTACGAGGATACGATCCTGCAGTGGTCTGATTTTCATAAATCTCCTCCAAAAAATAGAGCCACGTTATATATGTATGATCAACACCGTTTGTGCTTCCGATCCCGCCGAATCCGATACCAGAGCTACTTGACCAGCCGGAGCTGGGGCAACTGTCTGAAACACAGCGGAAATTAGAAGCACGCGCCAATCTAATGCCCCCCAGCGCAATGTCAAGGGGCCAAAAGTGAGATTTTTTTTGAGGAATCAGAAACTGGCGATGTGACGGTCCGAAATATCAGCCCGGCTGGCGGGCATGTAGTGGGGCTCCCGATAAACGCGCGCGATCTCGTTTATCAGGTAGGAGCGGGCGCGAATACTCGCGGTTTCCTGGCCGATATCCAGTTCAACCGTCCGTAAAAGCTTGTCTTTTGGCACAAACAGCAGCTTGAGCAGAGGGGCGTTTCCCGACAGGTCATGGACCAGGAGGACTTTATCCATCTGGGGCCAGGGAATGGTTATGCGGCGGAGACTGGTCTTAAATTCGATCCCCGCGCGGTTGACGGAAATCGACATCAACATATTCAAAAAAATGTACATGATCCCCAGCCACGGCCCCATGACCAGCAGAAGGAACAGTCCGAGCATGACAAGCGCCTGATTGGCTTGGCTCATTTGTGTAACCGCAGGGATGTCGCTGGCGAGTCGGGAAAGGACCAGAAAAGCAATACAGCCAAAAAATCCATAGACCGACATGCGGACGAGAGAGCGCGGATAGGCCCGAAAACGCCGTCCGCCGTCCGGAAGATCGTCGGTGAAGTAAAAGTGTTCACGCTCTTCAGTTTGCCGGCGGGCCACGTAGTTCAGAAGGTCCGGGTCCTCCTGATCTACAAGCATGATTTTATTCCATATTTGCAGTTCGTCGCCGAAGCGTCCTTCACGCTCGAATAGTGACGCGCGTAGCTTGAGGGCTTCGGTATTTTTGGGCCCCAGGGCCAGTAAATTATCCAAGGCATCGTGGGCGGCGTTGGTCTCGCCCCGGGACACGATCTCGCGAATTTGCTTAACGTGCTGCATAGCTACGATATCGGCAGGATTTAGAAAGACTTAAACCTCTCCAGTTCCCCCTCCACACCTGTATCTCGGGCGCTGGGCGCGGGGTGCCGCGCCCCGGGTGCTGATTTCTCAAATGATATGGGCGCGATCTTTTTATAGAATATTAATAATATTAATGCTAATAACATGCGCTTCTATGAATCATTTTGAGCACATTCCGGAAATATTAGCGCCCGCAGGGGGCGTCCCGCAGTTTTTTGCGGCCTTGAACACCGGTGCTGACGCCGTCTTTCTGGGGTTGAAGTCATTCAATGCCCGGGCCCGTGCCGCCAATTTCACCATGGACGAGCTCCGCGCGCTCATGCCTCTCGCGCGCGCCCACGGCATGAAAGTTCTGGTGACTCTCAACATCCTGGTCAAAGAAGAAGAATTGGCGCAGGTCGTAACGACGCTGAACGATTTGGCCGATCTTGGAGTCGACGCGATCATTGTTCAGGACCTGGCCGTCGCCCGCATCGCCAGAACTTATTTCCCGACACTACGCCTGCACGCGTCCACGCAGATGGCCATTCACAACCTCGCTGGAGTCTTGCAAGCGGTGGAGTGGGGGTTCAAGCGGGTCGTCATCGCTCGCGAAATGACCGCGGCAGAACTTCGCCGCATCCGCGCCGCCGTACCGCGTGAGGTCATGGAGATAGAGGCCTTCTCCCATGGCAGCCTTTGTTACTCTTACAGCGGACTTTGTTTCTTCAGTGGTGCGGCGGATGCCCGCAGCGGCAATCGCGGCGAGTGTTCTTACACCTGTAGGCAGTCCTATCGAATCCTGAATGACGAAAGCTCCATCCGGCAGGGATTTCTCTTCAGCATGCGCGATCTCGATACCGCCGAAGATCTGGACAAGCTCATTAACGCCGGAGTCGACACACTTAAAATTGAAGGGCGGAAAAAAGACGAACAGTATGTCGCCGCCACGGTGCAGCACTACCGCCGGCGTCTTGATAAGCTCATGGGGCGATCCACCCTGCGCCTCAAGGCACCGGCTGAAGCGCACGCACTTTATTCCGGCCGCGAAGGCAATAGCGAAGCCGCTGCAGGCCGCAGTGATCTCGAACTTTCCTTTCACCGGCGTACGACGTCATTTTTTCTAGGCGGCCGCTATCAGGAAAATGTCATAGACCTGGACAACCCGACTCATCTGGGAGTGCGGGTTGGTGTCATCGAGGCAGTTAATCGCAGCCCTTCTCGCATAACGATCAAAGTAAAGGCCGAGACTCCTCTGGAGCGTTTCGATGGGCTAAGGATTTTAAACAAACTTGACTTCGGTCTGCGCGAGATGAGCGTGCTTAGTGAGCGCGTTGCGGTCGCGAAGTCTGGCTCATGGGTGACGATCACGCTCCCGGAAGGCCGCGAGAAGGACGTTGCGACCGTAAAAAGTGGCGATCTTCTTTTCAAAATGCGCTCGGCAGATCTCAAACGTCGTGTTGAGGCTTTGAGTTCACCCCCCATTGGATCCCGGATCCGTCCTGCGGTTCCGGTCGATGTGGTCATAGAGCTTCAGGCTTCCGACAAAGTCCGTGTTAATGTGGCGATCCGCCGCTTTGGTGAAGAGCTGGTGTCGGCGCACGCTATCGTCGACGCGATGCCGGCACGAAGTCCCCGCTTCGCCGCGGACTGCCGCGAGGTGTTTTCGGTTTTTGGCGACGAGGGGTTTGCGGCGGAATCTATTTCTGTGGAGGAATCCTTATGGTTTGTTCCACAGAAAATTCTCAAGCAGCTTAAGCGTGAAATTTCCCCTCGTCTGCTGGCCGCATACCAGGAGCTATCTTCACGACGACTGCAGTCGGCCATATGTGGAACGCAAGCACACACACAAACGCTTTCAGGCATCACATCGCCGCGATTTGCAATTAAAATTGATCGACTCGAGTATCTTGACGCTTTGACGGAGTTCATGGCCTCCGCACCGGAATTTACACTCGCAGAAGTGGTCTATGAACCGAAGAGAGCTTTCCTGGGTGATCGCAAGCCTGCTGACATCACCGCGGCACTCGCGGCGTTCCGCATGAAAACAGGATGTGCCATTCGGTTTGCGATTCCGACCGTGGTGCGCGCATGGGATGAACCGCTTCTGGAGCTTCATCTTACGGCGGTGGCCGAAGCTGGAATATGCGGATTTGAAGCCGGAAATCCCGGAGCGCTATACCAGATAAGGGACTGGTCTCGTCGGGGGCTTGTCGGAGCCGAACCGGCATCGGATATCACGACCGACTTTACCGCCTTCGCCCTCAACCACATGGCTGCAGCCCAGTGGGCGGACGATGGTGCACGATTGATTACTCTCTCCATCGAGGATGATCGCGCCAATCTCATGGGCATTCTGCGGCATTGGCCAAGCGCGGGCCAGTCAGGTCCGCGACCGCAACTCATCCTGTTTAAGGATACCCCGCTATTTATTGCAGAGTCCTGCTCTTTGACAGCCTTGCACGGCGGGTGCCCCGGTGCGGAAACATGCGGTTACCGGACACTGCATATCGAAAATGAAAAGGGTGAGCGCTTTTATGCAGCTCACGAAGGCTGCAAGTCGATCGTCTACGGCGAGACGTCCTACAGCATCGTTCAGAATATCGACGAGATGCTGCAGGCGGGTGTCGCAGATTTTCGTATCGATTTCCTGACTCGTCCCTATACCCATCAGCGAATACTGGAAGTCCTGGATGCAGTGCGCCAAAAACTTCCGGTGCCGGAAACCCACAGTGCAAATTTTGCTGGACGGTTGCTATGATTCAAGCGGCTCCCGAAGCGACCAACAAGCTTCTCCAGAGACTGCAAAGCCCGTCTTACACTCCCGCGGGACCAGAACTTCCCGGCCTTTGGGCGCTGCTTAGTCAGTCCCGTGAAGACCAGAATCTGAGCGGAGCTATTTTAAAGAGTCTTCTGCGGCGCGGCGCTGATGCACTCGTTGTGGGGCTGCGCCTACCATGCTTAGATGACGATTCTGGCCTAGTGGCGGCTGCCCTGGGACGGCTTGCCACGGAAGCCGGGGTCGCTGCTGTGTTGATTGAGAAGACGAAGGAGACTCTTCTTACAGTTTTGAGTGAAACGCCAACGCAGGTCCGGTCTGTGCGTGCGGCGATCAGGGCTCTCGGTAATCTCGGTGCTGATTGCGAGGCTGAGTTGCTGGCTTTTTGGCAGTCTGAATCAGGCTCGACCCACCGGCAGGCCTTGGTGATCGCGCTTGGAAAAGTTGGCGGTGCAAACGCTCTGGCCTTTCTGGAAGGAGCGGCGGATTCGATCCAGGCACAGGCCTCCGTGCGTGCGGCTTATCAGAATGCAGTCCTTTTGCTGAACCGGCGTCTGCAGCGCACGCAGACCGGTCAAGCGAGCGAAATTTTGCCAGACGCCACGATGCCTGGGCTGACCTTTGGGCCTGTCGAGGTGCGCTTCCGATGCCGTGCTGGATTGGAACAAATTCTGATCAACGAATGTTCGCCGGCCTGGGATGCTGTTTCCGGCAAGCAGGGCGAAGTGTTTTTGAAGGTGACTGGGGCCATGCGCCAGTTGTTCAACGTGCGCACGGCAGAGTCGTTTGGATTTCCTCTGCGCGTGACAGGGGCGAGCAACAGCAGCGAGGCCGTGGTCATCGCTTTAACGTCGCCAGCGGTCCGACAATTTATGACGAGTCTGACGAGGGGGCGGCCGACCTATCGGATTGAATGGGTGGATGATGGGGCCCGTCGATCCGTCACGCGGGATATCGCGACCAAGATTGCCAAGGCGGTTCCTGAGCTCGTCAACGAAACCCGCAATCCGCTGTGGCAGATTGAGGTGCGTCGCAGTGCACGGGAAATCGCTGTGGAACTCGTTCCAGTTGGATTGACTGATCCGAGATTTCCGTGGCGCGGGACCACGGTCGCAGCATCTTCACACGCACCATTGGCGGCCGCGTTAGTGCGGCTTGCCGAAGTAAAGGCGGGCGATGTCGTTTGGGATCCCTTTGTGGGCGCAGGCACCGAATTGATTGAGTGCGGACTAACTACCAGGGTCAAGCACCTCTTTGGCACTGACCTTTCTCGGGAAGCTCTCGCAGCAGCAAGGTCCAATATCGAATTGGCTAAACTCTCACTATCCGGCAACGCCCATTTTGAATCTCCGGTCGACTTGATCGAAGGGTCTTGCCTGAGTAAGGTCCCGCCAGGAATCACCTGCATCGTCACCAACCCGCCCCTTGGGCGTCGCGTGGAAAAAGACGGGGCTATTTCACTGTTGCAGCAATTCATTCCTCTGGCATATCAGGCACTAACACCCGGCGGGCGCATGGTCTGGGTCACGCCTGCCGAGGAGGAGACGGATAAAATAGCGATTAGGTCGGGGTTTACGGTTGGTTATCGGTCACGCATCGACATGGGCGGATTTCACGCCCACATTCAGGTCCTCAAAAAAGGCAGCCTGATACGTTCCTAACCCTGCGTCATCTAAGTGCAAAGCATCCATAAGAAAATATGATTCAAAATTAATGGTGACAATGCCGATCAGATTTCATCTCCAGCGCCTTAAGGGCGAAGATGGCTTTAGAGAGGCAAACCATGAAAAAGCACCTTTTTCGTTGCTCAATGGTATCCCGAAACCTTCTTGGGGCTTTTTTGTTCGGGCTCCTTGTCGCAGGTCACGCTTATGCGGGGGCTCGCGACCAGGCCTACAGGGTATTTTCCCGCCTCGCAGGCGTGCCCCCAACCACCAGTCAACTAGATGAATTAGAAGGGCTGGTGCAGGCAGGCAATCTTTCTGGCGTCGCTCAGGCAGCAGTCGATACCGATCAGTTCCTTGAGGTTACGGTAAGGGATTTTCTGGCGAGTTTTACTGATCGCGATCAGAGTCCACGGGTTGAATACAACGATTTCATCGCGACCGGTACTGGCATGGTCCGCGATGGCGTCTCGTTCGATCAGATTCTTTACGCGGACATTGTTTACACCGGACCGGTTGCTGCCGTCACTCCGCCTATCGCCCCCGTTGCACCGGACAATAACCAGCACTACGCGGCGCTGGAGACGCATCCAGCGGGACTTAAAACCCTGCTCACCCGTCGCACTCAAACGGAAGTCACTCCGGGAATAGCTCCGGCCGGCGCATTTTCTCTGCGAAGCTGGGGTGAGTCATACTACTCGGCAGGCACCAATCGCCGGTCCCTTCGTTTTGCCATGGTGAATTTTCTTTGTCGCGACCTTGAGGCAATGTCTGACGTGACCCGGCCGGATTTTCGCGTTCGCCGCGATGTAACCCGGACTCCCGGTGGAGACGGCGCAGTATTCAAAACCAAATGCGTCGGTTGCCATGCGGGGATGGACACTCTGGCCGGGGCCTTTGCTTACTATAATTTTGCTGACAATCGCCTCCAATACACCAATGGTGTGGTGCAGGAAAAATACAATATCAACCCCGGCGAGTTCCCGGATGGCTATGTCACTATTGACGACAGCTGGCTCAATAATTGGCTGGTTGGCGCTAACGCCGGGTTGGGCTGGCCGGCAGATAAGACAACGGGCAATGGCGCGGCTTCCTTTGGGCAGATGCTGGCGGCGACCAGGGAGTTTCCTGTTTGCATGGCCCAGCGGGTTTTCAAAAAAGTTTGCCTGAAGAAGCCGGATACCGACGCCGAAAAAAGCGGGGTCGCGGGATTGGCGACAAAATTCGCAGAAGGAAAGAAGTTTGATCTGAAAGCCCTTTTCGTGGGTTCTGCAACCCTTTGTGCAGGGGAATAACATGAAACACGTCGCGATATTTATATTATTCAGCGTTCATTGGCTGGTGGGTTGTGATTCCTCGCAGCAGTCGCGGGTGGGAAAACGGTCGGGGCCTGCCACGGCTGATGCGGAAGCGACTTCTGATGGGAGTTCGGTCGATGGGCCGGAAACAGTCGTTGCTCCGGAAACGGTTGCGTCAACACAACCAACGCCGACGCCATCTTCAACGCCAGCGGTCACCCCCGCAAAGATCTACCTGGCTGACGTGGGCGTTAAAAGCTTTCTGCAGATAAACGCGACCATGAGTGTCCTGACCGGTGTTCCCAAGTCCCGCGCCAGCGTCGCGGCAGAATTTGACAAAGTAAAGTCGCAGTTACCGACGACCAACGATGCGGCTTCATTCAGTGGCACGAGTCAGGGCGCGATCGCCAAACTGGCCATCGCTTACTGCGATGCAGCCATCGAAGACGCGGCGCTACGCGCTAATTTGATTCCAGGATTCAATTTCGCCGCTGCTAACTTGAGCACAGCGTTTTCCCCGGCGATGAAAGACCTGGCTATCAATTCGCTGACAGAAAAATTTTGGGGGTCTGATCTGCGGGCAAATCCGGATATCGCGACGACTAAGGCGATATTGAATCCAATGCTTGACGCCCTTGTGGCCGGTGGTCTCAACGGGCAATCGGTGGCAGTTCGGACAAGAAACATCGTCAAGGGTCTGTGCACTGCAGTGCTGGCATCATCGTCGGTCACCATGCTGTAACTGCATTCACAAGGGTTTGGGGGAGGAATACCATGAGTCACGACATTAAAAAACATCTCACGCGCCGGCAGCTGTTAGCCAGCGGGGCTTATGGTTTTTGCGGGTATCTGGTCGCGCCCGGCATCCTGTCCATGCTGACCGATCAGGTTGCTTTTGGAGCCTGCGCTGCAACGGGCACCGGCGCACAGGCCAACCGCAAGGCGTCCTTTCTGGTCTTCGATCTGGCAGGTGGCGGAAACATTGCCGGCAATAATGTGATGGTCGGTCGGGAAGACGACCAACGCAAAGCTCTGCCAGTTGGCGCATACCGAACCCTTGGACTTCCTGATGCCCTGCATCCAGGTGATACCACGCGCTGGGTCGCGGAGTTTGGACTTTTGTTCCATTCGCAAAGCGCGATGCTCGCCGGACTGATGGAAGTGACGACCCCGGCGACCCGCGCCAATGTCGACGGAATTGTCTTTGCAGCGAAATCAGCAGACGATACAGAGAATAATCCACACAATCCCGTTCACTGGATCGCCCGCGCCGGTTTGGTTGGCGATCTGGTGCCGCTGATTGGAACGCAAAATAGCCCTTCCGGCGGAAGGTCCGCGTCACCGGCCTCGTCGATTGACCCCGCTAACCGGCCGATAACCATTGCGAGGCCCCAGGATGTCGGTTTGATCGTCGACAAAGGCAAGCTGGCGACTTTGTTAAAGCCAAATGAAGCCGAGGCGGTGCTCAAAGCCGCTCAGGCCATGAGTGCGGAAAAACTCAAACTGTTTAACGAGAAAACTCTCTCATCTCAGGTGAAGGAGCTGGTGGATTGCGGGTATCTGCAAAGCGTGGAGCTCCTGACGAAATTTTCCGCCGAAGCCCTCAATCCGGCAAATGACCAACAAGTCGTCAACGCAAACACCGGCGCGTTTAAAGACTTCGCTGCTAACGAGCTTGCTCGTCGCACGGCGTCTGTCGCGAAGACGGTCATCGAAGGTTATGCCGGCGCTGGTACGATCGTCCTCGGAGGGTACGACTATCACGAGGCCATAAAGAGCGACCAGGAAAAAAAGGAGCGTGAAGCAGGGCGCTTGATCGGCCAGGCTCTCGAGTTGGCGCGCATCAAGCAGCAGGATCTGATGATCTATGTGTGTTCAGATGGTGCTGTTGGCGCAAACGGTCAGATGGATGCCGCGACCGGCAAATATCGTTTCTCCGGCGACAGCGGCGACCGGGGGGCGGCCTTCATTTTGGTGTATAAAAAAGACGGCAAGCCGACTGTTCTCAAAGACGGCCGCCAAATTGGTTCCTACAAAGATAACGGAGCGGTTCAGACCGATTCGTCACTCATTAGCGGCGAGGTCGAGAATCTCGCGAAAGCGGTCGTGCTGAATTACATGGCCCTTAATGGAACCGAAAGGGATTTTGCCAAAGTGGTTGGAGCTGATCCTTTCGGTACAAATCTGGATCGCTATAAACTTTTTGGTAAACTGCGGGGATAACGGCTTGCGGCACCGGATGTTCAAACATTTCGCTCCTCTTTGGTTCAGACTTGCTCCTGTGGCGGGGGGGCTGCTGGTGGTGCATTCGTTGCTTGGCGTAACGTCCTGCAGCGGGAATTCCAAGGAGAACGCCAGAGGGAAGACACAGAAATCTTCGGCCATCGTGACAGAAGGAGATGCCGCAGCAGGGGACGAAATTGCAATGGAAGAGGGGACTCTGGGAGTCTCTTCGTCCGTCGAAATTTTCGGTGAGACGGTGCATCCACTGTTAGCGAGCCACTGCGGATCGTGCCATGGGGCTGCTGTGCAGCCGAAGTTTGCTGTGGCAGATGTATCTTCCGCCCACCGTGCCATTATTGACAATTCAAAAGTTGATCTTGCCACTCCGGAACATTCACGCATCGTGGAACGATTGGGGACTGACAGTCATGGTTGCTGGTCTGCCTGCAGTCAAAATGCTGCGGAGATGCTTGCAGCCGTTAAAAAGTGGGCAGAGTCAAAAAGTACGAATACCAGCGTAGCAGCTTCCTTGCAGACAGTTGAAGTTTCAGTTGCGAGCCGTAAAGCCACCTACCCTGATTTGGGTAATGCCACGATGGTGATTGAGGCGGAACCGACTGGAAATCCTTCACCCGTTGTTTTGAAAGCTCCGACGGTTGTGGCGAATAATCCAGATGGCAGCGCTGGTAAGGTGGTGCAATTCAATCGCGGCGGGGCGTCGAACACAGTGGCGTTGACTGAAGCGCAGGCAGCGGCCACCGGCGGGACTCTCACTGCGACGTTCACGTTGGCTGAGGCCGGAAAGTATCGTGTCCTGGCCAGAGTACAGTCGGTAGCGCCCACTGACGATGAATTGTACCTGCGCATTGATAACGGATCCGGCGGCGCCGTGGCTCCGATAAGGATTTGGAAGATCCCCCAAACCGGCCCGACGTCATGGTTCTGGGCATCGGCCACCAACGGCGCAAACCTAAGCACCTTGTCGGAATTTGATTTGGCGGCTGGTGCGCACCGGGTCGTTGTTTTGCAGCGGGAGTTTGGCGCTAAAATCGATCGATTAGCGATCACCAAAGACCCGTTGTTTCGCAGTCCCGATCCTGTTGAAATTTTGACCTTCGATCTCGCCCCTTTGCTTGGGGGGGCAGATGTCAAGCTGGAGGTCATCGTGGAAGACTTCAGCACGGAAGTTTATAAGATTCGCTCGCCGCGCATCATCACCGCTTCCAAAAGTGTCAAAGTCAAAAACATGTTTATTTTGGTGAATGGGAAAAAAGATAACAGCAACTCGACGTTCAGCGTCGTTGATACCGTCGTGACAGCTCCTGGAGGCATCATCAGCAACGCCTCCACGACCGTCGTGAAAGACAAGGGAACGGCTGAGGACAAGCTTTCCTTTGCCTTTGAAATTCTGGAATAACCATGCCTGGTAAAATTTGGGGCTTTCCAGGGGCACTCACGGAGCGACGAAGTGGGCGGTGATGACGCCGCTTCGGGAGGAAAGCAAGATGCCCGAGGCGTCGAAAATCATCGCCCCGGTCCCACCAACGGATGTTGGCGCGGCGCCGTCAGGCAGGTATCCTGATGCCATGCCTCCCCCAGTGACACCGGAGCCGTACCAGCGGTACATCGTTCCGGCCGTTTTTCCCTGACAATAACCAGCCGAGACGACATCATTGCATATGACGCGGGTCGCGTTGCGCCAATCCTCAAGGTATACGTTACCATTGGCATCAGCGGCGACTCCACGCCCCTGTCCCATCGCCGATGTTAGGGCTGGTCCTGTTGTGCCGTCAGAGTCCGATCCTGTTCCAGCCAGTCGGTAAAAAGCTCCGTCCGTCTTGCCAGAGCAAACACCTGAATTTCCGGCGGTGCGGCTGCATACTGCATAAATCCGCGCCTGAGAGTGGTAACTGGCCAGCAGCAGATTGCCGAAGGGGTCGAAGTTCATTCCGTAGTTTTTACAGGTCGCCGCTGTCGTCGAATCCGTCCCATCAGCGCCATAGGTACAACCACCGGCAACATTTCCAAGGAAGTTGTAGGTGTTGCCGACAGTTTTACTCTGGCAGAATCCAGGACTGGTCACGTCGAAACAAATTGCCCGGACACGTGTGTAGACTTGATAGTTGGATAGATAGATGTTGCGAAGGTTATCGACCAGCACTGTCTGCGGGTAGGCGATGGCTACTCCCGCTGCGGGTACATCGAAGGATCCGTCTCCGCTGCTCCCGGTCCCCATCAGGTGGTAGATTTTGCCGGCGGTCTTGCCGGCACAAGCGCCAGTGGTGATTGTGGTGTTGAAGCAGGCGACGAACAATCGATGGGCCATGTACTCCGCCGCATAAATATTGCCGTCGGCGTCGGCGGTGACCCCGCGGACTTCAGCAAAGGAGGCCTGATCCACGGCGGTGCCATCGACCGAGGGTGAGATTACGCCGTTACCGACTACAGAATAATAAAATCCAGTGGTTTTTTGATGGCAGGCGCCAGGAGAATCGGGATCGATGCAGAGCACCCGAATGCGCTTGTCGGAGTGAACGGTGTAGATATTCCCGCGGCTATCGAAATTGATATTGTAATCGCCAGAAAATCGTCTTGACGCAGTGACCGGCAGGCTTCCGTCAAAAACAGCGGTCGAAGCCCAATAAATGTTGTTTACTGTCTTTCCGGAACATTCATACGTTGTCGTGTTAGTGCAAATGAAAAGAAGTCTGGGAATCGGAACACCAGACACAGTGCTGGTCCCAAAGATATAGACAGGACCATTGGTAGGAAGACCGATGGAGGCTGCATTACCAATGGCACTGTTGATGGGGCTATCATTGGTGCTGTCAACGGCGACCGTTCCGGCCCCTGCATATTGATAAATCCTGCCAGCAGTCTTGCCCGAGCACATGCCGGTCGTCGATTGGCAAAGTAAACGAAGCCGACCAAAGGTATTGTCGCTGATTAGAAAGTTGTCCGCGCCATCGTTATTGATATCGCCAGGAAGACCAATTGCCGACAAAAATGGCTGATCGTCGGGTCCATCGGTATTGCCATTGCCGGCAAAGTGGTATGTGCTGCCGACAGATTTGCCCGTACAAATACCGAGCGTGGAAACACAAATGGCTTTGATTTTAGCCGCGGTGCGATCGGTAAAGATCAGATTGCCATGGGTGTCCAGGGTGAGGCCCTTGGGTTGTCCGATCGCTGTGGCGGTGGCGACACCATCGACGTCATCACCGGAGACACCTGTTCCTGCGATTGAATAGATGTTCCCATTAGTTTTTCCGGAGCATAGGCCATCCGTATCGTTGCAGATGAGCCTGATGCGGAAATAATCATTGTCGCCAAACAAGATGTTGTGGCCTGACATGGCCATTTGATTGGCGACACCAAACGAGGCGGTTGCGGCGGCGACGTTGTCAGCGGCATCGGCGAGCGTGCCCGACCCGGCGACAATGTAGCTATGACCGGCGATGCGACCCTGGCAAAATCCCCCACTGTTAATTGAATAACAGATCGCTCTGATTTTTCGGTACGAGGCATCGGCTAAAAAGATATTGCCGTTGTGGTCGGAGGTCATCCCGTTGATTTGCCCCATCGGAGTCCAGATGGCGGGAGTGGCTCCCGGGCCGTCAGCATTGCCGTCCGTTCCGGCAATGGTGTACATGGAGCCAATCGCCCGGTGTTTACAGTAGACCGCCGCGGCATCTTCGCGACAGAGTAGGTGCACGATGCCGAGTTTTTCTGCGATCAGAATGTTTCCCCACTTATCCTGGTGGACACCATTCCAAAGGCTTTGTGGAATATAGGAGGAGATCGGCTCTCCTACCCACCGGCGGAGTCCCGTCATACGATGCACAGAGCCGATTGCACCAAGATCCAGTTTAAATATGCGACCACTGGTATAGGTCGTTGTTCCGCGGACAGCGCGGACGTTGAGGTACCGCGAACCCGAAAATTTTGGCAGACTGATCATCGTCTGCTGGATCCCTGCAGCGGTAACTGCCGCAGGGGATTCGAAGTTGAACTCCGCAGGGCTTGCCGCTGCATAAACCTTATAAACCGTCGTAGCCGTGTCAAACTGCGCTTCCGGCATCGGAGCCCAAAGCACAGCAATGTGGTAGTGGGTCGCCGTTGACGCGATCAAATGCGCGAAATCGATTCCGTCAAATATTGATTGTACGGCTTCGGCAGATGGTGTCGGTGAGGGAGTCGGTGACGGAGTGGGGCTCAGGGTGGCCGTGGGACTTGGAGATGGCTTAACGGGGGGTGGGCTTGCTACGGGCACGGCCCCCTCTGGGCCAGCACCTGCAGGCGTCGAAGGTGTCTGTGGGATAACTTGGCCTGGGCCTTCTGACGAAGATTTTTTTCTTTGTCGGACAGGCTGACATTGAGGCGGCTTGTACAGCCCTCCATGAAAACAGCCATGCTGAGGATGGTCCACAAAACGATAAAACTTGAGAATTTCATTTTGAGTCAGCCTCGACCGCTACTTTTTGGATCTCTCGAAATTTGCTTACTTTACTGGTCAATAATTATATTCGGCAAAACCGGCAAAAAATTGAGGGTTTTATTGGGCAAAAATACCCAAGTAGAATCAGGTGGATGGGTGTCGATTGGGGGGAGAGGGGGAGTGATCGCCCCCTTTTTCCATTTTTGCCGCTGATCAGTTTAGTTAACTGGACCAATGCAAGCAAATTGGACCAAAGGGGGCGGACGTAGGTCTTACTCTAAAACTTTTTGGCTGGTGAGAAGCCGGAAAACAGTTACGTCATCGGCTTGGAGCTCGTAGCCTTTGAATTTGTAAATCGCCTGTGGTTCCAAGGCGAATTTTTTGTAGTCAGCTTCCGTCAATGAGATCGTCGGGCGCTCTGCCGTATCAATTCTTTCGGCAGAATACGTGCAAACCGGCGTGTCGGTCCCATCGCATGCCGGGGCATTGATCTTTGCAAGCATGGTGACGATATCTGGAATGCTAAAATTAGCCAGTCGCACGACGATCTGGCACTCCTGTGTGAGGAGGCGGGAGTTGGAGACAGTCATTTCGATTTCATTAAACATACCCTCGGCAAGAAAGTGGGTCACTCCCTGCCAATTGGTCGGCTTTAAGCTGCGCCATTCGGCTCCGTCAGTTGCAGCTTTTGCTTTGACACCAACGATGTCAAAGCCGCGACAGCCCGCCTCTGAGCGGTGCCAAACGCTGATTTGGCCGCCGGTATGTTCTTCTTCCAGCTTAAGTGTCCAGGTAGAAAGGCCCCGTGGGATACTGGCGTCCACTACTCCGAGATCGGTATAGTCTTCCGCTTCCGAATGAAGCGCGCTTGCTGCTCCGGCAATCTGAGCAGGTGCTCCCATTGCTCCGGTATTCACGACTCCCAGAAGTCCAGTCAGCAGTGATGCAACAGTCCATGTTCCGCGATGAGTTCTCATAACAAATCCTCCATTCAAAATAGATA
>Ga0154020_10004095_pt1 | contig 17408 bp, 9 predicted proteins | sample Klosneuvirus_201_FD_109709 | JGI IMG/M metagenome (GOLD analysis project Ga0154020, IMG submission 109709) | Active sludge microbial communities from wastewater, Klosterneuburg, Austria - Klosneuvirus_20160825_MG | ecosystem: Engineered > WWTP > Aerobic digester > Activated sludge | place...
CACATCTTCATTGACGCTGTAGCTGTCATTGACGCCCACAGGCGCGTCGTTGACGTTGGTGATGGTGATGGACACGGTGGCCGGCGGGGACTCATCCCCGTCATCCGCTTTGTAGGTGAAAGAGTCCGCCCCCACCTCATTGGCAAAGGGCGTGTAGCCGAACGACCCATCCGGGTTGAGGGTCAACAGGCCCTTGGTGGGGGCCGTGTCCAGCACGGCGCTCAACACGTTGTTCTCCACGTCGGTGTCGTTGGCCAGCACGCCGGTGGCCACCGGCACCGTCAAAACACCTTCTTCGGCCACGGTGTAGGGACCATCATTGACCGCCACCGGGGCGTCATTGACCGGCGTCACCGTGATGGTCACCGTGGCGGTGTTGGACGGCAGTGAACCGTCACTTGCCTGGTAGGTGAACGTGAAGTCCCCGGAGGCATGGAGCGGTGGGGTGAAACTGAAGCTGCCATTGCTGTTGAGTGTGAGCGCGCCACCGGGGGTGGGGCCGCTGATGCGCGCGGCGGACAACGTGGACAGCTCCGGGTCGGTGTCATTGGCCAACACGCCGGTGGCTTGCGGGATCACCAACGTGGTGTCCTCGGCCACGGTGTAGGCGTCATCCACCGCAACCGGCGCCATGTTGTTGAACACCACGTCCAACGTCACGGTGACCAGTGCACTTTGGGCATTGGCCGCATCCACCGCGCGGTAGGTGAAGCTGTCCGGACCGGAATACCCGGCGGTGGGCACGTAGCTGAACGACCCATCCGCGTTGAGGGTGAGCACGCCGTTGGTGGTGGTGACGCCAAGCTGCGCGGTGAGCGTGTCCCCGGTGTCCACGTCCACGTCATTGGCCAGCACCCCAGGCGCGGTGATGTTGAGGGTCACATTGCGCTGCGTGGCGTAGCTGTCCGCCGTTGCCGTGGGCGCGTCATTGGTGTTGGCCACGGTGAGCGTGACGGTGGCCGTGTTGCTTGCGCCGCCGGGGCCCGTGGCGGTGTAGGTGAAGGAGTCACTCCCGGCAAAATCAGCCACGGGCACATAGGTGAACGAACCGTCCGTGTTGAGCGTCACCGTCCCGTTGCCGGCCTGCGCCACCAATGTTGCCGTGAACGGACCCATTCCGGTGTCATTGGCCAACACACCCGTGGCAACCGGCGTGTTGAGCGTGGTGTCTTCGGTTGCGGCGTAGCTGTCATTGACCGCCACGGGCGCCAGGATGACGCCGGAACTGCTGCTGCCACCCAGCGAGCTGCTCACGCCAAGCGAAGAGGATCCATCCACGGACGAGGAGGCGACCAGCGAAGAGGAAGAACCCGGCAGCGAGGTGGACCCGCCAACCGATGAGGAGACTCCGACGCTGGAAGAGACGCCCACCGATGAAGAAACGCCTGCTGAGGAGGACACCAGGACAAGGGACGAAGACCCTGCCGCGGATGATGACACGCCCACCGAGCTGGAGCCCGCCAGCGAAGACGACACACCGACAGAGGAGGACGGCGGACGGGAGGTGGAAGCCGCCACTGAGGAAGAGCCACCCATGCTGGAGCCCCCCACCGACGACGCGCGCGAGCTGCTGCCCCCGGAAGCCGAGGCTCCGGTGCTGCTGCCACCCGAGGAAGAAGACGATGACGATGTGCTGTCAGACGGCTCCACCGTTCCCAGAAACGGGAACAGGAACTCACACCCGCCCAGCACCAACGTGGCACTGGCCACCAACACGTGACGGACAACTGGACGCATGGCGCCTCCTGCAACAGGACAAATGGGGTTCCGGCCACCCGCTGCCGGTTCAGGCGTGGCTAACACGGCTGCAACAACAGCGGCCACCCGTGCCGCGGGACGCTCCTCCCACATCCACCCGCATCCCCGTTGGACGCCCCCCAACGCCCCTGGTAGTCCTGACCGCCGCACGCGTTCCACATCACACGCGCGTGTGAAGGGCTCCATGGTGCGCAACCGTCTTCTTGCTGGCCTGCTCCTGCTCACCGCCGTGCAGTGCACCCCCGCGCCACCCGCGGGCGCGCGCGCAAAAATCATCACCCAGAAGCGGGAACTCATTGGCGGCCCCCACGCCCTGGGTGACCTGGGGGACTACCTTCTGGAAAACACGGACGTGCGGTTCATTTTGCAGCAGCCGGGCTTCTCCCGCGGGTTTGGCGTGTTTGGTGGTGGGCTTATTGACGCGGACATCCAGCGGCCCATTCCGCCGGGAGATGAAAACGGCGCGCGGGGCATGGACAACTTTGCCGAAGCATTCCCCGCGTTTTTCCTGGTGGCCATGGAGCCGCGCGAAATACGCCTGAACCGGGAACGCAAGGCCGCCATGGAAATCCTCCCGGACGCCGGGGACGGCAGCGCGTCCATCATTGTGCGCGGGCGGCCCAACCAGTTCCTGGCGTTGACCGAGACCATCAACAACGCGCTGGTGTCCCCGGAGTTCCTGCTGTTTGAGACCACCTACAAGCTGCCCGCCACCGGGCGCACCCTGGAAATCACCACGCGCGTCTACAACGAGGGCAACGAGGTTGCCACATTCAAGAACAAACAATTCACCGGCAGCGTGTCCCTGGATGTCCCGTTTGGTGACGTGCTGTTGTTTGGCGCCGGAAACCGCGTGTTTGCGCCGGGGGACGGCGGCTTTGACCTGCGCTACCGCCTGCAGCAGCGCTACAAGGAGAACATCCAGCTCCCCGCGCTTCCGGGCCTGGTGGTGGACTACCTGGCCACCCAGGGGGATGACGTCTCCTACGGCTTCTTCCTCCCCACCGACGTGCCGCCGCCCGCGCAGGGGGACTCGCATCCCAACTTTGTCATGGACCATGCTGCGCTCTACGGCTCCAAGGCGCGTCCCGGTTCCATCCTGGTTCCGTTTATTGCCAGCGCGTTCACCGGCGTCTTCCACACCCAGGGGCCCAACCGCCTGGCGCCCGGCGAGGTGTTTGAATTCCGCCGCTACTTCAGCGTGGGCAACGGTGACGTGGCGTCCATCACCCAGGAGGTCTACCGCGTGCGCAACCAGGCGCACGGAACGTTGGCCGGCCGCGTGGTGGACAGCGTCACGCAGTCCCCGGTGCGCGCCCACGTCATTGCCATTGACCAGGCTGGCCAGCCGGTGTGTGAAGCCGCCACCCACGACGGAGGCCAGTTCACCATGCCGCTGCCCGCGGGCCGCTACCAGGTGCTGGTGCGGGCCCGGGGGCGGGATTTGACCACGCCGGTGGACGTGGAGGTCAAGACCGGCCTCACCACCGGGCTGGACCTGCAAAGCAGCCCCGGCGCGCGCATCAGCGTGCTCATCCGGGATGACGCCGGCGCGGCGCTCCCCGCCAAGGTCACCGTGGTGGGCACCTATGACGCCCAGGAATCCAACCGGGACCCCAAAAAACACCTCTTCAACCTGAGCGTGGGTGAAGAGTGGCGCGGCACAGACCTCATCCCGGACACCGCGGACCCCGCCACCCGCCGCTACCTGGAAGGCGTCTTCCACACCAACAACGGCGCGGTCACCGGAACCATCCGCCCTGGCACCTATGACGTCTATGTCTCCCGCGGGCCGGAATATGACGTGCACATCCAGACCGTCACCGTGCTGCCCGGCGGCAGCGCAGAGCTGGCGGCCACCCTGCGCCGCACCGTGGACACCAGCGGCTACGTGAGCGCGGACTTCCACATCCACAGCGTCAAGTCCATTGACAGCAGCGTGGCCGAAGACCCCCGCGTCATCTCCTACGCCGCCGAGGGTGTGGAGGTCATGGTGAGCACCGACCACAACTACGTCACCGACTACGCGCCCACCATTGCCCGGCTGGGCCTGGACACCTGGATGCGGTCCTTTGTGGGGCTGGAGCTCACCACGCTGGAGATGGGCCACTTCAACGGCTTCCCGCTGCGTTATGACGTCACGCCGGCCACCCACGGGTCTTTTGAATGGTCCAGCAGGACGCCGGATGAAATCTTCAACTCCATCCGGGACCTGGGCATCAACCGGGAAGAGACCATTGTGCAGGTGAACCACCCGCGGGACACCATCCTGGGCTATTTCAACCAGTTTGTGTGGGACCAGGATGACGCGGTGGCGTTGGGCCAGTCAGACCCGCTGCTGGGCGTCAACGTTGCCAACTACCCCAACTTTGCCAAGGAGAACTTCTCGCTGGATTTTGACGCCATTGAGGTCTTCAACGGCAAACGTTTTGAATACCTGCACAACTACGTCATCCCGGACCCGCTGCCGCCGCCACCCCTGGCGGACCCGGTGGAATATCCCAGCCTGGTGCCCGGCACGGTGATGCGGGACTTCCGCGGCAACATTGCGTTTCCCGGCGTCATTGAGGACTGGTTCCAGCTGTTGCGCCTGGGGCACCGGCACGCGGGCGTGGCCAACAGTGACAGCCACACGCCGGTCTATGATGAAGCGGGTTATCCGCGGTCCTATGTGCGCGCAGCGTCGGATGTGCCGGGCCGGCTGGGCACTTCGGAGATGGTGCGGTCCATCCGGGCCATGGATGTGGTGCTCACCAACGGGCCGTTCATTGCGTTTGACGTGGAAGGCGCGGGCATGGGGGCTTTGGCCACGGCCAACGCCGGCCAGGTCCACGTCAAGGGCGAGGTGCGCACCGCGCCGTGGGTCCGCCCGGACACGCTCATCATCTTTGAAAACGGGCGCAACGTGCGGCAGCTGGCCATCCCGTTGGAGGCCCGGGTGTTTGCATTTGACGAGGTCATCCCCGTGACCGGCAATGACACGTTCATTGTGCTGGAGGTGCGCGGGGGGGACAGCATGTTCCCGGTGGTCCCCACGTTTGATGAACCACCGCTGCTCATCAATGACGCCATTGGGGCCATTGGCGGGTCGCTTGGGTTTGGTGGAGACAGCTACGGCAACGTGCGGCCGCCCATCATCTTCCCCATCACCCCGTTTGCCATCACCAACCCGGTGTTTGTGGACGTCAACGGCAACGCGCGTTTTGACCCGCCGGGTATTGCGGGGGGCCAGGGCCGCGTGCCCTTCCAGCCCACCCCGGGCCAGGTGGACATTCCCACGCCGGGCATTGGGCGGCTGCAGGGGCCGCTCAACCTCTGGGAGCTGATGGTGAAGCCGGTGCCGGGGCAGGCGGCGGACATCCGCCGCGTGTTCCAGGCATTTGGGCACCACCACGGCAACCACGAATAACGCCGGTCCCAGACGCCGCCGTGGCGGACTCCTACGCCATTCCCCAGACAAGGCCCGGCCTGCGCAGCGTGTTGCGCGCGGTGCCGTTTGCGCAGCGTTTTTTGTGGGATGTCCACAAACCCACCATGCTGGCCAGCTGGGCGTTGACGTCGCTGGAACTGCCGTTGGCCGCCGCCCACGTGTTGGCCATCCAGGCCATCACCAACGCGCTGGTGGCCTCCCAGCTGGAGACCGCATTCCAATGGGCGCTGGTGCTGCTGGCCGCCGAAAGTGTGGTGCTCATCCGCGGTGACTTGAGCCTGCGCTTCAACAACCGGATGAAATACCTCACCCAGGTGGTGTTGCGGGAACGCATCCTGGAGCACCAGCAAAAGCTGCCCTATTCCGTGCTGGAGGACCCGGGGTTCCAGGGCCTCATTGGAGCGGTGCGCAACAAACTGCACGTGTTCTGGGATTTGCAGGTGAGCCTGCGCACGGCGGTGGGTGCGTTGCTGCGCATGGTGGGGCTGGGCGCATTGATGGCCATCCTGCCGTGGCAGGCTTCGGTGGCGCTGGTGGCGGCGCAAACGGTTTTGTTTGCCACCTATGCGCGCTCCACCGTGCTCAGCTGGGTGTTGTTCTCCATGGAGCAACGCGAAGGGCGCCGCGCGCTCTACTACCAGAACGTGCTGGGCACGCCGGACATGTTGCTGTCCGCTCGGGCCATTGGCCTCCACGTGCCATTTCTCCAACGGTGGAAGGAAGTCTCCAGCGCACTGGCCAAGCAAAAGCTCAAGGAGATACGCGCCAGCGCCAACGGCCAGCTGCTGGGTGACATTGCCGAATGGGTGGGCCTTTGCCTGGGCCTGCTGCTCACCATGCAGGGCGTGATGGATGGCCGGGTGGCGGCGGGCGCGGCGTTGGCGTTCATCACCGGCTACAAACAGCTGGCCGTGGCGTTGTCCAACCTCTCCAGCACGCTGCAGGAGCTCCAGGAGGAGTCCACCTACCTGCCCACGTTGCAGAAGTATTTTGAGATCGCTCCGGAGCCACAAGGTGGCGCCCCGGTGCCGGCAGCGCCGCTGACGCTGGAGTTCCGCAACGTGTTCTTCCGCTACCCGGGCGCCGAACAGGACACGTTGCGCGGCGTGACGCTGACGCTGCACCCCGGCGAACGCGTGGCGCTGTGTGGCCTCAATGGCGCCGGGAAGACCACGCTGCTCAAGCTCCTCATGGGCGTCTACGCGCCCACCGGCGGGCAGGTGCTGCTCAATGGCGTGCCCCTGCAGGACGTGGCACCACAAGCGTGGCGCACGGCGTTGTCCATCATGATGCAGCAGGACCCCGAATATTCGGATTCCCTCCAGGAGCAGCTGCACTACGGGCGGCTGGAACACCCGGTGGATGCAACGTCTGAACAACGCGCATTACATCTGTCCGGCCTCCCCAGCGTGGCCGCCGAGTTCCCGCGCGGCATGGCCACCGTGGCGGGGAAGGACTACGCCACGCCGGAGGACCACCCGGTGAAGCTCTCTGGCGGGCAGAAGCAGATCCTGGCCATTGCGCGCACCATCCACCGGCCCGCGCGCATCTACGTCTTTGATGAGCCCACCAGTGCCGTGGACCCGGAGAAGGAAGAAGCGTTTTTTGCCCGCCTTCCAGACGCCATGGCCGGGGACACGGTGGTTTTTGTTTCCCACCGGTTCTCCACGCTGCGCCGCGCCGAACGCATCATTGTCCTGGAGCACGGCACCGTCATTGAGGACGGAACGCATGACGCGCTCATGGAGCGCCGTGGACGTTACGCCGGTTTGTTCCTGCTGCAGGCAAAACAGTACCAGCACACCTGACCGCGGTTGTTGACGCGTGCCGGCATCACTGCTGGAGTGCTTGGCATGCGTCTGGCCGTTGGCTGGGTTGTCCTTGGAATGGCGTCGGGTTGTTTCTATGCGCAGGATCCGCTGGCGGCGGACCTCAAACAGGGTGACGTGCGCGGGGTGACGGTGGGCGTACCGCCGGGCACCAGCGCGCTGGAGAAACTCCGGGGGGCCCGGGCGCGCCTGCGCGGCTCGTCGGTGGTGAGGACCACTGGCGTGGATGGCGTCTTCACCCTGCGCAACCTCCCGGAGGGAAACCACACGGTGGACCTGACGTGGCAGACCGCACCGCGTGGGGATGACGCCGTGCTGGTGGCGCGAAGCAGCACGCCCATCCGGGTGCACCCGGTGAGCGGCGGGCGGTCCGCCCTGGACCTGGGAGATGTGCGCCTGTTGGAGCCGGGAAACATCTCCGGAAGTGTGGATGCCTCCGCCGTCACCCCGGCGGTGGACCCCGCCAGCATTGTGGTGGCGGTCCTCAACACGGATGTTCGCGTGCAGTTGGACGGCAACAACCGTTTCAACGTGGGCGGCCTGGGTGCGGGGACCTGGCAACTGGTTGCCGCGGCCCCCGGCGCCATGAGCGCGGTGGTGGGCGCCACCGTGACGTCGGGCGCGGGCACGATGCTCTCCCAGCCGCTGCTGTTGATGGCGGCAACGCAGACCGGAACGGTGGACGGGCGCCTGGTGGAAGAGCCCACGGTGACCCCGTTGTCCGGCGCCAGCGCGCCGTTGCGGGCGGCGGTGACGTTGGACCTCTTCCCTGTTGCCGGCGCGGTGGATCCCCCCGCGGCCAACGTGGAGCCCGAGTTTGCCTTGCTGGCACCGGTGGGCCTGTACACCGGGGTGTTCTCCTCACCCGGGACCTACCAATCCATCCTGGTGCACAACATCCTGGTGCAGGCGGACACCGCCATGACGCTGGGTGACCTCCTGTTGCGCGTCACGCCCTCCGGAGCGTGTGTGGACCTGGACGGGGACGGCGCGTGTTTTTCTGCCACGTGGTCTGACCCGTGCCGCACCACCTGCCGCACCGCCATGGAAGCCAACCCGTCTTGCCAGGACGGGAACGTGCGGGTGGACTGTGATGACGACGCAGACGGCCAGCTTGACGTGGATGAACTGCTGGGTCCCGCCATGCCCGGCCCAGGCCAGCTTCCTGGCGCATGCGCGTGTGGAAGTGTTGCCGGAACACAAAACGGTCCGCCGTGCGCCAATGATTCGGCACGAAGCGACCGGGACTTTGACGGCGTGTGTGATGCGTTTGACCTGGAGCCGGATTGCCCCGCGGGCCAGGCGTGCTCGCGTGTGCCAGGGGTGGACGGCGGCCCCGGTGATGCCGGAGACCCGGTGGATTCCGGCGCGGTGGACGCCGGTGCGGATGATGCCGGGGTGGATGCGGGGGGATTTGATGCAGGGGTGGATGCGGGTCCCGCGCCCCCGCCGTTCACGGTGCTGGCCGGTGGCCCCCGTCCCATGCGCATGCGCGAGTTTCCCGACGGGCGGCTGGCCATCCTGTGGGTGCAGGTTGGCGGTGTGTCGCCGTTGGGTCCCTTGTGCTCTCCCAGTGAACCCACCCAGGGGTTTGACTACGCCGTGGCGTTGCATGACGCACAGGGCGCCTGCCTGATGGCGTGGACAGTGCGTCCCGGCGCGGTGTTTGAAAGCGCAGCGCGTGGCCTGGAGGTGGACCCGCAAGGGCGGTTGTTGGTGGTGGGGCAACACCAGAATGAGATTCTGGTGGCGCCGGGAGGCGGCATGTTTGCGCCGCTGGCGCAGGACATGGGCGCGTACGCACACGCACTGCGTTTTGATCCCGCAACCCCCACCGCGCTGCCCAACATGTTTGTGATGGTCCATGGCCAGGTGGCGCTCAACGGCATCCGCCATGAGCCAGCCAGCAACACCACCGTGGTGATGGGCAACGGGACACCGGACCTGGACCTGAACATTGGTGGAGAGTCCTACCCGAGCATGGGGCAATACAGCGGCTTTGCCCTCAAACTGGACACCGCGTGGACCCTCAACCAGATGCGCCATTTTCGGGTGAGCGGAGGCAACGCGGCCATGCTTGGGAGCACCTTGGACGTGTCAGGGGATGTTGGACTGGTGGGCTTTGCCAGTGACGGGGTCACCGTCAACGGGCCGGTTCAGACCCCGGTGGATTTTATCTTGACCTCCGCAACGGCCGGCCAGGTCTTCTTCTGGCGCCAGCCATCCGGCGGCGGCAACGCGGTGCAACAGGTTCTCCCCATCACAGTGACCGGCGGAACTGAGATTCCCGTGGCGCTGTTGGACGCGCGCCAGACCGGATCCCAGACACTGCTGGCGCTGCGCATGGAGTCCACGTCCCAGGCGCAGGTGAACCTGGGGCTTCCGCAGGGCCGGACCGCAAGGTCCTTTGGCCCCAGCAGCGTGGCCATGCTGGAATTCAACAGCGCGCTTCTTTTTGGGTCCCGGGTGCTCTCTCTTGGCACACAGGTGCGCAATCAATCCAACGTGGAAGACGCGTCTTTTGACGCCGCTGGTGAACTGTTGGTGGTTGGCACCGCCGAACAGGGCCTGTTGGTCACCACCCACACCGGCCAAGGCGTGCGTTTGGCCACCGCGAACAATGGCGGATTTGTGGCGCGCCTGTCCTTCGACGGTCACTCCGCCGCCTTTATCAATGACTCCACCGGCAGCGGCGCCGGGTTTGCCTCGGCACTGCTGCCCGCAACCTCCGGCAACACCCGCGTGGGTGGGGTGCTCAATGGCACCAGCTTCACCCTCGGAGATCAACCCGCGTGCGCCGCGGCGGCCAGCAACCTGATGCCCACGTTGTCCGGCAACCCCACCAGTTTTTTGTGGACGGTGGACCCGCGGCTTCTCACCACCTCATGCCTGCTTGAAGGGTCCCAAGTTGCGGACCCGGAAAGCGGTGACCCGGATGCGCCAACCTTTCCCGGCCTCGGGTACACGGGTGCCCTGGAGGGGTTTGGTGACGTGGACTGTTTTTCCATTGTTCCGCCGCGCACCGGCAACCTTGAGGTTTTTGTGGGAGGCACGTGTGAAGTGCCGTTGGAGATAGGCTGGTACACCGGCGCGCCGTCCACGCTGCAGTACATCCTGCCGCCGCTGATGCCCGGCAACTGCCACACCGAAACGCGCTTTGTGGCGGTGGGTGACAACACGGTCCTGTGCGTTTCAAACGCGGGAGGCGGCCCGGCCACCGGAGTCGTCCTGACCCTCTCGCAGAATTTTCCCCCCAATGACGCCTGCGCCGCCGCGGAGGCCCGGAACCTTGGTACAGTGGGCGCGGGCTCCGCATCTTTCTTTTCGGGCTCCACCTTCAGTGCAATCCAGGAGCCTGACCACATTGCCGCCTGCGGTGCCCTTGATCTTCCGGACGTCTACTTTTCCGTGACCGGCGGGGGCGCGCCAATGGAAGCCCGCATCCTCACCGTGCACGGAGCACAGGGCGCTCAGGCCATCAGCGTGTCCACCGTCGCAGATTGCACAGCGCTCATGGAGACCTGCACCGCATTCCTCACGCCCATCACGGTGAACCTTCCCGCACAGCTGCGCGTGTCCGGGTTCTCCCGCGTGGTGGACCAGGGTGACTTCCGCGTGTTGTTGCGTGACCCCTCGCCCCCGCCCACCCGCATGGGTTTCAACAGCTGCGCCACCGGCGGACCCGGTGTTGATGTGGCCCTGGCCGTGACCCCCAACGGCTCGCTTGCCAACGACACGTTCTCCACCGCAGATGACCTCAACGGCAGCGTGCTGTACCTCCCCACGGGGCAGACATGCGCCCCCATGGGCGCAGAGGAGGTCTTCTACGGCTTCGCCGTTCCAGACGGCATCCGTTTGCGCGTGGGGGTCGTTGGTGACCGCGCCATGAACATCTACATTGTGGATGATTGCGCGCTCCCCACGCCCAACTGCCTGGGGCGGTCCCTCTCCAACACCTCCGGGGATTTCAACGTGGCCGAATGGGCCAACACCACCGGCGCCATCCAAACGGTCCACGTGGCGGTGGAGGCGGCGGTCAGCCCCTCGGGGCCCGCACCGTTCAGCGTGTACTGGGAGACGTTCTAGGGCACGTCATCCTGGCCGCAGCGCCCCAACAACAACACCGCGGCGTCCAACACCCCGCGCGCCACGCCGTGCCCCCGCAGGCCATCCACCGCACCCAGCAGGCGCGCATCCGCTCCGTCCACCAGCAGCGGCAGAACACTCCCCAACGCATCCCGCGCCAGCGTGTCATCACTGGCCAGCAACCGCGTCACCCGTCCCAGGTACTGGTTGAGCGCCACGCCTTCCCCCGTCTCAAACACCGGCGCAATGGCAGCCACAAAATCCCGCCACTCCAGGGAGTCCAGGCGTATCCAGTCAAACACCATGCCCGCCACCTCGTGGTTGGCGTCCTGCCGGCGGATGCATCCCACCGTCTTTTGCAGCGGCTCCAGCAGGCCCAGCTCCGGCTGCAGGCCCTCTCCCAACGCATCCAACAACGCGTTGAGTTTTTGCTGGGCACCATCAGACAGGCGGCGGCCCAACACATCCTGGATGATCACCCGCAGGTTCTGGTTGTAGTACTCCTGGGTGAAGGATGGACTGGCAATCCCGTCCACAATGAGGTCCGCAAACAATTGGAACCCGGCGCGGCCAACCACGCGTGGGCCGCCGGACACTTCGGCAAACTCCAGCGTGTCCAGCACCCCGCCCAGCTCCGGGTCTTCCAGCAGTGCCGCCAACGCATCCGCCAGGGCCGCAGCAAACAGGCGCGAACCGCCGGGACACCCCGTGCAGGGCAACCGCAGCGTGAGCAGGCGGTTCACCGTCATCCACACCGCGTTGGGGTCACACACGCGCAACGCACTGGTCACCACGCGCACCGGTCCCAGGTGTGGCCCCTGCGCAAACGCCTCCTCCGGCAACAGCGGCAAGGTCCCCACAAAATATCCCAGCACCGCGCGCAGGTGCGGCGTCAGCCGCGCCAGTCCCTGGCCGTCCCGCAGCGCGCCAAGGGACGCCGCCAGCCCCACCGGCGGCTCCGCGCGCATCACGGTGAGCGCCACGCGCACCGTCTGGCGCCACTTTCCGGTGTCCACCAGCCGTTCCCGCATCAGGTCCAGCAGGGGCTGGAGATCCTCCCGCGTGGCCGTCCCCCGCACCGCGTCCCGCAGACCCTGGGTTGTCCCACACGGCCCCGCCTGGCCATTCCCCGTGTTGGACTCCATGGGTGGGGCATCATCTGACCCGGCACCGCAGCCCAGGCACAACACCACCGCCATCCACGCCCCGTGGCGCCGCATGGAGGCCTAGATGCCACAAAACGCGGCCTGGCGCGTGTGGATCCTCCAGGGCGTGCACGTGTGGAGTGTGACCCCTGGTTGACACCCCGCGCCGGGCCCAAAACGGGGTTCATGTGTGGCACGGGCCCTTCCCCCCGTTCTTGAAGGCGGCCCGCACCGCCAGCGTCCATGCCTGCGCACCCCAAAGCGTGTGGCAAGGCCGCGGCCCGGGGGATGCAACGTGGCAGGAAGTGGCAATGTGTTCCGGGGCATGGTTGACTCCCCCGGTCTTTGGACAAAACGGCGCGGTGGGCAGGTGTTGGGCACCGCAGGGTTGGGAGGAAGGCTCCATGAAGCGCACTGTGAAGAGCTTGGCGTTGGGCGCACTGCTGGGGGCAGCATCCCCCGTGTTGGCCAACGTTGCCTCCAGCCAGCCGCCGCCAGACGCGGCCACCGCCGAAGACATCCACCGCAAGCGCCTGCGCTCCGAATACCTGCTGCTGCAGGATTCCCGCACCACCACGTGGGGCAGTGACTTTGGCGTGGAAGGCCGGCTGCTCACGCTGCGCATCCCGCTGGCCAACTGGTCCCAGGAAGAAGCCCCGGTGGCGGGGTTTGTGTCCAACCGCGTGGGCGCATCCCTCACCCGCGTGGGCTTTGCGGATGCGAACACCACGGCCATCAAGGACACCATCATCAATGAACTGCCTCCCTTCCGGCTCACGCTGGGCGGCGAGGGCAGCACGTTCAACCTGGAACTGGGCGCCATTGAGAACACCCTGGGCCACGGCGCGCTGGTCCAGCGCTACACCAACAACCCCCGCGGCGGCTTTGACCTCACCAACATGGGCCTGGTCATTGGTGGCCAGGCGCGCGGTCTTGGTGGCCAGCTGATGTTGGGCAACCTGCTCAACCCCGGCCGCCTGGTGGGCTTCCACGTCAAGGGCCGCCCGGTGCAGTGGTTTCTGGGCACGTACACCAACTTTGTGCCAGAGGCCGCCGGCAACCTGGACATGTACGCGCTGTTGATGAGCGCGTTGACCATTGGCGTCTCCGGCGCGGTGGACACCACCGCCCCCACCGTGTTGGGTGAACGCGCGCTCAGCGGGGACCTCAGCGCCCCCACCACGGTCCCCGGCACCGTGGGCGGTCTTTCGCTTGAGGCGGATTTGGGCATCAACCACTCCATCATTGCCGCGCACATCTACGGCAACATGACGGGGTTGGGCCGCACGTTTGAAGAAGCGGCCATTGGCGTGGACGGGCGCGTGGGCAGCGGTATCACCCAGGCCAACCTGTTTGGCGCCGGCGCCACGGTGGGCGCGCGCTTCAACCTGTTTTTGGAGATCCTCAAGATTGGCGGCTCCATGGAATACCGCCTGGCGGGCCCCAACTACACGCCCACCTGGTTTGACCGCTACTACGAAGGTGACCGCCTGTTTGGCCAGTCTGGCGGCCCCAAAATCACGCAGCGCACCATGGCGCGCCACGGCTACAACCTGCAGCTGGGCGCGCAGGTGGCCAAGACGCTGGGCTTCTTCTGGGAGATGAGTGACCTGGTGCAGCTGGACCCGCGCTTTGGGAAGAATGACGGCCAGATGCGCGTGGGTTCCATCCTCCACCTCTTTGGCCTCATTGACCTGTTGGGTGCGTACGTCAACCGCGGCTTCACCAACTACACCCGCATGTTTTCACCGGAGACCAGCAACATGTGGCTGGGTGAAGCGCGCCTCAACCTGGGCCCCATCAACCTGGTGGGCCGCCAGTGGCGCACCTTCCAGGTGGCCCCCACCGGCGGCGTGGTGGCGCGGGACGGCACGTCCTTCATGGCCGAGTTTGTCCTGGGCATCCTCTGAGACATTGCCGGACTAGCGCGCGGTCTTCTTCACCGCCGTGACCTTCACCACCGTGACCTTGCGCGTGACACGCTGGGTGACAACGCCAAGATAGGCCAGCAGGTCATGCTCCACCCGCTGGGCGCGTTGCAGGTCGTGGAAGGTGATCTCCACCAGCCCCAGACCTGTTTCATCCACCACGGGCGTCTTGAGCGCCTCCTGCACGGTTTCCACCACTGCCGCCATGGGAGCCGGACGGAAGGACAGGCTGCGCGCCTGTGGTCCCGGCGCCCCGGGCACGCCACCGGGAACGCCACCCGGCGGCCGTTTGCGCAACACCACCACGCCACGTTTTTCCTGGCGCACGGTGACACGCGCGCCCAACGCACCGGGAAGCGCCTGGCGCACCAACGCGCGCAGGCCCTCGTCATCACCGGTGAGCCTTCCGCTCAGATGAAACAGCGTGCCGCGTTGTGCCGGGTCCACCTCCACCGCCCAGGCGGGGACCTTCCAGGCATACGCCACCAACGCCTCCAACGGCTGGCTGCGAAGCTCCACGCGGCCCGGTGAGACATCCACTTCTTCGTCGTCATCGGGCGCGGCGCGCCACACCAGCAGGCGCACCAGGGCGTCATCCTGCGCTTCCACCGGTGCGCTGGGGACCACCGCCTCACCCGCCACCAGCTGCCGCAGCACGGAGAGGTCCAGCTGGAAGGGTTCCATCACCGCCGCCACGCGGCCCTGCGCATCCAGCAACACGGTGGTGGGAATGGTGTCCACGCCCCAGGCCAGGGCCAACGCGTTGTCCTTGGACAGGCCCACCACCCCGCGCATGGGATGTTGCGCCAGGAACTCTTTGACCGTGGCCTCGGGCTCGTCACTCACTGAGACAAACGTGACCGGCAGGTCCCCCGCCGTCTCCTGCAGCGCGTTGACGTGCGGGATGGCGTCCACGCACGGCACGCACCAGGTGGCCCACAGCTCCACCACGGTGGCCCGGCCCTGCACGCCGGAAGGCCACGTTACACCTTTGGGCGCGTGCAGCACGGTGTCCACGCGCCAGGCCGGTGGTGGTTCACCCACCCGCAGCGCCGAAGCACCACGGGCCCACGCGCCCAGTGCCGCGCACACCAACGCGCCGGCCAACAGGGAAATGGTTGTGGTGCGGGCCATGCGGCTGTTGCCCGGCTATTGCCGGTGCGGGTTTTCCAGGAACCAGCGGTAGGTGGACGCAATGCCGTCCTTGAGCGTGGTGCGGGCCTTCCAGCCCAGGGCGTTGATGCGGGTGACGTCCACCAGCTTGCGCGGGGTTCCGTCTGGCTTGCTCGTGTCCCAGGTCAAACGCCCCTGGTAGCCCACCACCTGCGCAATGGTCTCCGCCAGGGCCTTGATGGACAGGTCCTCTCCCACGCCCACGTTGATGATGTCTGGGTCGTCGTAGCGGTCCATCAGGAACAGGCAGGCATCTGCCATGTCATCCACGTGCAGGAATTCACGCTTGGGGGTGCCACTGCCCCAGACCATCACCTCAGGGGCGTTGGCCTGTTTGGCTTCATGGAAGCGGCGCAACAACGCCGGCAGCACGTGGCTGTTGTTGAGGTCAAAGTTGTCCCCGGGCCCGTAGAGGTTGGTGGGCATCAGGGAGATGCCCTTGAACCCAAACTGTTTGCGGTAGGCCTTCACCATCTGGATGCCGGCGATTTTTGCCACCGCGTAGGCATCATTGGTGGGCTCCAACAGGCCGGTGAGCAGGTATTCTTCCTTGAGCGGCTGTGGGGCCAGCTTGGGATAGATGCAGGTGGAGCCCAGGAACGCCAGCTTGTGCGTGCCGTGCCGGTGGGCCGCATCAATGACGTGGGTCTGGATGAGCAGGTTGTCCCGGATGAAATCACCCGGATAGACGTCATTGGCCCGGATGCCGCCCACCTTGGCCGCCGCCAGGAACACCAGGTCCGGTTTTTCTGACGAGAAAAACGTGTCCACCGCGCGCGCGTCTGTCAGGTCCAGCTGCGCATGGGTGCGGGTGATGAGGTTGTGGTGGCCCCGCGCGGTGAGCGCACGCACAATGGCCGCGCCCACCAGCCCGCGGTGGCCCGCCACGTAGATGCGGCTGTCCTTGCGCATCTGGCTCATCCCTGGTTGCCCCCACGCAGTGCCACCTTGTGGCCCGCGTCCTTGAGCGTCTTTTCCTGACGCGCAGCTTCCACGTCATGGTCCACCATCATGGCCACCAGCTGCTTGAAGGTGACCTTGGGTTCCCAGCCCAGCGCCTTGCGGGCCTTGGTGGAATCTCCCAGCAGGTGGTCCACCTCGGTGGGGCGGAAGTAGCGCGAATCCACCTCCACGTACTGCTTGTAGTCCAGGCCGGCGGCGCCAAAGGCCGCTTCCAAAAACTGGCGCACGCTGTACGCCTCGCCGGTGGCCACCACGTAATCATCCGGTTTGTCCTGCTGGAGCATGCGCCACATGGCGTCCACGTAGTCCCCGGCAAAGCCCCAATCCCGCCGGGCGTCCAGGTTGCCCAGGTAGAGCTTGGACTGCATGCCCAGCTTGATGCGGCCAATGGCGCGCGTGATCTTGCGGGTGACAAACGTCTCCCCGCGCCGCGGGCTCTCATGGTTGAAGAGGATGCCATTGCAGATGAAGAGGTTGTACGCCTGACGGTAGTTCACGCAGTAGTAATGCGCGGCCACCTTGGACACCGCGTAGGGGCTGCGCGGTTCAAACGGCGTGCTCTCCAGCTGCGGCGGCTTGGCGGCACCAAACATCTCACTGCTGCCGGCCTGGTAGAACCGCACCGCCTTGCCACCCAGCTGCTGGTAGTCCCGCGTGGCCTCCAACAAACGCAGCGTCCCGGTGGCCACCACATCCGCGGTGTATTCGGGCTCATCAAAGCTGACCTTGACGTGGGACTGCGCGCCCAGGTTGTAGACCTCATCCGGTTTGACCTTCTCCAGGATGCGGCGCAGGCCCGTACCGTCTGACAGGTCCCCGTAGTGCAGGTGGATGCGCGCGCCCTTCTCATGCGGGTCCACGTAGATGTGATCAATGCGGTCGGTGTTGAAGGTGGATGCCCGGCGCATGATGCCGTGGACCTGGTAGTCCTTGGAGAGCAACAGCTCAGCCAGATAGCTGCCGTCCTGCCCGGTGATGCCGGTGATGAGCGCGCGCTTGGCCATGATCCTCTGCGGCAGGCCCGCCGGGGCCCGCAAAACACGACATTATACAGGGGAGCGGCAGCCGGGCATCCCGCGGCCGACCACGACCGGCA
>Ga0154020_10004096_pt1 | contig 17404 bp, 17 predicted proteins | sample Klosneuvirus_201_FD_109709 | JGI IMG/M metagenome (GOLD analysis project Ga0154020, IMG submission 109709) | Active sludge microbial communities from wastewater, Klosterneuburg, Austria - Klosneuvirus_20160825_MG | ecosystem: Engineered > WWTP > Aerobic digester > Activated sludge | place...
ACGGTGCGGATGAGGAACATCGTCAGCACGATGGTGAGGATGACCACCAGCGTGGCCCCGAAGCCCCGGGCCAGCTCTCGTCGCAAGGTTGAATCGAATAACATCTTGAGCTTTGGGCGCAGGGCGGAATTATGGACTTCAAGACGCAAGTGACGGGTGCCGCAGGGCTGGCGGGCGTGGCGGCGGATGCCCTGCTGTTGCTGGTGGCCGGGCAAGCGGTGCCCGACGACCTCGAGGCCCCGTTGGCCGATGCCCTGGGCGTGGCCGTGAAGCAGGGCGACGTCGACTTCAAGCCGGGCCACACGCTCTACGCCCACCGCGTGGCCGGCGTGAAGGCGGCACGCGTCGTCTTCGCCGCCATGGGCGACGGCTCGGTCAAGCACCTGCGCAAGGCCGTGGTGGCGGCGCTGGCGCACCTGAAGGCGGGCGGCACCAAGACCCTGGCCGTGGCGCTGGCCGGCGGCCATGCCTGGTCGGCCGCGATGGCCGAGACGCTGGTCGGCGCGGTGGCCGAGTCGGTCTACCTGTACCGCGAGACCAAGCCCAGCGCCAAGCCGGTGCCCAGGCTGGCCACGGTGAACCTGGTCTGCGACAAGGGCGACGTGGCGGTGTTGAGCGCAGGCCTGCACCGCGGGCAGGCCATCGCCGACGGCACGACGCTGGCGCGCGAGTGCGCCAACCGCCCGGGCAACCATTGCACCCCCAGCTTCCTGGCCGAGCAGGCGAAGAAGCTCGCCAAGGACCACGGCCTGAAGGTCGAGGTGCTCGACCGCAAGGACTGCGAGAAGCTCGGCATGGGTGCCTTCCTGGCCGTGGCCCAGGGCTCGGACGAGCCGCTGAAGTTCATCGTCGCGCGCTGGAACGGCGGCGCCAGGACCGACGCGCCGGTGGTGCTGGTCGGCAAGGGCATCACCTTCGACACCGGCGGCATCAGCATCAAGCCCGCGGCCGAGATGGACGAGATGAAGTTCGACATGGGCGGTGCGGCCAGCGTGCTGGGGACGCTGAAGGCGGTGGCCGCGCTGAACGCCAAGGTCAACCTGATCGGCATCATCCCGGCCTGCGAGAACATGCCCAGCGGCCGCGCCGTCAAGCCGGGCGACGTGGTGACGAGCCTGTCGGGGCAGACGATCGAGATCCTGAACACCGACGCCGAGGGTCGCCTCATCCTGTGCGACGCGCTGACCTACGCCGAGCGCTTCAAGCCGGCCGTCGTCGTCGACATCGCCACGCTCACCGGTGCCTGCGTCGTCGCGCTGGGCCACCACCGCTCGGGCCTCTTCAGCGCCGACGACGCGCTGGCCGAAGAGCTGCTGGCCGCCGGCGAGCAGGCGCTCGACCCCGCCTGGCGCATGCCGCTGGACGAGGAATACGACGAAGCGCTGAAGAGCCACTTCGCCGACATGGGCAACGTCGGCGGCCGCGCCGGCGGCTCCATCACGGCGGCCAAGTTCCTGCAGCGTTTCACCGCCAAGCTGCGCTGGGCCCATCTGGACATCGCGGGCACGGCCTGGAAGTCGGGCCAGGCCAAGGGCGCCACGGGCCGGCCGGTGCCGCTGCTGACGCATTTCGTGCTGGCGCGTGCCAGCTGAAACGCGGCACCGCGGGCACGCTTGCAGCAGTGGCAGCCTTGACCGAAGTCGAATTCCATACCGGGGTGGCAGACCGTGTCGGCTTCACCTGCCGGCTGCTGCGCAAGGCCTGCCGGCAGGGGGCGCGTGTGCTGGTGACGGCGCCCGAGGCGACGCTGCGCGAGCTCGACCGCGCGCTGTGGACCTTCGACGAGCGCGAGTTCGTCCCGCATGTGTGCATGCCCGGGGCGCCGGACGCGGTGGCGGCGCGCACGCCGGTCTGGCTGGCGGGCGGCGAAGCGCCCGCCGGCGCACCCAGCGTGGTGGTCAACCTGGGCGGCCCCGCGCCCACCGGGTTCGGCGCGCTGCAACGCCTGATCGAGGTTGTCGCGGACGACCCCGACGAGGCCGCCCGGGGCCGCGAGCGCTGGCGCACCTACAAGGCGGCCGGCCTGCAGATCAAGCACCATGCCACCGGCGCCGCCCGTGATTGACGACCGGCCGCTCAGCGCCGACCGTGTGCCCACGCTGACCGAAGTCGTGGAACTCGACCTGCCGTCGTCCCCGTCCACCGTCGACGAGCGGGCGCAGGCCGCCTCCGAACCCGGCGAAGGCAGCGCGGCCGATCCTGCCCTGGCCCCGCCCGCAGATGCCGTCGCCGCCGACAGCGACCCCGACGCTGCCGACGTGCTCGCCGACGAGGCGGCCGCTGAGCCAGGGCCGGAGCCGGTGCTGCTGCCGGCGGTGGCGGACGGCACTGCGCCGGCCGTGGCGGTTGACGACCCGGAACCCGCCGGGCCGGACGCCGCGGACGGCCCTGTTGTTGCGGCCGATGCCCGGGTCGACGTCGATGCGGGCGTCAACGTGGCGTCCGATGCCGATGCCGATGCCGATGCAGATGCAGATTTCGCGGGGCTCGCGTCGGCAGCGCACACGGTGCCGGCGGAGACAGTGGCAGTGGCAATGGCTGCAGCGACACCCGCCGACGGCCCCGGGGGCGACACGGCCGGCAACCTGGCCGCCGGCGTGGTGGCCGCAGTGTCTGCCGACGGGCACGCGCCGCCGCCGGCCATCGATGTCGACGCCGTTGTCGACCGGGTGCTCGGCGAGCTGATGCCGCGCATCGACATGCTGCTCGAGTCGCGGCTGCGCGAGGCCCTGGCGCCCGCGCTGGCGCGGGCGGCCGATGGACTGATACGCGACACGCGTGCCACCGTGTCCGTCGCGGTGCGCGACCTGGTGCAGGAAGCCGTCGACCGCGCCGTGCAGCGACGGGCCGATGCCTAGCCACGATGCCGGCCGTGTCGGCCGGCATCGTGGCTGGCGCGTTGTAGGTCGGGCGTCGGCAGGGCCGCAACGGCGGCACGCCGGCCCTATTGGGACCCTTCACCATTTGAGTTATCGTCCCTCGCCTGTTTTCCGGCATTCGCCCGAGTGACAACATCCCTTCTGGAGGTATTTGCATGCAATTCAAGCTGAACCTGATCGTCGGTGCCGCGGCCCTCGTGCTGGGCGGGTCGGTCTACGCGCAGGACCTGGTCGTCAAGATCGGTCACGTCGCGCCCACCAGCGGCGGCATCGCCCACCTGGGCAAGGACAACGAGATGGGCGCCCGCATGGCCATCGACGAGCTCAACGCCAAGGGCGTGACCATCGGCGGCAAGAAGGCGAAGTTCGAACTGCTGGCCGAAGACGACGCCGGTGACCCGAAGCAGGGCACCGCCGCCGCGCAGAAGCTGGTCGACAGCAAGGTCAACGGCGTCGTCGGTCACCTGAACTCGGGTACCTCGATCCCCGCGTCGAAGATCTACAGCGACGCCGGCGTGCCGCAGATCAGCCCCTCGGCGACGAACCCGAAGTTCACGCGCAACGGCTACAAGACGACCTTCCGCGTCGTCGCCGACGACGTGCACCTGGGCGGCACGCTGGGCCGCTACGCGGTCAAGGACCTGAAGGGCAAGAGCATCGCCGTCATCGACGACCGCACCGCCTACGGGCAGGGCGTGGCCGACGAGTTCGAGAAGGCCGTGAAGGCCTCGGGCGGCAAGACGGTCGGCCGCGAGTTCACCAACGACAAGGCGACGGACTTCACCGCCATCCTGACCAGCCTGAAGGCCAAGAAGCCCGACGTGGTCTTCTTCGGCGGCATGGACGCCGTGGCCGGCCCGATGCTGCGCCAGATGAAGCAACTGGGCATCGAGGCCAAGTTCATGGGCGGCGACGGCATCTGCACGGGTGAACTGCCCAAGCTGGCCGCCGGCACGATGGGCGATGGCCAGGTCGTGTGCGCCGAAGCCGGTGGCGTCGACGGCTCGGCCAAGAAGGGCCTGGACGACTTCAAGGTCGCCTTCAAGAAGAAGTTCAACGCCGACGTCCAGATCTACGCACCCTACGTCTACGACGCGGTGAACGTGATGGTGGCGGCGATGGTCAAGGCGGGTTCCGCCGAGCCGGCGAAGTACCTGCCGGTGCTGGCCAAGACCGACGGCTACAAGGGCGTGACGGGCACCATCGGCTTCGATGCCAAGGGTGACATCAAGAACGGCGCGCTGACGCTCTTCACCTACAAGGGTGGCCAGCGCGAGCAGATCGCCGTGGTTCGTTAAGCCCTCGACCTCGCTGGCGCTCGGTTCCCCCCGAGGGGGCCGTTCGCCAGCGGACCGGCAGAGCCGGGTCCGCGGCTCTGCTTGATGACAACAAAAAACCCGCCGAGGCGGGTTTTTTCTTTGATCCGGCGCGACCCGGCTACTTCAGCTTCACTTCCTTGTACAGGACGTGCTTGCGCGCCTTCGGGTCGAACTTCAGGAACTCGAGCTTCTCGGGCGTCGTCTTCTTGTTCTTGCTCGTGGTGTAGAAGTGCCCGGTGCCGGCCGTCGATTCCAGCTTGATCTTTTCGCGTCCGCCTTTGGCTGCCATGGTGTGCTCCTAGGTGTTCAGATTTCGCCGCGGGCACGCAGGTCGGCGACGACCTGCTCGATGCCCACCTTGTCGATCAGGCGCAGCGCCGCATTGCTGATGCGCAGGCGGATCCAGCGGTTCTCGTTCTCGACCCAGAACCGGCGGTACTGCAGGTTGGGCAGGAAACGACGCTTGGTCTTGTTGTTCGCGTGCGAAACATTGTTGCCCACCATCGGGCGCTTGCCGGTGACTTGACAGACGCGTGCCATGCCGCTCTCCAGAGAAGTTCCCGGACCCGTGACGACGGATTCAGGATGTTGTGACCGCTGCCGCTCGGTGTGGACGGCAGCAACATCGCCACTCGACCCAACCACGCTCAGCAAAGCCCGCGATTGTAGCCTGAACTTCAGGCCTCCTGTTGCTCCAGGAAGCGCTGCGCATCCAGCGCCGCCATGCAGCCGGTGCCGGCGCTGGTGATGGCCTGGCGGTAGACGTGGTCCTGCACGTCGCCGGCCGCGAAGACGCCCGGCACGCTGGTCATCGTGGCCATGCCGTCCAGCCCGGTGCGGGTGACGATGTAGCCGTCCTTCATCTCGAGCTGGCCCTTGAAGATGTCGGTGTTGGGCTGGTGGCCGATGGCGATGAAGCAGCCCTTCACCGCAACGTCCTTCGTGGCGCCGTCCTGCGTGCTCTTCAGGCGCACGCCGGTGACGCCGCTGTCGTCGCCCAGCACCTCGTCCAGCGTGTTCCACAGGTGCAGTTCGATCTTGCCGGCGGCCACCTTGGCCATCACCTTGTCGACCATCACCGCCTCGGCGCGGAACTTGTCGCGGCGGTGCACGAGGTGCACCTTCTCGGCGATGTTGCTGAGGTAGAGCGCTTCCTCGACCGCGGTGTTGCCGCCGCCGACCACCGCGACCGTGTCGCCGCGGTAGAAGAAGCCGTCGCAGGTGGCGCAGCCGCTGACGCCCTTGCCCATGAACGCGGTCTCGCTGGCCAGGCCCAGGTACTTGGCGCTGGCGCCGGTGGCGATGACCAGCGTGTCGCAGGTGTAGCTGCCCGAGTCGCCCGTCAGCGTGAACGGGCGCCGGCTGAAGTCGACGGCGTTGATGTGGTCGAAGACGATCTTCGTGTTGAAGCGCTCGGCGTGCTTCAGGAAGCGCTCCATCAGTTCGGGGCCCTGCACGCCGGCGACGTCGGCGGGCCAGTTGTCGACCTCGGTGGTGGTCATGAGCTGGCCGCCCTGGGCGATGCCGGTGATGAGCACGGGTTCGAGGTTGGCGCGTGCGGCGTAAAGCGCGGCGGTGTAGCCGGCCGGGCCCGAACCGAGGATGAGGATGCGGGCGTGGAGGGTGGAAGTGGTCATGGCGGGGAGTGGAGGGTGGCGCGGGGCGTCGCGCGGAACCGACGCGACGCGTCTACCTAGGGGCGGCCCGCTGGGGCCGCAAGGGCATGAATGGGCACAATAGCGGGATTCTTGCAGACGGCATGCCCTGCCGGCCTGACAAGCGGGATAAGACAACAAGAGGAGTCCTGTCGATGTCGATGCTGTCCAACCTGGACTTGATCCGCCGTGTACCCCTGTTCTCGATGCTCACCGCCGAACAGGCCCAGGGCATCGCCGACGCCGTGGTCAAGCGCCGCTTCCGCCGCGGTGAGCTGGTGGTCGAGCAGGGCCGCAAGAGCAATTCGCTCTTCATCCTGCTCAACGGCCGCGCCCGCGTGCTGACGGCCGACACGCGTGGCCGCGAGGTCATCCTGGCGGTGCTCGAGTCGGGCGACTACGTCGGCGAGATGAGCCTGATCGACAACGAACCGCACAGCGCCACCGTGCGCGCCGAGATCCAGACCGACATGCTGGTGCTGGCCCGCGCCGACTTCGCGCGCTGCCTGCCCGAGAACAGCACGCTCAGCTACGGCATCCTGCGCGGGCTGGTCAAGCGGCTGCGCAATGCCGACCGCCAGATCGAGAGCCTGGCGCTGCTGGACGTGTACGGCCGCGTGGCGCGCACGCTGCTCGACATGGCCGAGGAGATCGACGGCATCAAGATCATCCGCCACAAGGTCAGCCGCCAGGACATGGCCAAGGTGGTCGGCGCCTCGCGCGAGATGGTCAGCCGCGTCATGAAGGACCTGGAAGAGCGCGGCGTCATCGAGACGCAGGAAAACGGCTCGGTCGTCATCAAGGAACGGCTGCCGCAGGACTGAGTGAGGACGTGCGGGTCCGGAAGGACCCGCTCGCCTCACGAAGGCCCGAATGCGATTTCACGCAAGAGGGCTGAGTGAGGACGTGCGGGTCCGGAAGGACCCGCTCGCGTCACGAAGGCCCGAATGCGATTTCACGCACGAGGTCTCTGAGGCCGGGCCCTGAAGGCGCTTCCGCCACAATCGCGCCCATGACCTTTCCGCTCGGTTCCCTGGGGGGCGACGGCGCCACCGCGCTGACCCCGCCCGACGCTGGCACGCTGCCGCGCTGGAAGCAGCAAGCGGCCGTGCTGCTGGGCGGCCTGGCGTGGCTGCTTTTCGTGCTGGCCATGCTGACGCACGACGCCGGTGATGCCGCCTTCAGCACGTCCGGCACCGGCGAGGCGCTGCGCAACAAGGCGGGCTTGCTGGGCGCGCGCTTGTCGGACATGGCGCTCTTCCTCTTCGGGTACTCGGCCTGGTGGCTGGTGCCCGTCACCGCGCGGGCCTGGCTGTCGGCACTGGCGCGGCTGCTGCGCGGGCCGTCGGCCACGCCGCGCCCGCCACGCTGGATGTTCTGGCTGGGCCTGGCGCTGCTGCTGGCGGCCAGTTGCGCGCTGGAGTGGACCCGCCTTTACCGCTGGGAGGCGATGCTGCCCGGCCATGCCGGTGGTGTGGTGGGCTACGTGCTGGGGCCGCTGTCGATGCGCTGGCTGGGCTTCGCGGGTTCGGGTGTGCTGTGGATCGCGCTGCTGGTCGTCGGCAGTGCGATGGCGCTGCGTTTTTCGTGGCTGCACCTGGCCGACGCCATCGGTGCCGGCTTCGACCGCCTGCGCGAAAGCCGCCAGGGCAAGCGCGAAGCCGATGAAGACCGCCGACTGGGCGAGCTCGCCGCGCGTGAACGCGAGGCCGTGGTCGAAGAGCAGCGCATCGAAGTGCAGGAGCACGTGCCACTGGTCATCGAGCCGGTCGCGGCGGTGCTGCCGCCTTCGCAGCGGGTGGCCAAGGAGCGCCAGAAGCCGCTGTTTGCCGAACTCGTCGACACCAGGCTGCCGCAGGTCGACCTGCTGGATGCGGTGAGCGCTCGCCCGGAGAGCACCGTCACGCCCGAGAGCATCGAGATGACCTCGCGGCTGATCGAGAAGAAGCTGAAGGACTTCGGCGTCGAGGTGCGTGTGATGGCGGCCAGCCCCGGCCCCGTGATCACGCGCTACGAGATCGAGCCGGCCACGGGTGTGAAGGGCGCGCAGGTCGTGGGCCTGGCGCGCGACCTGGCGCGTTCGCTGTCGCTGGTGAGCATCCGCGTCGTCGAGGTGATCCCGGGCAAGACCACCATGGCGCTGGAACTGCCCAATGCGCGCCGGCAGACCATCAAGCTCAGCGAGATCCTCGGTTCCGACGTCTACAACGATTCGGCCTCGATGCTGACGATCGGGCTGGGCAAGGACATCGTCGGCAAGCCCGTCGTCGCCGACCTGGCGAAGATGCCGCACTGCCTGGTGGCCGGCACCACCGGCTCGGGCAAGAGCGTGGGCATCAACGCGATGATCCTTTCGCTGCTCTACAAGGCCGAGGCGCGCGACGTGCGGCTCATCCTCATCGACCCGAAGATGCTCGAGATGAGCGTCTACGAAGGCATCCCGCACCTGCTGGCGCCGGTGGTCACCGACATGAAGCAGGCGGCCAACGCGCTGAACTGGTGTGTCGGCGAGATGGAGCGCCGCTACAAGCTGATGAGCAAGCTGGGCGTGCGCAACCTGGCCGGCTACAACAAGAAGATCGCCGAGGCGCACGAGCGCGGCGAGAAGCTGCCCAACCCCTTCAGCCTGACGCCCGACGAACCGGAACCGCTGGACCGCCTGCCGCACGTGGTGGTGGTGATCGACGAACTCGCCGACCTGATGATGGTGGTGGGCAAGAAGATCGAGGAACTCATCGCACGGCTGGCGCAGAAGGCGCGCGCCTCGGGCATGCACCTGATCCTGGCCACGCAGCGGCCGAGCGTCGACGTCATCACCGGCCTCATCAAGGCCAACATTCCCACGCGCATCAGTTTCCAGGTCAGCAGCAAGATCGACAGCCGCACCATCCTCGACCAGATGGGCGCCGAAGCGCTGCTGGGCATGGGCGACATGCTCTACATGGCCAGCGGCACCGGGCTGCCGGTGCGCGTGCACGGCGCCTTCGTCAGCGACGAGGAAGTGCACCGCGTCGTCACCTACCTGAAGAGCCAGGGCGAGCCGAACTACATCGAAGGCATCCTGGAGGGCGGCGTGCTGGAAGGCGAGGGCGACGCCGCCACGGCCGGTGGTGCGGCGGGCGGTGGCGAAAGCGACGCGATGTACGACAACGCCGTGGCCGTGGTGCTGCAGCACAAGCGCGCGTCGATCTCGCTCGTGCAGCGCCATCTGCGCATCGGCTACAACCGCGCCGCACGCTTGCTGGAACAAATGGAGCAATCCGGACTCGTAAGCCCCATGGGACACAACGGCAACCGGGACATCATCGTCCCGAAATCATGACCCCCCCCGAAGCGGCTTCGCCGCTCCCCCCCGGGGGGGCGACCCCAGCGGCCCGGCGAAGCCGGTTCCGCGGCGTCTGCTTGATCGCGACGCTGGTGCTGGCGGTTGGCAGCGCGCGGGCCGACGCGGTGGACACGCTGCGCGCGTTCGTGCGCGACGTGAAGACCGGCCGTGCCGATTTCACGCAGGTCGTCACGTCGGCCGACGGCGCGCGCCGGAAGACGTCCAGCGGCCAGTTCGAGTTCCAGCGCCCGAACCGCTTCCGTTTTGCCTACACGAAGCCATTCGAACAGCTCATCGTCGCCGACGGCAACAAGGTCTGGATCTACGACGCCGACCTGAACCAGGCCAGTTCACGCCAGGTGGCGCAGGCGCTGGGCTCGACGCCGGCGGCGCTGCTGGCCGGCGGCTCGCTGGACGGCGAATTCGTGCTGTCGGCGCTGCCCGCACGCGACGGGCTCGAGTGGGCGCTGGCCACGCCCAAGGCCAAGGGCGGCCCTTTCCAGGCCTTGCGCGTGGGCTTCAAGGGCAAGGTGCTGACGTCGGTGGAGATCACCGACAGCTTCGGCCAGCGTTCGGCACTGGCCTTCAGCCGCTTCGAGGACAACGTGGTGCTGGCCACCGAGCGTTTCCGCTTCACGCCGCCGGCAGGGGCCGACGTCATCGAGCAGTAGCAAGGCCTGCAGGCGGCGACAATCCGCGCATGCCGACCCAGGACGCGCTTTTCGACGACGACGCGCCGGCCCGCGCCGCGGCCGCGCCGCTGGCCGAGCGTCTGCGTCCGCGCCACCTCGACGAGGTGGTGGGGCAGCGCCACCTGCTCGATGCCGGCCGGCCGCTGCGCGTGGCCTTCGAGACCGGGCGCCTGCCGTCGATGATCCTGTGGGGCCCACCCGGCGTCGGCAAGACGACGCTGGCGCGCCTGCTGGCCGGCGCCACCGGCGCGCATTTCATCGTGCTGTCGGCGGTGCTGGCGGGCGTGAAGGACATCCGCGAGGCCGTCGAGCAGGCGGCGGTGCAGCGCCGTGCCGGGCACGCCACGGTCGTCTTCGTCGACGAGGTGCACCGCTTCAACAAGGCGCAGCAGGACGCGTTCCTGCCGCATGTCGAGGCCGGGCTCTTCAGCTTCATCGGTGCCACCACCGAGAACCCGTCCTTCGAGGTCAACTCGGCGCTGCTGTCGCGCGCCACGGTGCACGTGCTCAAGCCGCTGGACGAGGCCGATCTGGCCGCACTCGTCCGTCGAGCGTCGGCGCTGCTGGCGGCACCGCCGCTCACCGCCGGTGCCCACGAGCGCCTGGTGGCGCACGCCGACGGCGACGCGCGCCGCCTGCTCAACGCCTACGAGAACCTGGTGGCCGCGCATGCCGGCGCCGCCGAACTCGACGAAGCCCGGCTGGAGACCACGCTCGGCGAACTGCTGCGCCGCGGCGACAAGGGTGGCGACGTCTACTACGACACCATCTCGGCACTGCACAAGAGCGTGCGTGGCAGCGATGCGGATGCTTCGCTGTACTGGCTGGCGCGCCTGCTCGACGCCGGCATGGACCCGCGGTATGCCGCACGCCGCCTCATCCGCATGGCTTGCGAGGACATCGGCCTGGCCGACCCGCGTGCGCTGCGACTGGCACTCGACGCAGCCGAGGTCTACGAACGCCTGGGCTCGCCCGAGGGTGAACTGGCGCTGGCCGAGGCCGTCACCTACCTGGCCGTCGCGCCGAAGAGCAACGCCGTCTACAAGGCCTGGAACGCGGTGCGCGAACTCGTGAAGACCGACGGCACGCGCCCGGTGCCCATGCACCTGCGCAATGCGCCGACGAAGCTGATGCGGGGCCTGGGCCACGGCGCCGGCTACCGCTACGCGCACGACGAGGCCCAGGGCTACGCCGCCGGCGAGCGCTACCTGCCCGAGGGCCTGCCGGCACGGCACTTCTACGAACCGGTGGCGCGCGGGCTGGAAGGGCGCATCGGCGAGCGCCTGGCCGAACTGCGCGCCCTCGACGCGGCGGCAGACCCGGCGCGCTGAAGCGCCGTTCTCGCCCGGAATCCTTCGCCTGTCGACGGGGTAACTCCCGCCCGTCGGGCGGCGGTGCCCCACCTAGAATGCCGCCGCAGCCCCGACCCACGGGCCTGCCGACAATGGCGCGGCCGGCTTCCTGCAGGTGTCCCGCCATGCCGCACCGGCCGCGGCCACCGGAGTCCTCCCTCGATGGAAACCTTCTTCCAGCAGATCATCAACGGCCTGGTGCTCGGTGCGATGTACGCGCTCGTGGCGCTGGGCTACACCATGGTCTACGGCATCATCAACCTCATCAACTTCGCCCACGGCGAAGTGCTCATGGTGGGCGCGCTCACCAGCTGGACCATCGTCTCGACGCTGGCCGATTCCGGGCTGCCGGGCTGGCTGATCATGCTGATCTCGCTGGTCTGCGCGATCATCGTCTGTGCGACGCTGAACTTCACCATCGAGAAGCTCGCCTACCGGCCGTTGCGCAACGCGCCGCGGCTGGCGCCGCTGATCACCGCGATGGGCATGAGCCTGCTGCTGCAGACGCTGGCGATGATCATCTGGAAACCCAACCCCAAACCCTATCCGCTGCTGCTGCCCACCGAACCCATCGACCTGGGCGGGCCGGTCATCACCGTCACGCAGTGCCTGATCCTGGGTGTCACCGCGGTGATGCTGGCCGCGCTGATGTACCTCGTGAACCGCACCAAGCTGGGCCGCGCGATGCGCGCCACGGCCGAGAACCCGCGCGTCGCGGCGCTGATGGGTGTGAAACCCGACATGGTGATCAGCGCCACCTTCATCATCGGGGCCGCGCTGGCCGCCGTGGCCGGCGTGATGTGGGCCGCCAACTACGGCACCGTGCAGCACAGCATGGGCTTCCTGCCGGGGCTGAAGGCCTTCACCGCCGCGGTGCTGGGTGGCATCGGCAACCTGGCCGGCGCCGTGGTGGGCGGGCTGGTGCTGGGGCTCGTGGAGGCGCTGGGCGCGGGCTACCTGGGGGCGCTGACGGGCGGCGTGCTGGGCAGCCACTACGCCGACATCTTCGCCTTCGTCGCGCTGATCCTGGTGCTGACCCTCAGGCCTTCGGGCCTGCTGGGCGAGCGTGTCGCCGACCGCGCCTGAAGGCTGCCGACGATGAAGAACAAGATCCTCGTCTTCGTGATCGCCGCGCTGGCGCTGCTGGCGCTGCCGCTGGTGGCGCAGTATTTCGGCCAAGGCTGGGTGCGCATCCTGGCGCTGTCGCTGCTGTACGTGCTGCTGGCGCTGGGCCTGAACATCGTGGTCGGCTACGCCGGCCTGCTGGACCTGGGCTACGTCGCGTTCTATGCGGTGGGCGCCTACATGTACGCGCTGCTGGCCAGCCCGCACCTGTTCGAGAACTTCGAATGGATCGCCCAGGCCCTGCCCAACGGCCTGCACACGCCGGTGTGGGTGGTGATCCCGCTGGCGGCCGGGCTGGCCGCCATCGCGGGTGTGCTGCTGGGCATGCCGGTGCTGAAGCTGCGTGGCGACTACCTGGCCATCGTCACCCTGGGTTTCGGCGAAATCATCCGCGTGTTCATGAACAACCTCGAGCACCCGGTGAACATCACCAACGGGCCGCGCGGGCTGGACCGCATCGACCCGATGAACCTGTTCGGCTTCAGCTTCGGCCAGGCCATCGAGATCGGCAGCTACCGCATCAATTCGGTGGTGCTGTACTACTACCTGTTCCTGCTGCTGGTGGTGGGCAGCGTCGTCATCTGCCACCGGCTGGAAACCAGCCGCATCGGCCGTGCCTGGATGGCCATCCGCGAGGACGAGATCGCCGCCAAGGCGATGGGCATCAACACCCGCAACATGAAGCTGCTGGCCTTCGGCATGGGGGCCACCTTCGGCGGTGTCTCGGGTTCGATGTTCGCGGCCTTCCAGGGCTTCGTCTCGCCCGAGAGCTTCAGCCTGCAGGAAAGCGTGCTCATCGTCGCCATGGTCGTGCTGGGCGGCATGGGCCACCTGCCGGGCGTCATCCTGGGCGCGGTGATGCTGGCCGCGCTGCCCGAGGTGCTGCGTTACGTGGCCGGGCCGCTGCAGCAGATGTCGGGTGGACGGCTCGACGCGTCCATCCTGCGCCAGTTGCTGATCGCCGTGGCAATGATCTCGATCATGCTGCTGCGCCCGCGCGGGCTGTGGCCGGCGCGTGAACACGGCAAGGCCGCGCCGCAACCGGTGCGCTGAAAGGTCGAACCCGCAATGGCATCACCCGTACTCAAGGTCCAGGGCGTCAGCAAGCGCTTCGGCGGGCTGCAGGCGCTTTCCGACGTCGGCATCACCATCGAGGCCGGCCAGGTCTACGGCCTGATCGGCCCCAACGGCGCCGGCAAGACGACCTTCTTCAACGTCATCACCGGCCTGTACATCCCCGACGCCGGCAGCTTCGAGCTCGGCGGCGCACCCTACAAGCCCAGCGCGGTGCACGAGGTCGCCAGGGCCGGCATCGCGCGCACCTTCCAGAACATCCGCCTCTTCGCCGAGATGACGGCGCTGGAGAACGTGATGGTCGGGCGCCATGTGCGCAGCCACTCGGGCCTGGGCGGCGCGATCTTCCGCACCGCCGGCTTCAAGGCCGAAGAGGCCGCCATCGCGCAGCGGGCGCAGGAACTGCTGGACTACGTGGGCATCGGCCACTACGCCGAATTCAAGGCGCGCACGCTGAGCTACGGCGACCAGCGCCGGCTCGAGATCGCGCGCGCGCTGGCCACCGACCCCAAGCTCATCGCGCTGGACGAGCCCGCCGCCGGCATGAACGCCACCGAGAAGGTGGTGCTGCGCGAACTCATCGACCGCATCCGCAACGACGGCCGCACCATCCTGCTCATCGAGCACGACGTGAAGCTGGTGATGGGCCTGTGCGACCGCGTCACCGTGCTCGACTACGGCAAGCAGATCGCCGAAGGCCACCCGGCCGAGGTGCAGAAGAACGAGAAGGTGATCGAGGCCTACCTTGGCGCCTCGACACACTGAGGGGCGAAGGCGCGATGGCTGAGATCATGTTGAAGGTCACGGGCCTGAAGGTCGCCTACGGCGGCATCCAGGCCGTCAAGGGCGTGAGCTTCGAGGTACGCGAGGGTGAACTCGTCAGCCTCATCGGCGCCAACGGCGCCGGCAAGACGACGACGCTGAAGGCCGTCACCGGCACCCAGGTGGTGGCCGAGGGCGGCATCGAATACCTGGGCCGCGACATCAAGGGCCAGGGCCCGTGGAATCTCGTCAAGCAGGGCCTGGTGATGGTGCCCGAGGGCCGCGGCGTCTTCGCGCGCATGACGATCACCGAGAACCTGCAGATGGGCGCCTTCGTGCGCAACGACAAGGCCGAGATCGAAGCCGACATCGACAAGGTCTTCGTCATCTTCCCGCGCCTGAAGGAGCGCCGCAACCAGCTGGCCGGCACGATGAGCGGCGGCGAACAGCAGATGCTGGCGATGGGCCGCGCCCTGCTGGCGCGCCCGAAGGTGCTGCTGCTGGACGAACCCAGCATGGGGCTGAGCCCGATCATGGTCGACAAGATCTTCGAGGTGGTCAACGACATCCACCAGCGCGGCACCACGGTGCTGCTGGTCGAGCAGAACGCCAGCCGCGCGCTGAGCCTGGCCAACCGCGGCTACGTGATGGACTCGGGCGAGATCACGATGACCGGCGAGGGCAAGGCCCTGCTGGCCGACCCCAAGGTGCGTGCGGCTTACCTGGGAGAGTAGCCCTCGCGTGTCGGGTCAATCGGCCTTGGCGCCTGACGCCTTCACGACACCCTCGTACTTCGCCAGCTCGGCCTTCACGAAGGCGCCGAACTGCGCCGGCGTCGTCGGGGCGGCTTCGGCCATCAGCGTCGCGAAGCGCGCTTTCACCTCGGGGGCACCCAGCGCATCGACGAAGGCCCGGTTGAGCTTCGCCGTGGTCTCGGCCGCCAGCCCCGCCGGGCCGAAGAGGCCGAACCAGGTGCTGATGTCGAAGGCCTTCAGGCCCAGCGCGGCGCCGGCCTCGGCGACGGTGGGCACGTCGGGCATGGCCGTCGAACGCTTCGCGGTGGTGACGGCCAGCGCCTTCAGCTTGCCGGCCTTGACATTGGCCGACGCCGCCGCGAGGTTGTCGAAGTTGAAGTCGACCTGCCCGCCCAGCAGCGCCAGCTGCGCCGGTGCGGCACCGGCATAGGGGATGTGCACGACGAAGAGCCCGGCCTGCGCCTTGAACATCTCGCCGGCCAGGTGGCCGGCGCTGCCGTTGCCGCCGCTGCCGTAGTTCAGCCGGCCCGGGTTGGCCTTGGCGTAGGCCACCAGGTCGGGCAGGCTGGTGATCTTCAGCCGCGCCGCCGTCTCGGCGTTCATCACCAGCACGTTGGGCACCTGGGCCACCAGCGTCAGCGGCGTGAAGTCGCGTTGCGGGTCGTAGGGCAGCTTCGTGTAGAGCCAGGGGTTGATGGCGTGCGTGGCCACCGCGCCCATGACGATGCTGTGGCCATCGGGCGGCGCCTTGGCCACCAGGTCGGCGCCCAGGTTGCCGCCGGCGCCGGGGCGGTTCTCCACCAGCACGGTGCCCAGGCTGTCCTTCACGGCCCCGGCCAGCACACGCGCGATGCTGTCCAGCGGGCCGCCGGGCGGGTAGGGCACGACCAGCCGGATGGGGCGCGCCGCCTGCGCCCAGGCGGCGTCGGTCGTGGCGGCGGCCAGCGCCAGGCTCAGCAGTTCACGTCGTTGCAGCTTCATGCTTGTCGGCCTCGGAAGTGAAGGAATCGGCGAAGAAGGCGTCGGCCGGCAGGCCACAGCGGGCGACGAAGTCACGCTGCGCGGACTCGATGACGATGGGCGCACCGCAGGCGTAGACCTCGTGACCCGAAAGGTCGGGGAAGTCCTGCATCACCGCCGCGTGCACGAAGCCCGTGCGGCCCGTCCAGGCATCTTCGGGCAGCGCGTCGCTGACCACCGGCACGTAGCGCAGCCAGGGCAGGTCGGCCGCGGCCTGTTCGCACCACGCGTGCATGTACAGGTCGGCCGGGCGGCGGCCGCCCCAGTACAGCACGGCGGCCCGGTCGTGCAGGCCCTTCAGCCGCATGTGTTCGATCAGCGCCTTGATCGGCGCGAAGCCCGTGCCGCTGGCCAGCAGCACCATCGGCTTGGTCGATGCCTCGCGCAGGAAGAAGCTGCCATAGGGGCCTTCCATGCGCAGGATGTCCTTTTCCTTCAAGGCGCCGAAGACATGGTCGGTGAAGCGGCCGCCGGGCATGTGGCGCACGTGCAGTTCGATGGCCGGGGGATCGCCCAGGTTGCCCGGCGCGTTGGCCATGCTGTAGCTGCGGCGCGCGCCGTCGCGCAGGATGAATTCGACGTACTGGCCGGCGCGGTACTGCAGGTTCTGGTTCGCCGGCAACTGCAGCCGCAGCAGCGCCACGTCGGCGGTGGGCCGGGTGATGGACAGCACGCGCGACGGCAGCTTCAGCACCGGAAACTCGCCGGCGCCGGGCACGCTGCGCGCTTCCACCACGCAGTCGCCCTGCGGCACCGCGCAGCAGGTGAGGATGAAGCCGGCTTCTTCCTCGGCCGCCGACAGCGCCTTGCTCTGGTGGGCGCCGTGCACGACACGGCCCTGCAGCAGCCGGCTCTTGCACGAGCCGCAGGCGCCGTCGCGGCAGCCGTAGGGCAGGCCCACGCCCTGGCGGATGGCCGCCGGCAGGATGGCCTCGTCGGCCTCGACGGTGAAGCTGCGATCGGAGGGTTTGAGGGTGACGGTGTGGTTCATGGCAGGCGGTGGCGCGCACGTAAACTGCAGCCCGGCATTGTGCCCGGGCCCCGCGGCAAGCCGGCCTGCACCCCGTCGATCGACCCTGAAGCCACCGCCGCCCTTGTCCACGCCCGCCGTTCACCCGCCCGCCGCCGCGCGCCGGCCCACGCTGCTCATCGTGGGCTGCGGCGACGTCGGCCTGCGGGTGCTGCGTCTGGTGCAGCCGGCGTGGCGCGTGCTGGCGCTGACGTCCAGCCCCGGGCGTGCCCCTGAACTGCGCGCCGCCGGCGCCGTGCCGCTGCCCGGCAACCTCGATCAGCCGGCCACGCTGGGCCGCCTGGGTGGCCTGGCCGATGCCGTGCTGCACCTGGCCCCGCCGCCGCTGCACGGCCGCACCGACCCGCGCACGCAGGCCCTGCTGCGCGCGCTGGCGCGCCGGCACCTGCCGCAAGCCGTCTGGAACCGCGAGAAGA
>Ga0154020_10004097_pt1 | contig 17397 bp, 13 predicted proteins | sample Klosneuvirus_201_FD_109709 | JGI IMG/M metagenome (GOLD analysis project Ga0154020, IMG submission 109709) | Active sludge microbial communities from wastewater, Klosterneuburg, Austria - Klosneuvirus_20160825_MG | ecosystem: Engineered > WWTP > Aerobic digester > Activated sludge | place...
TGAAACCTTGCTTCAGTTAATTGAAAGTCCACGTGGTAGCGGTGGAAACTCTTATTTCGATAAACTGGCGGGGCAGTCTATTTTTCATTTAGCTGAAAAAGAACAATTAGGTGCTTCAATTATGCGTTTATTCTCGAGTGACTTATTAGGAAGCGGAAACAATTATTCGATTAACGGGGTTATTGAAAACGGACAGTTTGTACAAAAAAACTGGGGTAACTTTTTAGAAGCGCCTTTATCCTATTGCGGAATAATTTCATTGATATTATTCCCACAAGTATTTTCATTTATTGACAAAAAAGACAGAAAATGGTATTTGCTTCTGTTTTTATTTGTTGTTTTACCAAGCATTTTCCCATATTTCAGATACACTATTTGGTTATTCACCGGTGATTATTATCGCGCTTACTCTTTCTTTATTTCAATTGTTTTCATCATGTTCGCAGTGTTTTCACTTGACATTATACTCAAGCAGAAAAAGCTAAACATGGCTGTGTTAGGAGGAACGCTTTTGTTCTGGCTTATTCTCGAAGTGTTTCCTTATTTTAAAGAATATCAAAAAATGTCGGGCAAACCTGCAGTAGATGATACGGTATCTATGATGGTTAAATTTTTATTGCTGGCCTACGCAGGATTAGTATTTATTTTAAGTAAATCAAAAAAACAAATTACTTTTAAATATGCTATACTTGCAGTTGTAGCGTTTGAACTCATTTATATGTCGGGATTATCGGTTAACCGCCGTGATGCGTTAATGAAGCGCGAATTAAAAGAAAAGGTTGGTTACAATGACTATTCGAAGGAGGCAGTGGCATTCATAAAAGAAAAAGAGAAATCAGCGTTTTACCGTATTGACAAAAGTTATTATTCGTCGGGAGCTATGCACGGAAGTTTAAATGACCACAAATACCATGGTTATTACAGTACATCTTCATATAACTCCTGGGCTCAGATGAACTTTATTAATTACTTGCGTTCGTATGGTGTTATTAGTAAAGACAACGAGTACGAATCACGTTGGGCACCCGGATTAATTAATAAACCATTTCTTGAATCACTCAATAATGTAAAATACATCATTACAAAAACCACTAGTAATCCAATGTGGAAAATAAGTCATGATTCGCTTAATAAATTTGGTGACGTTGTTGTATTGAAAAGCAAATTTTCATTGCCATTCGGTTATACTTATGACACCTATTTGAAACAAAGTGAATTCGATAAAATATCGATGGGATTGCGTGAGTTCGTGAGCTTCAGTTCTTGTATTATTAAAGATGAAGATGTGGCTAAATATCCCGGATTAAAAGCATACAACTTAGCGGATACAATGGCGGCAGGAAGTTTTAACTGGGATGTTTATAAATTGAAATTGGACGCTTTGAGAAGAGATTCTTTAAACGTGACAAATTTATCTGAAACAAAAATCACAGGAACTGCCAATGCTTCTGAAAATAAAATGATGTATTTATCCTTTCCAAATGATAAAGGATGGCACTTAAAAGTTGACGGTAAAGAAACAGAGAAAGTGTTTTTGAACAATGGTATGACGGGGATTTACTTAACTAAAGGGCAGCATCAAATAGATTTAGAATACCATTTAAGGGCAGCGGGTAAGGGAGTTTATATGAGTATTGGGGGGATCGCTTTTTGTGGCTTATTATTTGTGCTGTTCAGGAAGTTTAAACCCAAGGATATTGCATAATTCTGTTTGTCAGATACTTACATTAGACTACTGAATTTAACCGGTTAATAAAAAATCCGAGAAAAAATATTGCAATATCTTCTAAATTCTATATATTTGCAGACCTAATTTAAAGGAGAAAAAATAATGTTAATAGTACAAGTTAAAGAAGGCGATACCATTGAGAAAGCCTTAAAAAAGTTCAAGAAGAAGTTTGAAAAAACCGGTGTTGTAAAACAATTACGTGCCCGTCAGAAATTCACTAAACCTTCCATAGTTCGTCGTGAGCAGGTGATTAAAGCCATCTACAAGCAAAAACTTCAGAACGGAGAAATCGAAAAATAACAGCTAAGCTGTCCTGTATCATATTGCATTCCTGAATTGAATTACTAACTTCGATTCAGGAATTTTTATTTTATGGCGGTTGCTTTACTTGATAATTTTTTAGATTACTTATCTCACGAAAAAAAATTCTCGAAGCACACCGTTCTATCCTATAAAAATGATTTATCGCAGTTTCTCACTTACCTTGAGAAAGAAATTAATTCGAGTGATTTAAAAGCTGTTTCGTATCTTAATGTAAGAGCCTGGATCGCCGAATTAATGGATTCCGGAATGAATCCAAGAAGTGTTAACCGTAAAATCTCGGCATTAAAGTCGTTTTACAAATACCTGCTCCGTAATAATCACATTACAACCAATCCATTACAAAAAATTCAGGGGCCAAAAACCGCTAAAAAACTGCCTGTTTTTGTGGATGAAAGTCAAATGAATGACTTATTTAATACATTACATTTCGATGATGATTTTGAAGGCCAAAGAGATAGGCTTTTGTTAGATATTTTATACCAAACCGGATTAAGGAGAGCAGAATTGTGCGGCTTAAAAGAGCAAGATATTGATTTTTATAACCTTACAATTAAGGTTTTGGGGAAACGTAATAAAGAGAGGATTTTACCAATTTCTTTAGACTTAAAACGAAACCTTGAATCGTTTTTATCAGTAAAAAAGAATGAGGGTTTAGTGAATTCTGTTTTATTAGTGAACAAAAAAGGCAAAGCATTGAAAGAGTCGGAGATTTACAAAATAGTTAATAAACATCTTGGCGCGGTAACAACTCTCGATAAAAAAAGTCCGCACATTTTACGTCATACATTCGCAACACATTTATTAAATAACGGCGCTGATATTAATGCTGTAAAAGAATTATTAGGCCATGCTAATTTATCGGCCACACAGATTTACACCCACAACACTATAGAGAAATTAAAAAAAACATACAAACAATCTCACCCGCGTTCGGGTGAATAAATAAAAAGGAGGAACAAGCCATGACAACAAAAATCCAATCTGTGCATTTCGATGCCGACAAAAAACTTCTTAATCATGTAGAAGAGAAATTAAGTAAGCTGAAAGTATTTCATGAAGGAATTATAAGCAGTGATGTAATATTAAGGCTGGATAAAGGCGACAATAACAGCAATAAAGTTGCCGAAATAAAATTACACGCACCGGGTCATGAGTTATTCGCAAAAAAACAATGTACCACTTTTGAAGAGGCCGTTGATACTGCCTGCGACGCGCTTAAAACACAAATCATTAAACATAAAGAAAAACAATTTGCCAAATAATATAGAATAGCCTAAGTAAAAGCCGTGTTAAGCAGCACGGCTTTTTTATTGGTTTAAACTGTACATTTGTATAAATTTTTAAGTGTGAAAGGTATAAGCAAAACTGTCTGGATCTTATCGGTTGTAAGTCTGTTTACTGATGTAGCCAGTGAAATGCTATATCCTGTAATGCCGGTTTATTTAAAAAGCATTGGCTTTTCAGTTGTCTTTATTGGTGTTTTAGAAGGTCTTGCAGAAGCAACAGCAGGATTAAGCAAAGGTTATTTTGGTAAACTCTCTGACGTAACCGGAAAACGCATGCCGTTTGTTCAGATCGGATACTTGCTTAGCTCGCTATCCCGACCATTAATGGCCATGTTTACTTACCCGCTATGGATATTTTTTGTGCGCACAACAGACCGCTTAGGAAAAGGCGTAAGAACAGCTGCCCGCGACGCGATCTTATCTGATGAAGCCACCAAAGAAACAAAAGGTAAAATTTTTGGTTTACACCGCAGCATGGATACTTTTGGAGCAGTACTCGGACCGTTAGCTGCCCTGGCTTATTTGTATTACTTTCCCGGAGATTATATCAACCTATTTTATTTTGCTTTCATTCCCGGAATTCTAGCTGTTGCGGCATCATTCCTTTTAAAGGATAAACCTAAAAAAACAGTAGAAATCAGGAAACCCATTGGATTTTTAACCTTTATGAATTACTGGAATACAGCCCCTGCACAATACCGTAAATTATTATTAGGCCTTTTGGCATTTACGCTTTTCAATAGTTCAGATGTATTTCTTTTACTAAAGGCCAAAGAATCAGGCCTGGATGACCTTATGGTGATTGCTATTTATGTGTTCTATAATTTAATTTATGCAGTCTTTGCACTACCGGCAGGTTTACTCGCCGACAAATTCAGTTTAAAAAGTGTTTACATTTTTGGACTATTCTTATTTGCCATTGTATATTTCGGGATGTCGGTAAGTACAAACCTGTATTTTACACTTTTCCTTTTCTTTGTTTACGGATTATATTCAGCCGCCACCGAAGGAATTTCGAAAGCCTGGATTAGCAATATTGCCGATAAAAAAGACACAGCAACGGCTATCGTACTATACACAGGTCTGCAAAGTATCTTTACCTTGCTCGCGAGCTCTGTAACAGGAGTTATTTGGTACAATTATGGAGGTTTTGAAGCATTTATTATAAGCGCTTCTATGACGGTTCTGATTGCCTTTTACATAGTATTTAAAGTAGCCAAACCAAATCATTAAAAGTTTGGAGAATTTAAAACTTAATCCCAACTACACACACATCATCCACCTGCTCCAGATTATTTTTCCAAAGATTAAAGTTTTCCTCCAACACCATTTTCTGGTCATACATGGTTTCGGTATTAATTTTCAAAATTAATTCATTCAGCTGTTTATATTTAAACTTTTTTCCTTTAAGACCTCCAAACTGGTCGGCATAACCATCTGTATACAAATAAAGAGTGTCGCCTTTCACAACATCTAATTCATGTAATTTAAATAAATCTTGTTTCTCCCCTATTCCAACAGGCATGCGGTCGGCACCCAATTCAATCAAATCATTATTGTGTATTAATATGGGCTTATTGTTGGCAGAGGCATAAGTTACCTTGTTACCTTCAATGCAAATTAATGTCCCGTCAAATCCGTCTTTTTGTCCTTCCTTGTTCATGTTATCAATTAAACGCTGACGGACATAATCAAATATTTTATTTGGCTCAGAAATATTACGCTCGGTTATTGCTTCATTTAGAAAACTGATATTTAATAAACTCATAAATGCTCCGGGAACACCATGCCCTGTACTGTCGCATATGGCCAGATAAAACTTGTTATCCTTTTTTGTTGCCCAGTAAAAGTCACCACTTACAATATCCTTTGGTATGAATGAAATAAAGTGTTCCGGCAAATTAGCTTTTAAGAATTCAGCGTGGGCTAATAAAGTGTATTGGATGCGTTTGGCGTAATTGATGCTATCTACAATTTCCTTCTGTTTTTCTTCAATTAGTTCTTTTTGTTTTTGAGTTTCCTTCTCCTTTAATTCAATAATTTGTTTTTGCTTACTAGTAACCTTGAAGCGATTAAACATAAAAGCGGCGAACAAAACAACAACCGCCAATCCGCCATACAAAGCATAACTCTTTGTTTTTTCCTCACTTAATTTCGCACTGATTAATTTTTTTTCGCCATCCATCCTGATACTATCGGCTATAGCTTGCTTTTCGTAATCGTATTTTAATTGTTCTTTTACAGAAGCTTTTGTGTTCTCGTCGCTATTTATGCTATCCTTCATGGCAACATACTTTTTATAATAAGAAAAAGCACTCTCCCAGTTCTTTCTGTATGCTTCAATTTCATACAACAAATTACATGCTTCCTTTATTACTTTAGGAAACCCAAGTTCTTCTCCCAATTGCAACGCTTGAGTTGCGCACCTCTCTGCCTCAGCAATATTGAGAAATGTGAAGTCCAGCCAGCCAATACTAGTTAAAACATCAGCTTCATCGCGTTTATTTCCGGATTCCTGATGAAGATGCAAACTCTTAACATAATATTCTTTGGCTTTAAGTAAAGCGTTTTTCTTACATGCCTCATCTGAACTATCGCAATCAATTTTTTTGCGTTTGATATATAAGTTTCCGAGATTCCAGTTCACATTGGCAATTCCAATTTTATCATGACTTTTTTCAAGAATCTCTAAACTTTTAGTGTAATATTCCTGTGCTTTATCAAATTCCTTGTTTTTCGAATAAACGGTTGCAAGATTATTATAACTGTTTGCAATACCGTTTTGATTACCTAATTGAAGCCTTAATTTCAAACTTTTATGCATATTTTCTAGCGCATTTTCTTTATCGCCTTCTTCATGTTGTATTTTAGCGATATTGGTAAGTACAATCGCCAGGTTATTTTTATCGTTTATTTCTTCGCTAATTTTTAAACTCTTGTAATAATATTCCAGCGTCTTTTTCTTATCACCAGTATTACTGTAAACTACAGCCAGGCTATTATAGTTACTAGCCATTCCCAGCTTATTATCAATTTCGATATCAATTTTTAAAGCGTTATTAAACCATTCAATAGCTTTTTTTGTATCACCATGGTGTAGCATTGCCAAATAGCCGTTATTATTGTAATGATTGCTAAGTTGTCTTAAATAGAATTTATCTGTGATTGTTTTGGTTGACTTTATTTTTTCAACATGGGCTTTAGCAATTTCCCCTAATTGTTCGTTATACTTCGGCCAAACTGTCTCATCGTACTCGTCTTCTATAAGTTTATTTAGTAAATTGCACTTTGTTGTATCGCTTTTAGTAGTTTTAAGGATAAGTTTTAGAGAATCTTTTTGGACGGAGGTTTGGCAAAACATCACGCTTCCATCTAAGAATATAAATAGTTGAAGAAAACAGAAAAATATATGTAACCGCAAGTGTTTCAATGTAACTAAAGATAAAGAAATAATTTGAAGTGATGAAAAGGATTGATAAAAAGTACAGCAAATAAATTGCTTCTAAATATTTAAATACTAAATGAATTGGAGGCTGATACTACTAACTCATTACTTACGTAAGACTAGCTTAGAAAAAGCGTTACCTGATTGTACAAGATACACGCCATCAGGATATGTACTTAGGTCCAGTTCATCGCTATCAGACGTGGTCATGATAAGTTCCCCAAATAAATTATAAATACTAACAGGACCATCTGCCCTCACCCTGAATTTTCCACTGGTTGGATTAGGAATAACAATTACCTGTTGGGCCTGTGGCTTTGATTCCAGCGATATAATGCCAGAATATTCAAATCTTCCGTCCGTTGCCACCGACTTCAACCTATAATAGTTTAATCCGGGAAGTGGAAAATTATCAATAAAAGAATATGATTTTTCAGATGTGCTATTCCCTGCCCCATTTATTTTTCCAATCTCGTCAAAAGAAACAGCATCGGTTCCCCTTTCAAGGATAAAATATTTATTATCTTTTTCGTTGGCTGTTGTCCATTCCAACTCATTCACCGGACCTTTAGCTTTTCCTTTGAAGTTGGTTAAATTTACTGAAAGAGGTACCAGGCATGAATTCCCGAAAAGCTGGTGGGCAATGAATCCGTTACCACAAGCTAACACTTCTGTACCCGTATAAAGAGTCACATCGTACACAGCACCGCTTGTTGCTTGAAAAGAAAGAAAATTTAAAAGAGAATCGTATTGATAAACGCCTGTTCCTGATCCAACATAAACATTGCCGCAAAGATCCACTTCAACACCGCTGTTGGCATCTACTGCTCCTCCGGGAATGGCTAAAGAGCTAATCAAAGCACCATTAAAAGCGTTTCTCTTGTAAAGAGTTGAGCCGCTATTGGTGTAAATGTAGCGGTTATTGGCTGCGATGCCGTTATAACCACAAATCAGTGGGATCGGACCGTTACAATATAATGGCGTTGCGTTGTATGGAGGATTGTGTATTGCAGCTACATTGAAAATTAATGCGAAAGTACTGGTCACACCAATCAGCCTTTCATTCGCGCCACCATCTGAAGTGATTGAGAAATAATTTCCGGCCGGATTACGGCACTGGGCACGGTTGTCTTGACTAGTGCCAGGAGTAATTGCGGTTGTATTAAGTCTGTTTCCATTAGTAATGTCTATATCTGAAAAGCGTCCGCCGGCCGGACCGAATGAATCACCTACTACCACTGCACCTCCGGTGGTAGCCGTCAAACACCAGAATTCAATATTAAACGCAAGTGAGTTGTTCCACAAAACCACTCCTGCATTTGAGATCCTGCTAATAGAAGGCACTACTCCTCCTCCATTGTGCCCTGCTGTCACGTAACAATTTCCTGCACCATCAACCGCTAAATCTCCAGGTCGCTGATTAGTGTTAAGGGTATTTGTTACCCAAAGTAAAGTTCCCGCGTTATTGAATTTTCTTACCTGATAAGGATTTAAACCTCCATATACATAAATATCCATCGCGTTGTCTTTCTCTATATCAAACGCCCTATTTTGAGTAGCTAAGGCCGGGCTCACGCTCCATGGATCAATAGTTACTTCCCTGTTATGGTCGTAGTTGCCGATATTGAAAGTTACTTTGTTACCAGATATTAAAAATGAAGATACTATTGGTGTTTTGTCGTCGCTGTAAAATGTAACAGGAGCGTGGTCAACAATGTCGCCTACGGCTGTCTGAATGAGTAAATTTCCGCCGTTCAAAGTGATTCCCTGAGTATTGGTATACTCCATGGCAACTAAAGAAATATCAGCACCGGGCTTCATCAACAACTCGTATTTTATACCTTCCACAGGATGAAAACTATAATGTACATCAATGCCAGGATATAAATCTTTATAAAGAATATGACGGTATCCCTTCACGAGATTGATGTCATTGACAGGATCGTTACCCATTGAAAAATTATAGTAATGCGGAACTTCTTCCCAACTCTGTACTTTTGTTCCCGGATTGGCATTGAGCCATTTCATATGTACTGTGCTGGTGCTTAACTCACCACCTTCAAGCTCTTCATCATCTACTTGGGAATTCCATGGTGCAAGTCCCTTCGACTGATTTTCCAACCAATCACCTGAAACCTTTTTCCAGGTGTCGAAGCGCCAGGTGAGACCGGTTGAAGAGAAAAATATTTTGAAACCAGGCTCGTCTACCGCATATTTAATATTATCATTATCCACAAGTGATAAACCATCGTATTGCCCATCATTCTTTACAAAAGTTTTGTCCTTAAAAAAATTCTTTTGCCAGCTATTAGGGTTCTCCGACTTCACAAAATGCGGAAAACAGCTTAATAAAACAATGGACACAACAGAAAATATTTTCGACAAATATACCGGCGGGCATATAGACTTTATATAAATCAGAAAATTATTCATGGATTAGCGTATTTATATTACTTAAGTAAAGGTATAATAAAAAACGAATTAGGCAAGTATTAGGCCATAAATTTTTTAAAAAATCAATTTCTGAAAACAAACGTCGCTATCAACATCCGGCTAATAAGGCTTTGCAAGTATGAACTATCTTATACTATTTCCAAAAAGAATTTAGTAATTTAGATAGGCTTTTAAAATGCAACCGAAAACATTGTTACAAACCAAAAATAAAACATTCTCACCAATGAAAAAAAACACATTAATCATTTTAGCGCTTGCCGCCTCTTTTTGTTTTGGCTTCACGTTTAAAAATATTATAACAGAAAAAGCAGAGTCTCCAACAAAATACAAAAAAGTAACCGGCATCGGCGGCATCTTTTTTAAATGCAAAGACCCCAACAAAATGAAAGAATGGTATCAAAAGCACCTCGGATTAAATACCAACCAATATGGGTCTGTTTTTGAGTGGTGGCAAGGTGCCGATAGTACAAAAAAAGGCTTCACACAATGGAGTCCGTTCGACGAAAAAACAAAATACTTCGAACCCTCAAAGAAAGACTATATGATCAACTACAGAGTAGGAAATATAGAAGCGCTTGTTGAAGATCTTAAAAAGGAAGGCGTCACCATTGCCGATAAAATAGAAACTTATGACTACGGAAAATTTGTTCATATTATAGACATGGAAGGTAACAAACTTGAACTATGGGAACCGAATGATGTTGAATATGAAAAAATGGGAAAACAAATGGGCAGCTCAACCACAAAATAAAACCGGCAAATTTTTAAAACTGTTTTACTTTTTTACAACAGTAAATTCCACTCTTCTATTTTGCTTTTTACCTTCGTCTGTAGAATTGTTTGCAATTGGTTTTGAACTGCCATATCCTTTAAAGGTTATGCGCGACAACTCAACACCTTTTACGGCGAGATAATCGGCCACTGTATTAGCTCTTTTTTCAGATAACAATTTATTCTGTTCTTCATTTCCCGTATTGTCGGTGTGGCCTCCTATTTCAATATATATTTGCGGGTTCTTTACTAAATACCCTGCAAATGCATCAAGTTCCGGGTAAGACGTAGGAATCAATACTGCCCTGCTTGTTTCGAACAATATATTTTTCAAAATAAATGTTCTGTTCACTAACACTTCAATAATTGGTTTCGTAGTATCATTACCAAAGTTAGCTTCAACAGCCACTAAAGGTTTAATGGTATCTAAAACAGGTGGTGGTATACTATCAGGCTTAACCACAATTGGCGGAGGTAAAGCATGCAAACTTACATCATCAATATAATAATACGCGTCACGGTCGGTACGCTGATTTATTTTTGTACGGACACTCTTCGGCGCTTTAACATAGGTTTCTTCAAAATCATAAATATCGAAACTGCCTAACAACAAGTACTGCTCGCCTCCCTTGGCTTCGTATTCAACCGTAATGCGGTGCCAATTCACAGTGTCTGTTCCAACCTCATTTTTAAGCGGAATAAACTGAGGGGCTAAATTAGTAATGACATTGCTGCTGTTGTAAGTAGGCTTACTCGGTAAAAAACAAACTCCCATTCTGAAAATCGCTGCTCGCGAATAATCGGCCAGACTTAAATACATAGAAAGTTCGTATTTAACGCCGCCGCTCAATGGCGAATTCAATTGAGTTAATAAATATTCCCTGTAATCGGCATGCGAGAACAAATAAAACCCTGCATAACATTTACCGGTATTAGCTTTTTGTGTACCAAAAGGATTGTGGGGTACTTGCGCCTCAGATTTTTCTTTTAACTTCTTCCCACATTCGCAAAATAAGTCGGTGGTAGCAATGCTTGGTGAACTCCATGATGCATTTAATCCTAATGAAGAAAGCAAAACCGGGACCTTACTATTACGCTCAAAACTGGAATCAGCCACCATGTTTTGCGCCTTTGCCTGATGCAAAAGCAATATAAGTAGAACAGCAGCTTTAATACAATTTAACATACAACGCACTATATAACACAAAATATGAACTTGGTTACAGGCTGAAATAACAAAAAAATAAGTTGATTTCAAAACACAGATGTCATGGTGCTTCAACAACAGATTGTGTTAAGTATTATTAAAATTGTTAAAAAAACAACTAAATTCAGCACTAAGCAAGTGCCTCTCGTTTTTTTATGAGGCATAGATTTCTACCTTTAAATAATGGTGATCACTGATGCAGATTAGAAAGATCAAGAACTTATGACTAAATACAGAAATCAAATAAAACTAAAGATTAAAAGCATTCTCTTCATTATTTTAATCGGCTTAATGGCCTGCAGTAAAACTGCCAATCAAACTGATGAGAAAGCTGCTGCTTTAAACATTGCTAAAAACAAATGCAGCATTAATATGAAAGGCAATAATTATCAAGTTGACACCAATCTGATCCTGATAGATTCATATAAGCTCCATTTAATCAGTGGAATTGAAGCCGATAATTTATCTGAAGTAAAAACAGTAGAAGGAATTCCCGATTTCATTATGACTTTTTTAAACAACACTTCTTCTGCCAAAAAATTTGTAATGGCTAATCCCGGTGAGGAATGGCAGAAAGGCATCACCAGTTTCGGGCATCAAGTTATTACTAAAACTTACGACAAAATAAAAAAAGACACTGTATACCAAGTAGGTTTCGATGGAAAAAGTTTGCCTAAAAAACAATTGGTATTTTTTAGTATAGGAAAATCATTTGCCATCTTATCCTATTACACAGGAGGTTTATCTATTTGTCAAAACGTTGCCCTTTTCAAATATGAAAACAATAAAATTATTGACTTCTGGTATGACAATAACATTGAACGCGCCGCAATAGAACGAGAATTAATAAAACAAATTAAACAACCTAATACCAAGCGTAACGGTTGCTGATTTATAAACTATTTTTAAGATTTAAAAGAAAATTCAAATTTAAACATTCATATTTATGATAAACCGTTTGACATATTCAGTTACAACTTTATTGCTGATTGCAATAACTTATTGTTTATTCGCCGCATGTACTAACTGGACAGTACCTGAATCATTAATAGGAAAATGGGAAGGAAAAGATAAAGTAACTGTGCGGACAAAAGTAAACGGGGAATTTGTTTTCATTAAAGCTCAGGACTCAATACCATTTGTAATAAACATACAAAGCGATGGTACTGTAAAAGGTAATTTAGGAGGAGCTGAATTTAAAAATTGTAAAGTTTCTAAAAACAGAGGTGAACTTGGCAAGAAATTAAATCTGGCCACTGATTTTGTAATTAAAGGTGACCTAACCGGAAAAATATTTGAAAATGATCCGGAAGTCATTAAAAAAATAAGTATGCCGTTTGATAATAAGAATGGAAACTTAAAAGGCAGTTTGTTTCAAATGTTTGGTTTGGATTTATATCCTGTTGCTGATGTGAATCTGTATAAGAAAAATTAAAAATGGTGTCCCATTTTTTCCTTCTTGGTTAAAAGATATTTTTCGTTATGCGGATTAGACTCTACAATAATAGGCACATTCTCTACAATTTCTAAACCATATCCTATTAATCCGGCACGCTTCTTCGGGTTGTTGGTCATGAGTTTTATCTTACTTAATCCTAAATCCCGCAATATCATTGCACCTATACCATAATCACGTTCATCCATTTTGAAACCTAATTCCAAATTGGCTTCAACTGTATCCCTTCCATTTTCCTGAAGTTTATAAGCCTTTAATTTATTCAACAAGCCAATACCTCTTCCCTCCTGATTCATGTAAACAATAACGCCTTTCCCTTCCTTCTCAATCATCTCCATGGCGGCATGCAACTGTGGTCCGCAATCGCAACGGCAACTTCCGAAAATATCACCGGTAACACAAGAAGAGTGTACGCGCACTAAAACGGGTTCTCCTTCACTCCATTCGCCTTTAACTAAAGCCAGTTGGTCCTGACCGTTAGTAGTGACTTTATAAGCAACGAGTTTAAAATCGCCCCAGTTGGTTGGCATATCAACAATAACCTGGCGTTCAACAATGCTTTCCTTTTTTAAACGATATGAAATCAAATCTTTTATTGAAATTATTTTTAATCCCAACTTAGCGGCAATCTTCATCAAATCGGGCAAACGTGCCATTGTGCCGTCTTCATTCATGATCTCAACAAGTGCACCGCATGGCTCATGGCCTGCCAATACCGACAAATCAACTGTTGCCTCAGTATGTCCGGTACGGCGTAATACCCCTCCGTTTTTTGCTATTAGAGGAAAAATATGACCAGGCCTGCCGAAATCGGATGGTTTGATATTTGGATTAATTAATGCCTTTACGGTTTTTGCACGGTCTTGTGCTGAAATACCGGTAGTACAACCATGACCTAATAAATCAATAGAAACAGTGAAAGCTGTTTCGTGCGAAGCTGTATTCTTACTCACCATTAAATGTAAATCCAGTTCCGCAGCGCGCGCTTCAGTTACTGCAGTGCAAATTAAACCTCTGCCATGCGTAGCCATAAAATTCATCACTTCAGGTGTTACGTTACGGGCAGTGGTTATAAAATCACCTTCATTTTCGCGGTCCTCATCATCTACAACAATAATTACCTTGCCGTTTTTAAGTTCTTCAAGGGCCTCCTCTATCTTATTCAGCTTAAATTCACTCATAATGCAAAGGTAAGTATTTTAAGGCTTTAAAAGGCTTAATATTCGCTCTTTTGCCTACTTTTGTCGCTGTGTTAACCCATCCTTTCATCCAAAATTTGAACACCCGCTTGAAACAACCTTTACCGGGTATAGAAGCGCAATTTGAAATGGCACATATTAACCGTGAGAAAATTGACATTAGTAACTTAAATATTTCGGATTACAGGAAGAGTGCGGTATTGTTATTGCTGATTAAGCGTGGTGCAGATTTTATTATTCCTCTAACAGAACGGCACAGTTACAAGGGTGTACATAGCGGACAAATAAGTTTGCCAGGCGGAAAACAAGACTTAAATGATGCCGACCTTATGCAAACTGCGTTAAGGGAATGCAAAGAGGAAATAGGATTAGGCGATTATATTGAAGTTCTTGGAGAATTAACGCCGGTATTTATTCCTGTTAGCAAATTTATTGTTCACCCTTATGTTGCAGTATTTAACAGTAGCGAGCCAATGTATAATTTGGATGCAACTGAAGTAAAAAGCTTGCTTGAATTGAGTACGGCAGATTTAATAAATCCCGCATTAGTTAACCATACAACTGTTGAACCTTCGCCAGGTTATAAATTAAAAACCCCGTACTTTGACGTACAGGGTAAAATTGTTTGGGGAGCAACCGCTATGATATTAAGCGAGTTTAAAAAGCTGCTTTATTAATTTCTTTTTTTGTCGATTTCAGATACCTCATTGTCGTAGCACAAATAATATTTTCCTTTTGACAAATCCGAAATTGAAAGGTCTTTTCCATAACCCTTTTTAACTATTAATCCGAAATTATCATATAACTCATAAGCAGTTTCATTTGAAAACTTTACTTGATTACTAGCTTCCATTGTAAATGTTGGTTTTTCTGACATTGAATTATACAATACATGATTAGAGTATTTAGGTTCTGAACCTAAACCAATTTGCTTTACACGGTATTTGTTAGCGCCGCTATGAGCTGTTACTTTAAAAGAATATTCGTGATTATCAGGGGTGCCTAAACCGTTTACTTCTCCTACCGGAATCCATTTGTTCCATTTAAATTGCTCGATGATAAATGGCAAAGAACCGCTTTCGTTTTTAGTTGACCATTTTAAAATACCTGCAGAATTAATGTTCATTGTCAGAACTTCGAAAGTTGGACGAGGACGTAAATCATCAATGTTGAGTACACGTGGTTGACAATCGTTTTTGTGTACTATTTCAATAGTTACTTTATCACCATATTTCAATTTCATTGAAGCTAAGTCAATCTCAAAAGCATTTGAATTTACTTCATCGGTGGTGATACGCCCATTCACTTTAACTTCAAGGGCACAAAAACCTACTCCAGAACCACCGTAAAAATTCTGAACAAATACATTCTTGTTTTGATATTTACCTTCAACAATAAGCGTTGCGGCGTAATTTAAATTCACTAACAACAATAATGTAATGGCAATTGATAGTTTTTTCATTTTTCTTATATATAAACCCGTTAAATTTTAAACTATGTTTTTTGTTTATTTGTCTACAAAAAGTCCTAATTCGACTACAAAGATATACTAAAAAAAGGCCGATTACAAAAACTTTCTGGCTTTAACGATTAAATAAAGTAACAATAATATTAACAATACGCCTAAAACGATTTTAGACACATTGGGGTAATATGAGCGCAAGACGGCTTTATCTTTTCTATATGACATAATCATGACAATGATAAAAGCCAATACAAAACATACGGTAAACAGAATACGACCAGTTGTAAACATTTTAATAAAATAACCTTACAAAAGTATAATTTTGGACACCAATGAGGCTGTTAAAACCACTTATTTCCTACCTTATATTAACAAGCTGTACCCTAAGCGGTTCTATGATTGCAGATGCTTATGAGGCCCTGAATATTTACGATTATTTTAAGGCCAAAAAGTTGTTTCTCCAGGAACTTAAAAAGAGCCATAAAGTATCGGCTTCTTTTGGACTGGCGGTGATTTTTTACCGCAACGATAACCCTTTTTCGAACCCGGATAGTGCTTCAAAATATATCAGCCTGGCAGGTAATTTCTACAAAGAAACACCTACTCAGGAATCCTATTTTTCATTTAAAATCGACAGCTTAGAAATCTTAAAACTGGCCGATTCGGTGGCCATGAAGTCGTTTAAAACCATTTTTACTTCCAATAAAACCGAATTGCTGGAACGTTTTGTTGTTATTAACCCTTATGCCCCGCTTCATCTCAAACAAAAAGCGCTCGGTTTGCGCGATCAGATTTGTTACAACATCAATCAATATCATAACAATAGCGACAGTACCAAATGGCTCATGCTAAAACACCCTGAAAGCACACTTTATAACGAATTGAGCCTGCTTTTAGATCAACAAATATTTGAGGAACAGACAGCACAAAAAAATCCGGAGGATTATATTGAATTTATTAAAACCCAATCAAAAAACCGCTTTGTCACCAAGGCCATGGATGAACTTTTTGAATTTTATAAGCGCAAAAATGATGTGCAAGGGCTAGAGTTTTTTGTACATAATTATACCATAAGCCGCTCGGTAAACGAAGCCTGGAAACTATTATACGCCCTAACCGTTAAGTCGTATAATAACACTGAATTGGTGAATTTCATGTCGGCCTATCCTGAATTCCCATTTAAAAACTCAATTAATAAGGAAATCGAGTTGAACAACAAAATGCTTATTCCATTAAACGACAGTGATTTTGTTGGGTTTATAGATACTTCCGGAACCTTTGCTATTCCACCTGTTTTTGATGCAGCCACCAATTTTAATGAAGGCGTTGCGGTAGTATCCAGGAACGATAGCACTTATTTTATCAATAAGGAAAACTCTAATTTATTTAATACCTACTATTCTGAAGCTTTCCCTTTTTATAATGGCATTGCTCCGGTCAATAAAAACGGACAATGGTTTTTAATTAACAGGCAAGGTCAGGAAATAATTGGACCATTTGATGACTTATCTGAACAAAGCGAACAAGTTTACATCGTTAAAAACAATAAGAAATATGGTGCCATTGATGTTTATGGCAATTATATCATTCGACCCCAATTTGACCATTTGGGCGACTTTAAATACGGGAAGGCCTCTTTCATGATTAATGGGCTTTACGGTTTTTTAACTAAGTCAGGAGTGGTGCACAGCGCCCGATACCAATGGATTTCGGAATTTGATGAAAATAATATTGCGATTGTAAAAATGAATAACCTCTACGGCTTGATTAACAGCAACGACAGCTTGTTCCTTAACCCAAGGTACGACTTGATTTTAAAGGCTGATCATTCTAATTATATTCTTGTACGTAATAACAAATATGGTTTTTACAGTAGCAATAACTGTTTTATTAGCGATATTGATAATGATTTTAAGAAAGAACTCAGCGCTTCATATTATACAAATGGCAAATTCTACAAGCTAATAAAAAACAAGAAACAGGCCATTATGGATGCCAATGGAAAAATGAGCATTGATTTTGGACTGTTTGATGAAGTTGGATTCGCACAAAACAACCTCA
>Ga0154020_10004098_pt1 | contig 17397 bp, 7 predicted proteins | sample Klosneuvirus_201_FD_109709 | JGI IMG/M metagenome (GOLD analysis project Ga0154020, IMG submission 109709) | Active sludge microbial communities from wastewater, Klosterneuburg, Austria - Klosneuvirus_20160825_MG | ecosystem: Engineered > WWTP > Aerobic digester > Activated sludge | place...
CACCTGAGCGACAGCGGTTGACCGAGCTCGACCTCGACTTTGTTGCCCGCGGTGTCGACCACCACGGCGCGACCGATCTTGAGGCGCGCGCTGGGCACGCCGGCGCTGCTTGGCTCATGGGCGGCGAAGCGGGCGATGACGCCGCTCGGCGGTAGCCGTACGCCGCGCTTGTCGGAGGCGAAGAGGATGGCCTCTTGGGCGCCGTGCATGGCCAACTTGGTGGTGTCGAGCGCGAGCCCGGTGGCGGCCTCCACCGCGTCCATCACCACCGCGTCGCCTTCGGCGTTCAGATGGAGCTCGATGGCTCGGAGCGGCGCCGGAAAGCCCGAGGTCTCGACCCGCACCCGCCCATCGGCGTCGCGGGCCAGCCGCACGACCGGCAGCTGGGCCGGCGGGACAGGGTCTTTGCTGCAGCCGATGAGCCCGACCAAGAAGAGGAGGGCACGAACAGACCTCATTGGGCACCTCCGGCGCGGGCCTTCAAGACAAAGTCACGCGCGTCGATGACGCCGTCGGCGTTTTGATCGAGCGCCGCGTCGAAGCTCCCCTCCACGATCGCCTGCGCGATGCGGTCGAGGATGGACCGCAGCTCGGCGGCCAAGACCGGGCAACCCTCGGCGTCGACCATGCTCATCGGCGCGGTGTCGGCGCAGACGTCGCACAGGTCGCCCCGGCCATCGCCGTCGAAGTCGCGCTGATCGCGATCGGAGACCGTGGGGCATTTGTCGACGCTGCTCGGGATGCCGTCCCGATCGGGGTCTTGGTCGGGGTCCGGGATCCCGGTGTCCACCTCGGCCACGCCGCCGTCCAAGCCTCCATCGACCTCGGTTGTCGCGTCCGCAGGGCTCGCGCCGTCCAGGCTGCTGCCCGCGTCCGCGGGGGCCACGCCGCCGTCGGTGGTGCTGGGGTCGACGATGACGATCAGCTGACGGGCGTCCGACCAGAAGCTCGGCACGCCCGGGTTACTGACCCTCACGTGCACCGCGTGCACGCCGAGCTCGAGCCCGCTGAGATCGAGGTCGCCCGAGAAGTCGTTGCCGGCCTTGGTCAGCTCGTACATGCCGTCGTAGAGGGCCTCGGCGGTGCCAGTCGCGCCGGTCCGCCCGGGGATGGCCAGGCCGGTGTGGTCGATCTCGACGTAGGCCTTGTCGGCGCTGGCGTTGCTGGTCACCGCGACGTGCAGGGTCGCACCCCGACTGACCACGGAGGGCATGAGCACGCTGGCTGGGACCGGAGCGCCGCTCGGCAAGCGACGGGCCCCCACGGTGGTGATCGATTGCGTGGGCAGCGCCGCGCCGTCCACCGTCAGGCTGAGCGTCGCGGCCGGAGTCACCGGCGCATAGGCCACGTAGCCCCGGTCGGGACCGGCGGGGATCTCGAAGTAGACCAGGCCGTAGTGGGCCGGCAGGGGGAAGTCCGAGGAGCGGTCATACTCGGCGATCGCGCGATCTCGCGCGGCCTGGGGCACCACCAGGGGATCGATCACCGTGACCGTGCGCTGGGGTCCATTACCGGTCTTCTCCTCCAGCACGGTCCCCGGCGGAAACTCGGTCACGATCAGCGGCCGCGGATCGAACTCCCCCATGCGCTGGGGCCCGGTGGTGTTGTCGGTGATGGCAAAGAGCAGCGAAGCCCCAAACGATCCATCACTGGTGGGCACGACCCGCTCGTAGACATAGACGTCGCCGTCGACGAAGCGATTGAACATCCCGCCTCGGCCGAAACGGCGCCGCACGTCGATGAGGCGGGTGATGGTGTCCGAGCCCAGCTCGCCGAGCGCGTCGAAGCGCCCCGGCTGCACGAAGTCGGCGGGGTCGGCGTTGTTGCCGTCATAGAACACCACCGAGTGGCCCACCCGCGACAGGACGAAGGCGTAGGCCGCGTTGGCCTGGCCGCGCGGCGCCGGGGTGTCATGGCTCTGCACGAAGGCGACGCCGGAGCTGCGCCCAAGGCCGCCGAACTCGTCGAAGCGCCCGTTCATGCCGCCCTGGGGGAAGCTGAGCTGTCCGATGTCGCCCTCGCCGGTCCCCGAGAAGACGCCGCTGTCGTGGGCCAGCTTGAAGAGCAGCGGGAAGTCGAGGAGGTACATGCCGGTGGTGCGGTATTCGCCGAGCGAGCCGAAGTCGCCGGTGAACGACTCCCCAAAGAGCAGCGCGTCGCTCACCCCATCGTCGTCGTTTTGATCGCTGTAGCCCCGGCGGGTGTCGAGGTTTCGCTGGAAGACGCCGCAGAAGTCGATCGGATCGCTCGGGAAGTCGCCGCCGAAGAACTCCTTGGGGACGTGCTTGATCGCGTCCAGGCGTAGGCCGTCGGCGTCGGAGACGTCTCCAAACCAGGCGATCCAGCGCATCATGTACTCGCGGATGTCCTCGGCTACCGGCGTCATGTTCGGGTAGGTCTCGGGCCGATCGGCGCCGCGGATGAAGCGGGGCAGGGGCTGCTCGGTCACCAGGTTCCGGCCGTCATTCGGCCCCGGGCCGCTCGGCGTCACGTCCTGCTCGAGCGCGAAGTCGATGAGCCCGAGCAGCGAGTAGAACATCTCCTCCTGGCGGTTGTTGTGGTTAAAGTCGATCCACGGCGCGCGGGCCAAATGGGTGAAGCCGGCGATGGTCGTGCCCGCGGGCATCGGCGTCACCGCGACGATCGGCTCGTGCTCGCCGAGGTTCGGCGACATCACCCAGGTGTTTCCGCCGAAGATCGCCGGGTTTCGCACCTCATAGTTGCCGCCTCCAGCGTCGCGGGCCGGCAGCACATGGAAGTCGATAGGGTGGGTACCGGGGAACTCGTCGATGCGCGCCGGCATCAGCGTCACGCCCGCGTTCTCGATCTTGGTCGGGTTCGCGTTGTGGTTCATGACGATGTCGAAATAGACCTTGAGCCCGAAGCGGTGGGCCGCTCGGACCATGCGCACCATCTCGTCCTTGGTGCCGTAGCGCGTGCGGATGGTGCCGCGCTGGTCGCGATCGCCGAGATCGAAGCGATCAAAGACCGAGAAGCCGACGTCGACCACGCCCTCGGCGCCCTTGGTGGGAGGAGGGAGCCACACTGCGGTGTACCCGGCGGCGGCGATCTCCGGCATGCGGGCCTCCAGCTCGGACCAGGAGGTCTCGAAGTACTGGATGATCGTCTCTGCGGGGGGGCCGCTCTGCGCGTGGGCCGGCGCCGCGATCGCCGCGAGCCCGGCCCACAGCAGCAGGGCAGCACCCACCGGGCCGCGCGCGCTATGCATCGCGCGTCTCGAGCTTCAGCGCGTGGATGGGTCCATTCATGAGGTCCCCGAGCGCGGCGTACACCATGCGGTGCATCTGCATCAGCGTCTTACCCCGGAAGCTCTCCGCCACGACCACGGCGGCGAAGTGGTCTCCCGTCCCGGTCATGTCCTCGACCGTGGCCTTCGCGCCCGGAATTCCTGCCTCAATTCGAACTCGCACCTCATCGGGGGTCATCGGAGATGCTCTAGGCGAAGCGTTGGTTGCCTGTCGAGCGCCAGGTGAGGTGGTGCCGACTTCCCCGACACCGCCGCTGGCCAAAGACTTGCGTGCTCAGGGGGCGCTGGCCATCATCCTGCGGTGCGTAGTCGAAGGATCTCGCTGGTCTGCTGCTGGCTCCTCGCCAGCTCCACCGCCTGGGCGGAGGGCACGGCTCAGCTCGGCGTCCAGTCGCGGATGACCGCCAGCTCGATCTTGGGGATCGACATCTTCGATCCCAGCGTCGAGCGGATCCTGTGGGTCGGGAGCGGTCAGCTCCGCGTCACCAACCCGAACAACGTCGTCATCGGCACCTTCAACTCCGGCACGTCCATCACCCCCACCGCGGGCTTGCCAGGTTCGTACCGCCTCGACGCGCTCACCAACCAGGTCGGGGCCTGGGACATCAGCGTGCAAAACGCGGTGCGGCCCGGGGGGCGCCTCTTCTCTCGCAACTGGTCCTTCGACACCGGCACCTATAACGGCGGCGCCAGCGCCCTCGACAACTCCTTCTACGCGCTGGTGGGCAACGGAGCGTCGAACGCCGACGCGGTCCTCGAGGTGCGCTTCTCCGCCCTGCAGGGCTTCATCTTCAACATCTTCACCAACCAGACCGGCGTGAACGGCCCCAGCGCCGGCCGCAGCGTCCCGACCAACAACAACAGCGTCACCCCGCAGCTGCGGATGTACCTCGCCCCGCCCACCGCCGCCCGCTACGCCGGGGGGGTTCGCCCCACCGTCACCAACCTGAGCTACCGCTCCACCGGTGCCACGCAGGCCTGTAACCTCCTCGCGCTCGGTCAGAGCACGGGCACCTTCACCTTCACCACCAACGTCCTCGGCACCTATCACCTGGTCTGCGATCTCAACCGCGACGGCGTCTTCAACATCGTCGATCCCGGGGACCGCGTGATCATCGGGACCACCACCAACGGCCAAAACAGCGTGGTCTGGGACGGCAACGACAGCAGCGGGGCCCAGGTCGCGCCCGGCAACTACAGCTGCCGCGTCGCGGTGCGGGTCGGCGAGCTGCACTTCGTGGCGACCGACATCGAGACCAGCTACCCCGGCATCCGGATGTTCGAGGTCGACTCGACGGGAGGCCGCCACGCGCTCGACATGTACTGGGACGATACCTTGGTGCAGGGCAACGAGGTCATCATGCCCAATGGTCAGCGGGGCCTGGTCCGCACTGGAGCCACCGGCATGGACTCCGGGCCCAGCGGTGACGCGCCAGTGGCCAACGTCAACGCCCGGGCCTGGGGGAACTACGGCGCGACCAGTAAGGGCAACGACGCCTTCCTCGACACCTTCACCTGGGCTCGCTCCTCGACCGCGGCGCCCGTGACCGTGCAGGCGATCAGCGGGAGCCTCGACACCGACGGCGAAGGCCTGACCGACCACGACGAGCGCTGTATCTACGGGACGAATCCGAACCTCCGCGACACCGACGGGGATCTGCTCGACGACCGCCGCGAGCTCTTCGTGACCTTGACCAACCCCTTGGTGGCCGACACGGACGGTGACGGGGCGCCCGATGGGGCGGAGGTGACGCTGGGGATCAACCCGCTCGACCCCGACTCCGACGACGACTTCATCAGCGACGGGGTGGAGACCAACGGTGGTGTGCGCATCGACACCGACCGCGATCTAACGATCGACGCGCTCGATCTCGACAGCGACGACGACGGCCTCACCGATCAGACCGAGGGCACCGCTGATCCCGACAACGACAGCGCCGGAAACTGGCGCGACCCCGACGACGACGGAGACGGCATCAGCACGGTCACCGAGATCGCTGACGGCGCGCTGTGGGGCACCAACGTCGACAGCGATCTCAACCTGAACTGGTACGACACCGACTCGGATGGGGACGGCCTCAGCGACGCCACCGAGGGGCGGCAGGACCGCGACGGCGACGGGATCCCGGACTACTTGGACCGAACGCTGGATATCCCGGTCGCGCGCACCGACGCGGCCAACGTCAACGAGGACGCATCCGTCAACGTCGCCGTGCTCGCCAATGACACGGGGCTCGGGAACGTCCCCCTGACGCTCACCATCGCGACCCCGCCGCTGCACGGGACCGCGATCGTCAACGTCAACAACACGATCACCTATACGCCAAGCCCCAACTACAACGGCCCCGACAGCTTCGTGTACCGCGTGCGCGACGCGGACGGGCAGAGCGCGACCGCCACGGTCAACATCACGGTGCGCCCGGTCAACGACGTCCCCGCGGCCCAGCCCGACAGCGCGAGCCTCGACGAGGACGGGTCGGCGACGACCGCGGTGCTCGCCAACGACAGCGGTCTCGGCGACGCGCCCACCACCGTGAGCATCGTGGCGCAGCCCCAGCACGGGACGGCGCGGGTCAACGCCGACGGCACGATCACCTATACGCCCGCGCCCAACTACAACGGGACCGACAGCTACCGCTACCGCGTGCGCGACGCCGACGGTCAGACCTCGGAGGCCCTGGTCAGCCTGAGCGTGGCGCCGGTCAACGATGCTCCGGTGGCGGCCTCAGACTCGGCGACGGTCACCGAAGATCTGGCCACGGTCCTGGCGGTGCTCGGCAACGACGCGGGCCTGGGCGACGCGCCCTTGGTGGTCACGATCACTGTGCCGCCGCAGCACGGCAGCGTCACCGTGAACGCCGATGGGACCGTGCGCTACACCCCGGATCCCAACTACAACGGGCCTGATCGCTTCAGCTACGAGGTGCACGACGTCGACGGTGAGACCAGCGGCGGCACCGTCTTCATCACGGTCCGCGGGGTCAATGATGCGCCGGTGGCGGTCGCCGATCCGGCTGACGCCGATCCGGGCGTCGCGGTGATCGTGCCCGTCCTGGCCAACGACCTCGACGTCGATGGAGATGCCTTGACGGTGATCGGCACGACCGTCCCGGCGCACGGCACCGCTACCTTGAACCCCGACGGGACCGTCAGCTACGCGCCCCAGGCCGGCTTCATCGGGACCGACAGCTTCCGCTACTCCATCTCCGATGGGCATGGCGGCACCTCGACCGCGACGGTGACCGTGGTGGTCGGCGCCGACGACGACGGTGACGGCCTGAGCAACCACCGCGAGCGCGATCTGGGCACCAACCCCCAGAATCCGGACACCGACGCCGACGGCCTCCGCGATGGCGTCGAGGTCCTCACCTCGGGCACCGACCCCCTCGACGACGACAGCGACGAGGACGGCGTGCTCGACGGGCACGAGGACCAAAACCACAACGGCGCGCTCGATCCGGGGGAGACCAACCCCTTGGCGAGCGATACCGACGGCGACGGTGTGCAGGACGGCACCGAGATGGGCCTCACCGCGCCCGAGGGCGTGAGCACCAGCTCGACCAGCTTCGTGCCGGATCGAGATCCCGCCTCCACCACCGCGCCCACCGTCGCCGATACCGACGGCGACGGCCTCTCCGACGGCGCCGAGGACGTGAACCACGACGGGCGGGCCGGGGCGACCGAGACCGACCCGAACGACGAGGACAGCGATGACGACGGCGTGGTCGACGGCCAGGAGCACCAGGTCTTCGTGGACAGCGATGGAGATGGCCTGATCAACGGCCTCGACGCCGACTCCGACGACGACGGCATCCTGGACGGCACCGAGCTCGGCGTTACCGTCGCCTCGCCCGGGACCGACCCCAGCCGCGGGGCCTTCGTGCCCGACGCGGACACCTCGAGCACGACCGACCCGCTCCTCGCGGACACCGATCGCGGCGGCGTGGCCGACGGCTCCGAGGACGTGAACCACAACGGGCGCATCGACGCGGGGGAGCGCGATCCGAGCGACCCGGCCGACGACGTGACGCGCCCGACCGACACCGACGGTGACGGCCTCTCCGATGAGGAGGAGGTCGCGCTGGGCACCGATCCGCGCGACGCCGACTCCGATGATGACGGCGTGCGCGACGGCGCCGAGCCCAACCCCAGCGTCGACTCCGACGGCGATGGCCTCATCAACGCGCTCGATCCCGACTCCGACAACGACGGCCTCTTTGACGGGACCGAGCTCGGGCTCTTGGCCGCGGACCCGGATACTCGCCTGAACGCCGGCTTCTTCGTAGCGGATGCGGACCCGGCCAGCACCACGAACCCCTTGGTGGCGGATACGGATCACGGCGGGGTGGACGATGGCGCGGAGGATCCAAACCACGACGGGCGCATCGATCTTGCCGAGACCGACCCGAACGATCCGCGGGACGATCGCACGCCTCCGCTCGACACCGACGGCGATGGTCTCAGCGACGCCGAGGAGCGCTCGGCCGGCACCAACCCGAACGACGCCGACAGCGATGATGACGGCGTGCGCGACGGAGAGGAGCCCAACTGGCGCGTCGACACCGACCACGATGGGACGATCGACGCCCTCGATCCAGACAGCGACGGCGACGGCATCTTGGATGGCACTGAGCTGTCGAAGACCACGCCCGATCCGGCCACCGACGTCGCTCGCGGTAACTTCGTGGCCGACGCCGACCCGACGACGCACACGAATCCCCTCCTCACCGACACGGACGGCGGCTCGGTCAGCGACGGCCTCGAGGACCGAAACCACAACGGGCGCGTCGACGTGGGTGAGCAGAACCCGCTCGATCCGCTGGACGATGTGCTGGACACCGACGGTGACGGCATCCCCGACACCGTCGAGGGCACGGGCGACACCGACGGTGATGGCATCCCGAACTTCCAGGATCCCGACAGCGACGGGGACTCGATCGCCGACCGCACCGAGGCCGGCGATACCAACCCGCGCACCGCGCCGGTCGATACGGACACCGACGGGACCCCCGACTATCTCGACACCGACAGCGATGGCGATGGCGTCCTCGATGCGGCCGAGGCCGGAGACGCCGATCTGGTGACCCCGCCGATCGACACCGATCACGACGGTCAGCCCGACTATGTCGACCCCGACAGCGACGGCGATGGGGTCGGCGATCGCACCGACAATTGCCGCCTGATCGTCAACGCCGGCCAGGAGGACGCCAACGGCAACCAGATCGGAGATGCCTGCGAGCTCGACACCGACGGCGACACCATCCCGGACAGCGTGGAGGGCACGGGCGACGCCGACAGCGACGGGACGCCGAACTTCCAGGATCTCGACTCCGACGGCGACAACATCCTCGACGCCAATGAGGCGGGGGACAGCAGCACGATGACCCCGCCCGTCGACACCGACGGGGACGGCACGCCCGACTTCCTCGACACCGACTCCGACGGCGACGCGATCCCGGATCGGACCGAGGCCGGCGACGTGGATCTGAACACGCCGCCGATCGACACGGATTCGGACCAGGCCCCCGACTACGTCGACACCGACAGCGACGGGGATGGGGTGCTCGACGGGGCCGACAACTGCCGCTTGGTCCAAAACGCCGACCAGGCTGACGCCGATCAGAACCAGGTGGGCGACGCCTGCCAAAACGATGGCGATGGCGACGGGGTCCCCGACTCGAGCGACAACTGCCCGACCACCAAGAACAGCGATCAGCGCGACACCAACATGAACGGCGTGGGCGACGCTTGTGAGGCGCCCGGGACCGACGGCGACTCCGACGGCGTGCCCGACGCCAGGGACAACTGCGCTCTGGTGAAGAACGCCGGCCAGGAGGACGGGGACCAGGACGGCATCGGCGACGCCTGCGATAAGGACAAGGACAACGACGGGCTCGAGGACGGCTTTGGGGTGGCGGGCGGCGGCTGCAGCTGTGGCACCGGGCGCACGGAGGCGGGCTCTGGCCTGTGGGCGGCGGCGCTCATCGGCCTGTGGCTCGGGCGGCGGCGGCTCCGCGGGTGGCTGGTCGTGCTTCTCGCCATGGGCATCTCCCATAGCGCGCTCGGCCAGCAGCTCACGGTGAACGAACCGCGCAACTACTCGGCGGAGCGCTTCGAGCTGGCCATCGACCGCGCGGGGCTCTTCGACGTGGAGTGGGCCGGCGTGCCGCGGCACCTCTCCTATGGCCTGTACGCCTGGATCGGCGGGGCCCACGATCCCCTGGCGATCTACCAGCAGGCCGATGACAAGCAGACCGGCTCCCTGCTCAGCGGCCGTATCGGCGCGGCCCTCGGGGCCTCGATCGCCCTGTTTGACTGGGTCCAGGTGGGCGCCGAGCTGCCGATCATCGTGTATCAGCTGCGGGACACCAACGTGACCGGGGTGGCCGGGCCGCTGGCCAACATCAACAAGCCCGGCGTGGGCGATCTGCGGGTGGTGCCGAAGATCCGGATCCTGCGGCAGGCCGACCAGGTGATCGATCTAGCGATCATCCCCGTCCTCACCTTCCCCACCGCCCCGGGGGGCAGCTACTTCGGCAACGACACCGTCACCTTCTCGCCGCAGCTGGCCGTCTCCCATGCCTTTGGCCCGCTGCGGGTGGCCGGTGATCTCGGCTATCGCCTCCGAAACAAGGCGAGCTGGGGCAACCTCGGCGTCAACGACGAGATGACCTTGAACGCGGGGGCGGGCTACCGCTTCGGCGAGGCCGGCGGACCGCCGATCGAGCTCGACGTCACGCTGCACGTGGCCGCGGTGGCGCAGAACGCGTTCACCTCCCCCAACCAGAGCTCGGTGGAGACGCGTTTTGCCGCCAACTACAAGTTCGACGGGCCGCTCCTGGCCTTCCTGGGCGGCGGCGTAGGCCTGACCCGCGGCTTCGCCACCCCTGACTGGCGCCTCTTGGCCGGGATCCGCTTCGCTCCCGACGAGGGCCCGCGGGACCGCGATCAGGACGGGGTGCTCGACGACGACGATCTCTGCCCCGACGAAGCCGAGGACTCCGACGGCTTCTCGGACGTCGATGGCTGCCCTGATCTCGACGACGACCAGGACGGCATCCCGGACGCCAAGGACCAATGCCGGCTCGAGCCGGAGACGGTGAACGGCTTTGACGATCAGGACGGCTGCCCGGACGCGATCCCCGACACCGACAAGGACGGCATTCGCGACGACAAGGACCAGTGTAAGGCGCAGCCCGAGGACCTCGATCAGTTCCAGGACGAGGACGGCTGCCCCGATCCCGACAACGACAAAGACGGGGTCACGGATATCGACGATCGCTGCAAGAACGACCCCGGTCCCGCGGAGAACCAGGGCTGCCCGGATCCTGACCGCGACGGCGATGGGGTCGTCGACCGCTTGGATCAGTGCCCCGACGAGGCAGGAAAGAAGGACCTCCTCGGCTGCAAAGAGAAGCAGCTGGCGATCGTGAAGGGCGACCGCATCGAGATCCTCGAGCGGGTGTTCTTCAAGTCGAGCTCACATATCCTGGAGACGCGCTCCTACAAGCTGCTGAACAACGTGGCGCAGGTGATGCTCCGGCACCCCGAGATCGCGCGGATCCGGGTGGAGGGCCACACCGATGACGTGGGGGACGACTCCTCCAACCTCCGCCTCTCGGAGCGGCGCGCCGACGCGGTGCGGACCTATCTGCTCGCCCAAGGCGTCCCCGCCGATCGGCTCGTCTCGCAGGGCTTCGGCGAGACGCGACCGATCAACGCGGCCAAGAGCAAGGACGCCCGGGCCGAGAATCGCCGCGTAGAGTTCCATATCGAAGAGCGCCCCTGAGCTTGGGGCCGGGCCGTCCGGGGGCCTCGCGGCCTGTCGCTCGCGGCACCTCGGCCGAAGGCTCGGGTGCGGACCTCCTCCTCCGGCGGCCGATCTAGCTTGCGAGGGCAGGCCCGCGCGGCTATCGACGGGCCGTGCTTCGGGTCGTCCTTGCTCGCTTGGCCCCAGGGCGCGGCTCGGCGCGGGCCGCTCGGTTGTGCCGAGCGTTGGTGCTGGCGGCGCTGATCGGCGGCTGGCCTGGGCCCGCGCGCGCCGAGGAGCCCCCGTTGGTCCCGGAGGCGGGCACCTTCGAGCTCGGCCTCTACGGCGGTCTGTGGATCCCGCCCACCGATCACGAGCTGTACGACGTCCGCGGCAGCGCCCAAAAGCCCCTCAAGACCCTGAACCCGAGCTTCGGGCTCCGCGCCGGCTACTATCCTCTGTCGTTTCTGGGCGCCGAGCTCGAGGGCGGGCTCATGCCCACCGCGCTGCGCGCACCAGCGGAGGGTTCGGCGCTGGCGTTTCACCTGCGGGTTCAGGGCGTGCTTCAGGTCCCGCTGACCTTGGCCCCCTTCCTCACGCTCGGCTATGGCAACTACTTCATCAGCTCCAAGCCGGAGGTCCTCGGCGGTGACGGAGACGCGACGCTCCACCTCGGCGTGGGCGCCAAGCTCTTGCTCAGCGAGCGGGTGCTGCTCCGCCTGGATCTGCGCTGGCTGATCACCGGCCAAGAGGAGCCCAATCCGGTCGACACCAACGGCGTGGCCAGCCACTTCGAGGCGCTGCTCGGGATCGGCTTCGTCTTCGGGCGCAGCGAGCCAGACCCGGACCCGGATCATGACGGGGTGCTCGGTGAAGCCGATCGCTGCCCGAACGAGACCGGCGTCCCCCCCGATGGTTGTCCCGAGCGCGATCCGGATCAGGACGGCGTGCTCGGCGAGGCGGATCAGTGCCCCACCGAGGCCGGGCCGGCCCCGCGCGGCTGCCCGAGCGGAGACCAAGATGGGGATGGCATCAAGGACCCCGACGATCGCTGCCCCACCGAGGCGGGTCCGGCGCCCGAGGGTTGCCCAGACCAAGATCCGGATCACGACGGCATCAAAGGCCTGAATGACCAGTGCCCGACGGAGGCTGGGCCGGAGCCGCACGGCTGCCCGGATCGTGACGACGACGGTATCCGAGACTCGGTCGATCAATGCCCCGAGCAGCCGGAGACCAAGAACGGCATCCAAGACGCTGATGGCTGTCCTGATGAGCTGCCGGCCGAGGTGAAGAAGTTCAGCGGCGTGATCCCGGGCATCACCTTCCAAAGCGGCCGCGCCACCATTCACCCGTCGTCCTTTGAGCTCTTGGACCGGGCCGCTTCGGTCTTGCTCCAGTACGAGGCGATCCGCCTCGAGGTCAGCGGGCACACCGACAACCAAGGGTCCGCCGACCTCAACCGTCGCTTGTCTACGGAGCGTGCTGAGGCTGTGAAGTCGTATCTGGAGGCCAAAGGCGTCGCGCCCGAGCGGCTCGAGGCCAGGGGTTTTGGGCCCGACAAGCCGGTCGCTGACAACCGCACCGCGGCTGGGCGATCCAAGAATCGGCGCATCGAATTCCGCCTCCTCGAGTAGGGGTGTCGATTGACCCTTCGCTCTGGACCCGCCAAAAGCGTCTCGTGGCAGGGCCGGAGGTGACCGCGGCACGGAGGCGCCTGTCGACCGCTGGGACGGCGCTGTATTGGCTCGGCCTGATCAGCCCGGCGCTGATCCCTATCCTCTTCCCGTACCTGCCGTACCAAGACTGGCCAGGCCACGTCGGGGTCGTGGCGGCGCAGCATTGGCTCTCGGTCGATCCGGGAGCGCTGCCCGAGGCCTACGCCTCTCGCGGCTGGATGGGGCCCAACCGCTTGGCCTATGCGCTGGCCGGCCTCTTGGTTCCGCTGTTTGGGATCTTGGGGGGCTCCAACCTGCTCTTGGCCATCTGCCTGGGGCTCCTCGGACCCGCGCTGCACTTCACCATCCGCGCGCTAGGAGGCGATCCGCGCTGGTCTTTGGCCGCCGTCGCGCTCACCCACGGCCGCGTTCTGGCCTGCGGCTTCGGTCCCAACGCGATGGCGATGGCCCCCGCGATCTTCGCGCTCGGGCTCGGGTGGCGGGCCGATCGCTGGCGCTACGTGGCGCTGCTCGCGGCCACGCTGCTGGTGACCCTGGGCCTCCACCTGTTCGTGTTCCTGGTGATCTCGGGGCTCCTCGGCCTGGTCGCGGTGATCGATCTGTTTTCAGCTCCCACGCGGCGCCGCGGCCTGTCGATCCTCGGGGTCCTCGCGCTGGCGGTGATCACGATGCGGCTCGTCGCCGAGTTGCCGGTGGACCCGCGTTACGTCGGGCCGGGCGCGATCGAGACGGTGATCGCTGCGCTACAGGTCCCGAAGGTCTCGGACACCGCCGACGCCTTGTGGACGTGGCTCTTCGCCTTCCATCGCCGAGGGTTTTGGGACGACATGATCCAGGGCTTGTGGGCCGGCGCGCTGATCTTGGGCGTTGGCCTCGCGATCGCGCCCGGGAGCCGGCGAGCGGCCGAGAAGGGCCTCCTGCTCCGGCTGTTCGTGCTGATCGCGGCGGTCACCGTGGTGTTTGTGGTGTTGCCCGCCGGGCTCGGTCCGCCGATCAACTGGTGGGGCGGGAACCTGCGCCTGCCGACCTTCTTGGCGGTCCTCATGGTCATCGTGGCCAGCACCGCCCGCGGCCGGGGGGCCCGCATGGCCCAGGCAGCGACCAGCGCGGCCTCGCTGGCCTTCCTGCTCGGGACCGCTTCGGCGATCTACACCTTCAACACCGAAGAGATGGGCGGCTTCAGCCAGGTGATTGACGCGATCCCCTCGGGCCGGAAGGTCTGCTCCTTTCACTACTCGCCCGACATCGTGCACGAGTTCCCCGGCGAGCCGCACTGGTATGCCGGCAACTACTATCTGGCCCGGCAGCCTGGCGCGGTCGATCAGTCGCTGTTCAGCAACCCGGGCGTGCCGATCTCGCAGCCCCATCCGATCCCTGCTCAGGGCTGGGGCATCGGCCTCGGCTTCCGCTGGAAGAAGCACTCCCGCTGGTGCGATGGCTTCTTGGTGCGGGTGGATCAGCGGGATCCGAGCCAGCCCTTCTCGGGCCAGACCAAGCCCGAGTGCGTCACGCTCAAGAGCGCCCATGGAAACTGGCGCTACTACGAGAAGCCTCCGGGGCTGCCGGACTCCTGCGTCCCGTAGGTTGGTGCTGTTCACTGCGGCTTCTAGGACATCTGGTTCGCTGTACTTGTTGGCGGCGTGGGCATTCTGTCTTGGTGGCACCAGTCGCGCTTCGCGCGCCAGCCACTACGCGCGAAGACGCGCGAGGGGAGCTTCGGTTGGAGCTTGTAGGGCATCTGGGTCTTTGTACTTGTTGGCTGCGTGGGCATTCTGTCCGAGTGGCACCAGTCGCGCTTCGCGCGCCAGCCACTACGCGCGAAGACGCGCGAGGGGAGCTTCGGTTGGAGCTTGTAGGGCATCTGGTTCGCTGTACTTGTTGGCGGCGTGGGCATTCTGTCTTGGTGGCACCAGTCGCGCTTCGCGCGCCCCCAGCGTTGATGCTGTTCACCGCGGTCCTTAGGGCATCTGGGTCTTTGTACTTGTTGGCGGCGTGGGCATTCTGTCTTAGTGGCACCAGTCGCGCTTCGCGCGCCAGCCACTACGCGCGAAGACGCGCGGGGGAGCTTCGGTGGGGACTTGTCGGTTGGAGTTTAGGGGCGGCGGTGCGGCGGCTCTGGGCGGCCGAACATCTCGTGGCGCGCGGCCTCCAAGATGGCGACCACCGCGGGGTTCTTGAGCCGTCGCTCCACTGAGATGGCGTAGTAACGCTCCTTGACCTCTGGGGCTCTCCCGAGGAGCTGCACGCCGAACTGGGCCTTGACCTCGTCCTCCACCACCGTCGGGGACGCGAAGATCCCTACGCCGTCGGCTCCAAACTGCTTGAGCAGCGCGCTGTCCTCGAACTCGGCCACCACCGCGGGGCGTACGCCTTGGCGATCGAACCACTGCTCGAGCGCGCGGCGCAAGGTGAGCTGTTCGAGCGGCAGCAGCATCGGCGCGCCATCGAGCGACCCCGGAAAACCGCGGCGAAACCGGCTCACCAGGGCCGGGGTCCCAAAAAAGCTCACGCCCGTCTCCCCGAGCAAGTGGCTGAAGGCTCGTACGCTGCTGCCGACCGGCACGGGCGCATCGGAGATCACGATGTCCAGTGCGTGCAGCGCCAAGTCGCCGAGGAGCTTCTCGAAGGGTTGCTCGTGGCAGACCAGGCGCACCGGCTCGCTCGCGCGCAGCGCCGGATCGAGCAACCGACGCACTACCAGCTTGGGGACCACGTCGGTGACGCCCACGTCGAGCCGGCGCGGCTTGCCGGTGGAGCGACCTTCGACGGTCTCCACCATCTCCCGGCCGAGCGTGAAGATCTCCTCTGCGTAGCGATAGACCACGCGCCCGGTCTCGGTGAGCGCGAGCTTGCGCCCGACCTTGGTGAAGAGCTTCTCGCCGAGCCGATCCTCCAGCGCGTGGATCTGCGCGCTCAGCGTGGGATGGGAGAGGCGCAAGACCTTGCCGGCGGCCACCAGCCCGCCCTCACGCGCCACCACCCAGAAATACAGGAGGTGGTGATAGTTGACCCACTCCATGCTGCCGCTCAGAGCCCGGTCGTCGGCAGGGAGCCTTCCGCCTCGAGGCTGTGGCGTACGCCCTCGCGGTAGGTCGGGAACTCCAGCGCACCGATCAGCTTTGCGCGAACCAAGGAGCGGCAGCGATGACCGCCGAGGCGCATCTCGATCGCTCGGGGCGACATGATCCGCCGAGCATCCTCCAGCGCGATCGGGTCGGGCGGCTTGAGCCCGAGGAGGTCTGCGGTGTAGCGGGCCACGGTGAGCGTCTCGGCCGGCTCCTCGTCACAGGCCAGCACCAGCGGCGGAGCGGCAGCGGGGATCATCGCTTCCAGGATGCGAACCAGATCCTCGACGTGAATGCGGCTGGTTTGGGGTCCGCCCTCAAACAAGATCAGCTGGTCCTTGCGCAGCGCATCTCTCAAGGTGCGTCCCGGTCCATAAATCCCGGCGATCCGCACGATCTTGAGCGGCACTCCGGTCGCCGCCAGGGCCTGCTCCATCGCCAGGCGCGCCTCACCTTGCTCGTGCGGGTCGCGGGGCGGCGTACTCTCATCGACCCAGGCGCTCGGATCTTCGGACTTGCCGTAGACGCCGGTGGAAGAGCCGTAGATGAAGCTCTTGAGCGTGCTCGGGCAAGCGGCGGCGATGCGCTCCGCCAGGGCCTTTGGCTCTTGGCCTCCGGGCGGCGCGAGGTAGACCACCGACTCCACGTTGGCCATCAAGCGTCCGAGGCTCTCCGGACGATCGGTGCGCACGAGGAGCGGCTCGGCGCCTAGCGCGGCCAAGGACGACAGCTGGGTCTCGGTCGTCGTCGTGGCCTTGACTGGGTTGCCGCGCTCGACCAGCCGGCGGGCGAGAATGCGTCCAGCGTAACCGCAGCCGAGGATCGCGACGTTCATGGCGGCCCACTGTGGCCAATCGCCTGGCGCTCCGCAATCGCCCCACCGTTCGATCGCGGAGCGGCCGGGAAGATGCGGTGAAAGGCCCAAGCTCCGGCCAGCGCTCCAAAGGCCCCGAGGCCCGCTTCCCCTAGGTCGAAGGTCCGCCCGGCGATGGGGATTTGCAGGAATTCTAGGATCACCGCCAACAGCGAGGCGAGCAGGAAGGCAAAGCGCGCGCTCCGGCCGCGGGACGCCAGCACGAAGCCGAACGGGGAGTAACAGGCGGCTGTCTCGATGACGTTCGTGAAGGTGGAGAGCCTTAGATTCCCGAACAGCTCGCTGAAGGGGAGCAGGCGCTCCATCCGAATGTCGGACAACAGCGCGTCGAGGGGGACGATCTCGAAGGGGGCCAAGGCCCGCGCCGCCGGCAGGCCGATGGCGAAGCATAGGCCCAGGACGGGCTGGTTTCTGAGCGGAGTGGCCGCGATCGCCACGCCGATGAGGCCCCCGACCAGGTCGGCCAGGAGATCTCCTTTAGCCGCGTGCCGGTACACGATGAAGAGCTGACCGAGCTCAGCCCCGGCGGCCAGGGCGATCGCCAGCCCCAAGGCGATCGGCAGCGCGGCCCGGGGGATGAGAGATCTCGTCGTTCGCCCGAGCAGGACGCCGACCCCCATGAACAGCACGATGTCCGGCACCATCCGCCCCAGTCCTCCGTCGAGGAAGCCCGAGTCGATGAGCCCGCGCACCTGGGAGCGCAGCTTGCTGATGTCGAGGCTCGGCACGAAAGGGGCCCACAGGACCAAGGCCGCCACGACCAA
>Ga0154020_10004099_pt1 | contig 17396 bp, 6 predicted proteins | sample Klosneuvirus_201_FD_109709 | JGI IMG/M metagenome (GOLD analysis project Ga0154020, IMG submission 109709) | Active sludge microbial communities from wastewater, Klosterneuburg, Austria - Klosneuvirus_20160825_MG | ecosystem: Engineered > WWTP > Aerobic digester > Activated sludge | place...
AGGGCGCGTCGAAGGGTTGCATCTCGACCGCCGTCGCGGAGGACCTCGGCGCGCGGTTCGGCTTCTCGCATGTCTGCCTGGTGGACGAGGCGCAGCGGGTGGTCGGCGGCGAGCCTCCTGTTGCCCCGGCCCTCCTCGCATGCGCCGTCCGCGAGCGACGCGTGGTCGGCGAGGGCAACGCCGTCGCGGTGCCGTTTCGCGGGGGAGCGATGCTCGTCGATCGCCCGGCCCTGTCGCTGAGCGACCCCGTGGTGCCGCTCCTCGAGGAGCTCGCCGACGCGCTCGGCGAGACGCTCGGGGCGGTGGTCGGGCGGCGGCCCAGCGTCGATCCGTTCCGCGAGCTCTCCACGCACCTACACGGCGGGCTCGCGCACTGCCGGATGTTCTTCGAGGGCGATCGGCCCGTCGACTGGGTCTACCTCTGGGTCAACGAGGCCTTCGGGCAGCAGACCGGCCTCCGCGACGTCGTCGGTCGCCGCGTGTCCGAGGTGATCCCGGGCCTGCCGGAGCGGGACCCGGAGCTCCTCCAGATCTACGGGTGCGTGGCCCGGACCCGCGTCCCCGAGCGCTTCGAGCGTCACGTGCGCTCGCTCGACATGTGGTTCGCCGTGAGCGTGTTCAGCCCAGCGCCGCTCGAGTTCGTCGCCGTGTTCGAGGTCGTCGACGAGGCCCGGCGGATCGAGAACCGGCTGCGCGAGAGCGAGCAGGAGCGGCAGCGGATGACCGAGGCCCTCGCCGCGAGCGAGCGCCGCCACCGGGCCCTGTTCGAGCGCGCCGGCATCGGGATGGCGCAGGTCGACTTCGCCAGCGAGCGCTTCCTCGCGGTCAACGCGCAGATGGCCCGCCTGCTCGGGTATCCCCGCGACGAGCTCGTCGGCCGGACCTGGGCGTCGATCACCCACCCGGACGACGTCGCGGCGGACCGCGTGGCGGTCGCAGCGCTCCGGGAGGGCCGCGACGGCGTGACACGGGAGAAACGCTACCTGCGCGCGGACGGCAGCGCGGTCTGGGCCCGGGTGACGGTGAGCCGGCTCGACGGAGCCGGCGGGGCACCGGGGACCGGCGTCGTCATGGTGGAAGACCTCAGCGAGCGGCGCGCGAACGAAGCCGCACTGCGCCTGCACGTGAGCGCGTTCCAGGCCGCCGCCAACGCGGTGGTGATCACCGACCGCGACGGCACGATCGAGTTCGTCAACGCTGCCTTCGCCGCGCTCACCGGCCACGACGAGCACGAGGTCGTCGGGCAGAACATCCGCATCCTCGACTCGGGCCACGAGTCGCGCGAGTTCCACCGCGCCATGTGGCAGACCATCCTCGGGGGCCAGGTCTGGCGGGGCGAGTTCGTCAACCGGCGCAAGGACGGCACGCTCTACCGCGAGGAGATGACCATCACCCCGCTCTTCGAGGACGGGGAGGTGCGCCACTTCATCGGCATCAAGCAGGACGTCACGGCGCACAAGCGGGTCGAGGATGACCTTCGCCTGAGCGAGGACCGCTACCGCTCGCTCGTCGACGACCTCGAGGACTTCGTCTTGTCCACCGAGGCGAGCGGCGCCATCACCTTCGCCAACCGCGCGGTCTCCGCCTTCGGCCATCGACCCGAAGCGCTGCTCGGACGCACGGTCGACGAGCTCGTCCACGCCGACGATCGCCCGATCGTCGCCCAGCTCCGCGAGTCGCGCCTGCCCCGCGAGCTCCGCCTGCTCGACGCCGCCGGCAAGACGCGGTTCGTGCGGATGTTCGTGCGCCCCCAGATGGTGGGCGACGACTGCGTGGGTCGCACCTGGGTCGGGGTCGACCTCACCGCGCGGCGCGAGACGGAGGACCAGCTCCGCGTGGCGCAGAAGATGGAGGCCATCGGGCGCCTCGCCGGGGGCGTGGCCCACGACTTCAACAACCTGCTCAGCGTGATCCTGTCCTACACCGACCTCGCAATCGCCGACCTGCGCGCCGAGGACCCGCTGCGCGCCGACCTCGTGGAAGTGCTCGAGGCCGGCAAGCGCGCGGAGAGCCTCACGCGGCAGCTCCTGACGTTCAGCCGTCGGCAGATGATGACCGTCGAGTCGATCGAGCTCGACGCCCTGGTCAGGGGCCTCACCAAGATGGTGGGTCGACTCATCGGCGAGGACGTGGAGCTGACCATCGTCGCGAGCGACGGTTCGCACCCGACCCGCGCCGATCGCGGCCAGATCGAGCAGGTCGTCATGAACCTCGTCGTGAACGCGCGCGACGCCATGCCCGACGGCGGCGACCTGCGCATCAGCACGACCGACGTCGTGCTCGACGGCGTGCGCGCAGAGACGCTCGAGGTCAAGCCCGGCGCCTACGTCGAGCTCGCCGTGGCCGACACCGGGTGTGGCATGGACGACGCCACGCGGGAGCGGGTCTTCGAGCCGTTCTTCACGACCAAGGCCCTCGGGAAGGGCACCGGGCTCGGGCTCTCGACGGTGTACGGCATCGTCCGCCAGAGCGGCGGCGCAGTAGCGGTCGAGAGCGTCGTCGGGCGCGGCTCGGTGTTCCGCGTCTACCTGCCGCGCGACGCGGGCACCATGCCGGTGGACGCCACCGTCTCCGCCTCGGTCTCCCCGCACACCGGACACGAGTCGATCCTGGTGGTCGAGGACGAACCCGCTCTCCGCGCCCTCGTGCGCCGGGTGCTCACGGCCTCCGGCTACGACGTCCACGTGGCGGCCAACGCCGGCGAGGCGCTCCTGATCTGCGAGAGGCTGGGCGCCGAGGTGCGGCTCGTCCTGACCGACGTGATCATGCCGGGCATGAACGGGAGCGAGCTCGCGCGCCGTCTGGCCCCGCTGTGCCCCGCGGCGCCGGTCATCTTCATGTCGGGCTACACCGACGACGAGATCGCCCGCCACCACGTGCTGGACGAGCACTTCCTGCGCAAGCCGTTCGACTGGCGCACGCTCACCCGCCGGGTTCGCGAGGCGCTCGATCGCCCGTGAGCCAGCCCCCTTCCACCGGGAGTCACTCCGTCGTGCAGAGACCCTCCGACACCGCCTGGGACGACGCCTGGCTCTCGACGCTCACCGTGCTCTGCGTCGAGAACGACGCGCTCACCCGCACGCGGCTCGGGCAGTTCCTGGAGGGGCATGTCGGCAAGGTGATCCTGGCCGCGGACGGCGAAGAGGGCCTCGTCCGGTTCCGCGCCGAGCGCCCCGCGCTGGTCATCGCCGACATCCAGAACCCGAACATGGACGGGCTCTCCCTCGCGCGCGAGATCCACCGCCTCGCGCCCCAGATCCCCGTGATCGCGACCACGACCTTCGACGACGCAGACCACCTTCGGCACGCCATCGAGGTCGGCATCGAGCAGGCCCGAAAGCGCGAGCTCGAGAGTGCCCGGGCGCACGAGCGCGAGGCCATCGGTCTCCTGGCCGGCGGCGTGGCCCATGACTTCAACAACCTCCTGCAGACCGTGGTGGGCAACGTCGAGCTCGCGCTCGGGCTCGCCGCGCCGGGCTCCGAGCTGCAGTCGTTCACCGAGGCCGCGCTCGAGGCCAGCGCGCAGGCCATCGCCCTGAGCCGACGCCTCACCATGCTGTCCGAGGGCTGCTACGTCCGAGTGGGCGCCGAGGCCGTGCCGCCGATCCTCGAGGCGGCACTGGCGGCCGCGCTCGCAGGCTCCGCGACTCGGGTCCGCGTCGACCTGCCCGTCGATCTCCCCTCGGTGGTCGCGGATCGGGAGATGCTGGGGCGAGCGCTCGAGCATCTCGCCAGGAACGCGCGAGAGGCGATGAACGACGGTGGCGTGCTGCTCGTGCGCGGCGCGGTGCGCGTGATCGCCGACAGTGACGTGCCCCGTCTCTCGGCCGGGAGCTACTGCGAGCTCGTGTTCCAGGACGAGGGGCCGGGCGTGCCGGCGGAGCTGCACCCGAAGATCTTCGATGCCTACTACACGACCAGGCCGCGCGGCTCCGAGCGGGGTATGGGCCTCGGGCTCGCCCTCGTGCGCGCCATCGTGCACCACCATCGCGGCAGCGTCTCGCTCGCCCCCCCCGATGCCAGAGGCGCCGTGTTCACCATCCTGCTCCCTGCCCACGCGCCCTGAGCGAGGCCTTCAGTCCATCGTCGAGGGCATCGCGAGCACCGTGGTCACGACGCTTGGCCTCGTCACGACCGGCAGGCGGCTGACGAGCTTGGCGCCCTGCCGCAAGTCCAGGGTCACGGCACCCGAGGGCACGTTGAGGAACACGCCGACGCCGAGGCGCCCCGTCTCCGTGGCCTTCACGTCGAAGAGGTTGTTGACGAAGTACCCCTTGCGGATCGCCGGATCCGTGCTGTCGATGCTCATCGAGACACCGGCCGCGAAGCTCACGAAGCAGTCGACGCCGAACACCACGAGCTGGCCACGATCGGGCATCAGCGTGGTGCCGGCGACGGCCCCCAGCAGGGGCAAGGTCTCGGCGGCGACCATGAACATCGGGGTGCTGGAGTCGCGGCCGAGCGGTCGCCCGAGGGTGAGCGCCATGTGGGCGAACCCCGGCGCCTGGAAGTCGAAGCAGCCCGCGAACCCGGCGAGACCGGCGGTGAGCTGCAGCGACGCCTTGCCTTCGGCGTCGCTGGTCGTCGCCTTGAGCGAGTTGGCCTCGTCGCAGCGATCGCACTTGTCGGCGCCGCACGCCACGACCTTCGCGCCAGCGATGGGCCTCTGCTCCGCGTCGAAGGTGGTGACGCGAAAGGTGATCCTCACCTCCTTGGTGGTGGGGGCCGTCCAGCGGTAGTTCCCCACGCACTGGTAGAGGCCCGTCCCGGCGACGGGGCACTCGGCGCAGCTCGTGTTGCTCCAGCACTCCTTGAGGGCGCTGGCCGCGGCAGCCCCCTCGGGATGAGCGGCGGCGCAGCTGTCGGCCGACTCGGGGTCGATGCTGACGCTGGCGAGGCACGCCGCGCGACGCTCGCACTCGCCCGCCACCTCGGGGGTCGTGCCCGCGTCGCTGTCCGCTGCGCCGACGCCCGATCGGATGCAGGCGAGCTCCTGGGGCCCACACGCCGCGTCGAGGCACTTGCACCGGTCCTTGTCCGCGAAGAGGCCGCCGAGCCCAGTGATGCCGTAACACTCCTCGGTACACGAGGTGCGAAAGCACCGGTCCAGGTCGCGGAACGAAGCCTCGGTGGCCGCGAGCGGGGAGAGCTTCTCGCAGGTCGCGCGGCACTTGGGGTCGTCTACAGCGCACCTGGCGATGCACGCATAGAGCGGGAGGCAGGTACGACTCTTCTCGCAGGTCGTGGCTGCGACCTTGCATGTATCCGCGGCGCAGCGCGCGCACAGAGGCGAGGCGTGGGCTATGAGGGGCGCGTTTCCCTTGGGGATCGGCTCGATCCCGAGCGCCGCGTCGCAGCCGACCACCCCGACCGAGACCAACCAGAACAGAGCCGCGCGACGCACCGTCGGGTACCATACCACGTGATGACGGTGCGACCGCTCCATGCCGCTCGTGACCGCCCTGCTCGGGGGCTGCGCGTCGAGCGGCGGTGACGATGCGTCGACCGGCGCGGCCTTGGACGCGGAAGCGCCGACGAGCGACACCAGCCTGGACACGAAGACGCCGGACGCGACCGCGGACATGGATGAAGCCTGTGCCCCGCGCCGGGGTAGCCGGGAGGTTCTACCGCAGATCTCAGGCCGGACGCTCGTGCGGGGAGAGCAGGCCGTGGCGGCGCCAGCCCACCCGGGCGAGCCAGGTGTGGGCCGCGACGACAGGTGTGCTCACGTCGAGCGGCGCTCCGCGGCGATCGCGAAGGCCATCGCACCACGGCGCCGACGAGCACGGGTCGAGCAGGGTCGGCACGCGCACCTGGTGCTTCTTGAAGTTGAAGAGCACGTAGGCGAGCGCGAAGCGGACCTCGCGCGGAGTGCGGAGGGCGCGGGTGTGGTAGCGGTCGTCGAGCACGCGGCCCTTGCGCCCGCAGGCGCGGTTGATCGCGCGAGCGAGGCGAACGCCGAGCGAGCGCGCGCCCGCCCGAAGGGCGCTGGAATCGTTCGCCTCCACCAGTAGGTGCACGTGGTTGTCCTGCACGGAGAAGTGGATGACACGAAAGGTGCCGCGCTGGGCCGCGCGCAGCGCGCGGACGACCGCCGGGAACACCTCCATCGAGCGCAGCGAGGGCAGCCCCGACATGCACCGGAGGGTGAGGTGCACCGGCGCCCACCCCACATGAGGCGGTCGGGTGCGGTGGGGGACGAGCGGCCGCGGCGCGACGCGCGGACGTCCGGCGCCCGGACGACGACCACCCCACCCGTGGGTGCGTTGGAGCTCGAGCTGGACGGGGTGCTTCGCCACTTGATTGAGCGTAGTCTTGGATCGACGGAGGTCAAGTATGGAGCGACTGGGTGTCCGGTCTAGGGACATGGGTGACGGTTTGTGCGGGCATATGGGTCCTTTCCAAGCCGCGCGCGACCCCCCCCGGGGTCGGCAAGCGTTGCGGCAAGGAGGTGACCTTGCCCTAGAAGGAGACCTCACTCGTGAGTGCCATGAGGAAGCGTCATCCAAGGCTGGTGGCGAGCGGCCGCTGCGTACCGCCGTGCCTACATCCTGCGCAGCGCTCCCCGTTGACGATCCCCCGTCCGGGGCCTCTCCTGGTCGGATGCGGGCTTTCCTTCGTGGTGGGATCGCGCTGAGCGCGTGCCTCGTGGTCGTGCAGGCGGGGGCGTGCGGCGGCGGTGGCTCCGACGACCCGAACGACGGCGGCGTCGACGCGGTGTCCGACGTGCCGCCTTGCACCGACTGCACGCCGACGGGCGACGGCACGTTCGCGCTGCCGTCGCCGGCGGGCGCGACGCTGTGGACCACGACCACCATGGACAAGGTGCTGCGCGAGGCCACGCCTCCCACCAAGGCCGGTGCGGCCATCAGCCTCTCTGCGGCCCGGAACGAGTTCGAGCCGTTCCAGGTCGTCGTCCGGCCCGACGCTGCAGCCACCGTCACTGTCACGATGACGCCGTTCACCGGGCCCGGCACCCTCGACCGCATCGAGATCCGGCGCGTCGGCTACGTGAAGATCGCCGAGTCGTCGGACCCGGGCTCCATCAAGAGCCCCGAAATGGCCGACCCGCTCGAGCCGATGAAGTTCGGCGCCGCCGAGTCGCTCGCGGGGGGGCGCAACCAGCCCTACTGGATCACCGCCTACGTGCCGCCCGACGCCAAGCCCGGCGACTACACCGCGACCCTGACCATCAGCGTCGGCGCGGCGAAGCAGGACGTGCCGGTGAAGCTCCACGTGTTCGACTTCGCGCTGCCGCCGCAGATCGGCTTCGACGGCAACTGGAACGGCTCGTTCGAGGCGCTCGGCGGGGGCGAGAGCCTCGCCAAGGTGAAGGCGCTCAAGACCTGGTTCTACGAGCACCGCCTCACGCCGAGCGGCGTCGCGTGGCCCGCGGGGCTCAACTACGACGGCGGGATCGAGTTCGACTGCGCGACCGGCAAGCTCGTCGACAAGGCGGGCGACTACGAGATGTCTTCGCTCGGCCCGCAGTACGTCGAGGGCAAGGGGTGGAACGGCGTCGGGTTCCCCTCGTTCCAGGCCATGGACTTCGTGAACAACTCGACGCCGCGGCCGCAGAAGTTCTGTGGCATCGACCGCGGGCCGACCCACTACGGGCCGCCCGACTACGAGGCGGCGTGGGCCAAGCTGCTCGCCGCCGTCGACGCCTACGTCGTCGCGCACGGCTGGCAGAGCAAGGCCTACTACTACGTGCAGAACGAGCCGCAGACCCCGGCCGACGACGACCTCGCGGCCACCCTCGCCGAGCTCACCAAGCGCGCCGCGCCGAACCTGCGCATCGCCATCAGCGAGCAGCCCAAGGCGGGCATCGCCGAGAACCCGAAGGGCAAGGGCGCGAGCTACGACCTCTGGTGGGCCGACCTCTCGCACTTCGACCCCGTCTACGCGAAGACGCGACAGGCCAAGGGCGAGCAGGTGTGGTGGTACTTCCTCTACGGAGACCTGCCGCCCTACTTCAACCCCATCACCATCGATCACCCGGGGATCGAGTCGCGCATCGCGTTCTGGGCCGCGTGGAAGTACCGCGTGCGTGGGTTCGCGTACTACTCGCTCACCGGCTGGGGCAAGGACCCGTACGGCAACCCGCGGCCCGAGGGCACCAACCAGAACGGCGACGGCTTCTTGCTCTACCCGCCCAAAGACGGCGAGCTCGTGACGAGCATCCGCTGGGAGCTCCTGCGTGAGGGCGCCGAGGACTTCGAGTACCTCCTGCTCGCCGCCAAGGGCACGATGCCGAAGACGCCGGACGAGGGCGCGGGGTGCGACGCCAGCGTCGCGAGCGCCGTCTCCTCGACCACGAGCTACACGCGCGACGCGACCGCCCTCCAGCACCTGCGCGACGAGCTCGGCGCGATGCTCGAGAAGAAGCGCGACGGGTGCCCGGCGCTCTCGTCGAAGGCCACCGCGGCGCACAAGCGCGGCGCGTACTACCTCAACTTCCAGGACCCGGCCGGCGAGCCCAAGGCGAGCCCGCTGGTGGTCGACGGGCACGAGTGGACCAAGATCGGCTGGTCGGCGTACGACGCGAAGGCCGGGTTCGGCTGGGCGGGCCCCAACATCGGCAAGGCCGACATCATGCTCTACCAATACCTCGTCTCGGCGCCGGTGAACGAGCTGCAGAAGAGCGTCATCTACGACGACTACGGCCGCACGGACACCTTCGTCTGGGACATCGAGAACGGCAAGTACGCGGTCACCGTCTCGATCGGCTGGCACGGCAAGACCTACGCGAAGAACCGCGTGGTCGTGGAGGGCAAGGTGCTGTTCGACGACGTCGCCACGACGCCGGCCCAGCCCTACGTCGTCAAGACCGTGGAGGTCGACGTCACCGACGGCAACGTCACGCTCGAGGCGGGCCAGAAGGACGAGTACACGATGCTCAACTGGATGAGCATCGAGCCCCGCTGAGGCTCGCCTGCCGCGCCGAAGGGCCTCCTCCGCCCAGGCGTGCGCCTCTTGCACAAGCCATTCACCGCCTCGGTGCTCCTCGAGGCGGTCGATCGCGCGCTGCGCGACGGCGCGCCCCGGAGATGAGTCTCAGAAGCGGCCGATCGAGAAGTTGAAGACGGGCAACGGCTCGTTGAACTCCTCGTAGCGGCTCACGTTGAACCCGAGGTCGAGCGCGATCGGTCCGACCGGGGTCTCGATCGAGAGGCCGGGGCCGACCGTGTAGCGGAGGCGCCAGGGTTGAAAATTCTTGCGCTCGCGCCAGGTGTTCGCCGCGTCGAGGAAGAAGACGATGCCGCCCCACTTGAACGCGGCGAGTCGCAGCTCGATGCGAGGGTTGATGAACACGTTGCCGCCACGGCGGGCGCTGCTGACGAGCGTGCTGCCGCACTCCGAATCCGGGAAGCCAGGGATCGCCACCGTGGGGTTGCCGCTCGTCGAGCCCGCGATCTGGCTGCACGGCACGTCCGCGAGGCGCGCTCCTGGGTTGCCGAGGAGCTCGTCGATCGAGTCCTGCGGGAGCATCTGGCCCGGGAAGAACCCGCGCACGCTGTCGAAGCCACCGAGGTAGAAGAGCCGGTCGGGGTAGGTGCTGCACACCTTCGGGTCCTGCCCCGCGCAGCTCCCGGTGTTCATGTTCACCCCACCGCGAAGCTCGAACGCGAGCACCGACTTCCCGGGGAGGAACGGCACGCGGAAGTAGACGCCGCTCGACCCCTGCAGGTGCCAGAACTGCTGGCGCGCCTGGTCCTCGCCTGGCGTGAGGAAGCTCTGCACGTATTCGGCCTGCATGGCCACGTAGCCGTTCTTGGTGGCGCCGAGCTTGTTGTCACGGAAGTCGGCGATCGCGCTGACGCTCGTGGCGAGCACCCCCGTGAGCCCCTCGGGCACGCGCAGGATGTTGGCGAGGGCCGGGTTCCTGTCGATGAGCGCGGTGGAGGTCTCCTTCCCGAGCTGCTTGAAGAAGTTGCGCTCGATGGCCCCGGCGAACACGAAGCTGAGCCAGTCCAGGGGTTGGTAGCTGAACGAGAGGATCGCCGTCGTGCGGTGCAGCTGGAAGTCGCGCCGCAGGTCGTTGATGTCCGCGAGCTCGAGGGTGGTGCGCACGGGCCCGAGGAGCGGGTTGTGCGGCGCGGAGAGCGAGAAGCTGAGGCGCCGCGCGACCTGGTCGAGCTGCGGGAGCGAGCGCCAGCGCCGGATGAGCTCGCTGTCGTAGAGCTTGCAGGCCTCGCCCTCGTTGCAGAACAGGAACGGCTGCTTGGAGACGCGCAGCGAGAACTTCGCCTCGACCGCGTACTGCAGGAGGTGACGGATCTGGTAGTCGCCTACGAAGCGCAGACCTTCACCGAGGGAGTAGCCGAGCCGGTAGTCGATGCTCTGGCGGGGCCGCTCCGCGAGCGAGACCACCACGACCTTTCGCTTGGCGGGCACCGACGGGTTGACGAGCTGGATGGCCACGCTCGAGAACGAGCCGAGCTGGGAGAGCCGCTCGATGCTGCGTCGCACGAGGCGCGCCTTGAACGGGTCTCCGTCCTTGATCAGCAGGCGATCGCGGATCAGTGACTCGGTGGTGCGCCGGGCGCCCGTGATCTCGATGGCGTCGATGATGGTGAGCTCGCCCTCGGTGACGAGGAACCGCACCCGCGCGCGCGAGCGATCGGGCGAGTACTCGAAGGTGGCCTTCACGCTGGCGAACGCGTAGCCCTCGTCCTTGTAGTAACCCTCGAGCTGAGCCCGCGCGAGGTCGACGTCGCGCAGCGAGAGCGGGGCTCCCATCTTGAGCGACGAGCGCGCGCCGCTCTCCTTGAGGAGCACCTCGGGGGCGAAGGCCTTGGTGCCCTCGAGCTTGAGGTCCCAGAGGTACGACCGAGGCCCCGGGTTGATCGGGATGACGACGGTGATGGAAGGCGAACACGCGCGCCCCTTGAGCGGATCGGGCGAGCACGTGGCCTTCTTGTCGGGGAGCGGGATGGGCAGCGGCAGGTGGTTTCCGTCGAACAGGCAGAGCTTCTTCGGGTCGGGGGCGATCTGCGGCATCGGCACGCAGCTCTTCGGACCCGAGGACTTGGGGTCGCACGCCGCGCGGGAGGGCACGGCCTCGCCGATCTCGACGAACAGGTACCCCTCGGAGCGGAACAGGTCCTTGAGGTGCTCGATGGCCTTCTCGTAGGCCTCGGGCACGAACGTGCGCGTGGGGCTCGGCCCCTCGGGCTCGGGGCGCGCGCCGCTCGCCACCCCGTCTTGCTTGCCGAGGGCGCCGTCGATCGCGCTCGAGCTCGGCATGGTGACGTTGCCGGCCTCGAGCTCCTCCTCGAGGAAGGCGTCGATCTCCTTGTCGAGGCGCTCGGGATCGAGGGCGCCGGTGAGGCACGGGTACACCCGCTTGGCGACCGAGACGATCTGGCCCTCGCGGATGCGGATGCGGAGGGTGCGGATCGGGTCGCCCGGCTTTCCGAGCAGATCGGGCTCCACCTGCACGTCGAGGCGCCCGCGCCGCACGTAGGCGGCCTCGATCTTCGAGGCGAGGCGAGACGGCGACCGATCGGTCTCGTGGGCCAGGTCGAGCACCTCGAGCAGCCCCTCGCGGTCGAAGATCATCGTGCCGTCGAAGGAGACGAGGATCTTCGAGCCGGGGACGACGGTGACGGTGACGGTCACCTGCCCGTTCTTGTTCGTGGAGACGGCGTGCGAGACCACGGCCTGGTGGAAGCCCGCCACGCGCAACGCGTTGCCGAGGTTGCGATCGGCGAGGTCGAGCAGCTCCTCGTCGGCGCGGTCGCCGACCGCGACCTCGTACGACGTGGCGGCGGCCTGGGCGGCCGGGTCCCACAGCGGCAGCCCGGCGAACACGCGGCTCCCCACCGTGGCCTGCTTGCCGGGCTCGATGGTGACCTGCACCACCACGACGAGCGGCTTGTCCGTCTCGATGGTGCTGACGGCGGCGACGGTCGAGGGATAGCCGCGCTTCTGGTAGAGGTCCTGGATCTTCTGCTGCGCGCTCTCGAGCGACTTCTCGGTGACCTGCCGGATGTCGTAGAGGCCGGCCGCGCGGAGCATCTCCTCGTCGCCGAGCACGTTGCCGCGCACCACGAGCTTGCGCACGTAGCGCCCGGGGACCACCACGTAGCCGACCTCGACCCCGCCCTCCTTGGCCTCGAGGGTGATCGAGCCCTCGGCGAAGCCGCCGGCCGCGAGCAGGCGCGCGAGCTCCTTGCGGGCCTCCTCGAGCACCAGCGGCTCACCGATCTCGGGCAGGGTCACCAGCGGCGGCTTGGTCCAGATGTGGCCGTCGACCTTGATGGTCACGCGGACCACGTTCTTGCCCTCGAAGTCGCTCGACGCACCGATCGACGGCGGCATCTTCGGCAGGTCCTGGGTCTGCGCCCCCGCCTGCCCTACGAGGAGCAACCCGATGCAGAGGAGCAGGAGCCGGAAGAGGTGACGCACGGACGGGCACAAGATCGCCGGCCTTTCGGCGAGCGTCGAGTCAGAAGTCGAAATCGAGGCGCCAGCGGATGTCGATGCCGATGTTGCCGGAGGTGGAGATGTCGTTGACGTTGTCGTAGGCGAGCTGGACCGAGGTCCCCTTCTTGATCTGGGAGAGCTTCCACTCGATGTTGGCCTGGATCTCGCGCCGCTCGCCGATGTTGGTGGTGACGCTGGCCCGGATGTCCTCGGTGATCTTCTTGCCGAAGGTGACCTGCGGCTCGGTGCGGCCGGTTCGCAGGCTGTAGGCCGTCCCGAACCGGATGTCGTCGATGACGGGGATGGCCTGCTTGAGGGTGTCGTCCACGCCGGCCGCGCTCGCCACGAGATCGAGCCCGGCGCTGCCGACGCCCACGGCGCCGACTTGCGCGGCCTCGGCCTTGGTCATGCCGAAGTTGAGCAGGAAGAAGATGTCTTCCTGGGAGAGCGTGGGCTCGCTCGAGAGGTCGAGCTTGAGGTTCTGGCTCGTGCCCCAGACGTGCAGCTTGATGTGGTACTGCGAGCCCGCGCCCGTGGTGCCGGCGCGCGTGTAGTCGGTGGCCGCGCTGATGTCGATGTCGGGGTCGATCTTGGTCTCGTCGGCGAACTTGAGCGAGCCCTCGCGGATCTCGTAGGCCTGGCGCCGGAAGCGGAACACCCCGCCGCTCTGCACGAACACGTCGCCGAGCAGGCCGAAGCGCTGGTTGGTGCCCACGACCTGGAGGCCGCCCTTGCCGATCACCATCGTCATGTCGACGAGGTTGTTCTTGGCGCGGAAGCCGTGCTTCGCGCGCACGTCGACGGCGAAGCGCAGCACGTCCTTGGCCGGGTCGTAGGCCACCACGTCGGTGGGCTTCGGCGGCGCGTTCACGTCGAGGACCTTGATCGGCTTCTCGTAGAGGAAGTCCTGGATGTTCACCTCGCCGGTCACCGACGCGGGCTCGGCCTCGATGCCGATCGCGGTGTCGCCCGGGGTCCAGGTGGTGTTCAGGTCGGCGTCGAAGGTCATCGACATGGACTTGCCGTAGGCGAAGTGCACGTCGCGCATGACCGTCTTGATGCGCGCCTCGCCGGGGGTGAAGCCATTGAGGGCGACGCCGCCGGTGACCGAGAGCTTGCCGCCGCCCATCTCGCCGGCGAACTTCTCGATGGTGACGCCCGTCTTCGGGTCGAGCTTGATCCGCCCGTTCACCGCGACGAGCGGCAGCGAGAACCCCTTGAAGCTGAAGCTCGCGTTCTCGAGGCCGAGCTCGCCGTCCCACGTGGGCTTGTTCAGCGTGCCGCCGATGCCGACGCGCGCGAACGCCTTGCCCTCGGCGCGCTCGATCTTGGGGAAGTACTCCTCGAGCCGGGACAGCGGCAGGTTGGGCAGCTCGATCAGCGCCTTGACCTTGGGATCGCCGGGCACCGTGCGGTCGATCGCGCCCTCCACGGTCAGCTCGGTCGGGAGCTCGCCGAAGCGAATGGCGAGGCGGGTCTTGGGGACCGACACCCCCTTGGTGCCGAAGGTGATGGTGGGCGTCGTGCCGGTGGTGGCGACCGACGCGTCCGCGCGGGCGACGTCGAGCGTGAGGTTCGCGACGCTGCCCTCGCTGTCCCACCAGGCCTCGAACGGGTAGCGCTGGAGGTCGAGGTCGAACGACACCTTGCCCGTGATCGGGATCGGCGGCGGCGGCGGCGGCGTGTACTTCGGATCGAGCGTGTCGACCGCCTCCTCCTTCTTGATCATCGCGAGCGGGCCCACGTCGAGCTGACGCACGACGACCTTGCCGCTCGCCACCTTCTTGCGCTGGTCGGTGAAGCGGAAGGCGACGAGCTTCATGGTGCCGTCGAAGAGGTCGCCGTCGATTTGGTACTCGCCCTGCACCGCGTCGGCCGCATACTTGACCGGGTCGAACGGGGCGGTCGCGGTCTTGGCGTAGCAGCCCTTGGCGTCGGGCGCGGGAGAGTCGGCCATCATCGGCAGCGGCGAGCGCAGCACCGTGAAGCGCGAGGCCTTGAGGACCTGCCCCCCGACCCGCAGCGGCGACATGTAGACGTCGGCCGCGATGCGCATCGTGTCGAGGGTGCCGCCGACCTCGGCGACCGCGTCGACCGTGCCCTTGATCGGGATGGTCGTGGCCGGCATCGAGCTCAGCGACTCGAGGGCGAGCCCGGCGACGGTGGTCTTGAAGTCGAGCTTGCCGCCGCGGGTCATCTTGCCCGAGACGACGACCGCGCCGCCGCCCTTCTTCTGCAAGGTGGCAGAGTGCACGTCGAGGTCCATCCCGAGGCCACCGCCGTCCAGATCGAACCAGTGCACGCTCAGATCGCCCGTGCCACCCGAGAAGCGCTCGCCGAACAGGTCGAGCACCAGCACCTTGGCGGTGACGTCGAGGTCGAGCTTGCCCTTGCCGCACGGATCGCCCTCGCCGCCGACGAGGAAGCGACCCCGCGCGTCGAAGCCGAGGTGGCCCTGGATGCCGTCCCAGCGCGGGTCCTTGTCCATGCCGAACACCGTGTAGAAGTCCTCGAGCGCCATGTTGGCGCTCTTGGCGAGCACGTCGATCACGGGGCCGGCGGGCCGGCCGAGGTCGAGGCGCATGCTCGACACCTCGTAGCGCGACTCACCCTTCTTGGCCTTGGCCTGCTGCACCTCGACCACGGTGTTGTCGAACTCGAAGGCGCCGCTCTCGATGTCGCCGAGGCCGAACTTGTCGAAGGTGAACCCGGCGAGCTGCATGGTGCCCTTGCCACGCGGGTGGTCGAACGTGCTGCGCATCTCGAGCGCGAGCTTGCCAGTGCCGGCGATGGGGAACGCGGTGATCGGGCTCGCGTCGGCGAGGTCGACCGGGTCGGCGGTGGCGTCCACCTCGAGCTTGTTGTCGAACCCGAGCTGCACGCGGGCCGCGAGCTTGGTGCCGCCGAACGCGGCGGAGAGGTGCTCGAACGCGAGGTACGCCGGGCGCACGGCGACCTTGCCACTGACCGCCGCGGCGCCCCCCGTCTTGGGCGCGAGCCCGATGAGGTGCCCGGGGTTCGGGCCGTCGAGCGCGCGCGCGGCGAGCTCGAAGTGTTGCGACTTGACCTCGACGCCGCCGTCGAGCTCCAGCGGATCCAGGTGCCCCGACAGGCTGACCTTGGCCTCCTTGAAGTCCCACCGTACGTGCGGATGGCGGGTGATCCCGAGCTCGTAGACGAGCCCGCCGATCGCGAGGTCCTTGATGTCGACGGTGGCGCGGAGCGGCAGCTGCTTCTTCGCCCCCGGCACCTCGGTGAGCCGTGCCTCCACCTCGGACAGGGTGACCTTGCCCCCGCCGTACTTCACGAGCTCGAGGCGATGGGTGCCGACGACGAGGCCCGGGTCGAGGTAGACGTCCCCCTCGAGCGACTCTCCGAAGCGGAACTGCGAGAAGCGCAGGTCGTGGGCCTGGAGCCGACCGCGCGCCTTGGCGGAGGAGAGCGAGGCGAGCGGCTTGTCGAGGTCGACCGACGCGGCGAGGTCGAGGTCGAGGGTGAGCCACCCGTCGAGCGGCGGCAGCGCGACGTAGCGCGTCGCGAGCAGTGTCGGCGCGGTGACGACCACCTTGCTGCCCGTCTTGCCGAGCGAGAGCCGCGGCTTGCCGTTCTCGGCCTTGGGCAGCTCGAGCTCGACGCGCGCCAGGTCGAGGGCGAGCACCTGGTCGGGCGTGGTGGCGCCCGGGGCACAGGAGGGCTCGGGGCTCCTCCCGAGATCGTGGTCGAGGCGGGCGTCGATGGTGAGGCGACGGAGCTCGAGGGTGCGCGCGTTCGGCGCGTCGGTGAGACGCACGTTGACGGCGAGCTGGCAGAGCGCATCGTCGTCGAACGCGAGGTAGGGCTCGAAGTTCTTCGCCGACTGCGGGCCGAACCGGTCGGGCAACGGCAGCGCATGTAGCTGCTGGCGCTGGGTGTGGAGCGCGCCCTTGGCCCGCTTGAGACGCGCGTCGTAGACGTACGTGGCCTCGCCGCTGACGTCGACGTCGAGGTCGAGCGCGGAGAGCTCCGCCGACGCGGTGGGGACGCCGGCGTCGACGACGCGCACACGGAACGTGCCGTGGGTGATCGCGAGCGTGCGGATCGGCGGCTCGAGGGAGGTCTCCTTGGGCTTGTCCGGCTTCGGGGGCAGCTTCAGCGGGAGGTTCGTGAGCTTGCCGTCGGTGACCTCGGCGTCGACGACCGGGTCGAAGACCTCGACGCCATCGATGACCGCGTTGCCCGAGAGGAGCGAGAACGGGCGCACGGTGACCCGCGCCTCGGCGACCGTGAGGAACGGCCGCGCGCGATCGGTGCTCTCGACCCGCACGTCGCGCAGCACGATCCCGGGCGGCCAGGTGGGGCGCTCCATGCGCAGCTTGACGTCGAGGTTGGTCTCCTTCTTGACCAGCGCGATCACCGTCTGCTCGATCCGCGCGCGGACCTTGGGCAGCCGCAAGAGGAACGGCACGGCCACCACCGCGAGCCCGATGACCACCTGCACCAGCAAGAACAGCCCCGCGAGCCAGCGACCGAAGTCGGGCCCTCGCAGGTGGAGCAGGTGGCGGCGCGTCACGCAAAGGTCCTAGGCAATTCCTAGCCCATGGGGAAAGAAGCTGCCTCCTCGACGATGGGCCATGGACGTGTAGACGGATCCGGACAGGGATCCGTTCACCCGGTCACAGGTCGAAGGTGACCCCGATGGCCAGACCGAGTCGGGTCGAGCACAAGGTTTCTTCGGCAGATCCGCTGATCAGCCGCTCACCCTGGAGGGCCAGGTAGGGCTCCCAACCGTCGAGGCGCACCCGCACCCCGAGCTTGCCGGTGAACAAGGTGCCGCCGAGGTCGGTAGCGATTGGGCTGCGGACGCGCACCCAGACCCCGTGCACGGACCCCTCGACGAAGGGGGCGACGTCGGTCGTCAGGACCACCCAGCGCAGCGACAGGCCGAACGACCACTCCTGGATGCTGGCCTTCTGCGCCGTGAACGC
>Ga0154020_10004101_pt1 | contig 17393 bp, 21 predicted proteins | sample Klosneuvirus_201_FD_109709 | JGI IMG/M metagenome (GOLD analysis project Ga0154020, IMG submission 109709) | Active sludge microbial communities from wastewater, Klosterneuburg, Austria - Klosneuvirus_20160825_MG | ecosystem: Engineered > WWTP > Aerobic digester > Activated sludge | place...
CAACCCCTGGATCCGACGCGGCCGGACGGGCGGCTGGGTGTCGCAAGCCCCCTGAAGCTGTCGGCGACGCCGGTGCGCAACCGGCTTCCGCCTCCGCGCCTCGGCGAACACACCCTGACGGCACTGTCCGATTGGGGAATTCCTGAGCAGGAAATCCAACGCCTGCACGCGCTCGGCGTGCTGAACTGAGCGGCTGGCCCCCCGGAATCGGGCTGGACGCTGCCTGGTATCGCTGCGCATACTCGCGCCCCACTCCGAGTCTTCCCACTGGTCTGGCCAGATCCGGTCGAGCCGTGAATCGCGTCGCAAGTTCCACACACTCCCAGCCGTCCGCCGAAGCCGGGTCGTCAGCCGACGATCAGGCGTTGGCGCAGCTGTTGGTGCAGCTTGGCGCCGAGGTCGGTGCACCGCTGGCACTGGCACTGGAGCGTCTGCACGAACAACTGCAGCGGGTTGAGCGTGGCGCTCAGAGTCCGCTGCTGAGCCTGCGCGAGCCCCTGCGTCGAGCGCGCGACGCCGCCTTACTGGCCGCTCAGGTCGGCCGACTGCGCAGTGGCCGCGTCGTGCCGGGCAGGTCCCCCATCGGCCTGCACCGCTTGTTGCATCAGGCCGCCGAGACGCGCAGGCGCGAAGCCCATGGCCGAGGCTTGCAGATCCGCGCGGACCTCAACGAGGCGGAAATCATCGCGGATCCCGCTCTGGTGGCCAGCCTGATCCAGGCTTTGCTCGACTGGGCGCTGATCCACACGCGCAGCTCCATCGAATTGCAACTGGCGATCAGCGCCTGGCCGGCTCAAGCCCGTCTGCAATGCCGATTTGCCTACCGCGACCTGGATCAGGCCAGCCACGCGCCAACGCCCCCCACGCTGAACGGCCTGCGTTGGATGCTCGTGGTGCACACCGCCAAGGCGCTGAATATCGCGCTCCACCGGGAAGACGAGGCGGGGCTTTGCGTCACCCGATTGGATTTCCCGCTGATGGTCCGAGACGCCGAACTTCAGCTAACGGCAATGGGCGACTCCAATGCCGAGGAAGGCGGGCAGGACACGCAACCCTTCGCAGGTTGGAAGGCGCTGCTCGTGAGCGACCGCAGTGAGTTCCAGGGCGAAGTGGGCAGCCTGTTGCAAGGCCTGGGCTGGGCGATCGACCGCGCCCGCAGCGTAGACGAGGCGTTCCAACAGGTGCTGCAGGCCCTGCCCCAAGCCATCGTCGTCGACAGCGCGCTGGCGGGTCCCGACCTCACGCAGTGGCGCTTGCATGTGCTGGCTGAGGCTCCGGGATTCTGCTTCGTTGAAGTGGATGACGGCACGGCTTCGCCAAGAAATTCCGACGGCCTTCGCTGCGCTCGGCAGCGCCTGTCCACCGAATTGCCGCTCCTGCTGCGTCAAGCCCTGGCGCCCAAGTCGGCGAATACCGCGCTGACCTTTCGGATTTGAGGCGCGACAGACAATCGTTCGATGAACGAATCCAATCGCAGTCGTCGGCTCGTGATTCAGGCTGGCGCCGGACTGGCCGCTGCGGGTGCCGGCTTGTTGGTATGGCAGCTCAAAGAGCCCGCCGCGGCGCCGGCCGTTCGCTACACCCTGCTCAACGGCCAGGCCCTTGATTCCACAGCAGCTTGGCGCGGCAAGGTCATGCTGGTGAATTTCTGGGCCACCAGTTGCACCACCTGTGTGAAGAAGATGCCGATGTTGGTGGCTGCGCATGCCGCCTACGCGTCCAGGGGCTTCGACGTGCTGGCCATCGCCATGCAATACGACCCACCCGCCTATGTCAGCCAGTTCGCCGAGTCCCGTCGCCTGCCCTTCGGTGTCGCCATCGACAACCAGGGTGAACTGGCCCGCGCTTTTGGCGACGTTCGCGTCACGCCCACCACGATCGTGGTCGACAAGCAGGGGCACATCGCCAAACGCTTGGTGGGAGACATCCCTGCGGACGAGTTGAACGCCCTGCTCGAAAGACTGTTGACCGCCTAGTTTTCCGCCTTGATCGCACCCGCCTGGGCCGCCTGCCGGTCGGCGTGGTACGAAGAACGCACCAGCGCGCCCACCGCGGCATGGCTGAAGCCCATGGACTGTGCTTCGCGCTCGAACATCGCGAAGGTGTCGGGGTGGACATAGCGCCGCACCGGCAGGTGGTGGTTGCTGGGCGCCAGGTACTGGCCGATCGTCAGCATCTCGACGCCGTGGGCACGCAGATCGCGCATGACCTGCAGGATTTCTTCGTCCGTCTCCCCCAGGCCCACCATCAAGCCGCTCTTGGTCGGCGTTCCGGGCACCGCCGCCTTGAATTTCTTCAGCAGGTTGAGGCTGAATGCATAGTCGCTGCCCGGACGGGCTTCCTTGTACAGGCGCGGCACGGTCTCGAGGTTGTGGTTCATCACATCGGGCGGCGCCAGCTTCAGGATGTCGAGCGCCCGATCGTCCCGCCCTCGGAAATCCGGCACCAACACCTCGATCTTGGTGGCGGGTGAAGCCGCGCGTGTCTCACGGATGCAGTCGACGAAATGTTGGGCCCCGCCGTCCTTGAGGTCATCGCGGTCGACACTGGTGATGACCACGTACTTCAGACGCAGGGCGGCGATGGTCTTGGCCAGGTTGAGCGGTTCGCTTGCATCGAGCGGGTCGGGACGGCCGTGCCCGACGTCGCAGAACGGGCAGCGCCGCGTGCACTTGTCGCCCATGATCATGAAGGTGGCCGTGCCATGACCGAAGCACTCTCCGATGTTCGGACAGCTCGCTTCCTCGCAGACCGTATGCAATTTGTGTTCGCGCAGGATCTGCTTGATCTCGTAGAAGCGGGTGTTCGGCGACCCCGCCTTGACGCGGATCCAATCCGGTTTTTTCAGCACTTCGCCGGCGGGAACCACCTTGATGGGGATGCGGCGCGTCTTGGCGTCGCCTTTTTGCTTCTGCGTCGGATCGTCGTGCACGTCGGTCATGGGGCTTGCAACTGGGCGGCCAATCGCTCGGCCAGGATGGGTTCCACCGCCTCGATGCAGGTGGAAACCCCGAGTGTAGAAAGGTCGACCGTGCGCAGTCCGGCGTAGCCGCAAGGGTTGATGCGCTCGAAGGGCTCCAGATCCATCGCCACGTTCAGCGACAAGCCGTGATAGCTGCAATGACGCGCCACCTTGATGCCCAGGGCGGCCACCTTGCCCAATCCGGCGAAGGGGTCCAAAGGGGGGCCGATCCGTTGCGCATGCGCACGCGGATCGGACAGCTGAACGTAAATGCCAGGAGCGCCGGCCACCCGGTGACCGACGATGCCGAAGCGCTCCAGAGTCTGCAGCAGGGCCGCTTCGAGCCGGAACACATACTCCTTGACGTAGATGCCCAGGCGCTTCATGTCGATCAGTGGGTAAGCCACCAATTGCCCGGGCCCGTGGTAGGTCACTTGCCCGCCCCGGTTGGTCTGCACGACCGGGATGTCGCCCGGCGCCAGCAGGTGCTCAGGTCGTCCGGCAAGACCCAGCGTGAACACGGGAGGGTGCTCGCAGAGCCACAGTTCGTCGGGCGTCTGCGCATGGCGTGTCTCGGTGAACGCGCGCATGGCGTCGAAGGTCGGCTCGTAAGGCACGAGACCGAGGGTCCTCAGGATCATGGGGCGAATGCTAGCCTTGCCGCCATGCGTCTTTTGCTGCTGTGCCTGTTGCTCTCACTGGCCCTGCCGACCCAGGCCCTCCCGGGAGCAGATGCTGCGCCGCTGGCGCGCGCTCAAGTAGCCATCGACAAGGGACGCTGGCAGAAGGCTCAAAGCCGCCTGCTGCCGCTGGCGCGCAAAGGCAACCCGGTGGCGCAGTGGGCCCTGGCCCGCCTGCTGGAACTGCCCACCCCGGTTCGCGACCTCGGCCAAGCCCTGCATTGGTATACCCAGCTTGCAGAACAAGGGGCGCCGGCGGCGATGGAAGCCGTGGGCCTCGCGCATTACCTCGGTCGCGGCACGGCGGAGGACCCCGCTCAGGCAGCGCAGTGGTTCCGCCGCGCAGGCAATGCGTGAGCGTCCAGCCGCGCCACCTTGACGCGCGGACTTGGGCCTGATCAGCGCGGTGCTGGCTTCGCGCCGGCGGCCGCGATGCACTCCGCGAGGTTGAGCGCCGCAAGCATCAGGTATTTCTCGGCCTCGGTGCGCACGCCCATCATGTCGTGCTCGCGCAGATGGCCGTAGATGAACGCCAGCAACTCGCGCTCAGGATGCTCCTCGTGGAACTGAGTTACGACCTGGTCAGCAAGGTGGGGCGGCAGCCCCTCCCTGAAGCGCATCTGCGCCGTCAAGCGCTGCAGGCACTGCTCCTGCAGCTCCTCCGAGATGCGTGGCCACACATGCCCGCTGCGCTTCATGGCCTGGAAGCTCACCAGCAGGATGTGCAGCGGCACCTCCAGTTGCAGCGCGCTGACGCCCATGCGCGGCAGCACCAGGATGGCCGCCAGCAGATTGGGCTGCTGGGCGAAGATTTCGTCGCCCAACTGCACCTTCTGGGCCGGGCTCATGCGCTCCACGTCCAAGACCGCACGGCCCAACACCTCTAGCAGGATGCGTCCCATCGTTGTCGGTTCTTCTTCGTCTCGTCGGCCGTGCTCAGGGCCGCCAGCGGTGCGGCAGCAGCTCTTCGATCCGATGGCTCGGGTGCGCGTGGATGCGCGCCAGCACGTCGCGCAGGTAGGCCCAAGGGTCCAGGCCGTTCAGCTTGGCCGACTGCACCAGGCTCATCACCACGGCCGCACGGTGGCCCGCCAGCTCGCTGCCCACGAAGAGCCAGTTCCTCGCGCCGAGCTTCCAGGGTTTGATCTGCCGCTCGATGAGGTTGTTGTCGATCGCGACCAGGCCATCGTTCAAGTGCAGCGTGAGCTGCGCCCAGGCCTTCAGGCTGTAGTCGATGGCTTCAGCAATCTTGCTGCCTTCGAGCACCTGCCGTCGCTGCAGGCGCAGCCATATCGCGAACTCGTCCCACAGCGGTTTGCTGAAGCGCTCTCTAGCGTGCCGACGCTGGGCCTCGTCCATGTCGGCATAGGCGGCTTCCGCGCGGTAGATGCGCGCCCAGCGTTGAACGGCCTCCAGGGCGACGCTGCTGGCGCTGCTGCCGCCACCGCCGCTACCACTGCCACCACCGCGACTGAGTTCCTCGAAGCGCCTTCGTGCATGCGCCGCGCACGCCGCGCCCTTGCGCTGCGGATGGACCTTGGCATCGAGCACGGCGTTGTAGGCCGCGTACTGGTCGGTGAGCAGGGTGCCCCTCCACGCCGGCTGCGGGCGGGGTCCGCTCTTGCCGCCCAGGAAGGCGACCGGGTACTGCGCCCCTCGGCCCAGGCAGAACTCGTAGATCACGCCGGGGTTCGGGTCGTGATGGCTGCGTGCCCAGGCCCAGATGTAGGCGCGTTTGGTCTTGCCGCTGCCTGGCTCCAGCAGCGGGATCGGCGTCTCGTCGGCGTGCAGCACCCTGCCGCTCAGGATGAAGTCCCGCAGCGCTTCGTACAGGGGCTCCAGCTTGGCGCCGCCGGCACCTGCCCAGGTGGCCAGCGTGGAGCGCGGTGTGTGCACGCCGGAGCGGGCGTTGATGGGCTCCTGGCGGTAGTAGGGCTGGTGATCGACGAAGCGGCTGATGAGGGTATGGGCCACCAGGCCGGCGGCGGGGATGCCGCCATCGACCACGTCGGGCTCGGCGGGTTCCTGGCGAAGAGTCTGGCAGCACCGGCAAGCCCACTTGCCGTAGATGTGCCGGTGCACGTAGAACTCGGCCGGCACGATGTCGAGCTTCTCGCTGACGTCTTCGCCGATGCGCCGCATGGGCTGGCCGCAGCCCGGTGTGGCGCAGGTGGTGTCCGCAGGCTCGTGGCGGTGCTCGACGCGGCGCAGGTGCGCCGGCAGCGCCTGGCGGCGTGGCTTGCGCGGTGCTGCCTTGGGGGTCTTGGGTGCTTCGGGTAGGTCGGCCTGAAGTTCGGCCAGTTGCGCTTGCAGGCTGGCCTCGTCCTCCACCAGGGTCTCGGCGAACAGTGCGCGCTGCTCGGCCGTCATCGCCTCGGTCTTGGCACCGAACTTCCAGCGCTTGAGGCGCGCGAGTTCGAAGTTGAGCTTGTCCAGCTTCACATCGCGCCAAGCAATCTCGCGCGCCTGGGACTGGACTTGCTGCTGCAGCTGCGCGATCAGCGCGCTGGCCTCGGCGGGCCAAGTCGTGCGGTCAAGAGAAGCGCTGCTGCTGAGCATGGCCGGCATGGTGCCGTGCCCTGCATCGGCAGACCATTGGCACTTGCGCTGTCAACGACTGAGCTGCGGGCTCAGCTGCGGCCTCAGCTGCGGCGGATGGTGTTGAACTCGCCCAGACGCTGCCAGGGCAGGCCCAGTTGCAGGGCTTCGAACTGCTGGCTGCTCAGCTGCAGCGCCGGGGTCGCTGCGCCTGGGTCGGCGGTGACTGGGACATGCCAGACGAAGCGACCGGCATGCAGCCTGCGGGTGGCGCACCACACGCCGAAGCCATCGTGCACGAGCAGCTTGATGCGGCTGGCGCGCGCGTTGGCGAACAGGTAGCCGTGATGGGCGTGAGCTTCGCCCAGCAGGTTGATGACCACCGAGAGGAGTCGGTCGGCGCCTGCGCGCATGTCCTGCGGCTGGGTACACAGCCACAACGCATCGATGCGGATCACCGCAGCAGCTCGCGCAGCCAGGCGCTCATCTCGGCGGTGGCCGACATCGGCCAGGCGATGTGCACCGACAGCGGGCCGCGACGCAGCTCGATCTCAACGCGCTGAGCTGCAGCCGGCACGGGGGGTTCGAGGTGTTGCGCAGGCGGTTCGATCCTCACCGGCACGAAGGCCGGCGCAGGAAGTGCAGGCTGCGCGCCGTCGCGAGCGAGCTTGCGCCAGCCGTGCACGATGTTGGCGTTGATGCCGTGCGCCATGGCCACCTTAGCGACCGAGGCGCCGGGTGCTGCGCACTGCGCAAGGATCTGTGCCTTGAGCGCCGGGCTGTGATTGCGCCGAATCCGTTTGTTGTCCGTAGCCATCGTGTCCACGATGAGTTGATCGTGGACAGCATCGTTGGCGAGTCAGGCTGAGCGTTCAAGGTGGGATGGCTGGACGCTCACGGCAATGCGGGCGAGGTGGCAAGCCAGTTCATCCTCGCCACCCTCTACGAGAAGGGCGAGGGCGTGGAACGCGACGAGCGCCTGGCACTGGCTTGGTACGAGCGCGCGGCCGCTCAGGGCGACGTGGCGGCAAAGGCCAAGCTGAATGCGGCGCGAACGACGCCTACAGCACCACCTTGACCATCGGGTGCGTGGACAAGGTTCTGTACAGCTCATCGAGCTGCGCGCGGCTGGTCGCCGTGATGGTGAGGGTCAGACCAAGGTAGTTGCCGCCCTTGGAGGGCCGCTGCTCGATGGTGGCGGCATCGAAATCGGGATCGAATTGCCGCGCCACATGGGCGATGGCCTCGACAAAACCCTCCACCTGCGCCCCCATCACCTTGATGGGAAAGCGCGATGGGTATTCGATGAGCGAGTCCTTCGGTTCCATCACCTGATCCACAGCCGAACTGCGTCCCACAAGCGGCCCAACACGCCGGCCTCCTCCGCCGCTTCCAGCGCAATCAGCGGGACCTCCTTCAACACCTGACCACCGGCACTCTTGATGCGGATGCTGCCCACTCGCTGACCCGCCTGCAAGGGAGCCAGCAGCGGGTCGGGCCGCTGCATTTCTCCGTTCAGCCGGGCGGCGGTCTCGCCACGCGGCACGGTCAGGTAGACATCCTGCATCACGCCCAGCTTGGCTTGCGCCTGCCGACCCTTCCACAGCGGCACCTCGACAACCGGCTTGCCCTTCTCGTACAGGCGCAAACCGTCCCAGGCGCTGTAGCCCCAGTTGTGCAATTTCTGGCTCTCGTTGGCGCGTGCCTCGCGCGATTCGGTGCCCAGCACCACGCTGAGCAGCCGCCGCTGGCCGTTCGGGAAAGCGCGCTCGCTACTGGCAATCAGGCAGTAGCCGGCCGCCTCGGTGTAGCCGGTCTTCAAGCCGTCAAAGGATGCGTCGCGCGCCAGCAGCAGGTTGCGGTTGTGCTGGCGAATCTTGTTGAAGGTGTATTCGCGCACCTTGTAGTAGCGGTAGTGCTGCGGGAAGTCCTGGATCAGGCGCGCGGCGATGGTTGCCAGGTCGCGGGCGCTGCTGTAGTGACCGGGTTCGGTCATGCCGGTCACGTTGCGGAACTGGGTGTTCTTCAAGCCCCACGCCTGAGCCTGGCGGTTCATCAGCTGGACGAAGGCCTCGACCGAGCCTGCCACGCCTTCGGCCAGCGCCACCGAGGCATCGTTGCCGCTTTGCACGATCATCCCGTGCAGCAATTCATCGACTTTGGGCGTCATGGTGGTGTCGATGAACATCAAGGACGGATCGCCCTTGCGCTGATCCCAGGCTCGCTGGCTGACCGGCAGCGTCTGCTCCAGAGACAGGCGTTTTTGCTCCAACGCCCCGAACACCAGGTATGCGGTCATCAGCTTGGTCAGGCTCGCCGGGTCGGCCTGGCGATCGGCCTCGCGCTCGGCCAGCACCTGCTGGCTGCTCAGGTCGACGAGCAGGAATTGACGCGCGGCCACCTCGGGAGGCTGCGGCACCTGGGCCTTTGCAGTGAGCGACAGGATGAGCAGCGCCAGGGCCGCCAGGAAACGCACAGGGAACATGGGAGTGAACGAACTCAGGAAGACAGCGCCTGCACCAGCAGGCGCTTGAGCAGCGCAAGCTGCCCGTGGAAAAAATGCCCCACGCCGGGCAGCACCGTCACGGGCAGACCCTGAGGTCTGGCCCAGTCCAGCACGGCAGCCAGCGGCACGACGTCGTCGTGTTCGCCGTGCAGCACCAGGGTGTGTGCCGGCACCTGGGTGGCCGGAAAGCGACTCGCCGCCAGGCCGACCAGCGCCAAGCGATCCACGGCGGCGCCGTCGGCCGCCAGCCGCTCGGCCACCTTGGTGGCCACGAAGGCACCAAATGAAAAGCCCGCGAGCAGGAAGGGCAGTCCGGCCTCGCGCTGTGCGATCGCCACGGCCAGCGCGTCCTCGACCTCACCGACACCGTGGTCGAACACCCCTTCCGACCGACCCACGCCGCGGAAGTTCAAGCGCACCGCGCGATAGCCCAGTTGCAGCGCCGCCCGCACCAAGGTCTGCACCACCTTGTTGTCCATCGTTCCACCGTGGGTGGGCAAGGGGTGCAGCAGCAGTGCCACGCCGCGCGGGGCGTCGGCCGGATCATCCACCGCCACCTCCAGCAGTCCGGCCGGTCCAGGAACGGTGAAGCGCTGCGTCTGCCTGTTCATGGCCTGCTCATCGGCCGACCGAGTCGTCGAGTCGCAGGCGCTCGACCACTTCGCCACCCTGCAGATGGCGCTCGACGATTTCGTCGATATCGGCGTTGTCGACGAAGCTGTACCAGACCGCGTCGGGATAGACGACGGCAACCGGCGCGCCGGCACAGCGATCCAGACATCCGGACTTGTTGACGCGTACGCCATCCTTGCCGTTCAGTCCGAGCGCCTTGACGCGCGATTTGCAATGATCGAACGCCGCCTGTGCGCCCTGCTGCGCGCAGCAGGCTTGACCGCCGTCGCGCTGGTTCAGGCAAAAGAAGATGTGGCGCTGGTAGTAGCTCATGCAAGCCTCAGCGCCCAGGGCGCCTCGAAAAGCCGTCGAGTTTAGGTGCCGCCCCTGCATCGCCCTTCACCAATCCGGCCATCAACCAAGCCAGCGCCAACAAGGGCCACAGCCAGCCCAACCATTGCAGCAGGCCGAACAACTCCATGCGCGGCGCCAGCGCCCAGCGCTGCTGGTCGAGCAGTACGAAGGGATCGGCAGCCATGCGTGCCACCAGCAGAATCAGGCCGGTCAGCAGCGGCAGCGCCAGCACCGCGCAGGCGCGCGCCGGCAACAGCGCGGCCAGCGTGGCCAGCACCAGGCCCACGCCCAGGGCCTGCACCGTCAGCGGCGTCAGCCAGGCCCAGGCCTTGTCCGGCCCAAAGCCGAGCGAGGTGGACAGCGCGGTCATGCCAGCCCCGGCCAACACCACACCCAGCAGTTGGGGGACACGCTGCCAGCCCGGGCGCGCCACGGCCAGCAGCAGCAAGCTGGGCGCCAGCAGGCCCAGCAGCGTGGCGGCTGCGCGCTCCAGGCTGCTGACCGAGTGGGCCACCAGCGTCGGCCTTTCCAGCCACCCCGCCTGGGACAAGGCATCCAGCAGTGCATCCTGCAGCGGGGGCAGGAACTGCCCCTGGGCCAACGGTGCCGGCAAAGGGAACAGCAGGCCCAGGGGCCACAGCGCCAACAGCGCCAGCGCGCCCGCGCTGTTGGGCACGAACCATCGCTCCCGCCAATGGCCCCACCGTTCCAGCCATCCGAGACGCGCGGCCGCCAGCCCGAGCAAGGCCCCCACCGCAGCGCCGCCGCTGTTCAGCACCCAGTCGGCCAACGAAGGCACACGCAAGGCCACGAATCGCTGCGCCAACTCGAGCCCGTAGGCCAGCGCGGCGGGCAGCAGCACGGCAAGCAGCAGGCTGCCGCGCACCCGCAGTCCGCTGCGCCAAGCCGATGCAAAGCACAACAGGCCGAAGGGCAAATAGCCCGCCGCGTTGGCCCAGATGTCAAACCGACTCCAGTAACGCGGCCACTCCAGCCGGCCGACCGCCCAGCCCGTCAGCCCGACGGGCCAGTCCCAGGGACCGAAGGGGTGCAGGCTGGCATAGGCAATCAGCAGCGCATAGCCCAGCGTCAGCCAACTGGCCCCCGAGCGACGCATGGTCAGAACGGCCTGACGACGACCAGCACCACGATGCTTGCGAACAGCAGCACCGACAGCTCGTTGAAGACCCGGAACCAGCGATGGCTGCGTCGATTTCGGCCTGCCTTGAAACCCGCCAGCAGCCGCGCGCAGCCGTGGTGATAACCGATCACCGCCACCACCAACAGCAACTTGGCGTGCATCCAGCCCCCCGCCGACAGATAGCCGCGCCAGTTCAGCATCAGCAGCCACAGGCCCAGTGCGATGGCCGGCACAGCCAGCAAGGTCATGAAACGCGTCAGCTTGTGCCCCATCAGCAGGAGCCGCTCGCGCTCGGCATGACTGTCCGACGGGACCATCGCCAAATTGACCAGGATGCGGGGCAGGTAGAACAGCCCGGCGAACCAGGCGGCGACAAAGACGATGTGGAAGGCTTTGATCCAGAGCATCGGCCGATTGTCCGATCGCGCGGCTCGAACAAAAAAAGCCCCAGCCATCGGCTGGGGCGGAAAGCCTTGATGCTGTCATCACACAAGGCTCCTGCTCAGGGAGGAAAAGCAGGGAACAGCAACCTCGCGGCTACCATTCGCGAACAAGTCTAGCACCGCACACCGCCGGTCGTGCAAGCGGTTGCAGGGTTCCGCAGCCGCTCTTTCTGAGCCTTCACGATGCCTTCTTTCGCCCAATTTCCCCGCGTCCGCCCGCGCCGTCTGCGCCGCGATGCCGCCACCCGCGATCTGGTCCGCGAGCATCGTCTGTCGACCGCCGACCTGATCCTGCCGGTCTTCGTTCAGGAGGGTCGGGGGCAACGCACGCCGGTGGCTTCGATGCCGGGCGTGGAGCGCCTCAGCCTGGATCTGCTGCTGCCCATGGCCGCCGAGGCGGCGCGCCTGGGCATTCGGGCCTTGGCGCTGTTTCCGGTCATCGATGGCGCCCTGAAGGACCCCGAGGGGCGCGAGGCCCTGAATCCGGCCGGTCTGGTACCCCGCGTGGTGCAGGCGCTGAAGTCCGAGTTGCCGGATCTGGCGTTGATCAGCGATGTGGCGCTGGATCCCTACACCAGCCACGGCCAGGACGGGCTGATCGACGCCCAGGGCCGCCTGCTCAATGACGAGACCGTGGCGCTGCTCGCGCGCCAGGCACTGGTGCAGGCGCAGGCGGGCGCCGACATCGTCGCGCCCAGCGACATGATGGACGGCCGGGTCGGCGCGATCCGGGAGTTGCTGGAGGCCGAGGGGCAACGCGACACACGCATCCTGGCCTACAGCGCCAAGTACGCCAGCAGCTACTACGGTCCGTTCCGCGATGCCGTCGGCTCCAGCAGCAACCTGGGCAAGGCCGACAAGAAGGGTTACCAGATGGACCCGGGCAACGGCGACGAGGCCTTGCGCGAGGTGGCGCTGGACCTGGCCGAGGGCGCCGACATGGTCATGGTCAAACCCGGCATTGCCTATCTGGACATCGTCTGGCGCGTCAAGCAGCAGTTCCGTGTGCCGACCTTCGCTTACCAGGTCAGCGGCGAGTACGCCATGCTCAAGGCTGCTGCCGCCAACGGTTGGCTGGACCACGACGCCGTGATGCTGGAAACCTTGCTGGCCTTCAAGCGTGCCGGGGCCGATGCCATCCTGAGCTATCACGCGCTGGAAGCTGCGCGCCTGCTGCAACGGGACTGATCAGCGGAGGTAGGGGTCGTCGTAGCCGAGGCGCAGCAACAGCGCCGTCTCCTTGGCTTCCATGCGCCTGGCTTCGCGGGCGTTCTCGTGATCCCAGCCCTGGGCATGCAGCACGCCGTGCACGACGAGGTGGGCGTAGTGCGCCTCGAGCGACTTGCCTTGCTCGACCGCCTCGCGCTCGACCACGGGCGCGCACAGCACCAGATCGGCCAGCACCACCGGGTCGTCGTCGTAATCGAAGGTCAGCACATTGGTGGCGTAGTCCTTGGCGCGGTAACTGCGGTTGAGTTGCCGCCCCTCCGCCTCGCCGACGATGCGCACGGTGATCTCGCCGTCCACCGCCAGAGCGTGGCGAATCCAGCGCGCCACCCGGTGGCGCGGCAGCAGCGCGCGGTGGCTGGCATCGCTGAACTGCAGCGACAGGCGCAGGTCCGGCATCGTCACCGACGCCCTCCGGTTTGCGCGACACGGGTGTCGTAGGCCTCGACGATGCGCCCGACCAGTGGGTGGCGCACCACGTCGGCGCGCGTGAAGCGCGTGAACGCCACGCCTTCGACCTCGGCCAGCACCTGCTGCGCGTCCACCAAGCCGCTGGTGATGCCCCGCGGCAAGTCGATCTGGCTGGTGTCGCCGGTCACCACGGCGCGGCTGCCGAAGCCGATGCGGGTGAGAAACATCTTCATTTGTTCCGGCGTGGTGTTCTGCGCCTCGTCGAGGATGACGAAGGCGTGGTTCAGGGTGCGGCCACGCATGAAGGCCAGGGGCGCCACTTCCAACAGGCCCTTCTCCTGCGCCTTCACGACTTTCTCGATGCCCATCAGGTCGAACAAGGCATCGAACAAGGGGCGCAGGTAAGGGTCCACCTTCTGCGCCAGATCGCCGGGCAGGAAACCGAGCCGCTCGCCCGCTTCCACCGCCGGGCGCGTCAGCACGATGCGCTGCACCTGATGCCGTTCCAGCGCATCCACTGCACAGGCCACCGCCAGATAGGTCTTGCCTGTTCCCGCCGGCCCGATGCCAAAGCTCAGATCGTGCGCCAGGATGCGCTCGAGGTAGCGCTGCTGGTTGGGCGTGCGGGCCGCCAGGTCCTTGCGCCGGGTGTGCAGATGCACCGCCTGCTCCACCGTTTCCGCCCCCCCGTCCTGCGGGGCCGGCGCCGGCTGTCCCGATTGCAGCAACAGCAGCTCAAGGTCCTGCGCGCTGATCGGTGCCGCAGCCTTCGCGCACAGCGCCTGCAACACCGACAAGGCTCGCCGCGCGCCCGCCGCCGGGCCTTCGATACGGAACTCGTCATGACGGCGCCGGAGCGTGACGGCGCAGGCCTGTTCAAGCGCGCGCAGGTGGCCGTCGAGCTCTCCGCACACATGGGCGAGTTGCGCGTTGCTGGCGTTGTCGAAGCGGTGATGCAGAACCATGGTGCGGGCCGGATTGTGGCTTACCCCTCCTGCACAATCGCCCGCCATGCTGCCTCACCGCGCCGCTCGCCGGCCCATCCTCATCGGCCTGTGCCTGCTGCCCGGCTTGGCGCAAGCCCATGCGCTGGATGCCCAGGCAACCGGCGTCTGGTTGGCGGGTCTGCTGGCCGGCCAATCCCTGGCCCTGACGCTGTTCGCACTGGGCCACCGCTGGAATCGCGGCCTGCTGCTGATGGCCGGCGCAGGCTACTGCTGGTCGGGCTTGCTCAGCCAGCACCAGGCCGGGGACCCCGTGGCACTGGGTCTGCAGCTGCTTCTTGGGCTGTGCCTGCTGGCCATGTTGGTGCTGGAGACCGGTCGCGGGAGCGAGCGGCTCAGTGCGCTGGCAGCCTGCGGTGTACTGGCCGCCTGGGCGCTGGCCTGGCTGGTCCCCGAACCCTGGGCCAAGCATCTGCAGGGCGTGGTGCCTGCCCTGCTCGGACTGGCCCTGCTCGGAACCGCGGCCTATCTGCTGTGGCTGCGCTGGCAGCTGTGGACCCGCGACGGACTCGAGAGCTGGGCGGCGGTCATCGAACAGCTGCGCTGCACCGTACTGCCCCTGCTGCTGGCCACCTCGGCCGGCGGGCACCTGCTGCATGGCGCCGGCCGCGGCGATTTGCCGTGGTCGGTGGGCCTCTTGCTGCTGGTGCTGGGCGGCGCCCAGTTGGGCAGCCTGGGCCGGCGCAAGGTGCAGTTGGAGAACCGCCTGCGGCAGACCGATGTGCAGATGCAGGAGCGCATCAACGAGTTGGATCGGCACCACCAATTGCTGGCCGACCAGCGGCTCGAACAGGTCACCGAACGCGAGCGCAAGCGCATCGCCGGCGATCTGCACGACGACCTGGGCGCCAAGCTGCTGACCATCGTCCACACCAGCGACAACGAGCGCATCTCGACCCTGGCGCGCGAGGCACTCGAGGAGATGCGTCTGTCGGTGCGCGGCCTGACCGGTCGACCGGTGCAATTGCTGGACGCGATCGGCGACTGGCGCGCCGAGGTGGTGTCGCGCCTCACCCAGTCCAATATCGAGGCGGAATGGGTGTCGCTGGCCGAGGAAGTGAGTCACACGCTTCCGGCACGCGCCTATGTGCAGACCACCCGCGTGCTGCGCGAGGCGGTGTCCAACGTCATCAAGCACAGCGGCGCGACGCGCTGCGTGGTGCGCTGCCAGCTGGCCGATGGCGACTTCCAGCTCATCATCCAGGACAACGGCCGAGGCGTGCCCACCGAGAAGGACGGCCGGCTGGACCGCGGCCACGGCATGGCCAGCATGAAGTCGCGTGCCAAACAGATGCAGGGGCAATGCCTGGTCGAGTCCGGCCCGGGCTGGGGAACCCTGATTCGCCTCACCATCCCTCTTTGACGATACTGCACCCATGGATCACATCCTGTTGCTTGAAGACATCCCCGAGATCCGCGCCTGGCTCAAAGCCCTGGTGCAGCAGGTCTTCCCCCGCTCGCAAGTGCTCGAGTGCGCCCGTGTCGGCGACGCGCTGGCCGCCATCCCGCGCCAGCGATTCGAACTGGCGCTCATCGACCTCGGTCTGCCCGACGGCTCGGGCGTCCAGGTGGTCGAGGCGCTGCGCGACCGACAGCCCGAGGCGCAGGCCGTCATCGTCACCATCCACGACGACGACGAGCATCTGTTCCCCGCACTGCAGGCCGGCGCCTTCGGCTACCTGCTGAAGGAGCAGGCGCGCGAGCTGCTGGTCGAGCAGTTGCAGCGCATCAGCCAGGGCGAGCCGCCCTTGTCGCCGTCGATTGCGCGCAAGGTGATCGCCCACTTCACCAGCCAGCAGCGCAAACCGGCGTCGCCCACCATGCCCGATGTGCAGCTCACCGAGCGCGAGACCGAGGTGCTGCTGCGCGTCGCCAAGGGCTTCACCTTGCCGGAGATCGGCGTGCAGCTGGGCCTGTCGCGCCACACCATCGCCGACTACGTCAAGCAGATCTACCGCAAGCTCAATGTGTCCTCACGCGCCGAGGCCGCGCTGGAGGCCCAACGCCTCGGGCTGTTTGGCCGCGGATGATCGGTCGGCTGGCGGGAACGGTGGCGGCCAAGACGCCGCCGCAGGTGCTGATCGACGTTCGCGGCGTCGGCTACGAGGTCGACGTGCCCATGAGCACCTTTTGCGTGCTGCCCGCGCTGGGGGGTGAAGTCACGCTGCTGACCCACCATGTGGTGCGCGAGGACGCTCAGGTGCTGTACGGCTTCCTGCGCCACGACGAACGTGAGGCATTCCGCCAGTTGATCAAGATCTCTGGCGTCGGTCCGCGCACGGCGCTGGCGCTGCTGTCGGGGCTCTCCGTCGGCGAGCTGGCTGCTGCGGTGGCGCAGCAGCAGGGCGCCCGCCTGGTCAAGGTGCCCGGCATCGGCAAGAAGACCGCTGAGCGCCTGCTGCTGGAGTTGAAGGGCAAGTTGGCCGAGGCGCTCCCCGACACTGGCAGCGCGCCCACGGCGCCGGCCGCGGTCGACATCCAGCAGGCCCTGCTGGCCCTCGGTTACAACGAGCGCGAGGCCGAGGCGGCGCTGAAGTCCTTGCCCATCGACGTGGGCGTGGCCGAGGGCATCCGGCTGGCCCTCAAGGCCCTGTCACGGTAAGCCTTCATGCCGGTCCAGACCGACGACTTCGCGCCCGCCGATCGCCTCGTCGCGTCGCAGGCCGGCTCCCCCAGGGAGGAGCAGCTTGAGCGGGCGCTGCGGCCCAAGACCCTGGCGGACTACGTCGGGCAGGCCAAGGTGCGCGAGCAGTTGGAGATCTTCGTCGGCGCCGCGCGCATGCGCGCCGAAGCGCTCGACCACGTGCTGCTGTTCGGTCCACCGGGTTTGGGCAAGACGACGCTGTCGCACATCATCGCCGCCGAGCTCGGGGTGCGGTTGCACCAGACCTCCGGGCCGGTGCTCGAAAAGCCGCGCGACCTGGCGGCGATCCTGACCAGCCTCGAGAAGAACGATGTGCTTTTCATTGACGAGATCCACCGCCTTTCGCCGGTCGTCGAGGAAATCCTCTATCCGGCATTGGAAGACTTCCAGATCGACATCCTGATCGGCGAGGGGCCGGCAGCGCGTTCCATCAAACTCGACCTGCAGCCCTTCACCCTGGTGGGGGCGACCACGCGTGCCGGCATGCTGACCAACCCCTTGCGCGACCGCTTCGGCATCACCGCGCGACTCGAGTTCTACAGCGCCGAGGAACTGCTCAAGATCGTTCAGCGCTCGGCCGCCCTGCTGGGCGCCGACATCGACCCGGCAGGGGCCCTGGAAGTGGCGCGCCGGTCGCGCGGCACGCCGCGCATTGCCAACCGCCTGCTGCGTCGTGTCCGGGACTGGGCCGACGTCAAGGGAGACGGCCGCATCGACAGCTCCTCGGCCACCCTGGCCCTGCAGATGCTGGACGTCGATTCGATGGGCTTCGACCTGATGGACCGCAAGCTGCTCGAGGCGCTGGTGCAGCGCTTCGACGGTGGACCCGTGGGCCTGGACAACCTGGCCGCGGCCATCGGTGAATCCAGCG
>Ga0154020_10004102_pt1 | contig 17393 bp, 14 predicted proteins | sample Klosneuvirus_201_FD_109709 | JGI IMG/M metagenome (GOLD analysis project Ga0154020, IMG submission 109709) | Active sludge microbial communities from wastewater, Klosterneuburg, Austria - Klosneuvirus_20160825_MG | ecosystem: Engineered > WWTP > Aerobic digester > Activated sludge | place...
AACTGATCCTAATTTTTCAGGCTCTACAGGGTTTTACCCTCCAAAGCCAATTTTAGTTGAAGCGCAAGGTAATAATGTTGTTAAGTCGTTAATGAGCTTACTTATTTACGCCCTACTTTTTTATTTTCTATTTGAAAAAAACGTGGCGTATATCGCCGCAGTTCTTCTAGTTCTTTTAATTCATGAGTTCGGGCATTTTTTTGCGATGAAGTTATATCATTACAAAGATCTGAAATTGTTCATCGTGCCGCTGCTGGGTGCATATGTGAGCGGTAAAAAGCAAATTGTTTCTCAGAGACAGATGACTGTGATAATTTTGAGCGGCCCCTTACCCGGGCTTTTCATTGGGTTTGCCTTGTATTTCGTGAATAAGTCAATGCCTAACGAAACGGTTAAAATGCTTGCCAACGTTTTTATTTTCCTGAATCTTTTTAATCTGCTGCCGATTTATCCATTAGATGGAGGACGCTTATTGGAAAATTTATTCATCCGTAATAATTATGGGATACGTTTGGTGTTTACAATTTTATCAATTATGTTTTTGCTAATAGTAATTGTGTTGACCGGAAGTTTATTGATGTTGATCATTCCTGTAATGATGATTATTGAATTATATAATGAGATCAGGAATCAGAAGATTAGGGATTATCTTGACCAGGAGAAAATAAATTACAAATCAGAGTACGCATTGTTGCCTGATAAGTCTTACTGGTTGATCAGGGATTGTATCATATTTTCATTTCAAAAGAAATATGCAGTTGTGCAAGCCGGAGTATATGAGTACAGTATTCTGGAATCTGTTCTGATGCAGCATGTCATAGGGATACTAAAAGCAGATTTTAAAGACGATTTATCAGTTTTGTCGAAAGTGATGGTGTTGTTATTCTATGTTTTCTGTTTGGTTGGCCTTCCTTTAATATCTTATATCTTGTTTTTTTAAAGGACTTCTTTTCTCAAAAAATTAATTATATTTGAAACACATTCAAATTAAAACAATATGAGAAGTCTTTGGATTAAGAAATCAATTACAGAACTGCAAAGCGAGTCGGCGGAGGAAAATAACGGACTTAAGCGTACGCTTACAGCGCGTTCTTTGGTGGCTTTAGGAATCGGTGCCATCATTGGTGCCGGACTATTCTCTATTACAGGAGGAGCTGCCGCAAACAATGCGGGACCAAGTATCACTATTTCGTTTGTTATTGCAGCGGTGGCTTGTGGTTTTGCCGGATTATGTTACGCAGAGTTTGCTTCTATGATTCCGGTAGCGGGTAGTGCTTATACTTATTCTTATGCTACCATGGGCGAATTTATTGCATGGATTATTGGATGGGATTTGGTGCTTGAATATGCGGTTGGTGCTGCTACAGTATCCATCAGTTGGTCGCGTTACCTGGTTAAGTTTCTTGGCTATTACGATATTCATTTACCTGCTTCGTTAACTCTATCGCCTTGGAATTCTGCTACACTGGCGGATGGAAGTATTGTACACGGCATGATAAATCTTCCTGCTGTTTTCATTGTCATTTTAATGTCGCTTTTGTTAATAAAAGGAACCAAGGAGTCGGCATTAGTAAATGGTATAATTGTTGGTTTAAAAGTAGCTGTTGTTCTGGTGTTTATTTTATTAGGCTGGGGATATATTAATTACGATAATTATTCACCATATATACCGGCTAATACAGGAGAATTCGGAAGTTTTGGAATGAGCGGGATTGTGAGGGCCGCCGCAATTGTATTCTTCGCTTATATAGGATTTGATGCAGTTTCTACTGCAGCGCAGGAAGCGAAAAACCCTAAGCGCGATATGCCTATAGGTATTTTGGTGTCGTTGGCAATCTGTACTGTTTTGTATTTGTTGTTTGCCCATGTTATGACAGGTGTTACCAGTTACACAAGTTTTCAGGGTGTAGACGGTATAGCCCCTGTAGCAGTGGCCATTGATCATATGGGAGAAGTTGGTGCAAACGGCGTTGTTACACCGGCGTATCCTTGGTTAAATAAAGCCATTATATTGGCAATATTAGCGGGATACTCTTCTGTAATACTTGTAATGTTAATGGGACAAACCCGTGTGTTTTTCTCAATGAGTCAGGACGGATTATTACCAAAAGTATTTTCACAAGTGCATCCAAAATTCCGCACACCGGCTAAGTCGAATTTGTTATTTATGCTATTTGTGAGTTTGTTTGCAGCATTTGTTCCGGCAGATATTGTTGGAGAAATGACAAGTATAGGAACATTATTAGCATTTATTTTAGTGTGTGCAGGTGTTTTGGTTTTAAGAAAAACACAACCTGATTTACCAAGGGCATTTAAAACACCATTAGTTCCGCTTGTGCCACTTTTAGGAATCGCATCATGTTTGTTTATGATGGTGTTTTTACCTGGCGATACTTGGTTGCGATTGATAATTTGGCTGGGTATCGGGTTTGTAATTTATTTTGGGTACAGTAGGAAGCACAGTAAACTTAATAATAAAAAGTAATTGATTCGCGTCAAGCAATAAAAAAACCCCGAACAACAATTCGGGGTTTTTTGTTAGTGCTGATTATAAAAATTAAATCTCTTCGAATTCCGGTTCCGGTTCGTATATAAAATGCTTACCTAAAACAATTACCATGGCTCCAATCGTTTGTTCGATAATTTGCCAAAAAAAGTCAGTGATTAAATAAGTTGAAGAAACATTTTTTGTAAATGAAATATGAAGAACCGTCATTATTGCAAATAAGCTAACTGCAACTATTAGTCCTGCCATAAATCCCCTGAAAATTAAATTATGAAAGTACTTCAGCCAGTTGGTTTCAAATACCCTGTAAACAAGAAAGGAGATTACCATGTATGCAACGGCCGACAAAAGAAGAAACCATACAAATGGAAATTGGATTTGCTTGAAGTCGTTTAAGAAAATGCCATGCCAAACATAGAACGCTGAGTACATGGCAATGGCACATAAAATCCAACTTATAAAAAACCGAGCAGTAAATCGCATAATCCGAGTAACGGTGCAAAGGTAGGTATAATAGTAAAAAAATCCAACTGAATTGATTTAAATTATTGAATTACAGTAATATAAATCAATTTATTTTGAAATAAAAATCGCCCTTTTGCTTGGGTTCAGCATTTGAGTAAACAATGATGTCTTTTCCGTTTTTGGTTTGAAGCAGCAATTCGTAGCACTTACCATTAAAGAAATAATTGATAAGCATTCCAAAAAGATCACCATTTTTTTTGTCGGAAATTTTGAATTGATTCGGACGAAGCAAAGCCCTTTTTTTAGATTTATAAAAAGCTGATTCTTTTTCAAAAGCGTTATATTCAATGACGTTATAATCGCCTAATATTTTCGCCACTTTTAAATTTTTAGGATGATAATAAACCGAATTTTTATCACCAATCTGCGCAATACTTCCGTTCGTGATTACTGCAATTCTGTTGGCAAATTTTAAAGCCTCTTCAGCCTGATGTGTAATTAAAATAACGCCACTGTGTTTTTTTTGCGTTTCATGAATAATGAATGCAAATAATTTATCCCTTAATATTTTATCCAGGTTACTAAAAGGTTCGTCAAGTAAAATTAATTTCGGGAAAACTGTTAATGCCCTTGCAATGGCTACACGTTGTTTCTGACCTGAAGATAAATTTTTCGCATGTAAATGCTTGATAGCATCCAGCTCAAGTAACTTTAATATCTTACGGCAACGCTTGTCTTTATACTCATCAGTGAAGCCAATCAACATGTCCTTAATGTTTTCTTCTACTGAATGATTGTCTAATACGTAATAGTCCTGACTAACCAATTTCATATCAGGGTAACCGGGAATAAGGTTAAACGATGGGCCTAATACTTTTTGTTTATTGAAAATGATTTCACCGGCATCCAAATCAAGTAATCCGTAAATGCATTTGATTAAGGTTGTTTTTCCCTCACCGCTTGGGCCAAGTAAAGCAAGGATTTCTCCGTCTTTTACTTCAAAAGAAATGTCGGTAATGCCTTTAAATGCGTTTTGGTTCTTGTAATTAAAAGATATGTTTTTAACCTTTAGGATAGCTCTGTTTAATTTCTGAATAAGGAAATATAACCGTTCTTTTTATAATTTACGCCATCGAAACCAATTGCTTCAAGTACACAAAAATAAGTACCGCTCTCACATAATATACCGCTGGTGGTATAGCCATCCCAATGTCCGCTAACAGTGTCCCATGTAGAAACTAAAATTCCATACCTGTTATAAATTCTTACTTTCATGCTTTTAACACCGCGAGCAATTGGTTTAAAAACATCGTTAACGCCATCGCCATTTGGTGTGAAAACATTTGGCAAGGTTACCCCTGATGAGTCGGAAATATAAAAGCTGTAACGTGAAGTGTCGGTACATCCACTTGTATTTGCCGCCACTAAACTCACAGTAAAAGCTCCGCTTGCGTTATAAGAATGGTTAGCGTCTGTTGTATTATCGGTTAAAGGTGTATCGCTGTACATCCATGTATAGTTAGTAGCGAATGAAGAGAAATTAGTTAAAACTATCTGGTTGGGAAAGCCTGTAGTTGTTAAGCTGGCAGAAAAATTAGCTCTTGGATTTAAGCTTACAGTAACAGTTTGTGTTGCCGTGAACGTTCCGGAAATATTAGCAACCGTTAATGAAACTAAATAGTTACCCTGATAAGTAAAACCAACACCTGTCGTTGATTCATTAATACTTCCGAGATAAGTCACGCCGGTCGATGGGGTAACTAACCAATTAAAAGATGTTGGAGTATTGGTTGAAATGGAATTGAAAATAATTGTCCGGTTCGTACAAATTGTATTAGAAGGTACAATGATTGAAGCTGTAGGCGACTGCGGAAAAGCCGTCAGCAATGCCGATGTAAAAAATATGGCGAGTAACTTTTGAATCACTTCATAAATTTACCAAAAAATCTAACGTATTCACGCCATCGGCATAATCAGTAATAACAGGTAGTTGTGAATAACCAAAAGGCACATAACCGGCCCCACTTCCTACAATGCATTGGATAAGATCCCTGTTCTCGTTAATATAAGCTTTAAGTCCGCTTTGATCCTTGTATTCTTGCCAAAAAAGCACCGATACCGGTGAAAAAAGGCCATTATCTTCTTTAATGATGAGGAAATTGTTATCGAGAAACTTTTCACCGTTCAACAAATAGACAGTTCTGTTGTAATCGTAGTTATTGCCGTATTTTTTATTGTTAACCACAAATTTGTAATCAAAAACAGACTCAAATAATTTATCGAAATTATAACCTTGAGGTACTAAGAGTTTGGAAACGTTCCTGCATCCTAAACCAAAATATAAAAAGATGTCTTTGCCTAATTTCTGTAAATCTTCCTGCGATTCATTTCCTGTTAAAACGGCAATAGAGGTACGGTTTTTGCGGATAATGTGAGGGTACTTGCCGAAATAGTATTCAAAATATTGCGACGAATTATCACTTCCGGTGGCAATAACAGCATCAAAATCTGATAGTTTTCCTTCACTGAAACTTATTAATTCGGAAATCTCCGGTTCGTAAAAGGCGAGTAATTTAATGAAGTATGGCATAAGGACATTGTCATCCGAAGACATTTTAATCAGCACCTTATTTCCGCTCAGTAAAACACACATTAAATCATGAAATCCAACCAGGGGAATATTGCCTGCCATAATAACTGTCACTGTTTTGGCTTTAGAAGGCTCCTGAATATGCTCTGCAAATTTTTCTACAGATTTGCTATCAAGCATTTCCGCCAGATTTAACAGGCTTTCCTGAACGAATTCTTTGGTAAACCAGCCATTAAAGGTATAGGCCGTTTCAATTAAATAATTTAGCCCCTCGTGCAAAGCTTTCTCATTCTCAGACCATTCGGTTAAATTAAAGTGTTTTTTAATAAACAATCCGCACTTAACAAAAGCATTAATTCTTTGTTTTTTATCCATAGAACACCTTATATTTGTGGTTTAATTTAAATACAAAACTAAGAAAATGGCAATCAAAATTACCGACGAATGTATAAATTGCGGTGCATGTGAACCAGAGTGTCCAAACAATGCAATTTATGAAGGCGGCGCTGAGTGGCGTTACGCTGATGGAACTACTTTATCTGGAATGGTTAAAGGAAAAAATTCAGGAACAGAAGCTGATGCTAACACTGAACAAGCCGCGGTTTCTATGGATCTTTACTATATAGTGACAGACAAATGTACAGAGTGTGTTGGTTTTCATGACGAACCACAGTGCGCTGCTGTTTGTCCTGTAGACTGCTGTGTAAAAGATGAGGCACATGTAGAAAGTAACGATGAGTTACTTGCTAAAAAGGCAGCATTACATTCATAATATATTATAATTAAGTTTCTTTAATTATGAAGAAGCTTTTGGTAAATTAAGTTCCGTAGCCAATAAATGGGTATGCGGGACTTTTTTTCATTTAAAAATCTAAGGATTCATGAGGAAGTTTTTTTTGTTTTTATCAGTAGCAGGTATCTTTTTGTATGCTTGTTCTTCATCAACTAAAGCTACAGGAAGCAGTACAAACAGCCTGGTGCCGGGAGATGCCGAGTTAAAGGCTATTCAAGTGAAGTATCCTGATGTGAACATACAAACGTTAAATGACGGTTATGCGATTTATACAGGCCCTTGTACAAAGTGCCATAGGCAAAAGAAGCTTTTTAAAAGAACAGAAGAGGAGTGGTTAAAATCAGTAGACAAAATGGCACCTAAATCAAAAATTTCATTAAGTCAGAAGGATGCTTTGTGGAAATATATTTTAGCAATGCGTGCTGCAAGACCGTCGCCAACAAAGTAAATTGAATAGATTAATTAAATTAATGCGGGTTCAATGCCCGCATTTTTTTTGTGAAGACACTAACTAATAAACAACATATACGCGAAACCATTGCCTTGTCGTTGCCATTGATTGCAACGCAAATTGGTCATGTATTTACAGGTATGTCTGATAATTATTTTTTAGGTCAATTGGGTAAAACCGAATTAGCCGCAGGCGTAACCGCGAACGGTATCTTTGTGTTATTACTTGTGTTTTGTATTGGCATGAGTTATTCATCAACACCATTGGTGTCGTCGGCACATGTGAATGATGATGTGAAGCGTAAAGCCCTCCTTTTTAAAAATTCCCTGTTCTTAAATACAGGTGTCGCAATTCTCTTATTTCTAATTATGTTTTTTTTAAGTCCGCTTTTGGACTTTTTACAACAACCTCCGGATGTGATATTATTGGCAAAACCATTTTTTAATGTGTTGGCATTTTCGATGATTCCGATCGCGTTATTTTTTACATGTAAGCAATATGCAGAAGGGTTAAGCAATATCAAAGCAGCTATGTATATTAGTGTAGTTGGTAATATTTTCAATATTGTTTTGAATTATGCCTTGATTTACGGTAAAGCCGGATTACCTCAAATGGGTTATATAGGTTCGGCATGGGCTACGTTTATTGCCCGGAGTTTTATGGGTGTGGCATTCTTGATTTATATTTTTTATAATCCACAAACAAATGATATTAAGAAATTTTTCCGGAAAGTGAAGGTAGGAGGGGAAGCGTTGTTGTCGTTATGGAAAATCGGCATTAACTCTGGTATGCAATTCACGTTTGAGGTTGCGGCATTTGTGATCGCTTTGTTCATGGCAGGGAAATTCGGTAAGGAAGCAATTGACGCGCATGGTATAGCAATTACGCTGGCTTCAGGCACGTATATGTTTGCCAGTGGATTAAGCAGTGCGGCCACCATCCGTGTAAGTAATTTTATGGCTGAAAATAATAAACCGGAATTAAAAAAAGCCGGTAACATGGCAGTTTTATTGGTTTTGGTTTGCATGACTTTTTTCGCGTTACTTTTTACCGCTTTCAGTAAAGTGCTACCTGCTTTTTTTACAAACGACCCGGCTATTTTGGCACTCACGTCGAATTTACTTTTAATAGCTGCGGTATTTCAATTGTTTGATGGTTTGCAAGTCACTTCTATTGGTATGTTACGTGGAATGGAGGATGTGAAATTCCCCACATATATAACGCTTATAGGTTATTGGGTGTTGGCTTTACCGCTTGCTTATTTATTAGGATTTGTTTGCAAAATGGAAGTGATTGGAATCTGGTGGGCCTTGACGTTTAGTCTCGTTTTTGTGGGATTGATTCTTTACTGGAGATTCAGGAAACTATCGGGGGTGAAGATTCAAAAATTCAAAAATTGAAAGACTCAAAATTTAATGATTGAAAAATTTGATGATTCGAAGATTGACACTTGAAATCTTTGAATCTTTAAACATTGAATCTTTCAATTTTTCAATCTTCATATCACTTAAAACTCTGCATATCGCAAAGTTTTTTATAAATACCATTTTGATTGATCAATTCTGAATGTGTACCGCGTTCTGCAATTTGTCCTTGTTGCATTACAATAATTTCATCAGCATTCGCAATAGTGCTCAAACGATGTGCTATAACAAGACTAGTCCGGTTCTGCATGAGGTTAGATAAAGCATCTTGTACAAGGCGTTCGCTTTCGGTATCGAGAGCTGAGGTCGCCTCGTCTAAAATTAAGATAGGAGGATTTTTAAGTACAGCTCTGGCAATACTTATGCGTTGACGTTGACCACCACTTAATTTACCACCCCGGTCCCCAATATTGGTTTCGTACCCTTCGGGCATGGCCACAATAAAATCGTGAGCATTGGCAATTTTAGCGGCTTGCATTACATCTTCCTTGCTGGCATTCGTAATTCCGAATGCAATGTTGTTGAATATGGTGTCGTTAAACAAAATACTTTCCTGGGAAACCATCCCAATTAAACTTCGCAGATCTTTTATTTTCAGATTTTTTACATTGTACGAATCGATTAACAGTTCACCATCATCCACATCGTAAAAACGGGGTACCATATCGGCCAGTGTGGTTTTTCCGCTACCGCTTTGGCCAACCAAGGCGATGGTTTTACCCTTTGGAATATCGAGGTTAATGCCTTTTAATACATGGCCACTATCACCTTTATGATAAGCAAACGATACATTTTTGAATTCAATACCTGAATTGAATGTTGATATTGATTTTGCATCTGATTTTTCGGTGATAGTAATTTCGGCATTCAGTATTTTATTGATGCGTTCTTCAGACGCGATGCCTTTTTGAATATTGTTATAAGCCTGTGTTATTTGTTTAATTGGAGGAACAATTTGTGAAGCAACTGCAAAATAGCCAACAAATGCTGCTGCTGTTAAAGCGTTATCTCCTGTTAAAACCATACTTCCTCCAATGAACATGATCAGCATTAAAATACCAACAACAATGGATTCGCTGATGGGCGAGGTTAAATCTGTTTTGCGGTATACTTTTACTGATTGATTATAAAATTCATGATTGGTTTTTTCGAATCGTGATTTAATAAAATTTTCGCCGGTAAAAGCTTTTATAATTTTTAATCCCCCCAATGTCTCTTCCATTATTGAAAAAAGCTGTCCGAGCAGTTCTTTGCTTTTTTGAGCATTACGCTTTAAGCTCTTCCCAACAATTGCAACTATTATACCTGCAACCGGTAGAAACAACAAAACATAAAGAGTCAGGTAACCGCTAATGGAAATAAGCATTGTTAATGAGAAAATGATAACAATAGGTTCCCTGAAAATTAATTCCAGCGTTTGCATGATGCTCCATTCAATCTCCTGAACGTCGCTGGTCATACGGCTAATAATATCACCTTTACGCTCATTACTGTAATACGACAATGGAAGATCTAGTGATTTGCTGAATATTTTGTTCCTTAAATCCCTTACAACACCATTACGGATGGGGGCTAAAAAATACATCGCCATATAGCGTGAAAAATTTTTAAAAAGGGTTAAAAAGAAAATGGTAAAACAGATAAATGTTAAAGCGTATAATTTGCCATAGGTTATAATATAGAACGACATGGTGAAATAAAAATAGTCCTTGGCGTAGTCTATTGACAAAGAAAAATCTGGCAGTCCTTTTGAAATAATTTCCGTATAAAATGCAGGGTCGGTTTTAAATAATAAATCCATAAATGGAATTACCAGAGTGATGGAAAAGACCGACAAAACGGAGAATAATATATTAAAAACAATATTTAAAGAGGCGTAGCGCCAGTAACCATTAATGTATTTTAAAACGGAAAAAAGTTTGAGCATAATTAAGTAACGAAGATAACAACATTATATTGAAGTGAATTTGTAAATAAACTAAAATGATATCGGCCGAGCGAAAGATTGGAAAGTGAAAACTATCCAAAAACTGAAACATTTTAGATTTTTAGGTTGGGTTAGGATTACAATAGTAAATTGATTATATTCATCATAATAGGATTAAATTTGTCAATTTTACTGAAACGATTTAGATGACCAGCCAAAAGATAATATTTACTTTCTTCTATAGTCTATTAATAATCGTACAAGGTTTTGCCCAATGTAATTCATCTACAGGAATAAATTCCGGAACATTAATTCCTACTACTGCTTATCAAACAAAAACTTCAGTTAATGCAGGGAATTATTATATCGTCAATGTTTCAACTTGCAATTCATATACATTTACTTTTTGTCAGGGTGGAGGCTCCGCAGCGTTTGACACGCAAATTACTATTACGGATTTAACCGGAGCACCTATTGCAGGGGCTTATAACGATGATTTTTGTAGTACACAGTCTCATTTGGTTTGGACACCGGTTGTTGCAGGAAATGTCAGAGTATATATTACAAAATTTTCCTGTTCAAATACTGGTGGTACCGGAGCCACTTTAGCTTATGCATCTGTTACTTCATATACTAATACAGCTGAATACACCATTTTAGGTAATGCATCAGTTTCCGGTACATGTACAATTCTCACTCCAAATTCAACTACGCAAAAAGGATGCACTTGGGATGTTAATTCAACACTTAATTTTTTAGCTCCGTTCTCATACGACTTTTTAGTTAATCTTGGAAGCAGTGATGCAGGTGCTGATGGCATGGCCTTTGTAATGCAGAATGATCCTAAGGGGCGTTGTGCTTGTGGTACATCCGGAGGAAGTTTGGGTGCAGGTGGAATTGCTAACTCTTTAATTATTGAAATCGACACTTATTTAAATAGTGAGGACAGGGATGATGGAATGGCAGGAGTATTATGTTCTGCCGGTCCTGATCCAGACCACTTAGATATTTGGCTGAATGGAAATGTAAATCCGGCGGGGGGAGGTTGTCCAACACCTGCAGGAGCGCGCATAGTTCCTGCTGCGGTTAAATTAATTTCCGGCGCTGCAAATTATAATATTGAAAACGGACTGAATCATGTTTTCAGAATATCCTGGGCGCCTGGCTCCCCCGGAATTATAACTGCTCAGGTATTGAATACTGCTTTAACTGCTACTTATGGAACAATTTCATATACTTTTACACCATTAACGTTGTTCGGAACCAATACCCCTTTTTTCGGGTTTACTGCTTCAACAGGCGGATTATCTAATCAACAATCTTTTTGCAATCCAACTTCTTTATTACCTGTTGAGCTGGTTGATTTCAATGTTTCTAAAGAAGGCAATTTTGCTCACCTAACATGGTCAACTGCTTCCGAACATCAAAACAAACAATTTGAAATTGAACATTCAACAGATGGAGATGTTTGGAGGTCTTTTTCTGTCGTACCAACAAAAGCAATAAACGGAGAAAGTAATCATTTTTTATATTATGATACATATCACCTTCAACCCGAAAAAGGAATCAATTATTACCGCTTAAAACAAATTGATAAAGATTTAACATACACTTATTCGAACATCAAATCTCTTAGTTTTGATCAGCAACAACAGGCTCCTAAAATCTTTCCTAATCCTGCTACAAATGAATTTAATATTTTAGTTGGCGATGCCGAGGTACATAACATCACTATTTATAATTCATACGGCCAAATAGTTTTCGAAAAACTAGACCAAACAGCCGATTCACACCTGATCAATACAAACCAGTATGCAGACGGTATTTATACCATCTTAATTAGCTCAGCCGGGAGAGAGTATAATTTTAAATTATACGTAAGTAATAATTAATAGCCCTATTCAATAACTTTTTGCTTAATTTTGTCTTATATGGAAAGTGTAAGGCAACAAAAAGTGAATAAACTGCTTCAAAAGGAATTGGCAGAGATTTTCAGGAGTGAAGCTAAAAACTTGTTTGGCGGTGCCTTTATTACTGTTACTACAGTGAGAGTTAGCCCTGATTTAAGCAGTGCTAAAGTTTACATCAGCATTATGGCTACTAAAGATAAAGCTGAAATTTTTAAGCTAGTATTGAGCCAGACTTTCGCTATCAGAAAACGGCTTGGTATAATTGTTGGCAAACAACTCAGAATAGTGCCTGAGCTACAGTTTTTCCTGGATGATTCTTTAGACTATGCAATGAAAATCGAGGAATTATTAAAAAAATAAAAACCTGAATTTACCTCTACAAATAGCTAAACGCTACTTGATTTCCAAAAAATCTAATAATGCTATAAACATTATAAGCTGGATTAGTATTGTGGCGATAGCATTAACTACGGCAGCATTAGTTATTATTCTCTCCGCAATGAATGGTCTTACCGGCGTGGTGGCAGATCTGTACAATGCCATTGAACCCGATATTAAGGTGATGCCTGCTAAAGGTAAATTTTTTGTGGCTGATGCAGATTTGATGCAGAAAATGAAATCAACGCAAGGTGTTGCTCAGGTAGCACAATGTTTGAGCGATAATGCCTTAATTAAAGGCAACGATAAACAAGCCATTGTAACTGTTAAAGGCGTTGATGAAAATTTTATTACCGTAACACGTTTTGATTCGGTTATTAAAGAGGGTAGTTACCTGTTAAAAAGCAAAGACACTTATTTTGCAATATTCGGCAGAGGAGTAGCCAATCAATTAGATATTAACGTCAATAACCTCATTGAGCAAATAAGTATTTATAGTCCGAAGCGGGGCGGAGCAGAAAGCCTTAATCCGGATGATAATTTTAATCAGAAATTTGTATTTCCTTCAGGTACTTTTTCGTTGAACGACGACTTCGATTTTAAATACATTATTACAGATATTGATCTCGCCAGGCAACTCTTTGACTGCAAACAAGAAATTTCATCGATTGAGCTTAGTTTGAAGGAAGGTGCTGATGCCGCCTCTGTACAGGATGAAATAACGGAACTATTGGGTAACGACTTTATAGTTAAAAACAGATATCAGTTAAATGATGTGTTATTTAAAACACTGGAAACAGAAAAACTTTGGACGTTTATTATTTTAGCTTTTATCCTCATTATTGCAACGTTCAATATCATTGGTGCATTAACCATGTTGATTATCGAGAAAAAGAAAGACATTAAGACACTTTATTATCTCGGGGCTAATAATAAGTTAATCCGTAATATATTTATGGGTGAGGGGTTTTTAATAACAGTTATTGGGGCATCAATTGGTTTGGTTTTAGGCTTAATGGTTTGTTTGCTTCAAATTCAATTTCATTTTGTAACGTTTGATGATCAATATGTGATTCCTTATTATCCAATAGACATGCAACTGAAAGATTTCGTTTGGATAATTGGTTTAATTATGCTGATTGGTTTTTTCGCCGCCCTATATCCGGTAAGGGTATTTACGCATAATGATTTTGTACATGGTAATGATTAGTTAATTTTTTTATTCGATACTTTTAATTGAAAAAGAAAGAGAAACATGATTTTCATCATTTAAAAAAACACATTTAGTGATTTCCTTTGTTTTTCAATATAAAAAATGAAAATATGAAAAAAAGTATTTTAGTAATTTCAGCAGTTGCATTAGTTTTTTTTGGATTTAAGGCGGCTGAAGAGCCGGTAAATTCAAGTGTGAATGAAAATTCAGTAGCAATATTAAAACAGGATATAGCCAAAGGCAAAGAAACCTACAATAAAGTTTGCGGGGCATGTCACCAGGCAACAGGTTTAGGTCTTAAAGGAGCATTTCCTCCGCTGGCAGGATCTGATTATTTGAATAAAGATGCTAATAGAGCTATCACTACGGTTTTAAAAGGATTGAATACCGAAATTACCGTAAATGGTGTTAAATATAAAAGCGTAATGCCACCGCAAGCCACTTTAACCGATGTTGAAATATCGAATGTTCTAACGTACGTTTATAGCAGTTGGGGTAATAGCAAGAAAAAAGTGACACCGGCAATGGTAAAAGCATTACGAGGTAAATAAAAAATAAAGAATGTAATTTTAAAAAAAGCGGTAAGAGTTAATCTACCGCTTTTTTAATTGCTATTTATTGATTCAGAATAATCTTATCTTCCCGCAACAATCGGCCTTCGCTTTCTGTTTTCAGCAGATAGATTCCGGATTTTAAAAAAGTAAGGTTAATGATCTTGTTTATTTCTCCTTCTGATAAATCAGTTTTGTAAACTCTTTTTCCTTCAGTGTTGTAAATGCTTATGTCAATTTTTTGTTTGCCTGTATTTTCAGATACGATATTGAGGTTGCCTTGCGAAGGATTTGGAAATACTTTTATTACGGGTTTATCTTCCGGATTGATCAACTGTTGAATTCCCACTCCTGTATTTATTGACGTTTTTGTGAAGTATATATTAAGTTTCCCGGTCCGTACATCCCCCCATGCAGCATAAATAGTGTCGTTTTTTAATTCACAACTCAAAAAATCATTGCCGTTTTGAGTTAATATAGTGTCGTGAGGTGCCGACATATTGCTCAGCCGGATATTGGGTTGAAAGGTGGCTCCGTTATTGAGTGATACTGCGCAGTACACATCAGACGGCTGATAGAATCCGGTACCGCTGCCGTTACGTTTGTCGCGCCACACAACTAATAATTTATTGTTACTGCTATAGGCAGACCATACTAAATCCTGAGCCTTTCCATTGGATATGGCATCGTCGTTTGCTCTTATCGGAGTGCTCCAGTTTAAACCGCCGTTATTGGTGGTTGTTACATAAACATCAGGATCGTTGTTTTGATGGCTAATAAAACTAGCAGCTATTTGATTCGCATTATTTGGATTGGCTGTAATATTGTAACCTAGTTTATAATGGTTAGGTGAAGGTACAGAAGCCGGATTCACAATTAAATCGTAAAATTGAAATGTACCTCCCTTATTATAAGACTTTCCGAAGTAAATTTTAGGGAAAATAGATTGAGTGGCTAAATAGCTCGGAAAAGCCATGCAAAGGGCTCCGTCTGCGGCAACACACAGGGCTGTCATAGGCGCTTGTATTAAAGAGCCTATTAAATGCCCTGTAGTATCTACATAGCGGTAATTACTCCAATTAGCACCACTATCGGCTGAAGTTTTTAAATAAGCTCTATTAGGGGCTAAAATCCAAGGAGCGGGTTTAGTGGTCATATAAAACATGCCTTGAGTAGTAGTAGTTGAGTTATCCACGGCCAACCAGGGTCTGTCGAGCGGCAATTTAGTAGGGTCTTCTGTATTAGCATTCCAGGCGCGCGTAGGTACCGACCATGTAACACCACCATTTGTTGAATGGGTGATATAAACACCGCCGGAATCAGGGCTTTCCCTATAATCTACATATGAAAGATATACGGTTCCGTTTTTTCTGAATGCCATTGAAGGATCGGCAGAACCCCAGGTTGGTGACATGTGCGGTTGATTAAATGGATTTGCCCAGGATTGTCCGCCATCGAAACTCACTTTTGTTTTAATGGTTGCTCTGAAATTGGTTGTTGCATCGAGAGCAATCCACGAGATGACAATGTTGTTTGTATTTGAAGGGTTGATAGCCAAATAGGGTTCACCTCCGAAAATGGTGGTGTTTGAAATATTTATATTGGCAGGCTGACTTTTTCCTTCTGAAAAGAATAAAAGAAGGAAAGCTAAGAGTAGAAACTGTTTCATTGTTTTTATTGTTAGATATCTTATTTTATAAATAGTTTAATTAGTACCAATAAAAAACCCCGGATTAACCGGGGCTTTTATTAACTGCTGATGCTTATTTTTTTATCTAGTTCTTCGATGTAAGCTTTAAATCGTTTGTCGGTATCCATTAAGTTGTTCACTGTACGGCAAGCGTGCAATACTGTAGCGTGATCTTTTCCTCCGCAATGCATACCAATTGTTGCTAAAGATGATTTAGTCATGTTCTTAGCAAAATACATCGCAATCTGGCGGGCTTGAACCACTTCGCGTTTGCGTGTTTTAGATTTCATGGTATCAATAGCCAAATCAAAATAATCACAAACTACCTTCTGGATATAATCGATTGAAACTTCGCGGGCAGTACTCTTCACGAATTTATCAATCATGTTTTTCGCTAATTCAAGTGTAATCACTTTTTTATTGAGTGACGACTGAGCTAATAATGAAATTAAGGCTCCCTCTAATTCGCGTACATTTGAAGTAATGCTGTATGCTAAATATTCAATAACTTCTTTCGATAACTGAATACCTTCGTTGTAAATTTTCTTTTCTAAGATGGCAATACGGGTTTCTAAACCCGGAGCTTGCAAATCTGCGCTTAAGCCCCATTTGAAACGGCTTAATAAACGCTGCTCAATTCCTTGGATGTCAACAGGTGCACGGTCGGCAGTTAATATTACCTGCTTCCCTAATTGGTGTAAATGGTTAAAGATATGGAAGAACACGTCTTGTGTTTTATCCTTACCTGCAAAATATTGTACATCGTCAATAATAAGAACATCAATCATTTGATAGAAATGAATGAAATCGTTCTGGTTATTGTTACGGATTGATTCAATAAATTGAGTAATGAATTTCTCTGACTGAACATAAAGAACAGTTTTGTTAGGGAAGTTCTTTTTAACTTCAATTCCAATAGCTTGGGCTAAGTGGGTTTTCCCTAATCCAACACCACCATATATTAATAGTGGGTTAAAAGCATTCCCTCCCGGTTTTTGAGCAACCGCGAAACCTGCGCTGCGTGCTAAACGGTTACAATCACCTTCTACAAAGTTTTCGAAACTGTAATTTGGATTTAACTGAGATTCTACCTGAACCTTTTTTAAACCAGGAATTACAAATGGATTTTTAATTGGAGTATTGCTGGTATCGATTGGCATTGACACTGAAGGGTTCTTCAGGTTAGTGCTAATGTTTGGTAATTTGAATGTAATTGGTGTTTCGGTTTTTCCTGTGCCGTTATCCATTACGATATTGTATTCTAATCTTCCTTCTGCGCCAAGTTCTTTACGAATAACTTTTTTAATAAGCGTGATATAATGCTCTTCGAGCCATTCGTAAAAAAATTGAGAAGGAACCTGAATAGTTAAAATCGTATCAGAAAGCTTTACGGGTTTAATTGGATCGAACCATGTTTTAAAATTTTGAGGGCTCACATTATCTTTCACAACCTCCAGACAATTGTTCCAAACCTGTTCTGCTGTCTTCTCCTTCA
>Ga0154020_10004103_pt1 | contig 17390 bp, 6 predicted proteins | sample Klosneuvirus_201_FD_109709 | JGI IMG/M metagenome (GOLD analysis project Ga0154020, IMG submission 109709) | Active sludge microbial communities from wastewater, Klosterneuburg, Austria - Klosneuvirus_20160825_MG | ecosystem: Engineered > WWTP > Aerobic digester > Activated sludge | place...
CGACGGCAGTACCGGCGCCACCTTTGCCGCCACCACTCCCGGCCTGTTTTGGGTGGAGGCCACCGATGCCTGCGGAAGCAAACAACGCGATTCCGTGACGCTGGCCGTTTCCTCGTTTCCCGACGTCCAATTGCCCAACACACAACTATGTTCCGGCCACTCGCTCCAGGTAGCCTTGTCCGGCTTCGCCACCTACGCCTGGTCACCTGCCTCCGGACTGAGTTGTACCGATTGCCCCGATGTCGGCATCCAACCCGATACTACCACCACGTATACCCTGATGGCCACTACTGCCGTCGGTTGTGTGCGTAGTTATGCATTTACTGCAGAAATATTTCCCCTGAACACACGTACCGAAACCATGGAGTTCTGCCCCGGCGAGTCGGTCACCATCAACGGCCAGACCTTCTCTCAACCCGGAACCCTGCTTGACACGATACCCGGTAGCAGCGGCTGCGATACGGTCGTCACCTACATCCTTCAATATATGGACGGCAGCAATTCTACCGCCGCCATACAGTGCCCCGGCAATATCATCGCCGGCGCCGATGCCGGCGCGGGCAATGCTCCAGTGCTGTACAGCCTGCCGACACCTTCGAGCGATTGCCCCTGCCCCGGCACCACACTTTCCCTGACGCAGGGCCTGCCTCCCGGCGGACTGTTCCCTACCGGCATTACCCAGGTGTGTTATCAAGCCGCCGACAGCTGCGACAACATAGCCCAATGCTGTTTTACCGTGACTGTCAACGAAACAGGGGCCTGTGATGTGAAAGAAATCGGATGCATGAAATACGAACTGATCCGCATCACCCAAAACAGCAAACTGGAAAAATCGTATACCATTCGGGTAACCAATAAATGTCCCAACCCGCTGTCGTACACCGCCATACAACTACCCAACAGCATGACGGCACGGGCGCCGAAAGAAAATACCATCTTCACGACTTCGCCCGGCAACCGCGACTACCTGGTGCGCAACCCGAATTTTGCGCCATTCTATTCCATTCGATTCAAAACCCTGGCAGACAGTATTGCTAATGGCCAGTCGGATGTGTTTCGCTACACCCTGCCACCGCAAGCACAGCCGACGTTCATCCATATCACATCGCGTTTGGAACCACAGATGTACTTCGAGGCACATCTCAACACGTTTTATTGCCCCGTTGAGCACGTGCAAAATCTGGAGCTCATTCCGGCAAATATGCCCATGCCCGCTTTTTTGCGGGTCTTCCCCAACCCAACGAGCGGATCACTCTTTGCCGACCTTTCCCACTGGCAAAACGAGACCTTGCACGTGTACATCATTCACAGTACAGGACAACTGGTGAAACACTTCGTCACCGTTGCCGAATCCGGACCACAGGCGATCATTCTGCCTGAAAACCTGCCTACCGGGCTATATTTCCTTGAAATTCAGACCTCCGACGGAGAAAAGCAATCCGTGCGGTTTGTGCTGCAGCCGTAATATTTCCGAGTCCTTAGAAACTGCGTAAAGTCCGTGCAGCCAGTTTGCCGGAGTTGCCTACTTTTGCAGCAACCAATCAACTGTTTTTCCAATCCGGTCAAATTATGCTCCGTCCCGGCGACAAAGCCCCCGAGTTCACCCTTCGTGCCAGTGACAAATCCCAGGTCAACTTGCGGGACTTTCGGGGCAAAAATGTCGTCCTGCTGTTTTATCCGTTCGCTTTCACAGGCGTTTGCACCAAGGAACTGTGCCTCATGCGCGACAGCCTCGCCGAATACGAACAATTGGATGCTCAAATTTTAGCCGTTTCGGTAGATAGCCTTTACACCCTGAACAAATGGAAACAGGAAGAACGCTTCAACTTTCCGCTCTTGTCCGACTTCAACAAAACTGTCAGTAAAAAATACGACACCCTGTACAAATCCTTCGTGTTCGAGATGAAGGGCGTATCCAAACGTTCGGCGTTTGTCATTGACGGCGAAGGCGTTATCCACTACGCTGAAGTCCTCGAAAACGCCGGAGAACTGCCCAACTTCGACGCCGTCCGCAAAACACTTCTGGGTTTGAAGGTTTCTGGTTAGAAGGTTTAAAGGTTAGAAGGTTTGAAGGTTTGAAGGTTCCTGATTTCGCCTAACCTTCAAACCTTCAAACCAGAAACCTTCAAACCTTCAAACCAGAAACCTTCAAACCTTCAAACCAGAAACCTTCTAACCCTTCAAACCAGAAACCTTCTAACCCCTCAAACCAGAAACCTTCTAACCCCTCAAACCAGAAACCTTCAAACCTGTATGCCTACACCACTCTGGGAAGTAGACGAGGACATTTTGGTGGAAGACGATATCAGCACCGATCTTCCCGCCTATATCATTGTGTTCAACGATGACGTGAACTCGTTTGAATGGGTGATCCGGTGTTTCATGGAAGTCCTCAAGCACTCCCACGAGCAGGCCGAACAGTTGTCCATCATCATCCATTTCAAAGGCAAGGCCACCGTAAAAACCGGGCCCAAGGGCGATCTCGTCCCGCTGTGCGAGGCATTGCTCGACCGCGGTCTTTCCGCAGTGCTGGAAGAGTAGCCGACCTGTCGCCCTCGGATAATACTGTCGTATTCCTCTCTTTTGGGGCGCCCTTTTCCTCAACGTTCCATCGTCACTCAATTTCCCGCCTGCAGGATGAATCTAACCGCCCTTTCGATACGACGCCCCTCCTTCATCCTCGTCATTTTTGCCGTACTCACCTTCATGGGCGTGGCGAGTTATTTCAGTTTGCCCATTGAGTTGGTGCCCAAGTTCGACCCACCGGTGGTTACGATCATGGTGCCGTACCCGGGCGCGTCGCCTACCGAGGTGGAAAATGCGGTGGCCAAACCCGTGGAAGAAGCCATTTCCTCGCTTGAAGGCATCCAGCAAATACAAGTCGGCGCCAATGAAAACGTCTGTTTCCTCGCCGTGGAACTGGATCAGGAGGTAGACATTGATCGGGCCGTTCAGGAAATGCAGCGCAAAGTGAATCTGATTGTGCCCACATTTCCCAAAGAGGTGCGGGCGCCCGTGATCAACAAATTCGCTCTGTCCGAACTGCCTATTCTGCGCCTTGCCGTGCGGGCCAATACCACCGGGCCGGAGTTTTTCGATTTGGTCAAAAACCGCCTGGTACCCGAAATGGCTCAGGTCAAGGGTGTGGCCCAGGTCGGTATTCTCGGGGGGGAAGAACGGGAAATCAAGATAAATATCAGCAGCAGCAAGTTGGAACAGTACGGCCTGTCGCTGCTTCAGGTATCCCAGGCTGTGCAGACAGCCAACCTCGATTTCCCGACCGGCAAAGTAACCGGCAGCGAAACCCAGGTGCGCATCCGCTTGGCCGGCAAGTTTATGACCCTCGACGACATCCGCAACCTTGTCGTCGGCAAATCCCGTTTCGGCTCCTCCATCTACATCAAGGACATCGCAGAAGTGCAGGACGGTACCAAAGAACCCGACCTGTTGTGCCGGGCAGGCGGACTTCCTGTGTTGGGTCTGGAGGTGCGCAAGCAGAGCGACGCCAATGCCGTGCAAATGGCCGACATGTTGCTGCAACGGCTCGACGCTTTGGAAAAAAACTATGCCTCGTCGGGCCTGACCTTCGAGGTAGTGGCCAACACCAGCACTTTCACCAAACAAGCCACCGAAGCGGTTGTGCACGACCTGTTCGTGGCTGTTCTGCTGGTAGCTCTGGTCATGTTGTTGTTTTTGCACAGCCTGCGAAACGCCGCTATCGTGCTGGTATCTATCCCCACGTCCATCGTCAGCACGTTTGTGATGATGAAACTGATGGGCTATTCGCTCAACCTCATGTCCTTGCTGGGCCTTTCCCTTGCCATCGGTATCCTGGTGGACGACGCCATTGTGGTGATCGAAAACATCTACCGGCACCTGGAAATGGGCAAGCACCGGGCTCAAGCCTCCTACGACGGGCGGCAGGAAATTGGATTCACAGCGCTCAGTATTACACTGGTGGACGTAGTGGTTTTCCTGCCCATCATTTTTGCCACGGGCATGGTACCCGACCTCTTGCGACAGTTTTGCATGACGGTGCTGGTGTCCACCCTCATGTCGCTGCTGGTCTCGTTTACGTTGGTTCCCTGGCTTACATCGCGGGTGGGTAAGGTGCACCGGTTCAAAGGAAAAAACATTGGTGGCCGGCTGGTACTCCGCTTCGAGAGTTTCCTGGACTGGCTTTCCGAGGGTTTTGTGACTGCACTGCGTTGGGCGTTACACAGTTGGAAAACCAAGGTATTCACGTTGATAGCAGCAGCCGTGCTCACGGGAGGGTCGGTGCTGCTCGTCACCGAGGGTTTTATTGGAAACGCTTTTATCGAGCCGGGCGAGCGCAACGAGTTTTTAATGGAAATTGAACTGCCGAAAAACTCGGCGCTGACGCAAACCGGCGCGGTCACTTCGGAGGTAGAAAAATGGCTGCTCGAGCAGCCTGAAGTGGTCAATACATTTACCACGGTGGGTACCACCGGCAAATCGTTTGGGCTAAGCACACCCCACATCTCGGAAATACTGGTTTTTCTCGCTCCGCTCCACCATCCCCGAACGGTGTCCACACACGTTTTTGCCCGGCAGGCCAAGGTCGCGCTGGAGGCCCGCATGGCCGAGGCCAAAATCCGGGTATCGGCCATTGACATTCTCGGACTTTCGTTTGCCCCGATCGAGGTGCGGCTCAACGGCCCCGACCTCGACAGCATTCTCGCCATGTCCGGCCAAATCCAGCAAGCCATGGCTTCTGTGCCCGGCTGCGTCGAGATCGTCCCAAGTGTGGAAGCGGGCAATCCGGAAATAAAGGTGGACGTGGATCGCCAGCGGATGGCCGACTATGGCCTCAACATGGCGCAAGTGGGTCTGACCCTGCAAACGGCCTTCAGTGGAAATGCCGATGTGCGTTTCCGCGACGGCGCGTACGAATACCCCATTCGGATCGCGCTTGATGCGTTTGACCGGCGCAGCGCCGAGGACATCCGAAACATCACCTTTGTGAATCCCCTGGGCAGTACGGTGTACCTTAAGCAGTTTGCCGACGTGCGGGAAGGGACGGCCCCTACACGCCTCGAACGCCGCGAACGCCTGCCTTCGGTGCAGTTCTCCGCTTCGGTGCTCGGCAGGCCCGTCGGTACCGTGGCCCGCGAGGTCAAGGCCAATGTGGAAGCGCTTCGCCCACCCACCGGGGCACACTTCCAGTTTGGTGGCGACCTGCGCCGTCAGGAGCAGGGCATCGGCAGCATGGGCTTTGCGCTGTGGGCGTCGTTGGTGCTCGTGTACCTCATCATGGTGGCCTTGTACGACAACTGGGTGTACCCCTTTGTGGTGTTGCTGTCCATCCCGCTGTCCGTAGTCGGAGCGTTCCTGGCGCTTGCGCTTACCAACCAGAACCTGACCGTGTTCACCGGGCTGGGCCTGCTGATGCTGATCGGGCTGGTTGGGAAAAACGCAATCCTCGTGGTAGACTTTGCCAACCAACTCCGGCAGCAGGGCAGCACCTTGAGCAAGGCCTTGCTCAAGGCCACTAAATTGCGCTTTCGGCCGGTGCTGATGACCAATATTGCTATGGTGATCGGTCTGTTGCCGCTGGCATTGTCCACCAGTGCCGGCTCGGCCTGGAAGACCGGACTGGCATGGGCTATCATCGGCGGACTGATCTCGTCCATGTTCCTGTCCCTGATTTTTGTGCCGGTGGTGTACGGCTTGCTCGACCGGCTGTTGGCCCGGTTTGGCCTGGACAAAAAGCGAACGGTGGAATTCGTGGAATAACCCGATCTATTTGCTGCGCAAGCGTACCACCGGGCAAATCATTTCTTCCAAACTGATGCCGCCGTGCTGGAACGTATTTTTGTAGTAGTTGTGGAAGTGGTTGTAGTTGTTGGGGTATAGGAAAAAAAAGTCCTCTTTGGCAAAGATGAACGTACTGCTGAGGTTGGGTCGCGGAAGGCCGGCCTGCTTGGGGTCTTTCACAACAAGCACGTCCTTGGGGTCGTATTGCAGGTTACGGCCTACTTTGTACCGCAGGTTGGTGGTCGTTTCGCGGTCGCCGACAACGCGGGAAGGCGATTGCACACGAATAGTGCCGTGGTCGGTGGTGACAAACAGTTGAACCTCTTTGCCTTCGAGCCGCTGAAGGGCCGTCCACAGCGGGCTGTGCAGGAACCAGGAACGGGTGAGCGACCGGTAGGCGCGTTCGTCGCCTGCGAGTTCCTTGAGCACTTCCATTTCGGTGCGCGCATGCGAGAGCATATCAATAAAATTGTAGACAATCACCGTCAGGTCGTTGTTCAGGCAGCGCAGGATACTCTCGTTCAGGTCTTTTCCGTGGCTGACATTGGTGACTTTTATGTAGTCCCACTTGATGCCTTTCCGGAACACGCGTTCGATCTGTTTGCCGAGGAAAAAGTCTTCTGCCAGATTTTTTCCGCCTTCATCCGTATCATTTTTCCATTTGTCCGGAAAAGCCGCTTCGATATCCACCGGCATCATGCCGGCGAATATGGCGTTGCGGGTGTACTGCGTTGCGGTGGGCAGTATGCTGAAGAAATAGCCTTCGTTTTCCGTGCGAAACATTTCGTTCATAAACGGCTCGATCACTTTCCACTGGTCGTACCGGAGGTTGTCGAGCAGCACTACGACAGTCGGCACGCCTTTTCCAATGTGTGGGAAAATGTGTTTTCGCAGCAGTGAATGCGACATGACCGGGCCGATCTCTTTGTTTTTGTCCACCCAGTCGAAGTAGTTTTTCACGACATATTTGCTGAACTCAATGTTGGCCTGCTGTTTTTGCTGGGCGAGAATATCGCCTACTTCGGTTTGGTTGGCATCCAGGCGCAGTTCCCAGCCTACGATGCGGCGGTATGCGTCCACCCATTCCTCGTGGTTTAGCCCTCCAGTGATCTGGAGGTACATTTGGCGGTAGTCTAACTGGTAATCGGCGGCAGTTTTTTCCCGAATCAGACGTTTGTTGTCAATGATTTTTTTGAGCGTCAGCAGAATCTGGTTCGGGTTGACGGGCTTGATGAGATAGTCCGATATTTGCGAGCCGATGGCTTCTTCCATGACGTGTTCCGCTTCGTTTTTGGTGATCATGACCACCGGCACCTGCGGGTTGATTTCCTTGATTTTCGGCAACGCCTCCAGCCCGGTGAGTCCGGGCATGGACTCGTCGAGGAAGATCACGTCAATATCGTTGCCTTGTTCGAGGTAGAGTTCCACGGCATCGTGGCCGTTGGTGGCTGTTATCACGTCGTATCCTTTTGCCTGAAGGAACAACAAGTGGGGCTTGAGCATATCAATTTCATCGTCGGCCCAGAGAATTTTTATTTTGTCCATAGCAAAGGCATTGTGGGTTGAACTTAAAGGAATGCTGCGAAGGTAGTACAGTATGGTGGTTATCTTTGCGAACAAGAAATGGATACCATGCAGAATAAGCGAAAAATCTTCAACGATCCGGTTTACGGTTTCGTGTCTGTGCCACACGGGTTGCTGCTCGATCTGGTTGACCACCCGTATTTTCAGCGACTGCGCCGGATTCGTCAGGTCGGCCTGGCGCACTATGTGTACCCGGGCGCCTTGCACACGCGCTTCCACCATGCGCTTGGCGCGCTGCACCTGATGCAACTGGCTGTAGACGTGCTACAGCACAAAGGAGCGGAAATCACGGCGGAGGAGGCCGAAGCAGCCGGTGTGGCCATTTTGTTGCACGACATCGGTCATGGACCGTATTCCCATGCGCTGGAGCATACCATCGTGGATGTACACCACGAGCGTTTGTCGCTTCTCTTCATGGAGGAAATGAACCGCCAATTCGGGGGGCGGCTGACCTTGGCCATTCAAATCTTTTCGGATCAATACCCCAAGAAATTTTTGCACCAGTTGGTCTCGAGTCAGTTGGACATGGATCGGTTGGATTACCTGAACCGCGACAGTTTTTTTACCGGTGTGTCGGAAGGCGTGATCGGGTACGACCGAATCATCAAGATGCTTGCCGTACACGACGGCGAACTCGTAGTGGAGGAAAAAGGGATCTACAGCATCGAAAAATTTCTGATTGCCCGCCGGCTGATGTACTGGCAGGTGTACCTCCACAAGACCAATGTATCGGCTGAGCAGATGGTGGTGCACTTGTTGCGTCGGGCCCGGGAACTGGCGGTCGCAGGCGTCTCGCTGGAGGCTTCCCGGCACCTGCACTGGTTTTTGTACCGGAATACCGACGAGCAGCCGTCAATTTCTGTGTTGCTCGAACATTTCGCTCAACTCGACGATGTGGACATTGCTGCGGCAATCAAGGTTTGGCGCCATGCCGACGACCTGGTGCTGTCCTTGCTCGCCACGGGTCTGCTGGACCGCCGGCTCTTTCGGTTGGAATGGCGCAGCGTACCTGTCGAAGCAGATTATTTGGAAAGCATTCGCACCAAGGCTTCCCATACATTCGGGCCGACACTACCATTAGAACATCTGGTCTTTACGGGCAGCGAAAGCAATCAGGCGTACGATATCAGTGTAGAAAAGATCAATATTCTTTTCAAAGACGGCCGGGTACTACCGATTGACGAATGCTCCGATGTTCCGTTATACACGCAAGTTGTGACGAAGTACTTCATTTGCTACCCCAAAGAATTGCAATCGTAGACGCATTTCAGATTTTACCATTTGCCCAATACCGGTTCCGTGCTTTTGAACTCTCACAATTTCATTGCCCTGATTGACCATATTTTCATTTTTTTTTGAAAACTACAAAAATTGTAGACCACCTCTAAACAACACAACTAATTGACAATCAATTAATAGTTTTAATTACTGATGTTTAAACATCTAAATTTGACAATCTTTGACATTTAAATGTTTAACGAGGCCTTGGCGGAAGTTAAACAAGGACATACCTTTGGGGCATCAACAAACAAACAAGGAGATTGCCATGACAAGTTATGAGTTTAACAGTAAACTAAGCGGCTTGGCCGCCTTGTTGCACTCCTTCGCGTACAACCTCACGAAGAACTCGGAGGATGCGAAAGACCTGTACCAAGAAACGGCATTCCGTGCACTGTCGAACCGAGATAAATTTCAGCCTGGTACGAATTTCAAGGCCTGGATGTTCACGATTATGAAGAACATCTTCATCAACAACTACCGGAAAAAAGTTAAGGCCAATACGATTCTCGACACGACAGACAACCAGTATTACCTGAACTCCGGCAGCCATGCAGCCGGCAACGCAGCTGAGGGTCAAATTTTGCTCAAGGAGTTGAACACCATGGTTGCAGCACTCGACGACAGCATCCGGATTCCATTCCTGATGCACTTCGAAGGCTTCAAATACCAGGAAATTGCCGATGAGTTGGCGCTTCCGTTGGGGACAGTCAAAAGCCGTATCTTTTTTGCGCGTAAAGAACTGAAGGAAAAAATCATGTCCAATTACGGGTTCCATCCGAACTAACCTGTTTCCGAAATACCGCCCCAACTTGAGGCCGCCCATCCGGGCGGCCTTTTTTGTTGTGCGCAGGTAGTGGCCCCCTTTGTAGCCAAGTACCGTCCTCTTTCATGCACTTCTGCCATCCCGGTACCGCCGAGTATATCCTTCTCATATTCAGCATACGCTACGTTTGTCATCCTGAAGGGAACCGTCCTCTAAAAAGCGGTTTTGCCCTTATAAAGCGGACGGTTCCCTTCAGGATGACAAAGGTGGCGGGTGTAAAAAATGTGTAGCCGAGGCTCGGGGTAAAGGGATGACAAAACATCGTGGGCCCGCAAGGCTAGATTTCACGGTCGCCTGACGAGCGAAACGCACAAAAAAACAGCCGCCCCGTTCCGAGTGATCGGAACGAGGCGGCTTTTACTATTCTGTGAAGAGGAACCTAAGTTCTCCTTACTTCGTCTGAATCATCTTCTTCGTAGCGCTATCGGTAGCGGTTTCGAGTTGGTAGTACAGAACACCCGTCGTGTTGATAAGAGCGCGTTCGATCACGAAGGCGTTGTAGCCTTTGCTGAACTCACCTTTTTGCACGAAGAGTTGGCGGCCCGTTTCGTCGAAGATTGTCAGGGTAGCATTCGCTGCCTCGGGCAGGTGGAAGCCAACCTGTGTCTTGTTCATCCACGGGTTCGGTTGATTCTGGTACAATTCGAAGCCAAGACCGGAAACAGTCGAACCGTTGTCGCCATTGAAGCGCAAGGCGATTGCCTGGCGTTCGCGGTTCAGGCTGTATGCTTCTGCCTTCGTGATCCGGCCCGATACTGCGAGCATTTGGCTCAGTGTACCGGTTGCTTTCGCGCGGAAGGTTACAGCAAACTCACCATTGACGCGCTCGTTGTCGAACGAAGTCGTCAGACTGTTCTCGTTGTTGAAGATACCAAAGTTCAGCATGGCCATTTCAGCGGAACCAGGGATCACATCCACCACTTCCAAGTTCGGGAAGTAGAGTGTGAACTGGTAGCCTACTGCGCGGTCGGCGGCGCGGAAGTTCACCGTGAAGACTTCACCGGCTTTCACCGAGCGGTCTTGAACGTCGAACAGGAGCGTACCATCCGTGCGGTCGTTTGTCGTAACCAAGCTGCTTGTCACTGCGTTGCCGTTCACATCACCCACTTTCATTGCTTTGAAGTTTTCGCTCAATGCATCTGTTTGCAGGTTGGCGAGTTGCTTCGTTTCAGGGAAGATGGTCTGGAACGGATTCAGCGGATTCGGGAACGAGAAAGCGTCGTCCACGAAGCGCCAAGACGTATTGTTCGGCAGTTCTGTGTAGATACCAAGGATCAGTTTGCGCAGTTCAACGATGTCGAACGTGGTGATCGAGCGGCTGTTATTGGCATCCGCAGAGATCATTTTGTACGGCGAGTTGAGCGGCTCGATACCGAGGATGTGCTTGTTGATGAGCACCAAGTCGAACGTCGAAACGCCGTTGAGCGGGTCGTTGTCCTTGATCGGTGTCACTGTGTAGTCACCATTGTACGGTACGCCTGTGAAGACGAAGTCACCATCAGAGTTCGTGGGTACGAGCAAGTTGACCGAAGGATTGCTCGGGCTTGCACCATCCAGTTCTACGTTGGCATCTTCAAGTCCGTTGCCTGCTTCTGTTTTCAGAGCACCGGCTACTACAGCGAACGTGTTCGTGCAGTTGCCCATGTTATCCTGAACATCCACGTAGGTCACGCAGAAGTCTGCGTTGCCGGCGAGGTCAATAGACCACACTTCTACGTTTTGTTTGCCGAGTTCGGTGCAAGTGAAGGTAACCGTTGTTTGCGGCGTGCCGTCAGGGTTGAGCGGGAAGCCCGTGCCTTGGCCAGCTTTGCGGATAGCGGTCACCAACTTGTTCGAAGGCGTGCAGTTGTCGTCTGTGTGCAACAGGAAGTCCTTGTCTGTCAGTGCGATCATCTTCGTCGGCATGATATTGACGCTCAGGCCGTTGATGCAAACCACCGTAGGCTTCTTGCAATCTTTCACAACAAAGATGTATTCGCAGGTCTGCTCGTTGCCACAACCGTCGTCCACGATCCACTTGATCTTGTGCGTACCGTAGGGCAGTTCAGGAACAACATACGTGTTCAGGCTCTGTTGCGTATTCCAGCGAACGGAGAATGTGCGGTTGGTACCGCTCACCGTCGTTTGCAGGGCGAAGCCATACTTTTGGTTGGCCGGTACCGAACGGAAGTCAAACTGACGCGAGGTGCCCGGGCCGCCGGCGGCGTTGCCAAACTGAATGTTGTTAAAGCCAGGCAGTTGCGCGCTGTTGATGAGCGTTTCCATCGTGCCGTCGCCATCCAGATCAAGGAAGAGCAAGTAGCGGGCATTGATATTCGCACCGGAGCACAGGTCTGTAGCCGTGATCGTCAGATCGGTCGGGCCTTCGCACAAGTCGTGGCTGCCGATCGTGTTATCCCACCAGTACATTGCGTTCCACAGGTCGGCGTTGTTCGGCGTGATGTCGCAGACATCAACCGGGCTGGCCGGGCAGTCAGCAATGACAGGCTTCTGCGTGTCAATGATCTTAATGGTCTGCTTGTACGTGTAGCAGTTTGCATTAGTGCTCCAGAACGTCGAGTAGTTGGTCGGTGTTTGACCAGGCAGAATCGCAACCACAGTCGGAGCCCACGGGGCCGGTGTGCCGGCAGGCGACACAATCGGGCCGGGCAGGTTGGCCGTGCTTTGCGAGTTCGGGTTCGGGTTCGGGTTCGGTACGTTGGTGCAGCCTACGTTCGGGTTGTACGTGCACCAGTTGATGATGGTCCAGGTACGTTCGATCATGTAGCATGCATCCGGCACAACCTTTAAGGTATCATCCGTGTGGGAAACACCCAGAAGTTCGCAATCCACACCAAAGAAGGTGGGTTCGCCGAAGTTGCCCGTTCCGTCGCAAACCGTCACGATAACATCGTTCGGGAATTTCACGAAGTAGTCTTGTTCGTAAGTCACAATCACACGCTGCGTGCATGTCGTCGAGTTGCCACCGCAGTCAAACACACGGAATGTGCGCGTGATGGTACCGCGGTTACACACCGTATCAAACAGTGTGATGTTGCGGGTTTCGGTGATCGTATCCAGGCAGCAGTTGTCCAGACCTGTAGCGAAGCCATATGCCCAGAGCGAGGGATCGAAGCTTTCGCAGCTGACGCTGGCTTGTGCCGGAGCGTTGCAGAGCGGCTTGATCTTGTCTTCGACAAAGACTTTCACCATGCAGTCGTTGTAGTGATGTTCGTATTCGTCCTCAGCGATTGCACCAGCCGGAACCGGCAGATCGTAAACGCGGAACACTACGAGTACGGTATCATTGATGTCGCTGCAGCAGAACTTAACCTGATCAAGGAAGAACTCGTTGCTCTGGCAGTCGTTCGTGTCCATGCGGCGGGCCTTGTAGTGTACGCTTTCGCATACGTCGTACGAACCGTCGTCGAAGGTGTAAGCGTCAATGAATGCCATGCCGTCGGCGCCAAGTGCGACTTGTGTAAACTCATCGCAAACAGCTATCGGCGGGATCTGATCTTCCACGTACAACTTGAACGTGCACTTGGAGATGTTACCGCAAGCATCAATTGCCGTGTAGGTCACATCGTACTCACCGCGCGGCAAGCACTGCGTGAGGCCAAAGTTGCCCATCGTATCCGGTACCCAGTGGTTGTTGCCGGCGAAGTCGCTCAAGAAACCGGTGCCTTCGTAGATCACCAGGTTGCCCGTGGCGAAGTCCGTACCGATCACGCGGTATTCGAGGCTCGTTACATACGAGCAGCTTTCCGTGATAATCAGGCTCGGGAGTGCAGCCGATGCACAGCAGGTGAACGGATCAGTGCTGACCGTTACAGCAGCCGGGCAGTCGAATGTCGGCCCTTGTGTGTCAATCACTTTGATCACTTGCTGATGTTCGCGCGGGTTGGTAGCGCTGAGCGGCAAGCACATGTTGCGTACTTTCCACGTGCGAATGATCTCGTAACCGCCGGGGCAGATTTCGTAGCGATCGTCGGTGCGGCTGATCGAAGCCATACACAGACCGCCCTGGCCAATCGGCGAACCGTTGATAGACGGTGTGCCGGTCACGGCAGGATCAGTGCTGTTGACGGTAGCGCAGTTGAGCGTTACGTCAGCCGGGAAGATGACTGCAGCCAGGTTAAAGGCAGCGATCGTGATGCGCTGGGTGCAGGTGGATTGGTTGCCGGAAGCATCCGTTACCAGCCACAGGCGCACGATCTGTGCACGCGGATTGACGCAAGCGCCGAAGTCCGTGAAGTCATCTGTTACAACCGACGTCGTAGAACTGCAATCAGAGATCAGCAACTGGCCCGTGAAGGACGGATCGGTCGGGTCGCTGCAAGCGATGGTGATCGGAGCCGGGCAGGTAAGTATCGGAGCTTGTTTGTCCTCCACTTTGATTTTGCCCCAGCATACGTTACCGCTTTGCGAGTGTACGAGTGCGTAGTTCAGGAATTTGCCGATATGCGTATTGTCTACACGGTTAGGCGGGTTGTACGAATTCGTACCTGCCGGGTAGGTCAGCACAATACTGTAGTCATCGTCGCACAAGTAAGAGCCTTCCATAACATCGTCCGGTGCCAGCGTAAATACGCAGTTACCGCCGTCGTTGGAGATCGAAACATAAACCAGATCGTTGCACACGATCGTGGTCGGTGTAGCCACCACCTGTACGGTTTTCGATATTTTCTGTTGACAGCTCGGGTTGGCCAGTGCCTGGTCAACCGTACCACCTACGAGAACGCCGTTGATGATCAGGTTCGTTGTGATACCGTTTGCACTGGCATCAAACGTAGCCATGACCGTATGCGTGCCGACGCCAAGCGTAGCGGCATTGAAGGTCGTGGTAGCAACACCATTGATCATAACGCTGCCCGGAACCACATTACCTGCTGCACCGTACGTTTCTCCCACCTGAATTTGGAAGGGCGGCGTATTCAAGCAGAACGGACCGTCGAGGTTCAGGAACACCGGTGTCGGGTAGAAGGCTTTGTTGCTGATCGTAGCCGTCTGGCCCAGGTTGTTCTGGATCGTGATCGAGTAACCGACACCTTCTACATGTACACCGGAGAGCCTGTAGTTCACCATATCGTTGCCCGTACCCATTGTGAAGGTCGTACCCACAGGCATCGGCGTCGGAGCAGCCGGCGGAGCCTGGCTGGACGTCAGATAGAAGCCTGTGTTGGAAACAACCGTCCACGTTTGCATAGCAAGCGACTTCACAGTGATGAGGTCTTCGAATTGACCGTTGTCCATCGTTGTCGCGTTGTTTTTGCAGGTCGTAACTACCGTGTATTGCGGAACACAAGGACCGATACCTTCAAGCACCGTTACGATTGCCGTGCAGGTTGCACTGTTGCCGCACTGGTCGGTAACCGTCAGGGTCACCACGTTGGCACCCAGGTTGGCGCAAGTGAATGCACTCGGTGTCACCGACAGCGTCAGGTTGGCCTGAGCCGAGCAGTTATCGAACGAGCCGTTGTTAATGAGAGCGGCTGTGATCGAAACGTTACCTGCTTTGTCAAGCGTCACCGTAGCAGGTTTGCAAATTGCCGTCGGCGCTTTGGTATCGCGAACCGTAATGATTTGCGTGTGTACCAGCTGGTTGCCAGCCTGGTCGGTCACGCGCCATGTACGGGTCAGAGTATAATTGAACGCGCAGTTGCCGTTCGTACGAACCTCGGTGTAGGTAATCACCAACAGGTTGGACGGCGTGCAGTTGTCGTTCACATCGTTATTCGTCAGGACGAACGGAGCCGGAACGGCGTCGCATTCAACCGTGATATCGCCCGGCATCAGGATGTCGGCATCGAATTCGGGTTTCTCCGTATCCATTACCATCACCGTGAAGGAGCATGTGCTCATGTTGCCTTGAGCATCCGTGGCTTTGAAGGACACCAGGTAGGTGCCAACCGGTACAACCGAACCAGCCGTTGGGCCTGCAGTTTGTACCACCGTCGGGATGCTGCAGTTGTCAACTGCCACCGGAGCGGGCCAGTTGATTTTCGCGGAGCACTGATCCGGGTCGTTACCGAACACCAGCGGACCAACCGGGCAGTTCAGGAACACAGGAACCTGTGTATCCAACACTGTCACCGTTTGTGCGCAGGTACCGGCGTTGCCACACTGGTCAACCACGCGGTAGATGCGGGTGTACACATTGCCGGCAGCGGTTTCGCTGAGCAGACCGAAGGAATTCACATTCAGGCCGCAGTTGTCGGAAGCCGTACCACCAGCCGATTCAAACTCGGTCAGGTTGGCATACGGCGGACGTTCAGCAGGCGAGCACTGTGCTTGCAGCGGAGCCGGGCAGGACATCGTCGGAGCGGCATCATCGCTAACCGTAATGGTCTGTTGACGCGACGTAGCGTTGCCGCAGTCGTCTTGTACCGACCAGGTACGAATGAGCGTGAAGCGGTTCAGACAGTTGCCTGGCTGAATGATCTCGCTGAAGTCCGTGATAACCGGAACACCGCAGTTGTCGGTAGCCGTCTGAGTAGGAACAGCCGGTACGTCGCCAGCGCAAGACACCGTCATGTTGGTCGGTGCCGGTTCATTCCAAACCGGAGCCTGCGTATCGTTCACATTGATCGTCTGCGTGAACACTGCCGTGTTACCGGCAAAGTCCGTAGCCGTCCATGTGCGCGTCAGAGTGTATTGGTTGATGCAGTTGCCCAACAGGATGGACTCAGAGTAGTCCATATCCACCGTGCCGGAGCAGTTGTCGGAAACCGTTACATCAGCCACAACCGGAATCAGGTTGGAGCATTCCACGTTAACCGTTGCAACCGGCAGGTTACCCAGCGTCGGAGCCACGTTGTCATTGACCGTGATGGTCTGCGTGTGCACGATTGCGTTGCCGCAGTCGTCTTCAGCAGTCCAGGTACGGATGATCGTAACACCGTCGTTCGGACCTGCGCCCGGAGCGAATACTTCGTTGAATTCAACATCCACCGGAGCATTGCAGTTATCCGTAGCCTGAAGAACAATCGGCATCGGAACGTTTTCGCCGCAAGCAACCGAAGCATTGACGGGCAGAGCAAAGCCGGCAGGAGCCGTCATCGTCTGACCGATGTTCAACGAACCAGCGCTGGCTGCCGAAGGACCGCTCCATGCGAAGCTACCGTAGTTGTTACCGTTGCCAATCAGGCTCAGCGATGTGCCGAGACCGTTGGAACCATCTTCCTGAACACCGATGTCGGTTGACATCATACCAGCTGCGATACCATCAACAGCGAGGAACGCGCCTTCGTAACTCAGGAACTGAAGCACCATGGTGTTATTGAGCACCAATGCGATACCGTCGGGCGAACCATTTTGAACGCCATTCACCGGATATGCAAAGGATACTGCACCAAAGCCGTTGCTTTCGTTGTCAATGCTGCCCGAAAGCGGCATTGTACCGTACATAAGACCGTTGGCACCGTTGTACAGAACCAGTGAGTAGTTCGCGAGGTTGAGGCCGGCATTACCGACTACCTCGATGAACTCTCCGGCATCCGTACCGACGTTGTCGTAGTGGAGTTCGTTGATCCACACAACCGGGATCACGTTATCCCACTGCGGGGCTTCGGTATCGTTCACCGTGATCGTTTGTACAAACTGAGCAGTGTTACCGGCAAAGTCGGTAGCCGTCCAGGTACGAACAACTTGATATTGGTTCGGGCAAGTGCCCGGTACCTCTACTTCTGTGAAGTCAAGATCAACCGTTCCAAGGCAGTTGTCCGTAACCGTCACGGCAGCTACTGCCGGTACGTCTTCGGAGCATTCCACGGAAACCGTAGCAGCAGGCAGGTTAGCCAGAACAGGAGCCACGTTGTCGTTGATCGTGATCGTCTGAACGTGCGTGATCGAGTTGCCGCAAACGTCGTAAGCAATCCACGTGCGGGTGATAACAGCCGCATCGTTCGGACCTGCACCCGGCAATACCGTCTCGTTCATCTCG
>Ga0154020_10004104_pt1 | contig 17389 bp, 16 predicted proteins | sample Klosneuvirus_201_FD_109709 | JGI IMG/M metagenome (GOLD analysis project Ga0154020, IMG submission 109709) | Active sludge microbial communities from wastewater, Klosterneuburg, Austria - Klosneuvirus_20160825_MG | ecosystem: Engineered > WWTP > Aerobic digester > Activated sludge | place...
GGGCGCGGTCGAGCGGGCGCTGAAGGCGCGCAAGCGCCGCCCGATGTTCATGGTCGACCTGGCGGTGCCGCGCGACATCGAGCCCGAGGTCGCCCAGCTCGACGACGTCTACCTCTACACCGTCGATGACCTGTCAGCCATCGTGCAGACCGCCGGTGAAAAACGGCAAGCTGCCGTCGCGCAGGCCGAGGCCATCATCGAGAGCGGCGTGCAGAACTTCGTGCACTGGCTGGACCAGCGCGCCACGGTTCCGCTGATCCAGGCGCTGAACACCCAGGCCGACACCTGGCGCACAGCCGAGATCGCCCGCGCCCGCAAGCAGCTGGCCAAGGGCAGCTCGGTGGACGAGGTGCTGGAGGCGCTCTCGCGCGGCCTGACGCAGAAGATGCTGCACGGCGCCCTGGCCGAGCTGCACAACGCCGACCCGAACCAGCGCGCCCACACCGCCGAGGTGGTGTCGCGCCTTTTCCTGCGCGGCAACCTGCCGGGCAGCGAACGCGGTCCGCGCGAGCCGTCCTAGCGACGCGGAGGATCTGCGCGCCGCCGGCGCGCACCACCGCCTTGGCCGGGGCACACATCCAGGCGAGGCCTCATGCCTTGTCCTTCCCCGCCACCATGACCCCCTTCCTGCGCACCCAGCTCGAACGCCAGACCGTGCGGCTGGCCGAAATCGACGCCGCCCTGGCCGACCCCCAGGTCGCCGCCGACCTGAAGCGCCTGCGCGAGCTCAACCGCGACCAGGCCCGCACCAGCGCCCTGGTCGAACGCTGGCAGGCCCTGCAGCAGCGCGAGCGCGACCTCGCCGACGCCCAGGCGATGCTCGACGACCCCGAGCTGGCCGAGATGGCGCGTGAAGAGATCACCAGCGCCGAAGCCGACCTCACCCGCCTGGACGCCGAGCTCCAGACCGCCCTGCTGCCGCGCGATGCGGACGACGACCGCAATGCCTTCCTGGAAATCCGCGCCGGCACCGGTGGGGACGAGTCGGCGCTGTTCGCTGGCGACCTCGCCCGCATGTACCTGCGCCACGCCGAGCGCCAGGGCTGGCGCTCGGAGATCCTCTCGGCCAACGAGTCCGACCTGGGCGGGTACAAGGAAGTGGTGATCCGCGTCGAAGGCGAGGCGGTCTACGAGGCGCTGAAGTTCGAGTCCGGCGGCCACCGCGTGCAGCGCGTGCCGGCCACCGAGGCGCAGGGGCGCATCCACACCAGCGCCTGCACCGTGGCGGTGCTGCCCGAGCCCGATGAAGCGGAGGAGGTGCAGCTCAACCCGGCCGAGCTGCGCATCGACACCTTCCGCGCCAGCGGCGCCGGCGGCCAGCACATCAACAAGACCGACTCTGCCGTGCGCATCACCCACCTGCCCACCGGCCTGGTGGCCGAGTGCCAGGACGACCGCAGCCAGCACCGCAACAAGGCCCGGGCGATGGCGGTGCTCGCTGCACGTCTGCGCGACCAGGAGCGCCAGGCCCGCCAGGCCAACGAAGCGGCCACCCGAAAGGGCCTGGTCGGCAGTGGCGACCGCAGCGACCGCATCCGCACCTACAACTTCCCGCAGGGCCGGCTGACCGACCACCGCATCAACCTGACGCTCTACAAGCTCGGCGCCATCATGGAGGGCGACCTCGACGAGGTGATCGCCGCGTTGAAGGCTGCTCGCGCCGCGCAACTGCTGGCCGAGATGGAGGCTGCGGCATGACGGATGCAGCCGACGCACCGATCACCGTGACGCAGGCGCTGGCGCAGGCCCGCGAGCGCGGGCTGGAGCGCTTCGACGCCCAGCTGCTGCTCGGCGGACTGCTCGGCCAGAACCGCAGCTGGCTGCTGAGCCACGGCGATGGCCCCCTGACGCCCGAGCAGGCCGCCCGTTGGACCGACTGGCTGGCGCGCCGCGCCGATGGCGAGCCGGTGGCCTACCTGCTCGGCGTCCGGGGCTTCCACGGCCTGACACTGACAGTGAGCCCCGCCGTGCTGGACCCCCGCCCCGACACCGAGACGCTGGTCGACTGGGCACTCGACGTGCTGGCCGGGCTGCCGGCGGGTGCGCGCGTGCTCGACCTGGGCACCGGCAGCGGGGCGATTGCACTGGCGATCCGGCAGGCCCGGCCGGATGCCCAGGTCAGCGCGGTGGACCTCAGCGAGGCCGCCCTGGCGGTGGCCCGCGGCAACGGCGTGCGCCTGGGCCTGCCGATGCGCTGGCTGCAGGGCGCCTGGCTGGCGCCGGTGGCGGGCGAGGCCTTCAACCTGATCGTCAGCAACCCGCCCTACATCGCCGAAGGCGACCCGCACCTGGCGGCGTTGAAGCACGAACCCCAACTGGCGCTGACCTCCGGTGCAGATGGCCTGGATGCGATCCGGCATCTGATCGCCCGCGCTCCTGCGCACCTGGCGCCCGGCGGCTGGTTGCTGCTGGAGCATGGCTTCGACCAAGCCAGCGCGGTGTCCAGCTGCTTCGCGGCCGGGGGTGCGTCGGACATCCAGCACCGTCGGGACCTGGGGGGCCACATTCGCTGCACCGGCGCCCGTTGGCCGCAAGGCTGAAGCGGCGCCGGGCCGGTGCCTATCGCATCAACGTTGCGTTGCGGCATCACCGCCCCCGGGTTGAGGGGTATGCCACCGTGATGGATTGCCGCCAGACCCGGGGAAGCGGCCCCACCTGACCCCGTGGCTGGCGATGTGGGCAAGACCTCCAAGAATTCCCGCTGCACAGAAGCGGCTGCGGGCGTACGATGGTTGTCAGACAGCCGTCAGTTGCTGCAACAGGAGGGCCCATGAACCGCTGCTTCTCTGTGCCGAACTTGTCTTGTCCCCCCCCGCGGCGAAATCCCTCGCAACGCTGGGTCAGGGCCGCATTGTTCCTGGCCGGTGTCGGGCTGTTGCCCGCCGCGCAGGCTGCCGGGGTGCAGGTCGCGGAGCTTCGCGCCGTGATACCGGCAGGACGGCTGGGCAGCACCGAACCCCCGGCGGCCCCGGGCCCGTGGAGCCGCCGGCTGGGTGTGCAGGACGGTGCCGCCTCCAATGGCCCCAGCTTGTACTGGTTGGGAGACTACCGCTTTGCCCCCTCCTGGGGCCTGCGCGCCACCGGCGGCCTGCTCGGCCGCCTGGAGTCGGCGCCCCCCCTCGGAACACCGGGAGCAGCGTTCCGACTGGATCCCGCGGTGATGCCCTCGGACGGCCTGCGTGCCACTCCCTACCTCGGCTTCGGCTTTGACCGCAGCCACAGCACCAGTGGTGGATGGGGAGGGTGGGGCCTGTCGGCGGACGTGGGACTGGTGTCTCGCAATTGGGGGCCCGGCGCGGCGATGTCCGCGGAACCACGCAGTGTGCGCCTGGGCAACAGCACCACCGGCGACAACTGGCTGCGCAGCCTGCGACTGATGCCGCTGGTGCAGGTGGGCGTTTCCTACGCGTTCTGACCCCTCCTGCAGGGGCACCGCCAACCCTGCGGACCGATCCAGGTGACGGTTGGCAGTAAGCTCGGGCTTTTGGCCACCCGATCGGGTGTTTCCTCAGCCCACAGCAATCCGGCAACCATGTCCAACGAAGTTCATCAGCGCATCGACCAGCTCGTCAAGTCCAACCCGGTGGTGCTGTTCATGAAAGGCACTGCGCAGTTCCCCATGTGCGGCTTCTCCGGCCGCGCAATGCAGATCCTCAAGGCCTGCGGTGCCTCCGAAATCACCACGGTGAACGTGCTGGAGGACGAAGAGATCCGCCAGGGCATCAAGGACTACGCCAACTGGCCCACCATCCCGCAGCTCTACGTCAACGGCGAATTCGTCGGCGGTTCGGACATCATGATGGAGATGTACCAGGCCGGTGAGCTCCAGGAAATGCTCAAGGCTTGAACACGGCACAGGCATCCGGCAGCGGTGCCGGCCGGCTGATCGTCGGCATCACCGGTGCCTCGGGCGCGGTCTACGGGGTGAGGCTGCTGGAGCGCGCCCGGGCACTGGGCGTACAGACCCATCTGGTGGCGACCCCTGCCGGCCTGCTGAACGTGCATCACGAGCTCGGGCTCGACCGCAAGGGTCTGGAGTCCCGGGCGGAGGTGGCCCACGCACCGGGTGACGTCGGCGCCTGCATCGCCAGCGGCAGTTTTGCCAGCGACGCCATGGTCATTGCGCCCTGCTCGATGAAGACCCTCGCAGCAGTGGCCCATGGTTTTGGCGACAACCTGCTGACCCGCGCCGCGGACGTCACGCTCAAGGAGCGCCGCCGCCTGCTGCTGCTGGTGCGCGAGACACCCTTCAATCTGGCCCACCTGCGCAACATGACCGCGGTGACGGAGATGGGCGGCATCGTCTTCCCGCCGCTGCCGGCCTTCTACCACCGCCCCCGATCGATCGACGAACTGGTGGACGAAACGGTGGAGCGGGTGCTGCAACTGGCCGGCGTGGGCCAGGCCCGCCCGAAGGAGTGGCAGGGGCTCTGATGCTGCCGGCGGCGATGAGCGAGCCTGCTCAGCGCGAGGCCGGCCGCAGCGCCGCAGCCGCCCCCGGAGCCGATGCAGCGGACGGTTGCGACGCTGCAACGGCGGATGGGTTGTCCTTGAACTCCCAGCGTCGCCGCGCCCCCAGCACCATGTTTGGGTAAGGTGCCTGCCCACGGCTGCCGTTGTAGCGGCCCAGCCCCATGAAGAGGTCGCCCTTCTCCCGGTCGAGGTAGTGGCGCAGGATCACGCAGCCAAAGCGCAGGTTGGTCTGCAGGTGGAACAGCCGGCTGGCATCGCCGTCGCCGATGGTGCGGGCCCAGAACGGCATCACCTGCATGTAGCCGCGCGCCCCGGCGCTGGAGATGGCGTACTTGCGAAAGCCACTCTCCACCTCGATCAGCCCCAACACCAGCGCCGGTTCCAGGCCAGCTCGGCGGGACTCGTACCAGACCGTCTCCAGGAACTCCCTCCGAACGTGGAAGTCCGGTTTGCGCCGCGCAAGCCGCGGGCTCATGGCCCCCAGCCAGCGCAGGTGCGCCAGGCGATCCTCGATGTCGCGAAACACCAGTTTGGGCGGCGCCCCGCTGTCTGCCACGGCCGCGGCCAGCGCGCTGCGCACCGAGTCGGCCAGGGGCTCCTCGACCTGGCGTCCGGCCCAGACCGGCCGATCCAACCCGAGCAGGCTGCCCCCGACGGTGGCGATCAGGGCGCGCCGTGAAGGGCTCGCGATCCCGGCCGTCGGCTTCACGCCTTCAGCCGGCCTTTCACAAAGGACGCAATGTCGGCGGCCGGCACCCGGGTCGCCGCTTCATCGCGCCGGCCCTGGTATTCCAGCTGGCCTTCCTTCAGACCACGGTCGGAGATCACCACCCGGTGCGGCACGCCGATCAGTTCCCAGTCGGCGAACATGGCACCGGGGCGCTCGCCGCGGTCATCGAGCAGCACATCCACACCGGCGGCCTGCAGTTCGTCGTACAGCGTCTGAGCCGCCTGGCGCACGGCGTCCGAGCGGTCCATGCCGATCGGGCAGACCACCACGGTGAAGGGGGCCAGCGCATCCGGCCAGACGATCCCGCGCCCATCGTGGTTCTGCTCGATCGCCGCCCCCAGGATGCGCGTGACGCCGATGCCGTAGCAGCCCATCTCGAACAGCGCCGGTTTGCCGGTTTCGTCCAGGTAGGTGGCGTTCATCGCCTTGGAGTACTTGGTGCCCAGGTAGAACACATGGCCCACCTCGATGCCCCGCTCGATGGCCAGCACGCCCTGGCCGTCCGGCGAGGGGTCACCCTCGACCACGTTGCGGATGTCCGCCACTGCGTCGGGCTCGGGCAGGTCACGGCCCCAGTTGGCACCGGTGTAGTGGAAGTCCGCCTCGTTGGCGCCACAGACGAAGTCGCTCAACTGTGCCACGCTGCGATCGGCGATCACCTTGACCGGCTTGCGCAGGCCGATGGGGCCCAGGTAACCCGGCTTGCAGCCGAAGTGGTCGTCGATCTCGGCCACGGTCGCGAAGCGGAAGCCCCCCTTCAGGCCATCGAGCTTGCCCACCTTGACCTCGTTCATGTCGTGGTCACCGCGCACCAGCAGCAGCCAGACGGTGGTCTTGACCACGTCGCCTGCCTCGTTGGTCACGTCGGTGGCCAGCACCAGGCTCTTCACGGTGCGCTGCAGGTCCAAACCCAGCAGGACGGCGACGTCGGCACAGGTGCTCTTGCCCGGTGTGGGGGTCTTGACCAGAACCTGGGCCGGCTCGGCTCGGGGCACCGCCGGTGCCACCGCCTCGGCGAGCTCGATGTTGGCGGCGTAGTCGCTGGTCGGGCAGTAGATGATGGCGTCTTCCCCGGTCCCGGCGATGACCTGGAACTCATGGCTCAGGTCGCCGCCGATGGCGCCCGTGTCGGCCGCCACCGCCCGGTAGCGCAGGCCGAAACGGTCGAAGATGCGCTTGTAGGCGGCGAACATCGCCTCATAGCTCTTCGTCGCACCGGCCGCGTCACGATCGAAGGAATAGGCATCCTTCATCGTGAACTCGCGCCCGCGCATCACACCGAAGCGCGGCCGGCGCTCGTCGCGGAACTTGGTCTGGATGTGATAGAAATTCTTGGGGAGCTGCTTGTAGCTGCGCAGCTCCTGCCGGGCGATGTCGGTGACCACTTCCTCGGACGTGGGCTGGATGATGAAGTCGCGCTCATGCCGGTCCTTCACCCGCAGCAGCTCCGGCCCCATCTTGGCGAAGCGCCCGGTTTCCTGCCAGAGCTCGGCCGGCTGCACCACCGGCATCAGCAGTTCCACCGCACCGGCGCGGTTCATCTCCTCGCGGATGATGGCTTCGACCTTGCGGATCACCCGCAACCCCATGGGCATGTAGTTGTAGATGCCCGCTCCCAGACGTTTGATCATGCCGGCGCGCATCATCAGCTTGTGGCTGGCGACTTCGGCGTCTGCCGGGGCTTCTTTCAGGGTGGAAATGAAAAACTGGGAAGCTCTCATGGGGCAAAAACAGGCACGGGAGCACCACGGCGGCGGTGCAGGAGGGCTGCGGATTGAAATCGGCACGGGTACTTGGGACATCCGCGGGTATCTGCCGCGCCAGCCCGGTGCAATAATGATTTCAACGTGAAAATTGGGGTCCGATTATGCTCGACCGAGAAGGCTTCAGGCCCAACGTCGGCATCGTCCTGCTGAACCAGCGCAACCAGGTTTTCTGGGGCAAGCGCATCCGTACCCATTCCTGGCAGTTTCCCCAGGGGGGCATCAAACACGGCGAAACTCCTGAGCAGGCGATGTTCCGCGAACTCCACGAAGAAGTGGGGCTGCGACCAGAACACGTGCGCATCGTGGCGCGCACCCGGGACTGGCTGCGCTACGAAGTGCCGGATCACTTCATCCGCCGCGATGCGCGGGGCCACTACCGGGGCCAGAAGCAGATCTGGTTCCTGCTGCAGTTGATGGGCCGTGACTGCGACATGAACCTGCGCGCCTCCGACCACCCGGAGTTCGACGCCTGGCGCTGGCACGACTACTGGGTGCCGCTGGACGTGGTGATCGAGTTCAAGCGCGAGGTCTACCAGCTGGCGCTCACCGAGCTGTCGCGATTCCTGCCGCGTGCGCATCCCCACAACCGCTTCCTGCGCAGCGGCATGAGAGCCCAGCGCCGTGAGGAGCTTGAGGCCGAAGCCGAACATGGCGGTTTAGCCGATGCGGCTGGGGAGGTCTGTCGCAGCCTGGATGAGACTGCGCTTCCGGCAGAACCCGCTGCCGTTCCTTTGACCGAAACGCGACCCGATCCGGTCTGAGCGGTTGAGTTCCGGACCGAACGCCCGGGTTCGGCAAGATGGGGCCATGACGGCGGCCGGCCCGGCAGCCCATCCACCGGGCCGGATCAGCGCCGATTCAGCAGCGTCAGTCCCACCGCCACACCGGCCAACGCCAGCAGCAGGCCGGCAGTGAGGGGTTCACCCAGCAGCAACCCGGCCAGCCCGGCTCCAAACACCGGGGACAGGAACACAAAGGACTGCACCTGCGTGGCCGGGTAGTGCTGCAGCAGCCAGAACCACAGCAGGTAACTGGCAAAGGTGACGATCACCGCCTGGTAGAACACCGACGCCAGCACCAAGGTTGGCCATTGGCTCGGCCAGGCTTCACCTGCCACGGCGGCGCCGATCAATGAGAACAACAGCGCCACCGCCAGCTGGTAGGCCAGCGTCAGCTCGAAAGGCGCACTGCGCAGCGAAGTCAGGCGGATCGTCACCGTCGTCAGACCCCACATCAAGGCGCCCCCCAGCGCCAGCAGGTCTCCGGTCAGGCTGGCGCCCTGGCCTGAAGATCCGAAGCCCTCGCGAAACGCGCTGGCCAGCGCGGCAAAGGCGATCAGCAGGCCCAGGATCTGCCGCAGGCTGAGTCGATCGGCCGGCCGCAGCCAGGCCAGCAACACCGCCACCACAAACGGCGAGGTGTTGATGAACACCACCGACCGGGCCGCGGTGGTGTGCTGCAGCCCGATGAAGATCAGGGCGAACTCGACCGCAAACAGGCTGCCTGCCAGCAGACCCGCGGCGGTGGTGTGCTGGTGATCGCGCCAACGCACACCCCTCCAGTGCATCCATCCGGCCACCAGCAGCAGCGCCAGGCCGCTGCGCAGGGCCAGCTGCAACAGCGGCGGCAGGTGCGGCAAGGCCACCTTGACCGCGACCTGGTTGAGGCCCCAGAGCAGGCAGCAGGTCACCAGGATCAGCACTGCACGGCTGTCCAGGTGACTGTGACCCGTGGGCGCAGCGTTTGGTTTTTGGTTTCCAGCCGCCCCTGGAACAGCAGCAGCCTGGGAAGATGCAATGGGAGAGCTTTCTTGTGTCACACCGGCCATCGTAGCGGGCACCGCCTCGGTACATTGGTCCGTTGTGCGACAGGGCGATCGGGAAAAAAGTTGTGAAGCAGACCGATAGGCCGGATTCTGTGCACGGGGTTGCCCCCATGTGACCGCCATTCCTCTGGGCCGGGGGTCGCCCACCCGGCTCGGTGCCACCTACCCGCCAGCTCGTGCGAGCCGCACTCCCACGGAGCCGAAGCCCCGCATCACTGGCCTATTTGGTGTTGCTGCGCGTAGAGATTGCCCGTTTCACCCGAACTGAATCGGCTCGTCTCTGTTGCTCTGATCCTCACCTCACGGTGGACAGCCGTTGGCTGCTACGCTGCTCTGTGCAGTCCGGACCTTCCTCCAGTGCCACCTTTCGGATCCGGCACCAGCGGCGGTCTGGTCTGCTTCACGGGGTGGATTGTCCCACGCCTTCGGCTGGCGCCGTCAGCGCCTGCCGGGCCGCCGCCTGCAGCGCACCCAGTGCCAGCCCTTCGTTGGCCGCATAGCTGCCCTCCTGACCATTCAGGCGCGGCATCCCCAGCTTGCCCCCTTTGTGGTGCAGCGCGATGACCTGCCAGGCTTCGGACTCGAACACCGGGCTGCCGGAGTTGCCCCCTTCGGTGGGCGCCCGGTAGTGCACACGGCACACCCCGGGAATCTGCGGCACGCCATCCGGCGCCCCTTCGTGGTCCAGCAGCTCGTTGTCCTGGAAGGAGACCGACAGCTCCCGGCCTCCCGGGTGGCCGATCACATACACCCGAGCGGCCGCCGCCCCTGCGTCGGGGGCAGCGGGCCGCGGTGGCAGCTCGGCCGAGAGCGACAGCGCCGGCACGTCGGCCGCCGGTGTGCTTTGCAGGCGCACCAGGCAGGCGTCGTGCTGATCGATCGGTGAGCACCAGACGATCTGTGCCACCGAGTGCACCCGCTGCGGGTCCACCGCCTCGAAGATCACCTCGGCCAGCGCCGGCTTGATGCCAGGCGCCGCCCCCTGCGGATTGACCACATGGAAGTTGGTCAGCAGCAGCCGCTCGTCGGCCGGCGAAAGGCCGAAGTCCCCGGCGTTCACCAGGAAGCCGGTCCCGAGCCGGCGGCCGAGCCGTTGCCGGATCACCGCCACAGAACGCGCCGCATCGATGCCCGCCCGCCACCAGGCCAGCGTCTTGGGCCCCTCCTTGCCGAGGATGGCCTCCAGTTGGCTGTGGTCGGCCGCCTGTTCAGCCGCTTCCTGGGCACGCGCCTTGGCCGAGCGGGCCTTGGCGACCGGAGGGCGCTGCATCCGACGCACGGGCACTTCCAGGGTACCGCCCGGCAGCTGCAGCAGCCGGGCACGCAGGATGTCGGTCAACCGCCCGACCCGACGCAGCCCGGCAGGGGTGTGGGGATCTTCTGCCATGCCGTCCAGGTCCCAGACCTCGGTGAACTGCCGCAGCGTGCTGGCCACCTGGAAAGCCTGCACCGCCGGATCCATCACGTAGGCATGCAGGGTCTGCTCGATCGGCCGCAGATCGCCGGTGCCCAGCGCCAGTCCCAGACTGGCTTCGGCCAGCGTTGGCAGGTACCAGGCATCCCGCTTCGACGGCGCCACCTTCTCCAGGTCCCGCACCAGCGCCTGCGCCAGGGGGGACACGTCCAGATCCGGCGCCAATTCATCCAACCCCTGTCGCCGCGCCCGACACAGCAGGGCCAGCAGGTTGACCCCGTGCCAGGTGTGGCGTGACGGTGCCGCCAGATAGGGGCCGCGGTAGGCCTCGATCGCCTGGGCCAGGGCATGGGTGGCCGCAGCAGACCGCTTGTCGGCCGCATCGAAGTACAGCTGCTTGAAGGCCCGGCCCCGCAGGCCTGCAGCCTCGGCCGCTTCGGCATCGTCCGGTGGCAGGCGCTGCAGCAGCGCGTCCAGCAGATCAATCGCCACCGTCACCTGCCCTGTGTCGATCAGGGCCTGGGCATAGAGCCTGCGCACCTGCACTTCCTGGGGCGCCACCCGACCCACCGCCTCGGCCAGACGCAGCAGCGTGGCGTAATCGCGCAAATCCCGCGCCGCCAGGGTCAGCAGGCGCGCCTGCGGCAAAGCCGCTTCGACTTGAGGACCTTGAAGCTGCCGCAGCACCTCCGAGGCACGTTGCTGCAACTCATCCACATCCTTTGGCGCCGGCAGGGAGGCGCCCTTGCGGCCCGACCGAGCCGTCTTCACCGCAGCGCCGCGCATCGACTTTGCTGACGTCACCATGTGTTCCCCCCATGCCTCATCGGGCGCACCTTGATATCAAATCGGAGCAGCGCGGACCGGCCGGCTCAGATGCGATCGAACGACTCGTCCTCGCCCAGGTCGGGCACCTTGGCAATGTGGCCCGTGTCCCCCAGGTCGAGCTCCACGTCCGCCTCGAAACCCGGCAGGCCGGCTTCCTTGCGCAGCGCGTTCAACCGGTTCAGCCAACCTTTCAGGAACACCGCCATCTGCGGCTTCTGCTCCACCAACCGGCGATAGAAGGCTTCGCGGGTGTCGCAGTACTTCACCAACGCCGTGCCGGGGTCGCAGCTGGCGACGCATTGTTCGGTGCCCGGCCCGTAGTCGCCGTCCGCCGCAGCGCCGACCGCGGTCTGCAGAAAGCGCACCGCTCGCCCCACACCCATGTTCACCGCGGTGTCGAACTGCACCAGGTCCAGCGCATCGCGCAGGCGATCGCAGCGCGGCGGCAGCCAGTAGCCCCCTTCATAGATGGCCTGCATCTCCGCCTCGGTCAGCTCCTTGACACTGCGCGGCAACTGCCCGTTGCGGCTGCGCCAGGTGTCGTAGACCTTCTGGGTCACCCCCTGGTTGGTAGCCCCGCCCGGATCGGCCGGGTGGTTGACATAGCCACCCTCCCACTTCAGCACAAAAGGCAGGCACTGGATGAACTCGGCGGATGCCATGGCGGTGTCCCTCCTGGTCGCGGTGAGCCACCGACGACCGCCGGCGGCCGTTGAGCCGCTGGGCCATTGGAAACGGCCCGAAAAGTCACTTTACGCCGCAGCGGGTTGATGATCAAATTTTTCACAACCCCCTACAACCGCTCCAGGAGTCCCCGCATGAACCCGTCCGCTCCCGCACTGGCCGACGGCGATCGCCCGGCCCGCGACTTCAGCGACTACATCCTGGCGCTGGACCTGCCGGAGGCACCGCCGCAACTGGAAGCTGCCGAAGGGGTCTCGATCGAATACGGGAGTGCGCGAGAAGCGGTGGCCGTGGGCGCGCAGATCGCCGAGTTCAGCGCCCAGGTCAGCCCGCAGGTGCGCGAAGCGGTGGCCGACAGCATGCTGCTGGCCCAGCTGGCGGCCACCAAGGCCACCGCCGGGCAGACCGACCCGCTGGCCTGGCACCAGAAGTACGTCGACACCCTGAAGGCGGTGGGCTGGCTGGTGCAGAGCCTGGAGTTCACCGAGCAGTCGGTGAACGACCGCAACCTGGGAATGCACAACGCCATCATCCCGGTGCTCACCGGCATGCTGGGCCCGGCGGTGGCGGCCGCATCGGTGGTGGTGTCGGTGCTCAAGGGGCTGCAGGAGATGGACAAGGACAACCCCTGGATCACCCTGTTCGACCGCGCCAGCCAGCATGCGAGTGGAGCGAAATTCCAGCTCAGCTTCGTCGACGCCGATGAACAGGGCAACCCGCGCATCCAGCTGATGGCGCTCACCATCGACGCGCAGCGCAGCGTCACTCAGGTGCTGTTCTTCAAGTTCTCCGACCAGTCGGCCCGACTGCGCAAGGCAGAAACCGCCCTCAGCGCGAGCCTGACCCGGCTTCAGTCCATCCAGGCGGCCGTGTCCAGCAAGGTGCAGCCCTTCCTGCTGGACAACATCAGCAAGATCGAGATCTGAGAACGAACCGGCCAGACCGCGGTGCGCCGCGGTTTCAACGCGCCTTCACCGCCTCATTGAGCTTGGCCAGGTCGGCGTTGAGGCGGTCGATTTCGGCGTTGCAGGTGGCCACCGCCTTCAGCGCAGCCTCTTGCCGGGTCGCACAGTCCTGCAGCGCCTTGCGATCGGCCTGGTAGACCCTGAGCAGGTCCGCATAGGTCAACCCGATCTCCAGCCGCGTGGGGGCCGTGCAGCTGCTCTGCATCGCAGCCGGCAGCTCGCAGCGGGTGCCCGGCGTCACCACCGGAATGTAGGTGGTGCTGCAGGCGCTCAGACTGCAGGTGGCCCACAGTGCCGTCCAGCGTCTGCATCGCATCTTCGCGTCCATCTTCAGCGCTCCCATGGGTTGTCAGGGCCGCAGGGCGGCGAGGACCTGGTTGAGGGTCTGAACCTCATCGTCAGGCACCTGCTGGCGCAGGCAGATCAGGCCGTCCTGCTGCCGGGCCAGCTTCTGTTCCAGCGCCAGCACCTGGGCCTCGCGCTGCCGCAGTGCCTCCAGCTGGCCGCCGTCGGCCCCCCTCATCTGCTCGCGGATCTGTGCCAGTTCCTTCTCGGCGCCCTGGCGCTGCCCGGCCAGCGCGGCCACCCGCTGGTTGGCCCGGCCCAGGCTGGCCTCCAGCTCCTGCTTCTGCACACTGAAAGCGTCGTCCTGCGCCTTCAGCTTGGCCTCCAGCACCAGCGCCTGGGCTTTGAGCTGCTCGTCCAGTCGCTGCTGCGCTGCGGCCTGCGCGGCCTTGGCGATCTCACCGGTGCGTGCGGCCTCGGCCAGCTGGGCGCGCGCCTCCTCCAGCCCGGAGGCACCCCATTTGTAGCCCAGGAAACCCGCGAACAGCAGCGCGGCCAGACCCACAACAAAACGGATGTAAATCACTTCGATCTCCCCGGCCGGTGACCGCGGATGAACCCCATGTCACCCGCCATCCACCCTGGGCGGATTGGACTGCGGCCCGAATCAAATGTCCACGCCGGTCACAAACCGATGCATGCCCCGGGGCGCAACGAGGCGTCAGCGCCCCCGCCCCTTGGCGATGCCGCGGCACAGCACGATCATCGGCAGCAGGCCGACCGCCACGATGGCCAGCGCGGGGGTCGAAGCCTCGGTGAGGCGCTCGTCGGAAGCCAGCGTGTAGGTCTGCGTGGCCAGGGTGTCGAAGTTGAACGGGCGCATCACCAGCGTGGCGGGCAGCTCCTTCATCACGTCGATGAACACCAGCAGGCCCGCCGTCATCATGCTGCCGCGCAGCATCGGCAGGTGCACCCGCCACAGCGTCTCGGAGGCGGTCAGGCCCAGGCTGCGCGCGGCGTGGTCCATGCTGGGCGTGATGCGGCCCAGCCCCTCGTCCACCGCCTGCACCGCCGCCGTCAGGTAACGCACCAGGCAGGCATAGACCAGCGCCGCGATGCTGCCGGTGAGCAGCAGGCCCGGGCGGTGGCCGCTCCAGTCGAAGATCCAGCCCGCCAGCAGGTGATCCAGCCGGGTCACCGGAATCAACACCCCCACGGCAATCACCGAGCCCGGCAGCGCATAGCCGAGCCCTGCGACGCGGTGCGCCCAACGGGTCAGCGCACCTTCGATGCCCGCCTTGTGCACCCGGGCGGCGTAACCCATCAGCAGCGCCAGCCCCACCGCCAGCAGCGCGGTCAGGCCAGCCACCAGCATGCTGTTGCGCGCCAGGGTCACGAAGCGCTCGCCGAACAGGGCGTCGCCCTCGGTCAGCGCCATGTGCAGCAGGACACCCCCGGGCAGCAGGAAGCCTGCCACCAGCGGTGCCAGGCAGGCGAGCACCGCCAGCGCAGCCTTGGGTGCCGACAGCGCCAGGCGCTGCGCCCCGCGTTGGCGCAGCGTGGTGTCGTGGTAGCGCCGAGCGCCGCGGCTGACGCGCTCCAGCGCCAGCACCGCCACCACGAAGGCCAGCAGCACCAGCGCCAGTTGCGCGGCGGCAACCCGGTCGCCCAGCGAGAACCACGCGCGGTAGATGCCGGTGGTGAAGGTCTGTACCGCAAAGTAGGACACGGTGCCGTAGTCGGCCAGCGTCTCCATCAGCGCCAGCGCAACGCCACCGGCAATCGCCGGCCGGGCCATCGGCAGCGACAGCCGCAAGAAGGCGCGAAAGGGCGACAAACCCAGGGACCGGCCGACCTCGATCATGCCGCCCGCCCGCTCGATGAAGGCGGTGCGCGCCAGCATGTAAACGTAGGGGTAGAGCACCAGGCTGAACATCACCACCGCGCCGCCCAGGCTGCGCACGTCCGGAAACCAGTAGTCCGCCCGGGTCCAGCCGAAGGTGGCCCGCAGCCAGCTCTGCACCGGGCCGACAAACTGCAGCAGGTCGGTGTAGGCGTAGGCGATCACATAGGCCGGCATGGCCAGCGGCAGCACCAGCAGCCACTCGAAGGAGGCGCGGCCGGGAAACTCGTGCCGAGTCACCAGCCAGGCCGAACCCACCCCCAACGCGGTCACCCCTGCCCCCACCCCCAGGCACAACCCGAGGGTGCTGCGGATGTAGTCCGGCAGCACCGTCTGTGCCAGGTGGGACCAGGTGCCGGCCGTGCCCCCCACCAGCACGTTGGACCCCACCGACAGCAAGGGCACCACCACCATCGCGGCGGCCAGCAACGCCACCGTCAGCAGCACCGGCCAGCCCCGGCGGGTCAGCGTCGCGGCAGCGGCGCTCGGGCGGTTCAGGGATCGGGCAGACAGTGCAGTCATGGGCAACCGAGGTCAGCGGAGGGCCGGTCGAACCCGATGCAAGACGGAGCCCGACCAATGAGAATCATTATCATGCGTTCAGCGACCGCTCTCGACCGAATCCATGAACGCCCCACCCCACTCCACCGCCGATTGGCTGGCCGTTGAAGCCGTGACCCTGGGGTACGGCCGCAAGACCGTGGTGGAACAGCTCAGCCTGAGCCTGGCCCGCGGCAGCATCGGCTGCCTGCTGGGGCCCTCCGGCTGTGGCAAAACCACTGTGCTGCGGGCACTGGCGGGCTTCGAGCCGGTGCTGGGCGGGGAGATTCACCTGGACGGCACGGTGGTCAGCAGCCCGACGCGGCATGTGGCACCGGAGCAACGCCGCATCGGCATGGTGTTCCAGGACCATGCGCTGTTTCCGCACCTGGGCGTGGCGGCCAATGTGGCCTTCGGCCTGCAGGGCCACCTGGCCAAGGCGCAGGTCGAGGCCCGGGTGCAGGAGATGCTGGAGACGGTGGGCCTGGCGCATGCCGCCCAGCGTTACCCGCACGAACTCTCCGGCGGGCAGCAGCAGCGCGTGGCGCTGGCGCGGGCGCTGGCGCCCTCGCCCCGGCTGATGCTGCTGGACGAACCCTTCTCCAGCCTGGACGTGGAGCTGCGCGAGCGCCTGGGCGGCGAGCTGCGCCAGTTGCTCAAGGCCGCCGGCACCACCGCGCTGCTGGTCACACACGACCAGCATGAGGCCTTCGCCATCGCCGACGAGATCGGCGTGATGAGTGACGGCCGCATCCAGCAGTGGGCCAGCGCCTACCAGCTCTATCACCAGCCGGCCAACCGCTTCGTGGCGGACTTCGTCGGCCAGGGCGCCTTCCTGCCCGGCGAGGTGACGGACGGCCTGCATGTGCGCATGGAGCTGGGCACCGCCCGCAGCGACCACCCGATCCGCTGCACCGAACACGGCGACCTCTGCCCCCGCGGCTGCGCGGTGGACGTGCTGCTGCGCCCCGACGACGTGGTGCACGACGACGACGCCCCGACCCGCGCCAAGGTGCTGCACAAGGCCTTTCGCGGTGCGGAGTTCCTCTACACCCTGGAGCTGGCCAGCGGCGCGACCGTGCTGTCGCTGGTGCCCTCGCACCACAACCACGCCATCGGCGAAGCCATCGGCATCCGCGTCGAGCTGGACCATGTGGTGGCCTACAAGCGCGAGGGGGCCCCGCCGCTGCGCTGCGGCTGAGCCGGGCCGCCGGACTGCCCCAGAAGGGTGACTCCAGGAATCACTGCATCGCGCCGATACACTGACAAGTTCCGGGGTCTTCCAGGCCCTCACCGTGTTTGCGCACCCGTCCATTCCCCGATTGCATGTCCGACCGCCTCGCCGTCCTGCCCCAATACCTCCTGCCCAAGCAGGCCCTGACCCAGCTGGCCGGCGCGCTGGCGCGTGCGCAGGCGGGGGGCCTGACCACCGCGGTGATCCGCTGGTTCGTTGGCCGCTACGGCGTCAACATGGCCGAGGCGGCCGAGCCGGACATCGCCCGCTACGCCAGCTTCAACGACTTCTTCACCCGACCGCTCAAGCCCGGCGCCCGACCGCTGGCCGCCGCACGGCTGATCTGCCCGGTCGACGGCGCGATCAGCCAGTTCGGCCGCATCGAGCGGGACCAGATTTTCCAGGCCAAGGGCCACCAGTACAGCACCCAGGCCCTGGTTGGTGGGGACGCCGCACTGGCCGCCGAGTTCCAGGACGGCTCGTTCGCGACCCTCTACCTCAGTCCGCGCGACTACCACCGCATCCACATGCCCTGCGAGGGCCGGCTGCGCCGCATGATCCACGTGCCGGGCGAGCTGTTCTCGGTCAACCCCACCACCGCGCGCGGCGTGCCGGGCCTGTTCGCCCGCAACGAGCGGGTGGTCTGCGTCTTCGACAGCGCCGCCGGGCCCTTCGTGCTGGTGCTGGTGGGCGCCACCATCGTCGGCAGCATGGCCACCGCCTGGCACGGCATCGTCAACCC
>Ga0154020_10004105_pt1 | contig 17387 bp, 11 predicted proteins | sample Klosneuvirus_201_FD_109709 | JGI IMG/M metagenome (GOLD analysis project Ga0154020, IMG submission 109709) | Active sludge microbial communities from wastewater, Klosterneuburg, Austria - Klosneuvirus_20160825_MG | ecosystem: Engineered > WWTP > Aerobic digester > Activated sludge | place...
CATTGCCGCATCGAAGCCCGCGAGCGACGCCAGATGCTGCTCGAGCGCCTTGCCATTGGCGATCCGCAGGTTGCGGGTCTTCGCCGCCTGCTTCGCGGTGTGCTCGGCGTGGCGCGCGTCGCCCGACGCCACCAGTGCCGTCACCGACTCGCGCACCACCGCCTCGACGGCGCGCGCCATGTCGCTGTCGGCGGGCTCGTTGCTCACGCCCACGTGAATCGACTCACCGATGGCCGGCAGTTCCTGCTCGGGCCGACCGAGCTTGGCAATCTCCACCAGGATGTCGGTGCGCGCCTCGGGGGCCATCGCTTCGCCCACCACGTGCAGACCCATCGGAATGAGACTGTATTCCAACTCGAGCAGCCGCTCCCGCAGCGTGGCAATGCGCGCGTCGGCCTCATCCGCGCTCCACGGTGCGTCGTCGGCGTGCGCCAGCTCCACCGCGACCGCCTGCTGCTGCACGAGCGTCCGCAGCGCGTCGGCGTCGGCAGCCTTGGAGGCATCGAGGGCGCGCCAGCGATCGAGTGATCCCTTGAGATCGAGCAACCCGCGATACAACCCGGCGTTGGCAATCGGCGGCGTGAGATACGACACGAGCGTGGCATTGCCGCGCCGCTTCGCCAGCGTCCCTTCCGACGAGTTGTTGGACGCGTACAGATACACATTGGGCGTATCGGCGATCAGGCGATCGGGCCAGCAGGTGGAATCGAGCCCCGACTGCTTGCCGGGCATGAACTCGAGTGCACCGTGCGTGCCGAAGTGCAGAATGGCATCCGCGGCGAAATCTTCGTGCACCCACCGGTAAAACGCACTGAACGCGTGGGTGGGCGCAAAGCCGCCTTCAAACAGCAGGCGCATCGGATCGCCTTCCCAGCCAAACGACGGCTGCACGCCGATGAAGACGTTCCCCAACTGCAGCCCCGTCACGTGAATCGCCTGCCCATCGGACAACTGCCGTCCGGGGGCTGGTCCCCACGTCTTTTCGATGTCCCGCAGCCACGTTTCACGGCGCACGTGATCAGCCACCGGAATGCGCGTGTGCACGTTGGCGGGCGCGCCGTAGCGTTCGCGGTTGCCCTGCGTGAGCCGCTCGCGCAATTCGTCGGCGCTCGCTGGGAGCTCGACGTTGTATCCCTGCTCCTTGAGCGACGCGAGCACGCGCTGCAACGACGGGAATACCGCAAGATACGCCGCGCTACCGGTGTTGCCGGCGTTGGGCGGGAAGTTGAACAGCACGATCGCCAGCTTGCGTTCGGCGCGATCACGACGGCGCAGCCGCACCATACGGGCGATGCGCTCGGCCGCGTGCTCGACACGTTCGGTGATCGGCTCGGAGGCGGCCGCCTTGCCGTGCTGCGGCGCGCCTTTGCCACCGAACACCGTCGGCACAATGGCGCCATCGAGCTCGGGGATGGCAATCTGCAACGTGGCCTGCAGCGGATTGAGTCCGCGCGCATCGTTGCGCCATTCGTCGATCGTCTGGAACTCGAGCGTCTGCAGCGTGGCGTACGGCACGTCGAGTTTGCGCAACACCTCCTGCGCCGCGTTCGAGTCGTTGTACGCCGGACCGCCCACCAGCGAGAACCCGGTGAGGTTGACCATCGCATCGATCGTCGCGTGCCCCGACGCATCGACGAAATACTTGGCGATCGCCGGGCGCGCATCGAGCGCGGACGCGAACGCAGGCACCACGCGCAGACCCCGAGCTTCAAGGGCACGAACCACCGCCGCGTAATGCGCTACGTTGCCAGCCAGCAAATACGACCGGCCGACGAGCACGCCCACCGTGCCCGCGTCCGCGCTACGAGGCGATGACTGCTTTGCCTTCGGAAGCGCGCTCACCTGCTCCGTGATGCCATACCCCGGCAACGACGGATGCCACAATCCCACCTCGGGATACGTCTGCGGCGCCGATGGCGACAACGCACCACGCAAGGCTTTGCGCGGCCCCGTCGCATACCGGTCGATCGCATAGCGGATCATCTGCTCGATGTTCTCCGCCGACCCCGCCAGCCAGTACTGAATGAGCAGCAGATACGCGCGCACATCCTGCGCGGTACCCGGAATGAACTTGAGAATGGACGGCAACGTGCGAAGCGCCGACATCTGGCGTTCACCGCTCGATTTCCCGTCCCCGCGTGAGCCGCGCAGTTTTTTCAGCAGCGAGATCGGCGAGAACGGCGAGCGCGATTCTCCACCGCTCATGTCGAACTTGCCAAGCTTGGTGCACTTGACCAGTTCCGGCGTGCACAACGCGCATAACACGGCGTCCGCGTCGTCCCGGCGCGCCAGCACGGCCGGCAGCACGGCGTTCGCGTACTCCTCCTGAAAGAGCTGCGTGCAGACGATGATATGCGACGCCGCGATATCCGCGCGCGCACGCTCCGCCGCTTTCGCATCGCTGCCGAAGTCGGCGGCGACATGGAGGCACAACGTCAGCCCGGGCAGGTCACGCGCAAGATTGACTCGTGCCTGCTCGAACGCATCAGCGAGATGCGCATCGAGCGTCACGATCGTCATGCGGATGGGCACCTTGCCCGCGCTGCGGTCAGCGGCCATGAAACGCCTTGGCTTCGTACAGCGTGTCGACCGAGATCTCGGCGATACCGCGATCGAGGGCGTAGCGCTCGGTGTTCCGCCGCGCCTTGCCGCGGACAAAGAACGGAATCTTCTTGAGTTCCGCTTCCGCAGGGGCCAGCCACACGGCGACGGTGGGCGCGGCAACCGGTTGCGGTTCAGCACCCTCGGACTCTTCTTCGGTGAGCCCGACAGCACTGGCGCCTTCGGGCACTTCGGTTTCGGCCGTCGTGATCATCGCTGTGGCCACGTCACTACGCGCCGCGACCGCTGCCGCGGCTGCCGCCGCTGTCGCCGCCGGCGCGGCCGCTGGTGATACATGCAGATGCGACGGCGACGCACCATCGGCAAACTCGAAATCGTCGCGGAACATGTGCAGGAGATGTTCTTCGAGCCCCATCATCAGCGGGTGCACCCACGTATCGAAGATCACGTTGGCGCCTTCGAAGCCCATCTGCGGCGAGTGACGCGCCGGCACATCCTGCACGTGAATCGGCGCAGAAATCACGGCGCAGGGCACGCCCAGCCGTTTGGCAATGTGGCGTTCCATCTGCGTACCAAGCACCAACTCGGGGGCCAGCTCACCGACGCGCGTTTCCACCTCGAGGTAGTCGTCGCTGATCAGCGCTTCGACGCCCATGGCTGCCGCCGCTTCGCGAATGGGGCGCGCGTATTCACGCGAATAGGTGCCGATGCCGACCACGGTGAAACCGAGTTCATCCTTGGCGATACGCGCGGCGGCGAGCACGTGGGTCGCGTCGCCAAACACAAACACGCGTTTGCCGGTCAGATACGTGGAATCGACCGAACGCGAATACCAGGACAGCAGCGAGCGACTGGCACTGGCCTGCGCTTCGCCCGCCCGTTCGCGCTCGAGCACGTGTGAGACATCGATCCCGGCCACCGAGCCGACTTCCTGCAGAAACTCGCGCGTGGCCAGCACGCCGATAGGCACCGTACGGACCGTCGGCATCCCGAAGGTCTTCTGCAACCAGCGTGACGTGGTCTCCGCCACTTCAGGATACAGCACGATGTTGAAGTCGGCGTCCGGCATGCGTCGAATGTCGGCGACCGTGGCGCCGAGCGGTGCGCACACATGAATGTCGACCCCGCAGTCGCCGAGCAGCCGCGTGATTTCACGCACGTCATCACGGTTGCGGAAGCCAAGCGCCGTTGCGCCCAACAGGTTGGCGCGCGGACGCCGCCCGGCGCGATCGGGACGCGGATACGTCGTGCCCGGTGCCGGCGCCGCGGGCAGCAGCAGCGCCCGCACCAGATGATAGAACGTCTCGCTCGCGCCCCAGTTTTCCTTTTTGGAGTACGCGGGCAACTCGAGCGGAATGATGGGCACTGGCAAATTCATGCCCTGCGCCAGCGATCCCGGCTGATCCTGAATCAGTTCGGCCGTGCACGACTCACCGACCAGCATCGCATCCGGCTTGAAGCGCTCAAACGCATCGCGCACCGACTGTTTGACGAGTTCGGCGGTGTCGCCGCCCAGATCACGCGCCTGAAACGTGGTGTACGTGACCGGCGGGCGTTTATCGCGCCGCTCGATCATCGTAAACAGCAAGTCGGCGTAGGTATCGCCCTGCGGCGCATGCAACACGTAGTGCACGCCTTCCATGCTGGTGGCGATGCGCATCGCGCCGACGTGCGGCGGGCCTTCATAGGTCCAAAGCGTGAGTTGCATACGGTTCGTGAGCTACACGTGCAGGCGCTGCGCGCGATCGAGCGGGCGCGCAAAGAGTTCGGCGAGATCTCCCGCCTGTTCAAATCCCTGAATCGGCGAGAACACGAGTTCGATCGACCACTTCGTGCGCAGGCCTTCCGCCTCGAGCGGATTGGCCAGTCCGAGACCACAGACCGTGAGATCGGGACGCAGCGCTCGACAGCGATCGAGTTGCTTTTCGACGTCCTGCCCTTCGGAGAGCTGCACCGTGGCCGGCATCCGCTCGAGCTCCGCGTCCATCATCAGCTTGTCGAGATACGGCGTGCCCACTTCCAGCAGTTCCATCCCGCACTCCTCGTGGAGAAACCGCGCGAGCGGAATTTCCAGTTGTGAATCGGGAAAGAAAAACATGCGCTTGCCGACGAGTCGTTCGCGGTACCGCGCCACGGCCGCGCGCGCGCGTTCGGCCGGCGCCGCGGTGACGCGTTGCACCACGTCGTCGCCGATGCCCCACGCCGAAGCCGCCGCGCGGAGCCAGGCCGTGGTGCCGTTGGCGCCCAGCGGATACGGGGACGACAGCAACGTCGCGCCACGGGCCACCAGCGCGCGCGCCGTATCGCTGAGGAATGGCTGCGCGAGCAACACCTTGGTGCCTGGTCCGATGGGCGGCAGTTCCCGGGCGCGGCGTGGCGGAAAGAAGTGCACCGGTCCGACGCCCATCTGATCGAACAGCCGCATCATCTGATCTTCCACCACGTCGGCCAGCGTGCCCACCACCATCAGACTTGGTGTGGTGGTCTCCACCGACGGGAGATGCGGCACGAGACTCCGCAGGCAGGCGTCCTCACCCTGCGTAAACGTGGTCTCGATCCCGCTCCCCGAGTAATTGAGGATGCGCACACGCGGCAGGAACGTCTGATTCAACCGCTCCGCGGCGCGTTGCAGATCGAGCTTGATGACTTCTGAGGGACAGGAACCCACGAGGAACAGGGTGCTGATGTCCGGACGGCGGTCGAGGAGCTGCGTGACGCAGCGATCCAACTCGTCGTTGGCGTCGGCGAGGCCGGCCAGATCACGCTCACCGAGGATGGCGGTGGCGAACCGCGGTTCGGCGAAGATCATGACACCCGCGGCGCTCTGAACGAGATGCGCGCAGGTGCGTGAGCCCACCACCAGAAAAAACGCGTCCTGCATCTTGCGGTGCAGCCACACGATGCCGGTCAGTCCGCAAAAGACTTCGCGTTGTCCGCGTTCGCGGATGACCGGGAGTGTCGAGCCGCGAGACAGTGAAAGCGTCTCGGGTACGGCGCATCCATCGAGCAGGCCGGCCGGGACGGTGGCCGTCATGTCGCATCTCCAGCAGTCGCCGCTCGCGCGGCGGATTTCATGGCGGCTTCCTGCAAGCGCGCGGCGCGCAGCTTGAGCACGAATTGCGTCGCGTTCACCGCGTAGGTGGCATAGGCCCCGAGGGCCAGCATCATCAGGGAGCGCGGCGCCCAGCCGACATAGAGGCCGTAGAGGTATGCCGTGTGCAACGCGATCACGCCGAAGCTCACCACGTCTTCCCAGAAGAACGCGGGCGCAAACAGATACTGTCCGAAAACATCTTTTTCCCAGATCGCACCCGTCACCATGATGGTGTAGAGCACGATGGTCTTGAAGATGACCGACAGGTTCGCGCCGACGAGTCCGTTGCCGGTCTGCAGGTATCGCACGACCAGAAAAACGGACACCGCCATGACCAGGAACTGGAGCGGAGCAAGCACGCCCTGAACCAACGTCCAGGAGGAGGTATCGCGCCGCCGCCGTTCGTCAGGCGTGTACAAGCCCGTCCTGACTCCAGCGGATGCAGCGGCGCTGGTCAGGGCATGTGAGTGTCGGGTCGAGGTGGGCTCGGCCGTCACGTGAGTTGGTACCACAGTCGTCAACCTTTCAGGTCCGGGGGTTCGCTACCCAGATGTGTCGATGGTATGGTCGGGGAATGAACTTGTCAAGAAAGGTTGACGTAAGGTTTTCTTGACAATCTGTTGGGACAAGACCATACTCGAAATCCGCTTTCTTCTTGCGCTCAGGAGACACATCGGCAATGTTCGCAGCGTCTGTCACGCCCTCCTTGGCAGGCTCTCACCCTTCCGGTCCGAGCGGGACCGGCCCTGCCTACGCGACGATGGAAGCCCCCATGTCCGGCCACCGCACTGAGCGACTGCAGCGCACGATCCAGAATGAGATCGTGCCACGCCTGCTGCTCAGTCACCGGGTCGGACCGTTTTCGCCGGCCCTCATGAGCGCGGCCGTCCGCACGCTGTCCGAGGCCGACGTCGACGAGTTCGTGCGCGCCGTTCGAGGCGTGGACGACAATCAGTGCATCGAGTTCGTCCGGGCGTTGGTGAGCAGCGGGGCGAGTGTCGAATCGGTGTACCTCGATCTGCTCGCCCCCTCGGCACACCGCCTCGGCGCACTCTGGGACAATGATGAGTGTGACTTCGTCGAGGTGACCCTCGCCATGGGCCGCATGCAGCGGCTGCTGCGCGATCTGTCGCAGGTGTTTCTCGCCGACACCGGGCGCACCGATACCGTGGGCAATATTCTGCTCACCTGCGTCCCCGGCGAGCAGCACACCCTCGGCATCATCATGGTCGGCGAGTTTCTCCTTCGTGACGGCTGGCGTGTGCTTGTCGGCGCGCCGTGGACCGAGAGCGACCTGCTCGAGATGGTCAGTGCCGAATGGTACGACGTGGTCGGCTTCTCGGTGGGATGCGAAAGCCGACTGGGTACGCTCAAGCGTGAAATCCGTAAACTGCGCGACGCGTCGCGCAATCCGAACGTCAAGGTGATGGTCGGTGGGAAAGTCTTCCTCAGCGATCCGTCCATCGTCACGCGTGTCGGAGCCGACTCCGCGTCTACCGATGCCCGTGAGGCGCCACGCGTCGCCCGATCGCTCCTTGCATCGTCCCTCGAAGCCGCGCGAATGACGGCGCAGCGGGAGGCGACAGGCGATCATGGCGAGCTCCGTGAAGCCCTTCGACGCGAGTGAGCCTCTTTTCGGCGCGATCGATGCCGCGACTGCGGCGTCGCTTCTCGCCGTAGCGGGTGATATCGCTCTCGTCATCGACAGTGCGGGCGTGATTCGCGACGTCGCCACTTCCGAGGGCGAGTCGCCGATCGACGGTACCCGCAGCTGGATCGGACGCCCCTGGGCAGACACCGTCACGTCCGACACGCGGCTCAAGATCGAAACCTTGATTCGCGAAGCCGTCAACGGCGGCATCTCCAAACGGCGACAGGTCAACCACGCTGTCAGTAGCGGCGTCGATGTTCCCGTGGCGTACACGGCGGTGCGCATCGGCCGGGCCGGCGGACTGGTCGCCGTCGGACGGGACATGCGCCACGTCTCCGCGCTCCAGCAGCGACTCGTGGAAGCGCAGCAGGCGATGGAGCGCGACTACTGGAGACTCCGGCACGTCGAAACGCGCTATCGCCTGCTCTTCCAGCTCGCGAGCGATGGGATCCTGGTCGTGGACGGATCCAATCTCAAAGTGCTCGACGCCAACTCGGCCTCGGCGCAGATCTTTGGCGAATCCTCCGATCAGCTGATTGGCCGTTCCTTTCCGTTTGGGCTCACCTCCGACAGTCTGCGTGCCGTCGAGGAGCTGGTCACCAACGCGCGAAGCTTCGGTCGGGCCGGCGACGTCACGATCACCATCGCCGACGGTCGTCGGCCGTATCATGCGTCCGCGTCCTGCTTCCGGCAGGAAGCCGCCACGCTGCTGCTGGTGCGTCTGTCACCCGTCGATGTCACCACCGCCGGTAGCGACGCGGCAGCCGGATCGCCCGTTCGGGTCCTCGATCTGCTAGAGCGCTCGCCCGACGGGTTCGTGGTCACCGACCTTGAAGGCCACATCCTCGTCGCCAATCGCGCGTTCGTCGATATCGCCGAGCTGGCCAGCGAGGAGCAGGTTCGTGGGACCATGTTGTCCAACTATATAGGAAGGCTTGGAGCCGACTTCCCGGTCTTCCTCTCCATGTTGCGCAAACACGGCGCCGTTCGCCTCATCGCGACCTCGGCCCGTGGCGCGCATGGAAGCCAAACGGAAATCGAAGTCTCCGCCGCGTGGGTACCCGATGGCGAAGAACCCTGCATCGGCTTCACCCTTCGGGACATCGGCCGACGGTTGGCAAGCGGGCCGCAAGGCGCCCGTGACCTGACCCGCGCCGTCGAGGAGCTCACGTCGTTGGTCGGCCGGGTGTCGCTGCGCGATCTGGTCCGCGATACCGTCGATCTGGTGGAGCGCCATTTCATCGAGGCGGCGCTTGAGCTCACCAACGACAACCGGACGTCGGCCGCCGAAGTGCTGGGCGTGAGCCGGCAGAGCCTGTATGTCAAGCTTCGGCGACACCGGCTGGTGACGCCAGGCGCTGATCGCGAAGATCCACCGCTCAGTTAGCCCCAAAACGGACCCGAAACAGCAAATTCGGGTCTGTTGCATTTTTGAACTGTAAACTAAACTAGACGCCTATGAGCGTCAGCTCCATTGTACGGCCTTCCCCAGCGCGCCCGGACCCACGTGCGGTTCTGACCCTGCTGAAGCCGGTCACGTGGTTCCCTCCGATGTGGGCGTTCACCTGCGGCGCAGTATCCGCGGGCGTTGCGCTCACCGATCGGTTTGCTGTGCTGGCGCTCGGCATTCTCATTACGGGTCCCCTCGTTTGCGCCTCCAGTCAGGCCGTCAACGACTGGTTCGATCGCCACGTCGATGCGATCAACGAACCCAACCGGCCGATTCCGTCCGGACGGATCCCCGGTCAATGGGGGCTCGCTCTGGCGATTCTCTGGACGGCGCTCTCACTGTTGGCCGCCGTACCGCTCGGCACCTTTGGTGTGGTGGCCGTTGGCATCGCGCTGCTCTTTTCGTGGGGCTACAGCGCGCCGCCGCTGCGCTTCAAACAGAACGGATGGATTGGGAATCTCGCCGTCGGCATCACCTACGAAGGTCTCGCGTGGGTCACCGGCGCCGGCATCATGCTGGGCAGCCGAGTGCCGCCCGCGCCGATTCTGCTGCTCGCGCTGCTCTACAGTCTGGGCGCGCATGGCATCATGACGCTCAATGACTTCAAGGCCATTGAAGGCGACCAGAAGATGGGCGTACGCTCGCTGCCCGTCTTGCTCGGTCCCGACGGCGCGGCGCGAGTGGCCTCTGCGGTCATGCTCGCGGCCCAAGTCGTCGTGATCGCACTCCTCGTGTCCTGGGCACGTCCCATGCACGCGGCCGCGATTGCCGTGCTGGTCTGCCTGCAGGCGGCGATGATGTGGCGCTTTCTCGGCGCGCCGCGTGAACGCGCGCTCTGGTTGAGCGCACTCGGTGTGCCGTTCTATGTCTCGGGCATGATGATCGCCGCCTTTGCCGTGCGCGAGGTGATTGCATGAGCTGGTGGCAACTGACCAGGCTTGGATTCGTGCAAGCGGCGATCGGCGCGGTCGTCGTGCTGCTGACCACGACGATCAATCGCGTGATCGTGGTGGAGTTGGCGTTGCCAGCCTCTGTGCCGGGCGTGTTGGTGGCGCTGCATTTCGGTGTGCAACTCGCGTTGCGCCCACGCCTTGGTCACGACAGTGATCGCATGGGTATGCGGACGCCGTGGATCATCGGCGGCATGGTGCTCTGTGCCGTGTCCGGGGTGGCGGTGGCGGCGAGTCTGCCGGTGATGCGGGATCACACCATGCTGGGCATCGTGCTCGCGTCGGTGGCCAGCATCGCGCTGGGCGCTGGTGTCAGTGCCTCCGGCACACCACTGCTGGCGCTCATGAGCGAACGCGCGCATCCCTCGCAACGGGCCGGCGCGGCGGCGATCACGTGGATTCTCATGATTGTGGGCATCATCATCACCGCCGCGACATCCGGTGTGCTGCTCGATCCGTTTTCGTTTTCTCGACTGATTGCCATCGCGGCCGGTATCGGCGGCGCCGGCGTGTTGATCGCCATTGCGGCAACCTACGGCATCGAACGTCGTGCCATGGCGTCTCTGGCATCGATCGCGTCGGCAACTCCGGTGACGCCGTCAACGTCGTTCCGCGATTCGCTGCGCGTCGTGTGGGATGAACCCGCTGCGCGCACCTTCGCGGGTTTTGTGTTTCTCGCGATGCTCGCGTACAGCGCGCAGGATCTCATCCTCGAGCCGTTTGCCGGCATCGCCTTCGGGATGACACCGGGCGAAAGCACCAAGTTGTCCGGCATGCATCACGGTGGTGTGCTGGTCGGCATGGTGATTGCCGCACTGCTTGCGACCCGCACCGGCCAACTGCGGCACTGGGCGGCGTTCGGGTGTTTCGCCTCGGCCGTGACGTACGTGGTGTTGGCGATCACCCCGGTGGTGGGCGATGTGCGCCTGTTTCGTCTGGTGGTTCCCGTTCTCGGACTGGCCAACGGCATCTTCGCCATCGGCGCCATCGGCTCGATGATGGCACTCACTGGCGATCGCACCGACGGACGCGCGGGTTTGCGTCTTGGCGTTCTTGGCGCCGCGCAGGCGGTGGCCTATGCCAGCGGGACAATGGCTGGTGCGGCAGGAGTGGACCTTGTACGCACGGTTTTCAACTCGCCTGTCCGAGGTTACCTGACTGTTTTCGCTGTCGAAGCAATCCCCTTTGCGGTCTCGGCCGTGTTGGCGCTTCGCAGTGCATCCAGCGAGCGGGCCGGACAGGTCATGCGTCAGCGCGGCGACATGCTGCCGGCGGTGATGCAGTCATGATGAACGTCGCATTCGCAGTTGCACATGTCGTATCTGAACGGCCGGGGCCACGCTGCGCCCCGGGCAACAGCCGCAGGGAGACACAATGAGCCAGATGCACGAGCAGTCGAGCAGCGTGACCGATCCGATGTACGATGTCGTGGTGGTGGGTGGCGGGCCCGCGGGCGCGACGGCGGCGCATGAGCTGGCGCTCAAAGGGCGCCGCGTGCTGCTGCTGGATCGCGCCGGCCGAACCAAACCCTGCGGTGGCGCGGTTCCTCCGCAACTGCTGCGCGACTTCGATGTCCCCGAGTCGTTGCTGGTCGCGCATATCGACACGGCGCGCATCATCTCGCCCAAGTCGCGAAAAGTCGACATTCCCGTCGGAGATGGATTCGTCGGCATGGTCGATCGCGATGTGTTTGACGAATGGCTCCGGACCCGCGCGGCCAACGCCGGTGCAGAGCGTCGCACGGGGACGTTCACCCAGTTCACACGTGGCGAAGACGGCGTCGCGGTGATCAGCTACACCGACGGCAAGTCGCGCTCTGGTGAGGTTCGGCAGGTGCGTGCGCGCATGGTGGTGGGCGCCGATGGCGCGCTGTCACCGGTGGCGCGGCAGTGCGTCCCCGGGGCGCACAAAGCGCGCCACGTCTTCGCGTATCATGAAATCGTGAAGTCTCCAGAGAGCGACAGCAGCGCTGACTTTGGCGCCGCCCGCTGTGACGTGTACTATCAGGCCCCGCTTTCCCCCGACTTCTACGCGTGGGTCTTTCCGCACGGCAAGACCACCAGCATCGGCACCGGCACGCTGCAAAAGGGTTTCGGCCTCAAAGAAGCGGTCGCGAAGCTGCGCCAGGACACCGGACTTGATCGCGTGGAGACCATTCGTCGCGAAGGTGCTCCAATCCCGATTAAACCACTCCCCCGTTGGGACAACGGAAAAGATGTGGTTTTGGCAGGAGATGCAGCCGGGGTGGTTGCGCCCGCGAGCGGAGAGGGGATCTTCTACGCTATGACTGGTGGCCGATTTGCTGCGCGGGCCGTGGAAGAGGCGCTGGCAACCGGAAACCCGAAAGCACTCGCCAACGCGCGCCGTTCGTTCATGCGGCTGCACGGGCAGGTGTTCTGGGTGCTCGACATCATGCAGAGCTTCTGGTACAACAGCGACAATCGGCGGGAGCGGTTCGTCGCGATCTGCCGTGACAAGGATGTGCAAAAGCTCACGTTCGACGGTTACATGAACAAGCAGCTCGTCAAAGCGAAACCGCTGGCGCACGTCCGCATCTTCTTCAAGAATCTCGCGCACCTCACCGGTCTCGCGACCGCGTGAGCACCCAGTCCTGGCCCTGCCGCCCATGCTGATTTCGATCGCGATCGATTTCCGGCTCGCTGACGTTGCGACGCGTGAACGCTTTCATCTTTCGGATGAACGCCTCACGCAACTCTATCGCACGGCACGCAGTGAAATCGTCACCGAGGCTGCGCTCATTGCGACCTGCAATCGCACCGAGTTGTACGCCTAGGTCGACAGCGAAGACATGAAGGTTGTCGAGCGCGCGGTGCAGACGCTCGCCCGGCGTTGGATGCGCACCCGCGCGGAAGGCGACGCGCTGTTGCACACCGCGACGCAGCGATTCGGTGAACAGGCGGCGCGACATGTTGTGCGCATCGCTTCGGGACTCGAGTCGCAGGTGCTTGGCGACGGTCAGATTCTCGGCCAGCTTCGGTCCGCGTACAAGCGCGCATCGCACGGCCATGCCGCTGGACCGGTACTGCACCGTCTCTTCGAGACGGCACTGCGTGCGGGCAAGCGGGCGCAGACCGAGACATCTCTCTCGGCGGGACGCAACTCGGTCGGCGCCGAAGCGGCCGTGACCGCGTCGCAGCGTTTCGGGAATCTGCAGAACGCGCGGTGTGTGGTGGTGGGTGCCGGCAAGACCGGTACGCGCGCCGCCAAGCAGCTGCACAAGTTGGGCGCGCGTGATCTGGTGATTGTCAACCGCACGTTCGAACGCGCGCACGAACTGGCCAGCTATGTCGGCGGGCGGGCGGCGCCGATGGAAGCGTTGCATATCGAAGCGGCGATGGCGGATGTCGTGATCATTGCCACAGCCAGTCAGACGCCGGTGCTCACACATACGGCGCTGCAGCATGCGCGCGAAGCGTGTGCCGCCACCGGTTATGCGTTGCTGCTGATGGATCTGGGTGTGCCGCGCAACATCGATCACCGGGTGGCCGAGCAGGCTGGTGTGACCTTGATCGACCTCGACACGCTGCACCAACCCATTCTCGACGCGGAAGAGATGCGCCGGGATGCCGTCCCAACGGCCTCGCGCATCTGCGAAGACGAAATCGCGTCGTTCATGGAGTGGTTGGCCACGATGCCGGCACGCGACGCCATTCGTCCGTTGCGGGAAGCGCTGGAAGGTGTGGCGCGCCGCGAAGTGGCGTTCGCCGCAGGCGGAGACGAGTTGGTGGCCGAGCGCACCGCGTCGCGCATTGTGGCCAAGCTGTTGGCCGGGCCGATGTCGGCATTGCGTCGCGCCGTTCAGCGCGGCGAGCCGCTCGATGCGCAGGCCATGATGCTGCTCGAGATGTTTGCGCCCGTGTCACCGGCGACGGTCCGTTCACCGCGTGCGGCGCATCATCCGGCGCGCAGCCGTCAGCAGTCCCTGGAAACCGTGGTGCGTGAGACGCCCGCGCGGGAGACCCCCGTGCGCGAGACGCCGGTGCGTGAAACAACCCCACTCCGCGACACGCAGCGCACGGAGGCGTCCGCTGGCCGCCGCGTGCCGGCTGAATGGCGGGCACTAACCCCTGAGCGCTATCTGTGAGTGATGCTCCGTTGGTAACACCGCCCGCCAACGATCTGTTGTTGCGGGCATTGCGTGGCGACGTCGTTGAACGCCCGCCCGTGTGGATGATGCGACAGGCCGGCCGCTATCTGCCTGAGTACCGCGCGGTGCGTGCGAAGTCGGATTTCTTGACCATGTGCCGCACCCCCGAGCTTGCCGTCGAAGTGACGCTGCAACCGCTCGATCTCGTCGGTGTGGATGCGGCCATCATTTTCAGCGATATCCTGGTCGTGCCGGAAGCGATGGGCATGCATCTCACGCTCGACGAAGGCGTGGGGCCGCAGTTTCCGTCACCGGTTCGTACCATGGCCGACCTCGACCGACTGCGCGCCGTCGATCCCGAGGACAGTCTCAAGTACATGCTGGACGGGATTCGCCTGGCACGCCGCGAGATCAACGGGCGGGTGCCGCTGATTGGATTTGCCGGCTCGCCGTGGACGCTGGCCGCGTACATGATCGAAGGCAAAGGCACCAAGCAGTTTGCGGTCGCCAAGAAGATGCTGTTCGAGCAACCCGCACTTGCGCATGCGCTTCTCGACAAACTGGCCACCGCCGTGGGTGATTTTCTGGTCGCGCAGATCAAGGCGGGCGCGCAGGTGGTGCAGCTGTTCGAATCGTGGGCGGGAGCACTCGGCCCCGAGGAATACCGCACCTTTGCCCTGCCCTACATGGCCAAGGCGGCATCACGCGTGCGCGGCATGGGTGTGCCACTCATCGCCTTCTGCCCGGGTGGTGGATGGGCGCTGCGTGAGATCGCCGAGGCGACGCAGGCCGATGCCGTCGGTGTCGATTGGCACACCACGCCGCAGCATGCCCGCGCCATGTGCGCCGGGATGAACGTTGCGATGCAGGGCAATCTCGATCCGTGTGCGTTGTACGCTCCACCGGCGGAGATTCGTCGCCGCACGCACGAAATGATCGCGGCGTTCGGACCGGTAGGACATATCGCGAATCTCGGGCATGGAATTCTCCCCGACGTGCCAGTAGCGCACGCGCGTGCATTTGTTGATGCTGTGAAGGAGTGGCGCTGGACCGAAGAGGCCCTGGCCGCAGCGAGCGCGTCGTCTGGTGCGCACGCACAACTCGTGGGGGTCTGATGAGCGCCGCCGTGTTTCCCATTGATCGAACTGCCCCCGCGTTGTCGACCGAATCGCGCCGAGCGGAAGCGACGCGCTGGATCGCGGGTCTGCATGACGAACTGACCTCGTTCTTCGGTCGCCTCGACCGTGGCGGGACGTTCATCGAAGACCGCTGGGAACGTCCCGGCGGCGGCGGCGGCGTGGCGCGGGTCATGACCGATGGGGTCACGTTCGAGAAGGCGGGTATCAACCGCTCGGCCGTGATGGGTGAACTGCCCGAATTGGCGGCCCGGCGACTGGGCGGCCGTGGCGCAGCGGCGGGCGCGACGAAGTTTTTTGCCACCGGCGTGAGTCTCGTGGTGCATCCGCGCAGCCCGAAGGTGCCGACGGTGCACTTGAACGTGCGGTACTTCGAGCTGACCGACGAACAGGGTCAACTGACCGACTGCTGGTATGGCGGCGGGACCGACCTCACGCCGTTCTATCCGCACGAAGACGATGCCCGCACGTTTCATCGCGCGCTCCGCACCATGTGCGACCGGCACCATCCGCAGTTCTACACCGACTTCAAACGCTGGTGCGACGAATATTTCGTCAACACGCATCGTGACAACGAAGCGCGCGGTGTGGGCGGCATCTTCTTCGATCATCTGCGTCCGTCCGAAGAGAACGGACTCAATCATGAGCAGATTGCGGCATTCGTCACCGATGTGGCGCGGTCGTTGCGCCACGCCTACGAGCCGATCGTCGATCGTCGCCGTGACGAGCCGTTTTCAGCGGCGGAACGTGATTTCCAGTTGGTGCGTCGCGGCCGTTACGTGGAGTTCAACCTCGTACACGATCGCGGGACCGTGTTCGGCTTGCAGACCCAGGCACGCGTTGAAAGTGTGCTCATGAGCTTGCCCCCGTTGGCCATGTGGCAGTACGCTCCGCGGTATGCCCCGGGCTCCTTCGAAGCGCACCTCACGGCCATGCTTGCTCCTCGCGACTGGGCGTCGGACGGCGCCGGAGTGTGAGTTATGCCGGCGCTTGCCAATCGACGGGATAGCATGAGCGCGCGGGAACCCGAGCGCGGCGATCACCGCTCGGTTGCCGTCGTGGGCGCCGGCATCACGGGCTTGGTGACGGCCTACGAAATGCGCCGGCGCGGCGTCAACGTGACGCTGTTTGAATCCAGCGGTCACTCCGGCGGGGCGATACGCACGACATGCACTGAAGGATTTCTGGCGGAGCATGGCCCCAACTCCTTCGTCACATCCGCGCCGGTCGAGTCACTGCTGACACAGCTCGATCTGCAGGATGAGGTGGTCGAGGCCATCCCGCACGCCAATCGGCGCTACGTCGTGCGCAATCGCGCGCTGGTGCCCTTCCCGATCACGCCGCCGGCAATGCTGGGGACACGGCTGTTTTCGCTACGGGCCAAGCTGCGCGTGCTGCTCGAACCGTTGGTGCGTCGCAGCGTGGACGACAGCGACGAGTCGATCGCCTCATTCGTGCGGCGGCGGCTTGGGCACGAAGTGCTCGACTACGCCGTCGACCCGTTCATTTCGGGGATCTTTGCCGGCGACGTCGAAACGCTGTCGATGGCGCATGCGTTTCCGCGAGTCTACGCGCTCGAGCGCGAGTACGGGTCGCTGTCGAAGGGACTGATGGCGCAGCGCAGTGCGGCGCGCAAACAGGCATCGGGCACGTCGGCAAACGGCGGAGCGACCGATGCGGGCACGCCGGCGGCGCTCGAATCGCAGCCGGATGCAGGCGCCCCCGTGCGCCCCAGATTGATTTCGTTCATCGATGGCATGCAGACCCTGACCGACGCACTCGAAGCCGCTCTGGCAGGCACGCTGCGGCTTGGCTGCCCGGTCCGTCTGCTGCATCGCGACGAGGCGCGCTGGATTGTCGATGCCGGTCAGGAAGGCGCGGAACGCTCGCGCGCTTTCGACGCCGTCGTCATGGCCACCCCCGCCCATGTGCTCGCCGCCATGGAGCTCCCGGGCGATATGCGTCAGCATGCGACGCCGGTCGAACGGGTTGAGTATCCGCCAGTCAGTACCGTGACGTTGGGCTTCCGGCGCAGCGATGTGACGCATCCGCTGGATGGCTTCGGCATGTTGATTCCATCAGCCGAGCGCGAAACGCTGCTGGGTGCCCTCTTCAGCAGTTCGCTGTTCACCGATCGCGCCCCGGAAGATCATGTGACCATCACCTGTTTTGTGGGTGGGGCACGCTCTCCGGATCTGGCGCGGGAGAGCACCGACGTGCTGGTTGGCCGGGTGCTGCGCGAGTTGACCAGACTGGTTGGGGTGCGCGGCGATCCGGTATTTGTCCAACACGTGTTCTGGCCGCGCGCCATTCCGCAGTACACGGTGGGCTATCAGACGGTCAAAAACGCCGCCGACGCGATCGAGCGGGCCAACCCCGGACTCTATTTGGCAGGCAACTACCGAAACGGGGTCTCGGTGGGCGACTGCGTTGCCA
>Ga0154020_10004106_pt1 | contig 17386 bp, 14 predicted proteins | sample Klosneuvirus_201_FD_109709 | JGI IMG/M metagenome (GOLD analysis project Ga0154020, IMG submission 109709) | Active sludge microbial communities from wastewater, Klosterneuburg, Austria - Klosneuvirus_20160825_MG | ecosystem: Engineered > WWTP > Aerobic digester > Activated sludge | place...
ACGATCAACGCCGACTTCTGGTTCTCGCGCGGGCCCTCTCCGCGCCTCGAGCTCCGCGCCGCGCCCACCGAGGAACTCAGCGCGGAGCTGGACCTGCGCCTCCTCCTCGACGGCGGCAAACCGAGCAGCGGCGGCAAGGCGAGCGGCGGCGGCTACCAGCTAAGCGGCGAGACTTGGCAGCCGCGCTTCGCCGCCGGGGGATCGCTGAGGCAGAAGAGCCAGGACGGTCTCAATCTCGGCGTCGAGCTCAACTTGGTCGGTGACCCCGGCTATGCCGCGGAGTTTGGCGCCGAATTCCTGAGCCGCCAGGTGGAGGAGAGCGTCAGCCGCGCGCTCCTCCGCTGGCCGACGCCCCCGCAGCTCTCGGCGGTGCTCGGCCTCGCGCTGCGCCAAGACCTCCGCTATCGGCGCTACGCCGCGGCGATCGCCCCGGGCGGCTTGCGTGAGATCTCCCTGTTTTCAGGGGATCCTGGCCCGGGCGACGTGCGCTACCGGGTGGCCGATCTGCGCCTCGACGCCTTCCCTTATGCGCTCAGCGAGCTCGGCTTGGTCGGCGGCGCGCGCTTGATCGCCTCGGCCTTCGTGGCGACCAGCGATCGCGTCGGGCGCTTTGGCCGGGTCGACTTCCGTCCCGAGCTGGCGCTGCCGATCCACGGCGGCCGCTTCTTCACCCTCACGCCGGCGGTCGCTCTGCGCTTGACCGGCTGGGGCGGGGCGGGCTCGGGCGAGCGCTCGAGCAGCGGCGGCCGTATCGCGCCGATCCTACGCACCAGCCTACAGACCGAGCTCTACGCGCGCGGGGGAGGGCTCAGCCACCTGCTCCGCCCCAAGCTCGAGCACCTGTTGATCCCCGCGTTGGCGGGCGGGGTTCCGCGAGGCTTCGACGCGGCCGATGAGATCGATCGCCTCACGGCGGTGCACCAGATCTCGGCCAGCGTAGAGAACGTCCTGTGGCTCAAGGGCGCCGCCGCGCCGCTGGTCGATCTGGTGGTGTCCTTGGGCGACGACCTGGGCGTCCCCGGGGCGAACCCCGCTCTGGGCGTAGGCCTCTCGGAGCTCTCGGTGCGCCTGGCCTTGAGCGCGCCCCTGCCCGCACCCTGGAGCCTGGGGGGCGAGGCGGTCTGGGTCCAGGGCCTCGGCGCCCGCACCTCCCGGGGCCTCTTCGCGGTCGCGCAGGCCGCCCACGCCGGGACGCTCGGCGCGAGCTTCAGCTTCGTGGACGGCGATGGCCCCATCCCTCGCGCCTTCTTTGCCGCCCCCGAGGAGCTCGTGCCGGGGGCGAGCGCCCCGGTCGACCGCTACCGAGCCGCGGTGCCGGACAGCGAGCTCGGAGCGCTGCCTTGGTCGACCTATCGCGCCTTCTCGAGCAGCCTCTCGATCGACGTACTGTCCCCGCTGCGCTTGGCGGCGGGCGTCGGGGTGGACCTGATCTCGAGCGGACTCCCCTCGCCGAGCCTACGATATCTCTCCGGGACAATGTCCTACCGATCGCCCTGCGAGTGCTGGAGCGCCTCGGTCTCGGTGGTGCAAGCCCGCGATCGCGCGACGCCCGATGTCCATGTGCTCTTCGACCTCGCGCAGCTGGGAGGGACTGGATTTTAGGGCCCGCGGGGGAGTAGGCTCCCGCCGATTGATTCGTCAGTCAACGCCCCGCATGCGCGCCAGCAACGCCCGTAAGAAGGTCTCCCTCGATCCCGCCGACCGGCGAAAACAGATCCTGCGCGCGGCCATCGACGTCTTCGCCGAGCGCGGCTTTCACAAGACCCGCATCTCGGACATCGCCAAGCGCGCCAAGGTGGCCTACGGCCTCATCTACCACTACTTCGACAGCAAGGAGCACGTCCTCGCCTCTGTCTTCGAGGAGAACTGGGCCGTGTTTGTGAAGGTGCTCAAGGACATCTCAGTCGACGGCCACAAGGGGTCGGCGGAGAAGCTGGGCGCGGTCTCCGATCTGCTGATCGGCGCGCTGCGCCACGAGCCGGCGCTGATCCAGGTAATCATCCAAGAGATCTCCCGGTCCGATCGCATCGGTTTGGCCGGCAAGGTCGACGCCTTCGAAGAAGCCTTCAAGATCGTCCGCGCGATCATCCACGAGGGCCAAAAGAAGGGCGAGCTGGCCAGGGATCTCGACGCGCAGGTGGGGACCTACCTCTTCTTCGGCGCGCTGGAGACCGTCTGCACCGGCTTCATGCTGAAGAAGTTCACCGTGAAAAACGAGGCGGAGGCCGAGGCGCTCAAGAAGAGCGTCCGCCGCGCCCTCCTCGATGGAATGCGAGAGCGCCCATGAGCTACGAGACCCTGCTGTACGAGAAGACCGGCCGCATCATTCGGATCACGCTGAACCGGCCTGACAAGAGGAACGCCCTCTCGCCGCTGGTGCTCACCGAGCTCGACCAGGCCTTCACGGCCGCCGATCACGATCGCGAGGCCTGCGCGGTCGTGCTCAGCGGCGCCGGGGATAAGGCCTTTTGCGCGGGCGCCGACCTGGGCGGCTTCGCCGAGAGTTCGGGCTTCCTCGAGAAATACGAGGCCCAGTCCCTCTTCCCGAAGCTCTTCAAGACGATGGAGGAGCTGAGCAAGCCGACCTTGGCGGCCGTCAACGGGGTCTGCGTGGCCGGCGGCTTCGGGCTCATGATGGCCTGCGATCTGGCGATCGCCAAGGAGAGCGCCAAGCTCGGCACGCCCGAGATCGCCCGCGGCCTGTTCCCGTACATGATCTCGCACTTCATCCTGCGCAACGTCCCGCGGCGGAAGGCCTTCGAGATCATGCTGCTCGGCGAGCTATTCTCGGCCACCGAGGCGGCCGACTGGGGCATCGTCAACCGGACTGTGCCCGACGCGGAGTTCAAGTCCACGGTCGACGCTTGGGCCGATAAGATCGCCGGCTTTTCTCCGGCCGTTCTGCGCCTCGGGCGCAAGGCCTTGATCAAGCAGGAAGGCATGCCGCTGGGGGGCGCGCTGGACTATCTGCAGGGCCTCCTGACCGTCAACACGATGAGCGAAGACGCCCTCGAGGGCATCGCGGCCTTCTTCGAGAAGCGGCCGCCCGTATGGAAGGGAAAGTGAAGCGATGAGCCAAGACAAGGTCGTCATCACCTGCGCGCTGACCGGCGTGCTGGCCAATCGAGCGCAGTGCCCATGGGTGCCCTACACTCCGGTGGAGATCGCCGAGGAGGCCAAGCGCGCCTACGACGCGGGCGCCTCCGTGGTGCACATCCACGCTCGTGACCCAGAGAGCGGCGGGCCCTCGTATTCGCCCGACGTCTACGCGGCGATCGCGGAGGAGACCAGGAAGCGCTGCCCGATCATCTTGAACTTCTCGACCGGCGCGATCGGCGTGCCAGCGGAGCAGAAGATCGCCCCCGTGATCCGGGTGAAGCCGGAGATCGCCGCCCTGAACATGGGGAGCATGAACTACGCGAAGTACTCCGAGAAGCGGAAGGAGTTCGTGTTCGACATGGTCTTCGAGAACCCCTTCGGAGAGATCATCCACTTCCTGAAGGCGATGAACGAGGTGGGCTCCAAGCCTGAGCTGGAGTGCTTCGACAGCGGTCACACCAACTCGATCGGACCGCTGCTCGACATGGGCGTGCTGAAGCCCCCCCTCCAGTTCAGCTTCATCTTGGGCGTACTGGGAGGCATCCCCGCGACGACGGACGCGCTGTCCTTTCAGGCCAAGCAGGTGCCGACCGGATCGACCTGGGAGGTCATCGGCATCAGCCACATCCAGTGGCGCCTGATCGCCGCCGCGCTGTCCTTGGGCGGGAATATCCGCGTGGGGCTGGAGGACAACTTCTACGTGTCGCCGGGCGTGATGGCCCAGAGCAACGGTGATCTGGTGGCCAAGGCCGCCCGCATGAGCCGCGACGTGGGGCGCGAGCCCGCGACCGTCGATGAGGCTCGACAGATACTCTCTTTGAAGCCGAGGAATAGCTGATGCATTCGGTCGACCCTTTCCGCAGGATCTGTGTGTTTTGTGGCTCTTCGCCGGGCAAGGATCCGGTCTACGCCCGCGCCGCCAAAGAGCTGGGGGCCTTCCTCGCCGAGCGGGGCATCGGCGTCGTCACCGGCGGCGGCAAGGTGGGCCTGATGGGCGCGGTGGCCGACGGGACGCTCGAGCGCGGCGGCTCGGTGATCGGCGTGATCCCCGAGAAGCTGAAGGACCTGGAGATCGCCCATGAGGGCCTGACGGAGCTGCACGTGGTCGAGGGCATGCACGCGCGCAAGGCCATGATGGCGCGGCTCTCGGACGCCTTCATCGCATTGCCGGGCGGCTGGGGTACGCTGGAGGAGGTCTTCGAGGTCACGACCTGGGCCCAGCTCAACTACCACAAGAAGCCGGTCGGCCTGCTCAACGTGCTCGGCTACTTCGATCACCTGCGGCGCTTCATCGATCACGCCGCAGAGTCGGGCTTCATACGGCGGGTGCATCACCGGCTCATCCAGGTCTCCGATGAGCCGGGCGATCTGCTCGAGATGATGGCCCGCGCCGAGGTCCCCGAGCTCGCCCAGTGGGCCAGCAAGAAGTGAGGCACGAGGTCCGCACCGTCGATGTCCGCGGTCTCTCGCTGGTCTTCGACGACTACGGCGCCCTCGAGCTCCCGGTCATCTTTTGCTATCACGGCTTCCTCGATCACGCGGGGGTGTGGCCGGCGGTGCTCCGCCCGCTGACCGAGCGCTTCCGCTTCATCACCCCGGATTTTCGGGGCCACGGCCGCTCGGACTGGATCGGCGCGGGCGGCTACTACCACTTTCTCGACAACGTCTCGGACGCCTCCAAGCTGGTGGACGCCGTCGGTGCGCCGCGCTTCTCGGTGCTCGGTCACTCCATGGGCGGGTCGATCGCGATGGCGATCGCGGGCCTGTACGCAGACCGGGTGGACGCTGTGGTGGCGCTGGAGGGGATGGGGCCGCCCTCGGAGGAGCTCCTGAGCGCCCCCTATCGACTGGAGCAGTGGGTCTCGGCCTTGAAGGCGCCGGGCCTCGACGTCGACGCCGCCGCCCGGCGGGCGCAGCGCAAGCCGATGCCGGGGGGCGTGGCTGAGGCGGCGGAGCGGATGCGCCGCGTGAACCCGCGCCTCGGGAGTGATCGGGCCCTCGAGATCGCCGGCTGCGGCACCGAACCCCATCCCAGCGGCGGCGTGGTGTGGCGCTTCGATCCGCTGCACAAGACGCCGGGAGCGCGCCCCTTTGGCGCGAGCGAGTGGCATCACCACTGGGCCCGGGTGACGGCGCCGGTCTTGTCCTTGTACGGCGGAGAGACGGAGTGGATGGTCGGCGATCTGGCCGAGCGGCATGCGCAGCTGAGGCGGGTCTTGGTGGGCCTGGTCGATGGCGCAGGGCACAACATCCATCACGATCGGCCGGAGGTCGTGAGCGCCGCGCTGTCGGCTTGGATGAGCGGGGAGAACGGCGCGCTCCCGGCGGGGGTTCGGCCACTGGCAGTGGGCTGAGCGCCTCAACCCGAGCCTTGCTAAGGGGTGTCTTCCAGCGCCTCCGGTTCCAGCGGGTAGCGCATTTGGCCAGCGATCGGCGCGATCAGCGCGGCCACGCGCAGCAGCCGTAAGTCGTCAAAGCGCCGGCCAACCAGTTGCACTCCGACCGGCATCCCCGAGCTGCCGAGGCCCACCGGAACGGTGACCACCGGGTTCTCGGTCACGCTCGCGAGCGTGGTGAAGCTCTGGGTCACTCGGTAATAGGGGACCTGCCGATCGTCGACGTGGATCGGTGTGTCGTAGACGTTGAAGATGCCGAAGGTGCGGCTCGCCGCTTGGTGCGGGAAGGCCGTGGTGACTGCGGCAGGGATGATCCAGGCGTCGAACTGCTCGACGAAGGCATCCATCGCGTTGATGGAATGCGCCTGAACCTCTAGGGCCTGCATGTAGCCGGGCACCGAAATTGGATCCAGGATCCGCCTCTGGTGGGGGATGTCACGCACGGCTCCGTACGCGAAGAGCCGACCAAACCAGCGCGCGAGGTTGGAGCGATCGTAGCCACCTTGCATGCCGACCAGCGCCCCCCACACTTCCCAGGTCTGCTCGACGTCTAGTTCCCGTGGCGTAGCCTGCTCCACCGTCGCACCAGCGGCGCGCAAGCGAGCGACCAGCGCCTCCATCGCGGCCTCGACCTCGTGGCTCGGGCGAAGCCCCCCGAGCTCGGTGGCGTACGCAAACCGCAGGGCGCGGGCGGAGGTCGGCGGGTTCTCGATCGGACGGAGCGGGCGGGTCGTCGCGTCCAGGCGGCTCGGCCGCGCGATCACCCGCAGCGCGAGCTCCAGATCTTCCACCGATCTGGCCATCGGTCCGGCCACGGCCATGGTGCGGATACCGTTGATCTCGCCCGGCAGCGGCGGCAGGTGCCCGCTCATGGAGACGACCCCAAAGGTCGGCTTCAGGCCGTACACGCCGGCCCAGGCGCTCGGCAGGCGAATCGAGCCCGCGAGGTCGCTGCCGAAGGAGAGCGGGGTCATTCCCGTGGCGAGCGCGGTGGCACAACCTCCGCTGCTCCCACCGGCAGTGCGCCGTACATCCCACGCGTTGTTGGTCGTGCCGAACAGCTCGTTCGTGGTCTGCATGTCCATCGCCAGCGTGGCCATGTTCGTCTTGGCCAAGATGATCGCCCCCGCGTCGCGGAGCAGGGCCACCAGCGCGGCGTCCTGAGACGGGACGTACTGGCTCAGCTCAACCGCGCCGGCCGTCGTGCGCAGCCCCTGTACCGAGAAGGTGTCCTTGACGGTGACGGGAACGCCGTGGAGCGGGCCCCACACCTCGCCGCGGGAGAGCGCATCGTCCGCCTCCCGGGCTCGGCGCAAGGCGGCGTCGCCATCCGCCAGGACCACCGCGTTGTAGGTGCCGTTCTGCCTCGCGATCTGATCGAGGAACGCCTGCACGACGCGCACGGAGCTCAGCTCGCCGGTGCGAATCCTCCTCGCGAGCTCCGAGGCCGAGCGGTAGACGAGAGGATCGGTCGAGGGGGGCCGGGTGGCCGCGGCGGGGATGTTCCTCGCGAGGATTGGCCTGGCCTCCGCGCAAGACGTCGTCAGCATCAGGGCCAGGAGCAGCGCTGCCGCGCGCCGAATCCGCGGCTCTTTGGGGGCTAGGAGCTTCATTCCTCGTACGGTACAGAGGGCCAATCTATTCATCCAATGCAATGATAGTATCGATCCATGCACCCGCTGCATCTGTCAGCCCTCGATCTCAATCTCCTGGTTGCCCTGGATGCGTTGCTCGACGAGTCGAGCGTAGGGCGGGCGGCGCTGCGCATACGCCGATCTCAGCCGGCGATGAGCCGAACGCTGGGGCGGCTCCGCGACATGTTCGGAGACCCGTTGCTGGTGGCGCAGGGCCGGCGGCTGGTTCGCACCGCGCGGGCCAATGAGCTTCGTGGACCGCTCAAGCGCCTGCTCAGCGATGTTGGACTGCTGCTGGCGCCGCTTCCGCCGTTTGACCCAGCGACGGCGAGGAGGCGATTCACACTGCTCAGCTCTGACTACGCGCAAGTCGTGCTGCTCGGGCCCGTGCTGGAGGTCCTCGGTCTCTTGGGCCCGGGGCTGGCGTTCACCGTGGCCGCGGCGGGCGCGGATCCCCTGCAGCTGCTCGCGGCGGGCGCGGCCGACCTGCTCCTGGGGTCTCCTGCCGCCCCGAGCTGGTGCGCCTCCCAGAGTCTGCTTCGCGATGACTGGGCGTGCGTGTGGCGTCGAGGCGCGCGAGGCCCGCGCTCGCTGACGGAGTACCTGGCGCGAGACCATATCGACGTCGCGGTCGAGCGCGACTTCGGCTCGCCCATCGCCCAGGCCTTGGGCCGCCGGGCCAAACACCGGCGGGCGCGCGCGTGCGTGCAGGACTTTGCCGGAGCGCTGTTCGTGGTCGCTCAGAGCCACTTGGTGGCGACCGTGCCCAAGCCTGTCGCGCTGCGCGCCGCCCAGTTGCTCCCGCTGAGGATGGGGCCGACTCCCTTCGCCCTCGCCCCGAGCGAGGTCTCGATGATCTGGCCTCAGCGGCAGTCGAGCGATCCGGCGCACGTCTGGCTGCGCTCAGCGGTGAGCAAGGCGGTCCAGGCGTCGATGGAGTCGCCGCCCCCCGACGGCGGGCGGCGAGCGACAAAATAGCGATCCGAGTCAGTACCCGATGAGCACCCGAACGCGAGCATTGCCCGGCAACACGTCGTCGTGGTTGTTCGCGATGCCCGCGCAGATGTCGCGCCAGCCGTAGTCCAGATCGAGCAGCATCGAGCTCTGTCCCTGCGTGAGATCCCAGGTCGCGCCATCGCGCGGGACCTTCACGTCCGGGCCCGGGCACTCGCGATCGATCCGCAGGAAGAAGTGGCCTTCGCCGTCCACCAGCGGTCCGAGCGGCACGATGCTCAGCCCGGTCGACCGGAGCTCAACCCGGACGGAGCGCCCGTGCGCAGAGCCGTCCAGCGGCTCCAGGATCTCGACGCCCATCGCGGCGCGCGTCTTCACCGTGAAGCTCACCGTGTCGCTGGGGCCGTCGATGATCCCACCCGAATCGCTGGTTTGAGCGCAGAGCGTGTGATCACCCACGGCGAGCATCAACGAGATCTCCGAGTGGAGCCCGAGATCGAGGCGCGATCCGCTGCTGGTGATCTCCTGCCCGATCGCCAAGCAGGGCTCGTCGATCAAGAGCCACAAGTGCGTCCCGTTTTGCTCGAGCTGGAGATCGGTCAGCGCGATCTTAACGTTTACGTCGCTGAAGCTCTGCTCGCCTTCCTCGGGCGTGACGAAGGCCAGCGAGCCCGCCGGCGCGTCCTCGAAGCAAGCGGGGTTCGACAGCAATGACAATGACAGCAGCAGTTTTTGAATGACGTTCTTCATGCCCCCATCCTCCACGGAGCTCTGACAGGGGCGGTCAGAGTGCTAACTGCCTGGATCGAGGGATCATTCCCTGGCTTGTCAGAGCAAGCCCGCGGAGGCCGGAAACCCCTGTGCCAACAACTGGTTGTGGAACGAAAACTATGACAACAACGGGGCCGATATGACGCGCCAAGCCGGGAGCTACTCGCAGGCCCGCCGCCTCGACCAAGTGAAGGCCTATCTCAACACCACCGGCGGCGCGACGGTCTACGAGATCGCCGATCGCCTGAAGATCAGCGTGCGCACCGCGATCCGCTACCTGCGCGCGCTCGAGGAGGGCGGCGAGCGCATCTACGACGAGCGCGAAGGTCACCAAAAGGTGTGGCGCCTGATGCCCAGCGCGCGGCACGGCTTCGTCCACCTCACCACCGCCCAGATGGTCTCGCTCTATCTGTCGCGCAGGGTCTTCGACTTCCTGGAGGGCACGGGCTTCAAGGAAGATCTCGACGAGGTCTTCGGTCAGCTCGAGTCGGCGCTCAAGCGCAAGCAGTTCTCGGCCGGGAAGAACCTCGACAAGAAGCTCTTCGACGTCAACGAGGCGCCGTACCGCTACGAAGGCCGCTTGGAGGACGTCAACGACATCATCACGGCGCTGGTGCGTGAGGAGCAGCTCGATATCCGTCACGGCAGCGTGGGCCGCGGGAAGAAGGACTTCGTCATCGATCCGTACACGCTGCTGGTCTACAAAAAGGGCCTCTATCTGGCCGGCTTCAGCCACCACCACCAGGGCCTGCGCACCTTCGCGCTCGATGGCCTGCGCAAGGTGCAGTGGAAGAAGGGCGCGCGCTTCGAGTATCCGGCCGACTACACTCCCGCCCAGCTGGTCGAAGGCAGCTTCGGCCTCTTCGGTGGCCCTAAGACGCGGGTCCGCATCTTCTTCTCCGAGGAGGTGTCGCGCTTCGTGCGGCGGCGGCAGTGGCACCCTTCGCAGACGATCAAGAGCGTGCCCGGCGGCATCGAGCTGGTGCTGGAGGTCCGGGGAACGGTGGAGCTCAAGAGCTGGGTGCTCGGCTTTGGCGACAAGGCCGAGGTGCTCGAGCCGGAGACGCTGAGGAGCGAGATCAGCGAGGAGCTCGGCCGAGCCTTGGCGCGCTATCGACCGAAGCTGGCGCGGGTCCCGCTTCTGCCGAAGAACGGGGCGCGGCCCCCGGCTCAGGAGAAGATGCCGTAGGTGTTCGCGGCCTGGTCGATGGATCCGGCCCTCGAGAAGCCGTAGGTCGCGCTCAGCGTGGCGGCGAAGGCGGCGCCGGACGGGGCGGCGATGGCGATCGATGGGTCGCCGGTGATGAGGCCGTAGATCAAGCCGGCGAGCCCGATCACCCCTTCGACGAGCATCGCGCGCACGGTCGACTGGTGATTGCTGGCGCCCTGGACGTTCATCGCGCTGATGAAATTGGAGCGGGCCTCGGCCTGCTGGGAGAGGTAGCTCTTGAGGTCCGCGGGGGCCTCGGCGTCGACCAGCTTTAGGGTCTGCTCGATCGCCCGTTGCTCGTACACCGAGAGATCACCGGCCAGTTGGGGGATCAGGGCCAGGTCCTGGGCCGTCGCGGCGCCTTTTTGGGCGATGTCCCCGAGGTGCTCTCGCAGGCCGTGGTTGGCGCCGATGTGGAGCGAGTCGGTGAAGGCCTTTCGGGTGGAGGCGGAGAGCGTATCCATGCTGGCGTTATCGGGAGCTATGTCCCACAGGTGCGCAGATGTGCGGATTATCAAGGAATGTCACACAACGCCCGACATTTCGGACCGATAAGGGTTCGATGTCCATCGGGTTCTCCACAGCGATCCATGCCAAGCTCCGGGAAGCACAGACGAATGATCCCCAAGGGATCATCTCGGGAAGGGACGCCCGCGGCCTCGATCTGGCGGCGCGCAAGGCGATCCTGGCCAGCAAGCGCCCCCAGGCCACCTACCGGGCCGCCCAGCGGACCATCGACAGTGCGCTCGGCCTGCCGATGACGCCGGCGACCCACGGCTTCCTCGAGCGCTTCGAGGCGCGGGGCAAGGACGCGGTGGCGGCGCGCGTGGCGGCGCTTCACCCTCCGCCTTCGCCGCCCCCCGCGCTCGAGCAGGCGCTCGAGCAGGCGCTCACGAGCAGCTTCGGCGCGACCGGCGGCGTGAAGATCCTCTCCTCGACCGTCCAAGCGGGCCACACCTTCCTCACCATCGGCAACGTGACGCCGCTCGGACAACTGCGCGCCAAGGTCGAGCTGATCAAAGACGCGAGCGGCCAGCCGGCCATTGGCTCGGTGGCGCTCGAGGCGCGCCCCACGCTCGTAGCTCCCGGAGATCGCGCCAAGGTGGAGGACGCCCTCAAGAGCAGCTTCGGTATCTCGGGCGCCAAGGTCCCGGGGCTCACCATCGACACGGTCGGCAATACGATGCGCTATCACAGCTTGATCGAGGGCGCGGGCGGGCTGAGGCAGATCTCGACCGTCGAGCGCGACACGACGACCGGCGACTTCAGCCTCGGCAGCTTCGACTACAGCGAAGCTCGTCTGCGCAGGATGGCGCTCCCGGTGATGGTGCGGGAGGCGCTTCAGCTCGGCGAGCAGATCGGTCCAAACGGCGCGCTCGAGGTCTACCTGCGCGCGTCTCAGCGGACGCCGGAGAGCCTCAGCTTGATCACCGACCCGGCCGAGTCCGCGGTCGGCTTTCAGCCGGGCGAGGTACAGCTCTTCGCGGGGAGCTTGCTCGGCGACAACGGCGTGTACCTGACCTACAGCCCGGCGAGCAGCAGCTGGCGGGTCGAGAGCTTCAACTGAGCTGCTATCGGATCATGGCCGTCGAGACGAAGAGTCCCAGCCCCGTGGACAGCGCTCCCAGCGCGAGCGCCGGACCGGCGCGCCACCGCGCGTGAGAGAGGACCCACGGCGGTACGAAGATGGCGCACTCCAGCAGGAGGTTTCGGTAGAAGTAGAAGCTCCGTAGCGACAGCCCCGGGGCGGCGGGGAGGATCCCGTGCGCGATGCCATAGCGTTCCTCGGACAGCGGCCAGGCGAGCAGATAGCTCGGCGGGTTGGCCAGGAGGTCCAAGGCGAGGTGCGAGCTCGCCGCGAGTAGGCACACCCCGAGCACGCGCAGGCTTAGCCGCCGAGCGCCGGCGGCCCACCACGGAGAGCACAGCCAAGCGGCGAGGCTGATCGCCAGGATTCCCGCAACGCTGTGGCTCTCGTCGGGGTGGGGCGCAGGGAGGATCGCCAAGTCGATCACGTCCGGCAGGATGCTCAGCGCGACGACTCCGAGCTCGAGCCGGCCGAAGCCCTCCGCGCGCAGCGGGCGGGAGAGGAGGAGGCCGCCCAGCGCGTGCCCGATCCAGGACGACATCGTCGCCCAGAACACGCTGGAGGAGCAGCGGCAGTCCCCAGAGATCGACCCAGCTCTACGGTGCGGCGTCGAGCCCGAGCTTGCCGCGAACGAGGGGCCCGAGGACCTCGAGCGGGAGCGGTCCGTGCTCCAGCACCGCGTCGTGAAAGGCCGGCAAGGAGAAGCGCGGCCCGAGCTTCTGTTCAGCCTCGGCCCGCAGCGCCAGGAACTTCCGCTGACCCACCTTGTAGGCCAGCGCTTGACCCGGCCAGCCGATGTAGCGATCGACCTCGTTTTCGATGTTGGTCAAGGACAGCGCGGTGTGGGCCGCCATGAAGTCGATGGCCTGTTGCCGCGACCAACCGCGGGCATGCAGGCCGGTGTCCACCACCAAGCGGGAGGCGCGCCAGGCGTCGAAGCTGAGCATCCCGAGGTGATCGAGGTCTCCGTCGTAGAGGCCGAGCTCATCGGCGACGCGTTCGATGTAGAGGGCCCAGCCTTCGACATAGGCCGTCGGCTCGCTGTGCTTGCGGAAGGCCGGCAGCTCCGCCAGCTCCTGCGCCAGCGCGACCTGGAGGTGATGGCCCGGGATCGACTCGTGGTAGGCCAGCACCGCCGCTTCAAAGCGCGGCCTGCGCTCGGGGTGGTCGACGTTGATGAAGTACTCGCCGGGCTTCTCGCCCGGGGACGGCGGACGATAGTACGCGATGGTGGTGTAGGGCGCTTCGTAGCTCGGGACGCGACGCACGACGCAGTCGGCCTTGGGCAAGCGGCCGAAGGCGGCGCCGAGCTTGCTCTTGGCGGAGGCGAGCGAGGCCTTGGCCTTCTCCTCGACCTCCTCCTCGGTGCGGAAGTAGAGCGCGGGATCGCTGCGCAGCGCGGTGAGCACCGCCGGCAGATCGAGCGCAGGACGTGCGAGGACCTTGCGCCCTAGGGCGACGATGGCTTGGTCGAGCTGGGCGATCTCCTGGAGGCCCTCGCGGTGCAGGGCCTCGGGGTCGAAGCCTTCCCCGACATGGGCGCGGATCCGCTGCGCGTAGCAGCGCGGACCGATGTCCTTCAAGCTGGCCAGCCCCGGTGCGGTCTCGGGCCGGGCCGCCGGCAAGATTTCGGCCTCGAGGAGCGCGACGAAACGGAGGAAGGCCGGGCGCGCCTCGGTCTCCACGATCTCCTGCAATTCCCGGCGAAAACGCTCCTGGGCCTCGGCGCTGAGCCCAGGGATGGTCGCGGCGCGCGGCCGCAGGAGGGCCCATTTTTCGAGGGGCTCGGCCAGCCCCGCCTTCATGACGGTGATCGCGCGGGCCACCGAGCCTTGGCTGGCGAGCAGCCCGGACTCCTTGCCGCGGCGGAGGTTCTTGATCTGGGCGTCGATGGTGGGGGCGATCCGCCGATAGCGCGCCAGCAGGTTCGCCGCGTCAGCCGGATCGCTGAGCGGGTGGAGGTCGGGGACGTTGCTCCACTCCAAGAAGGGGTTGCTCATCGCGGAGACGTTCCACTCCTCAAAGCGGCAGACCGGCGCGGCCGCTGGGGCGAGGTCTTCGCGCAGCACTGCGGCGGAGGTGCGATCGGAGGGATCGAGCGCCGAGCCCCGGAGCAGCGTCTCGAGCTCGGCGAGGAGCGCGGCCGCTCGGGCGCTCCTGGCCTCAAAGGCCTCCGGTCGGTAGTCCGTCCAGCGATCGTCGAAGCGATGGATCGAGAGGCGGGTGGCGTTCTCGGGATCATCTTCGAGGACGCCGGTCCAGTAGCGCTCGACGAGCGAGCGGAGCGCGGGATCGTGGATGCCGGTGGTGGTGTCTGCGGGCGGCCAGGGCGCGGCGCTCGTCGCCGGCTGCGGGGGAGGGCCGCTGGCGCAGCCCACGAGGAGCGCGAGCGCGGCTCCACCCCTAGTACACATTGTACTTCTTGCGATTGGCCTCATGGCCGGCGGCGTCTTTGGCGAAGTGGATCGTCTGGCTGCTGTCATGGAGATAGTACCAAAACTCCGAAGCCTCGGGCTTGAGCGCGGCGAGCAACGAGGGCAGCGAGGGCGCGCCGATCGGCCCCGGAGGGAGGCCCGCATGCAAGCGCGTGTTGTAGGGATCCGCGGGATCGCGCAGCTGCTTGAGGAAGGCCAGGCGATCGTTCCAGTCGGCCAGCGCATAGCGACTGGTGGCGTCGACGCCGAGCGGGTTCTTGGCGTCGAGGCGCTTGAAGAGCAGGCCCGCCACCTTGGGCCGAACCTCGGGCTTCGGCTCCTCCCGCTCGAGCAAAGAGGCCATGACCACCAGGTCCTTCAGGCTGCGGCCGCACTTGTCGATCTCGGTCTTGTAGGGCGTGTAAAAGCGCTCGCTGAAGGCGTCGAGCTGCCGCTGGATCAGCACGTTCAGATCGATCGGCGAGGCCCGGGGGACCGCGAAGGTCTCGGGGTACAGATAGCCCTCGAGATCGGCGGCTTCGAAGGGGAAGGCCAACTTAAAGCGCGAGGGCGTCCGCACGGCCTCCAGGTAGGCGCCGGCGGGGGCCAGCCCCTTCTCGGCCAGGAACGCATCGATGTCCCGGATGCGCCAGCCCTCGAGGATCGTGATCGGGATGTCGTCGGGCAACGGCGCGGCGGCCAACTCGGTAAGCAGCTCCGGGAGGTTCATGGACTTCTTGAGCCGATGCTTCCCCGCCTTGGGCTCGGGCGCGCCATGGAGCTTCAGGTACACCTTGAAGGCAAAGAGCGAAGGGACGTAGCCGAGCTCATGGAGCTGCGCGCCGATCTTCTGGAGGGTCGAGCCCTTGATGATGTCGACCTCGGCGCCGGTGGTGTCGGCGGCGTCGACCGGCGAGCGTGCGCTGGATTCGACCCAGCGCCAGGTGCCCACGAGCCCGAGGAGTCCGAGGATGATGATCGCCAGGAAGGCGAGGAGCACCTTCTTCACGCGGCGAGAGTAGGGAGGGCCAAGGCCCGGGTCAATCGATCTGGCGAGCGCTCTAGGCGTCTTGCGCGACGAGGTAGCTCTTCCAGTTCTTGGGGAGGTTGAGCTTCTCGGCCAGCGTTTCGAGCTTGGCCTGGTCCTTCACGCCGTTGACCAGGAGCGCGATCCGCATCTCGGTAGGCATGTACGGGTTGAACGAGGACTTCGCGGTCCAGTCGAGCGGGCCCGTCGCGCCCCAGCCGAAGTCCGGCTGACCGGTCGTGAAGCCTTCGTTGATGATGCGGCCGCTCTTCGATACCTGCACCCAGCCCGCGAAGTTGGTCGAGGTCGGATCGCTCTCGGGCGAGTAGGAGTACAGGCCGTTGACCCACTGGATCTTGTCGCCGGGCTGACGCTCCAGCGGTCCTTGGATGCCGCTCAGCTCGCCGCTGGGTGCCCAGCTCGGCCGCTCGTCGCCCTGCTCCTCACGCACGTCGATCTTATTGACCCAGCGCATGCCGTTGCTGACGACCACGCCGGTCGAGCCATCGGTGGCGTACATGCCGTCGTTCTGGCCGACCCACACCATGTATTGCGACAGCCGCACGTCCTTCTGCGTCTCGCCCTGGATCTGCGAGATCTCGCTGGCGGTCACCCGCCGGCTCGAGCCGTCCTCGAGCTCGATCGTGAAGCCGCCGCGGACGGGGAACTCGCTGGTCTGCTTGAGCACCTTCTTGCCCTCGACCGTCTCGGCCTTGTCCCAGGGGACGTTGGTGACGAGCTCGCCGGTGATGGTCCCGTTCCAGCTATCGTCGGTCTTGATCGTGACCTTGCCGCCCTCGTCCTGGGTGATGCTGAGCAGCTTGCGCACGTCGACGAACTCGGTGCCGCCAGCGCTGGTCTTGACCTCGAGGTTGCCGAGCATCGGGCGCTTGGGCGCGTCGTGGATCGCGATGATGTCGCCCTTGATGCGGCTGACGCCGGGGCCGGCATCGAGCGAGAGATCTTTGACCCGTCCTTCGAGGACCTCACCGCTCTTCAGCTTCACGACCTGGGGTTCGTCGTTGAAGCGGAAGGAGCAGAAGGTCTCGCCGGTCACCAGGTCGGGGACGTCGCAGTCGAGGAGCTTCTGCGCGGCGTCCTTGGGGACGGTGATGAGCTTGTCGCCGGCCTTGATCTTGATGTTCTCCCGATCCAGCTGGGGGATCTCGTAGCGGGACTTGTAGAGGCGCTGGGCCGTGTTGCGATCGCAAAAGCCCCACCACCACATGTCGAGGGAGCGGGTGACCTTGCCGTCGCCCTTGATCTTGCCGCTAGCGCTCTTGATCAGGCCGGTGACGGTGCTGGGCTCGACCACGGCGCCAGAGGCGTCTTTGAAGACCGCGCTCCAGGAGGTGGCCTTTCCGCTGGCGTCCTTCTCGATCTGCTTCTCGACCTTCAACTTCTTGCCATTGGCGTCGACGACCTCGAGCTTATCGCCCCACTCGGCGCGGGCCTGCACGGCGCTGCCGAAGCCGTCGATGCAGTCGATGGGGAAGTCGAAGCCAGCCTTGGGGGGCAGGCCCTTGATCTCGCTGTCGCCGGGGAAGAGCAGCACGCCCCAGTTGAGCCCGGAGGTGGCGAAGGGCTTCTTCTCGTCGAGGTTGCCGTGCTTGGTGTGGCCGGTCTCTTCGCCGAGCATCCAGCCCAGCGGGGACTTCAGCTCGAAGGCTTCGGCGGCCTTCTTGAGGCCCAGCGCGGCGCGGAACTCATCGGCGTAGCCCATCGGCTTGGCCATCTGATCGTTCATCGAGAGGTAGTTGGTCTCGGCGGTGGGCCCAGCCTTGGCGAAGCGCGACTTGAAGTTGTTGGGATCCATCCCCAGCACCAAGGTCTGGGCGACGCCGAAGCCGATGCCGCTGTAGTCCTTGCCGCCGATCTGCTTGGCGAACTTGCCCTGCTCGAAGGCGTCGAGGAGCGCGTTGCCGACCTGCTCCGTCTCCTCGGTCTCGCCCCGCGCCCACAGCGCGTCGGTGTAGCTCTTGAGCAGGCCGACCAGCTTCAGGCTCTTCTCCTCCGGGGTGCCCTGACCTTCGAAGAAGGCCTTGCGGGAGTCGTACTCCTTGGCGAAGAGCGCGGGCAGCTTGGTCAACGCGACCTTGGTCAGCTCCGCGAAAGAGTACTTGGAGACCTTGGCCGGGATGGCGATTTCGCCCTCGTCGACCGGGTGCTTGTTGGGCGGGGTGGGGTGGACCGCGCTGGCGGGGAGGCCGAACTTGTCGAAGATGATCGGGCGGGCGTCGAGCTCGAAGAACGCGCCGTAGTGGTCGTTCTCGAGGATGGCCTTCATGACGGC
>Ga0154020_10004107_pt1 | contig 17381 bp, 12 predicted proteins | sample Klosneuvirus_201_FD_109709 | JGI IMG/M metagenome (GOLD analysis project Ga0154020, IMG submission 109709) | Active sludge microbial communities from wastewater, Klosterneuburg, Austria - Klosneuvirus_20160825_MG | ecosystem: Engineered > WWTP > Aerobic digester > Activated sludge | place...
ATTGATCTCGCCGAGCAAACGCGGATTGTCAAATTGACTGATGTCAAAGGTCTTGAGATGATTCCCGTTTCCAGCATAGAGAATATTACCTTCGCGTGCAAGTCGGTACATCCAGCTATCCGGTTCCGATTGCCAGACGCGCGAGATATTCAAACTATCCTGCGCGAAGGCGCAGGTCGTAAACAAACTCATTATCGCAATCCAGAAAATCCGTCTCATAGCAGCCTCCCTTTTAGGCTTGCAGAGCGTGGAAAAACTATTTAGAATCCTCAACAAATGATGCAAATACTTACGCCGATATCTCATCGGACTGCTTAGGTGCGCTCTGCTGTGTCAGCGCTTTGGGTTTCATCTCTTCGGGCAGATCGATTTGCGCGCTGCTTAAGCCGAGTCTGCGCAAACCTTTCTTGACTGCGCTCTTTGGGTTGCGCTTGACGATCCAGTAGGCTTTGCGCGCGTCGGCGAGCTTTTGGTTAATCGGCTTGGCGTTCGTGTCACAGGCGACAAGGCAATCGCGAAAATCCATGTTGAGCATACGCTTGCGGAATTTGTAGGCCGCGTCGCTGTTCCAAACAGACATGAAGTCAGACTCAATCAAATTGCCATAGATGTACCACGACCTACAGCAGGGATTCACGACGCCATCCGGGTTAATCGCGATATTGTCAAACGCAACGCTACAGGGCTTCATGGGCCGCTGTACCACAGTTAGTGGGCGGATCGGCTCAAGCCCGTGTTTCATCGCATACACGCGATCGAAATCACCCAGCAGATACACAGTCAATTGGGGATTGCGATCAACCGCTTCGTACGCGTGAACGATGAAACCTCGTACCTGTTCTACAGTGTGTTTCCGAATGCCGCGCAAGAAATCAGTCAAAAAGAGCACCTCATCCAATCCGTGATCGGCGGCCCATTGGATAAAATCAGGTATCTCGTGAATAGTCTCGTCAAGAATCACCGAGCTGATGCGCAACTTCAGCGCGGCTCCGGTGGCATTGCGCCGCTCGACCATGCGTTCGATATTGCTGATGACTTCTTGTTGTCTGCCGAATTGCACAACTTTGGCGTAGAGGTCGGGATTGACCGCATTCAAGCTGAAGTTGATGCTTGCTCCTTGGGCAAGGAACGCTTCTTCCCAAATACCGCGAAACAGTATACCGTTCGTCACGGTGTGCAGTTTCAAATGTCGGTAGTTTGTCGTCACAGTTTTCAGCAATTCACGCGCGCCGGGCAGAATTGTTGGCTCACCGCCCGAGATGGTTAGCGTTTCAGCATGCGAAAACGCGGGCAACAGCCGTTCCTTCCAAATGATCTCAGCCGTGCGTGTCGCCGGACTGAAATCCGTTTGGTAGCACATCGAGCAGCGCACGTTGCATTGCTTGCCCATCTCGATCAAGATTTCACGCAAGTAGCTGATAGGCCAATTGCGCAAGACTTCGTCGGGAATCTCCTCGCGTTGAAGGACGGGCAATGCTTGCATAATTGGTGAGTCTTTCGGCTCTTTGTTACACCTGATAGTCCGCGAGCTTGCGGCAATAGTAGTGCACGCGCTCGGGGGTTGGGCAATAGAGATCTTCAGAGCGGGGGAGCGGCGGAATTGTGTCGTTGCCGCACAGACGCATCGGAGGAGCTTCGAGATACTCGAAACATTTTTCGTTGGCCATCGCAATCAACTCTGCGGCGACGCCGAAACTCTTCGGGCCTTCCTGCACGACGAGCAAGCGGCCCGTCTTCTTGATGGACGCCGTAATCGTATCCCAATCGAGCGGATAGATCGAGCGCAAATCAATCAACTCGATGTTGAGGTGATCCTTTTCGAGATACTCGAGCGACTTGCGGCAGACGTGCATCATCGCGCCCCATGCAATCACGGTCATGTCGCGGCCCTCTTTTTCGACTTTGGCTTTGCCGATGGGAATGCGATAGAGGCCGTCGGGCACCTCCTGCTTCATCGCGCGATAGAGCCTTTTCGGCTCTTGGAAGATCACCGGATCGTTGTCTTCAATCGCGGAAATCATCAAGCCTTTCGCGTCATACGGCGTGGACGGAATCACGACCTTGAGACCGGGGATGTGCGCGTACATCGCTTCCATCGCTTCCGAGTGCATTTCGAGCGCCTTCACGCCACCGCCATAGGGGAAACGAATCACGGCGGGAATGTGGCGCTGGCCGCGCGTGCGGTAGCGGTAGCGCGAAATGTGCGTGATGATTTGATTCATCGCAGGATAGACGAAACCGTCGAACTGCATTTCAGCCACGGGACGCAAGCCCATCACCGACATGCCGATGCACGCGCCAATGATGGAGGATTCGGCGAGCGGTGTGTCGAACACGCGCTTGATGCCGTGCTTTTTTTGCAAATGTTCAGTCACGCGAAACACGCCGCCTTCAACGCCGACGTCTTCGCCAAAGCAAAGTACAGACGGGTCGTCGGCCAGTTTCACGTCCAGCGCGTTGGTCAGCGCCTGCACCAAAGTCATTACGGGCATTGGATTGCTCCTATTTGAAAATAATTTTTGAAAATCGAAAAAGTTAGTGTTTCACTGCGCGAACTTGGTACTCTGCAAAGACATTCCCACCAGTCGGAATGTCAATCGTGTATTCAGTCGCCGTCGGGGGTGTGGGCGCGCCAATATTCACCCACGCTTCGTCGGATGAATAGCGGCTATAGATTTCGTATGCGTCGATGGTGATGGGTGCGCCCATGCGATCCATCGTGACCGGAAACCACGTCAGAAGCAAGTGGTCAGGATCGAACGTACGTTGAATCGCTAGTTCTTGAGGTGTGGCAGGAATGCCGAGCCGAATTGCTTGAGATACGTCAAGGACAAAGATGTCCTGAGAATTGGCTAAGTAAGCAATGTCATTAATGACAGCTACATCCTCTCCACGAAAGTTTGTGTTGTAATGGCCCACGTGCAGGCAACTGTCAAAACTCATCAATCTTTCAATGCTTAATCCATCGGACGGATTTGAGTAAAAAACGTGTCCATCTGCGAACCATAAACCGTTGGGAACACTTGCCAGCCTAATCTGACCTTCAAAAGAAATATTCAGAGGATCCGAAATATCAAAAAATTGAATCCACCTTGAAGAATAAACAGCGCGGCAAACAGTATTCTCATCAATTGCTACCAAAGAGGATCGGGACAGGGAATCAATGCCGCCCAAGTAGGACATACTGTTCTGCGCAAGGTTGATTACATGGAGCGAGTAGTCACACGAGAGAATAGCACGTGAACCTTGAAGAAAGATGTTTGTGATAGAACCTCCGGTGGGAGCGAATTGAACGGAATCTACAAACACGATAGTTGAATCATTCTGAATTATTGCTCGATCCAGCCAATTCCCCCGCGCAGAAGAAATCAAAATCAGAGAATCACGCATGGCAAATGCGCGGGGGCGGTTGCCATCAAATCCATTAATTTCATATGCACGGGGTAGCAATGGATTTTGGACGTTGACCAATTGAAAATTGTTAAGAACAATGGTCTCCGTTTCGACGGTTCCAAAGTGCGCGAGCCATTTGCTTCCTATTTGAGAGTAATAAACTTCCGAAAATCCAACATCAACTCGAGCAAGCGAGCCGCTGCCTAACCACAGTGGGGTGTCCGGTTGGGACACATCAAACACGTTCCAGCCTGTTCCTGCTCGATTGGACATCAATTTGTCTCCTGACAGACATAACCGCATCGGAGCGCCCCAAGGTGCCGCATGAAAAGACGGCATGAAGCTTAAGCCGCCCAGATACTTTTTGACTGTTGCGTGAGCAAGTAGTCCGCCATGCCGAAGTACGATGGTTGAGTCTCCGACGGCAACTTCTCCGAAGTAACTGTCCCATGAACTATCTGAAATAGCAAAGGCAGTCCCGGAATCAGAGATTCCATAGATATTGAGATCAACAAAATCGGGGTAACTATTGTCATCTGTGGATACACCCGAAAAAACTGCCAGTAGTCGGTCTGACACAGAAATCTTAAGAACTTGCCCTGGATGCCCCCAATTATGAATTATCAGCAAGGTATCACCCAAGACAATTGGGTTCAGAGGATCTACTATCGAATAGGTTATTAACGATTCGCGTGCGTTGTCAACTTTGTGCAGGAGACTTCCTTGCACATAATTCTCTCCTTGCCAGAATCGCGCGCCAAGCACCTGAGGTTGCCCTGGAATTGAAGCGTCAATTGTGTACAGAGAATCACTTTTTCGCAAAAAGAGAATTGATCCGCTCGCATCCACTTCGGATTGTGCAAACGCTTGCATCGTCGAGATTAAACGTGGTAATGACATGTTGCTAAGGTCATAAATGCGCATGCCATTATGCCACGTAGAAATCGCCAAATAGTTCTCGTCAAAGATTTGAAAATCACTGAATCCATCTCCGCTTGCTGCATTAAAAGAAGCAGTCAATCGAGGTGCCGAAGGATTAGAGAGGTCCGCAAGTCTTAGACGGCGACTATCAACCATTACAACCGCTTTGCTTCCAAAGACTTTAAACGATCTGCCCAGCAAATCCATATTTCGGCCCACAAATTTCGGCTCATCGTTTTCTATAAGCTGAAATACCACTAGTGCATCATCCCAGTTCAAAACATACAGGTAAGGTTCCTGTATGTGCATGTCAACGACGTTGTACCAAGAGTCCCCAATATCCCCAATCTTTCGCACGCCGAGACTGTCCTGCGCAAACAAATTCGCGCTGAGCAATATTCCAACCGCAATGTAAATCCATCGTTTCATGGTTCACCTCGGGGATTCGTTCTGATTCCCCCCCGCTTTAGCGGGGGGTTAGGGAGGGTGTCTGCGATGTGCGCGAGAATTCTCTCGATAACACCTGTCAGGTTTTGCAGTACCGCCTGATTTCCAAATTGGATTGCTCCTATTTGAAAATAATTTTTGAAAATTCAAGAACTAAACTAACTCTGCTTCGCTTTCAATTCGAGCGTCTTGACTTTGTCAAAGCTGCCCAGAATTGTTGCGAAAGTCGAACGCAACGTCTCTTTATCATCGTCGAAATCTGAATGATGGCGAGCGCCGGAGCGCGTGCGCTCCATCTCGGGATTTTTGTTGTCGCACAAAATCCACTCAAGCTCACCGCGCTTGACGGCTTTCAGGAACTCAGCGTCTTCGCGCAAATGTTTTTCCATTCCCAAGAGCGGGTAGCCGCTCTTTTGCACGGGTTTGCGCGAATCTCCCGTTTGCCGAAACGGATTATCCTCGAACGCATTCGAGACCAAATAGAGCAACGAGCGGTGGTAGATTCCCGCACAATTGTCTTCCTTTTCGAGCTTGTCGTAGAGCGTGAACAGGCGCAATTTCTTGCAGGCTCCGCTGCGCACGGCGGAAAGGTAATCTTTATGAAACAGATCAAGCGTACAGGCGGGCGCCCAGAGTGATGTGCTGGCAAGCGCTTGACCGCCCGCTTGCAATTGCGCGGCTAACGGCGAAAGCAGTATGCTGCCTGCGCTATGCGCGACGGCATGAACGGCGATTTTCTTTTGTGACTTGCCGCACAGCGCACTCAGCTCTGTCGTCGCGACGTGCATACCGCGATTCTTATTCCACGCGGCACGGGCGTTCTGCTTCATCTGCTTCCAGGGTTCGCTTAAGATCGGGAATTGCCGCAGGACTGCTTCGAGCATGTCGTCTTTGCGGTCTTCAATGAATTCCCATGCTGATTCGAGAAAGCCTTCGGCGCTGCGTTTTTTCAGTGCGTCGAGCAAAGAATAGCGAAGCGTGCTGACGATATCCGTATGCCAAACGACAAAGATCGGATAGATTTCGCGCGCGAGAAGCTCAGGCATCCAGCCTGCAAGCTTACTTACTGCCGAACGCTCAGAAACGAGTCCGCCGTGAGCAAAAAAAACAATTCGCGGATTCTGCCATTTGTTGTCGCGAATGGTCTTGGGAATCTGCTCTTGAAACAGCGCGCGCGTTTCATCTTCGGTTGTGCCGAATGTGCCGTGCTCGCGAAATTCTCCGTCGTTGCCGAGGCTGATAAGATGCGGCGCGACTTCAGCGCCGATCATTTCATCGCGGGCGACGGTGCTTTTGCGGTAACCGATTGCGCGGCGGGCCGTTGAATCAAGTTCAATCGCAACACCGAGTCGCGCGACCCAAACGTCCGTGCCGTAGGTCAACCAATCGTCATAGGAGACGCGACAGAATCCGCGCTTGCCCCACTCTTTTCCCCACGAATTTTGAATCCAGAAGCCATGCTTGTCGTAACCGACGATGGCAAACGCGTGTCCGCCGTCGGCTTCATCTGAATAAGGCACGATGCCGTTGCTGCCGACTTCATCCCAGCCTTTGTGCACCACGGAAGTCGCGTATAGCACTCCGACTTCGCTGATGGCGCAGTGCATTGCCACAATGTCTTTGTGATTGACTCGATAGTATGCACCGAGCGGGCGTTTGCGCGCGTCGTCAACGCGGACGGGAGTGAGATTACGGTCGTTGTCCAAATGCGGCCACAGCTTGACGGCGCACACGCCGTGCTTGTGCCAGCCTTTCATTGCGCCGCGCGCGCTTGAACCTTCGTACGACTCTCCGCGCCATTCGTCGTAGCGCTTGGCCAATTCATAGAGCATGCGCGGCGAAACGGCGGCTTTGGGTTCGGGTTTCACAGAGCGCGTGCGCAACAAATAGTTCGCAACGGCGGCCAAACCGAATCCGGTGCAGGCGCCTTCTTCGCCTTGATCGAGAATCTCGACGCCCTGCGGAAAGTCATCGAGGTACGCGCTCAGCGACCGCTCGCCCGGCACTTCCACCAGCGTTGACACGTACATCGCATCACGAAAGTCGAGCGTATCGGGCCGCGCATCAAGCGTGCGCTTCGTCCTGCGTTTCTTCGTTGCCATTGTTCCTCCCGAAAACAAAAGCTGTGAACTCAAAGCGAACTAATTCAAATGGAGTATCGGACACGCCTGCCCATAGTCATTACGGGCATTGGATTGCTTGTTTGTGATTTTTCAAAACGCTTTATGGGCGTATACGCGTTTCAAACTCCTCACAAGCTCCCGCTAGAGAGGGTGGGAAATGTAGCCGTTGAGATCTATCCGTTTTCTTGCACTCTCTTGCAAACGCAACAATTTTTGCGCCAGGGTCTCGCTCGTGACCCTTAAATCTCGGGTAATTATCAACCTCTTCATCCACGGTGTTACCTAGTATAAAATGAATCCAAGTCTCAATTCGATACTTCGGAGTGAAAATTCCGACCCTTTCGTCAGCGCGGCGAACATCAATCTTCGCACCAACATGCGAACAACTGGCATCAAATTTCTGATGCATATCGCGTACACTATTGCGGTCCGCATCAGCGACGGCAATTAAGCGAACATCCTCTGAATTCACCCTTGCAGTACGATAACTTTCAAGTTCACTAGGGAATGCTTCGATCACACTTTTCACGTTCCAACCTTGCGGCATTGGAACTACACGAATACTTCGCGTTTCAATATTCCAGCCTTCCAGGAACCTTCGCGCGAACACCTCTTGTTGTTTATCCTCACATAGAATAACAACATCAATTCGCCGCGAACTCATGATGTCCAACCTCGAGCAACTGCTTCACTGAGAGAAAGATGCTTGTCTCCTTTGAAGCTTGGCTTAACGATGCGTGAAGGTCCGCCAGAGCTTCGTACAATCCAGATTCCATGCTCTGCCCCCAAATAGTTTATTTGTTCTGGGTGATGCGAGATTATGCAGGCTTGATCCAAGCCATTGCTAACGGTGTCGCTTAATAGCATGAGCCAAGGTTGGATTTCTGGGAGTGAAACAAAATTCTCCGGTTCATCGAGGAATAGCAAGTAGCCTTGACCTTTAAGACCGATCACTAGCGTGTATAGGATAAAGAGTACCCGTTGCCCATCTGAAAGCTCATCAAAGGTGTATTCCACATCACTTTGCTCTGTTTCACTAAATGGTGCGATTAGATTCTCATCTTCAGGTGGCGGAGAAAACCTTAGTGTAAGTTTTCTTGAATTGCCACCATCATCCTTAAGCCAAGCCAACCTCAAATTTGAAAATACTTTTCTAAGCTGGTCAAAACTCTCTGCAATTAAGTCTGGGCGTTCTTGAGACATGACACGCCACCACGACGGAAAGTTCTCACCTGTAGAAACAAGTTGGTTTTGTTCTTCCCTACTAATTGAAGAAATCTGTTGGGGTATTAAGCTCACGACAATTAGCTTTTCCATCTGCTTCCGAAATGCTGTCAGTTTTCGATTATCATTTCGGTCGGATACGATTGACAGTCCGGAAATCGTCCAGTCCATCGGAAAACGTGGCCCATCATTAAACTTGTCGTTGTAGAGCTGTACAAAACCATCAGTGAAGTTCAATAGTGGTTTTGAGTCAAGCGACACAACTTCGTGAATTACACGCGACTTTCGAATTTCAGGGTTTGATTCAACTTCAAGCTTGTATGAGTAGGTCTGCTTGTTGATTTCAAAGTCTAACTCAAATCTCTGTATCGGTTGCATCTGCCACCGAGTTAAGTTCGTATGCGCAAAAGCTTCATCAACTCGCATTCGACCTGAAACAAACTCGCGAAGCCGTCTTAGTACATCAAACACAGTAGTTTTGCCCGCACCATTGTCTCCAAGAAGCAACGTGAGGTGATCGAGCTTAAGTTCGAAGTTCACAAGAGTTCGGAAATTATCAATATAGATCCGCTTCAAGTAAACCTTATTAATCTTCATGTTTCCCATGTTCCCTACCCTCTCCGACTCTGCCACGCCAAGAACGCTTCGAGATCTGCTTTTTGATCTTCGAGTGAGTTGGTGAGCGACTCGTATTGATTTTCGAACAGTTCGGGGATGGGGTTTGAGCCTAAGCCTACAACGTGTGAGATGACTTCATCAATTTTCACCGCGCACTCTTCCTCGTAGGCGGTTTCTTTGGCGTCGCTCCATAGGCCTTTTTCATGCAGATATTTTTTCACGCGAATCAGCGGATCGCGCGGCTCCCAGATTTTTTCTTCCTCGCTCGTGCGGTACTTGGTCGGATCGTCGCTCGTGGTGTGCGCGCCCATGCGGTAGGTCACGGCTTCAATTAACACCGGGCCGTTGCCTGCGCGGGCGTAGTCCACGGCTTCCTTGGTGGCGCGATAGACTGCGAACAGGTCGTTGCCGTCCACCTGAATACCGGGCAAGCCGAAACCGACTGCCTTTTGCGCAATCGTGGCGGCTTTCGTCTGCAATTCGCGCGGGACGCTGATGGCGTACTGGTTGTTGTTGCAGAAAAACACACACGGGCAGGTGAAGACTGCGGCCCAATTCAAGCCTTCGGAGAAATCTCCTTCCGATGTGCCGCCGTCACCGAAGTAGCAGAGCACGACTTGATCGAGTCCCTTGTAGTTAATCGCGTGGCCGATTCCGGCGGCGTGGGGAATCTGGGACGAGATCGGCACCGAGGTCGGCAAGCTGTTCACACCTTCGGGCATGACCGCGCCGGACTCGAGGCCCAAGTACCACTTGTAGAGCGTCTCGACCGGCCAGCCGTGCCACATGTACGCGCCGATTTCGCGGAACGCCGGAACCAGCCAGTCGTCCTTACGCAAGGCCATCGCCGAGCCGACCGCACAGGCTTCCTGTCCACGGTTCACGGGTAAAGTGTAGAGCTTGCCCTGACGCTGGAGGTTGACGGCCTTGAGGTCCACGATGCGCGCGTAACGCATCATCTTGTAACCTTCGACCAGCAGTTCGTCGCTCATGTCGGGCATCCACTCGGGGTGAATGACTTTGCCGTTCGGGTCCACTACTTCGAGTTTTTTGCCCGAATTGGCGTCGAAAGTATCGAACAGCGAGGAGGTTCCTTTGCCCCCTACGTGCCCGTTAGTTTTCTCGATCTTCTTCGTCTTGGTTTCCGTAGCCATGACAAATCCTTTTATTTGAATTATTTATCCATAATACAATAGAATGCGACAGACCGCAGTCCGCCAATTACTGCCAATATAAGGTTTTTACTCAGGATAGCAAGATGGAATTGCTATGTTTTGATGTGCGTTAGTTTGATATTAATGTATATCTCACCCCGTGTTTCTGACTCTGAAATACAAAGTCACTTACAGTTTCTTGAAATCATGCTAATTTTGAGTATATTGCCGTAAACCAACAAAATTTGAGGAACCACGTCATGTATTGTCGAAATTGTGGGAATGAAATCTCAGATCTAGCAGAAATATGTGTTAAGTGCGGCGTCCGTCCGAAAACCGGAAAATCTCATTGTCATAATTGCGGCACAAAGACTTCAGAAATCCAAGTCGTATGTATAAGTTGTGGTGCGTCGCTTGAAGAAAAGCCACCGTCACCAGCAACTTCAGGGCGAAGCAAACAAACTGCTTTGGTCTGCGCCGCGCTTGTTCTTATTGGTCTTGGCGGTGTTCATCGGCTATACACGGGACATATCGGCATAGGTATCGTTCAACTTCTCACGTTTGGCGGATGCTTCATATGGCAAATCGTGGACTTTGTCAACATTTCTTCAGGCTCATTTAGAGATGTTGACGGAAAGCCACTCAGCTAAATACAGCTGCAATGGCGTTCTTCTGTGGGCTTTAGCTTTAATTGCCTTGTTCTTTGTGACAAGTGAACCTTTGGCAAGTTTACCTTCGCTGTGTCTTATGAAACTTCTCGGCCTCGGTGCTTGCCCTGGTTGCGGGATGTCTCATGCATTGTCATATTTGCTTCATTTTCAAGTCGATGAAGCGGTTAAGTCAAATCCGCTCGTGATTATCGTAGCCCCAATACTCACCATACAATTTGCGAAGCGAATAATTTCACTTTTGCATAATAGAGTTGACAAAACCACACTAAGCAAAATGGGCAATTGAATAGGTGAACATGATGCATGAAAACGCACTCTTGGAACTCGCGTCGCATGCCGACGTTTTGTTTGGCAGCTTCGCGACTGGTTTCTTCGCATGGCTCTTGGCACGCGATCAAAAACGTTTCCGGTCAATGCGTAAGACCTGTACTAATGCGCTAAAGGATGTCGCAACCTACCATCGCTTAGAAGCAGAGTATGTTAGCGAGCTTGCTCATTTAAGCGAAAAGCCTGCTGAAACTTGGAAGAAAGAGAAGCGAAGACTCTTGAGGGAGGAGTTCGATTTGGATCTCAGTAGCGATGCGACCGAGACCTCGGCCTTTAGGAAACTAAAGACTTTGGAGTAATCCAAGCTCATTTTAGGGGATTTTTGAAAGCCGCTCGTTTAGCGGCTTTCTTTATTCCAGTGGATAACTCACCTAAAAACAAAAACGCGGCAACCCTTTCGGGCCACCGCGTTTGAACAAACCACTCTAACACTTGTTGCGCCTGCGTCAGCGCAAAACCCGCTTTACAAGCGGTTACAAGCTGCCGTTGATAATCGGGAAGACGGGGAACCAGCCACCCTTTTTGATGATGTTGATCAGGCCGATTTGCAAACCCTGCGTGGATTGGGCAAAGTTCACGAGACCGAGCTGAAGGCCGACGTATTGATTGCCCTCGTTGTAGAGACCATACTGCAAGCCGGTGAAGGTGCCGCCCTTGTCGATGTTCACCCAGCCCCACTGAATGCCCGCGCCGCCCTGTCCGGCAAGATTGACTACGCCGTATTGGATGCCCTGCATTTTACCCGTGGCGTGGTTGCCGAGGCCAACGTCAAGGCCGGTCACGTCGGCGTTTTTCCCGTAAATCAAATTCAGGCGGAGTCCGGCAATGGACTCGCTCGACTTGAAAATCTGGATGGGAGTCACGAGCGCCAAGTTGACGGGCTTATCGGCGGCAAAGAGTTGGGCCGCATTCGGCACAAGCAGAGAAAGCAGAACCGCGACCAAGATGAGTTTCTTCATTTCATTTCCTTCGGGTGTTTTGATTTGGTAATGAAGTAAAATACTCAGATTTTTGGTCAGATTCAAGATAGTCTCAACAGGTTCGGTGCGTCATTCGGCGCGAACGAAAAAGACTTTTGTTGATCCTGCCGCCAGCGGAAGTGTGGCGACAGTCGCATTCGTGCTCAATTCCAAACTATAGTCCAGCGGATTCGCGGCGGGGTTGGTGCTTGACCAGAGGGTGTATTGCCCGGCTCCGGTAACGGGCTGCCAGCGAAAGGCGAGCGAATCGCCGACACGCATCACAGTCAAGGCGACAGGCGCGGGAAGCTGGTTGGCGTTCTCGAAGGTGTTGAACATCGTTGCGAGCAAGTCACCGTCGCGGTCGGCGGCAAGCTCCCAGAACATCGCACCGCCGAGGTTTTCGTTCAAGACATACTCACACTTTTCCCGCATGGAAACGGTGTCATCGTAGGTGATGAACACATGCGCGGCGGAATTATAGAGATAGGGTACGCGGGAAATCGGATGGTAATAGCGCGTGTAGCCGTTTTGGTTGACGTAGTGGTCGCGCAAATCCCAATAGTCGTAGTAGCCGTTCTCCCATGTACCGCTCGGCGAACGACCGTTGAAGGTTTGGTAAAGGCCGTTGTTTGTGTCGTTGACGTTGCCGAATCCCACACCGTAAAATGGCATGCCGACCACAAGTTGATTGCGCGGCACTCCGGCGGCGATGTAGGCATCGAGCGCAGCATCGGTGTTGAAACCCGAATGAAACGGTTCAGAAAACGGATTGGCCGGATCGAAAAAGAGCGGCGCGTTGAAGTAGGTGTAATCGGCCCACGCTCCGGCGAAATCGTAACACATCACATTGATGAAATCCACTGCGGCGGCGATGGCGGGCAGATTGAGATTGGCGATGTGTGAGGGCGAAGCTGATGTTGCGAGTGTCAACAGAAACTCGCGGGCTTCGACATTCTCAAGCGAGTCGAGCTTGTGGCGAATGTGCTGACACAACAGGACGAAATTGGCAGGGTCTTCGGGCCGTTCGATGTTGCCGGGTTCACCGCCGCCGTCGGGATATTCCCAATCGAGATCAACTCCGTCAAAGCCGTGCTCGAGAATAAACTCCACACACGAGTTGGCGAATAGTTCACGATTGGCGGGTGAGAAAGCAACATCGGAAAAGTAGTTGCTCCAACTCCAGCCGCCAACGGAAATCAAGGTTTGCAGATTCGGATACTGTTGCTTGAGGATGCGCAATTGATGAAAGTTCCCGCGCTCGCAGCCGGGGTCCCAGCAATCACCGGGATAGAAGAAATCAATCTCGGAGTAGGGATCACCAAGCGCAATCTGACCGTTGACGATATTCGCAAACGCATAGTTGATGTGCGTCAGATGCTCGGCGGGGATGTCGGTGATGAAATACTGCCGCGCGTAAATTGCCCATGCGGGATAGTACCCGACGATGCGTTGGGCGTTGGCGATGCTTGCCAGACAGCACAACAGTAAAATGCTATTCAGCCGTAACCACATATACTCTCTCTAAATTTGCAGGCAGCGGAATTATCGCTGAAGTTTCGGTTGTGTTAACTTCCAATGTGTAAGTTCCAAACGATGCGCTCGGATCCGCGCTTGACCAAAGCGTGTATTGCGTCGCGCCCGAAACGGCGAGCCATCTGAAGGAAAGCGAGTCGTTCAGTGTGGTTATCGTCAAATTTTGCGGAGCGGCAAGGCCGCCGACTGTTCCCTTGCGCATGCCGTTGCCGAAACTTGCCACCCACACTTCGTTGGTGTTGTAGGGGTTGAAGAACACGCGCTGCGGATGCATGAACGGATATTCGGCAAGCTGTGTCCATGTCGGAGTTGCATTGGTGAGATTATCCGTGTAGAACAATCCGCTCTCTTCGGTGGAGACGTAGGCGATGTTGGGATCGTCGGGATGAATCGTGATGGACTCGCTGTAAAGTTGGTCACAAATTCTCGTCCAAGTTACGCCGCGATTGGTCGTGCGAAATACTCCGCCTCTGTCATTCGGTGCGCCGCCCCAGCCGCGATGGACAGCGACGTACCATGTATTTTGCGTGGCATCGTGCGGATCAAGTACAATGTCTTTGGTCCAATAGACCATTGCGGAATCGGAACGGTCCGTCCAGCTTGTGCCTTGATTGGTGGAGACAAATATTCCCGAGCTATAGGTGAACTGAGTCGTTCTGCGGCCTGAATAGGTGCATACGACCGTGCCATCGTTTAACACTTCAACCGTGTAGGGGTGGCCTTCGGTGCGGGGGGGAATGCCGACGCGTGTCCACGTTGCTCCTGCTCCGGCGGAGAGATTGTTCGTGCGGAAGATGCCGCCTTGTGTGGAGTGCACGACGCTGGCGTACATACGCTCGGCGTTGGTCGGGTCGAGTGCGAGCCAAATCACGGGATGATTGAAGTCGTGCATCATTGTCCACGTACTGCCCGAATCGCTCGACAAGAATATCTGTCCGTCACCGCCGTCAATGCGCGAATCGGTCAGGTAGGTGCTCTGATAGAGATCGTGCACCGTGCTGGCCGCGCCGTAAAGTTTGCCGTTCGTGTGCTGAACCGTTTGATAAACGGTGTTGACCGAATAGGCGTTGTTCATGTCCAGTGCGGGTCTGCCCCATGTTTCGCCGCCGTCGATGCTGTAACCGGCTGTGATGTCTGTCCAACTGGCAAACATCTTTTGAGGCGTGGACCAATGAATGTGCCACACGCTCGTGGGTTCGAGTCCGTTCGAGTGATAGAACAAACCTTGCGGCGTGTTCGCGCCGCTCGGATTCAGGTCATCGGGATTCACATAGAGCGCGCGAAACGTTTGTCCGCCGTCCGTGGTCATGTGCGGGAAACCGTAATCGGTGATGATGCATTGCCACGGATTGCTTGGTGCGACCGCAAAACCTAACGCCTGCCCTGCCCAGCCCCAGCCTTCATCGCCGCCTTGTCCGCACCAACCCGTTTGCACGTTGACGTTGCTCACGGTTTGCATCATGCTCGTCCAATTTGCTCCGCCGTTTGTCGAACGCAAGACATGCGGATGATAGAACGGCGGATTGCTTCCAGCGGCCCACATCGTGTCCACTTCGTTGTAGGATGTGCCGACATAAAACGGGATTGAGCCTGCGGGAAGATTCGCAAAACGGTTGATCCAATTTGCTTCGCCAAGTGTGTAGGTGTAAAGCCCCTGCGTGATTTCAAAATCTGCACCGCCGATACCGGGATAGACATCAGCAGTCGAAGCGGTCGTGCAAAGGAGCCGCGCCGTTGAACCTGCGACGCTTCCGGCAAAGGAAATCATCGCCTGACCTGCGGCGATGCCGGTTGTTGAAATCAGCGTGAAGGTTGTTCCCGCGTTGGTGGAGCGCAAGAGTCCTACATTTGTGCCGACGTAGATCGTATCAGCGTAGAAAAATGCACCGGCCAAATGCAAGCCGTTCGCATTGCTGTAACGCGACGAAAAGCTTGTGCCGCCATTGCTGGAAAAATACAGATTCGTGTATGAACTCACAATCACACGATTGGGATTGTTGTAATCCACGAACAGGTTGTAGGCCTCTTCGCTTGTTGGATCATTGGTCGGCGTCCATGTGGCGCCGCCGTCAACGGACTTCATGGGACGCGCGCCATATTCCTGATCGAGTGCGTAGCGAATCAGCGGGTCGTTGGTGAAGCGCACCACGCAGGTCGGGCTGGACGACAGTTCACGGAAGTCAACGATGTCGAAAGACTCACCGCCGTCGGTGGTGTGAAACCATTCGCTCATGTCACAACCGATGTAGATCTCGTTGGGGTCATGCGGGGCAATGGACGGATTGAATTGTCCACCGCCGCCGCCGCGTCCGCGTGCGAGCCATTCAGTGGGTTGAGCGAGTGCTGCGGTTGTAAGGAGAAGCAGTATGAATAGTTGCATCATTGTTCCTCCCTTATTGGCAAACCGTTACGACTTTGTAGAATCCAATGTCCGCCAAGACGGCAAACGGCGAGATATTGAAGCGCACGCGATTATCCATATCAGCGACAATGCCGCTTGCAACTTGCGTCCAGCCTGTCGGGAAGGCGGCTTCGCTGTCCTCCGATTGCCAGAGCGAGTAGCTCGCCGCTGCACCGCCGACATGATGCCAGCCGAAGAAAATGGTGTCCGTTACCGCAGTTATCGAGACATCGGATGCAGGAACGTGGAAGCAGTCATCACACTCATCGGGTACGCCGTCTAAGTCAATGTCCTGCGATAATCCGTAAGCAATATCGCAAGCATCGGAAATGTTGTTACCGTTGCAATCTACGAGGTTGCTGGGAATGATTTTGAAAATCTCGCCGCCGTTCAAATCGCAGATGTACAATTCACCGAAGGCATCTTCACCGAAGCTGGAGATGTTGGTGATGGAAAAGGTCGGGGGGTCGAAAGCTGTAGTCCAAACGGTTGAATCGGTTGTGCCGCCTGCGCCGTTCCAACGGAAACTCCAGATTTGGCTACCGCAATAATCGGCGTAGAAGTATTGGCCTTGCAAACTTGGAATGGCACAACCGCGATAGACATAGCCGCCCGAAATTGAGCAACCGATGTCATGCGAGTATGCGGTGACCGGAAGCGTGAGGTTGGGTGCATTGCATGTGCAACCACTTAAGCCTGTACATGAAAATCCTTCCATGCAGCGCCAGCCGTAGTTGCGGCCACCGGTGTCGCTGGCGGCTTCGACGTCAACTTCTTCCCACGCATTCTGTCCGACATCGGCGATGTACAGGTCTTGGGTTAATCTGTCAAAGCTCCAACGCCACGGGTTACGCAAACCGAGTGACCAAATCTCCTCGCGATAGCCGGGGACACCGACGAACGGATTGTCAGCGGGAATGGCGTAGTTGAGCGGCGGCTCGGTGTTGTTGACGTCAATGCGCAGCATCTTGCCGAGCAGAGTATTCGTGTTTTGTCCTGCTCCGTTCGGATCGTTGCCGCTTCCACCATCGCCTAAACCGAAATACAGATAGCCATCGGCGCCGAATTGAATACAGCCGCCGTTGTGATTCTCGAACGGCTGTGTTTGGGTTAGGATATTAAACCGACTTGTGGCAATCGCGCTGTCGGGATCGCTTGACGCGGTGAAACGCGCGACGACGCTTGTGCCAACATTGTCGTTGTAGCTGACGTAGAAGTAGTGATTATTTTGATAATCGGGATGGAAGGCAAGCCCGAGTAAGCCGCGCTCGTTGCCTGAACTGATGACAATCGAGTCAATGTCGAGAAACGGGCTGGCTTCGAGTGTGTTGGTAATCAGATTGAAAACACGGACGCGGGCTTCGAACTGTTCGAGAATGAAGATGCGCTCGTAATCGCCGGGTGCGTAGGTGACAAACAGGGGGCGCGCCAAGCCTGACGCGATGCGGACGGTGGTTTGGGCAAACAGCGGCGCGGCAAGCGCGAGGGCGAGCAGAAGGGGTAAAAATCGTCTCATAATTGATCATCCTTTGTGTAATAAGTTCATCGGTTGTATAAGTTACTCTTTCTCGGAGGAATCTTGCAAGGCTTCGGCGGGAGATTCTGAA
>Ga0154020_10004108_pt1 | contig 17380 bp, 9 predicted proteins | sample Klosneuvirus_201_FD_109709 | JGI IMG/M metagenome (GOLD analysis project Ga0154020, IMG submission 109709) | Active sludge microbial communities from wastewater, Klosterneuburg, Austria - Klosneuvirus_20160825_MG | ecosystem: Engineered > WWTP > Aerobic digester > Activated sludge | place...
AGTGGCCATCATGCAGCTTTCGCAGGACCGTTCGACCATCGGCGCCTATCAGGCCCGGCTCAATTCGACCGCCGAACAACTGACGGTCAGCAAAGAAAATCTCACTGCCGCCACTTCGCGCATCCAGGACGTGGATGTCGCCGAAGAGACGACCGAATACGCCCGCCACAACATCCTGGTCCAGTCTGGCACCGCGATGCTGGCGCAGGCCAATTCGATGCCACAGAGCGCGCTGCGCCTGTTGCAGCAGTAAACCCTGTCCAGCGAATTTTGCCGGTCACGTTAGTCCGTCAAGACCGCTGGCTCCTTCCCTGGGCGGGCTGGGTGCTTCCAACCTGGCCCGCCCGGTCAGGTTCACGGGTTCGAATGCAGCGACACGGTTCAAACTAGTTAACGGATGAACTCATTTGAAATCACAACACCACGCGTCGCCGCACGAGCCTTCCAGTTTTCACGCCCAATCGAACCGGGCCTCCCTTTTCCCAACCGCTAATCCGAATTTCGCAAAACCATGAACACCGCCTCAACTTTAGAAACTCCGACTGGTGATCCGGCACAGACTGACACACTCCTGGCCGACGTGGAGAAGAACTGGAACGAGTTCGGCAAGCGCGATCCACTCTGGGCCATCCTGACCGCGGATTCCAAACGCGACGGCAAATGGGATCTCGCGGAATTCTTCGCCACGGGTGAGCGCGAGATCGGCGGCGTCGTTAAAAACTTTGATTCGCTCAATCATTCCTTCGGACGCGGCAAGGCGCTCGATTTCGGATGCGGCGTTGGGCGCCTGACTCAGGCGCTTTGCCGGCATTTTGAGGAATGCCACGGTATTGACATCGCGGAATCAATGGTGGCGCAGGCTCGCGAATACAATCGTTTCGGCGACCGCTGCCAGTATCACGTCAACACCAAGCCCGACCTCAGCCTCTTCGCCAACGACACGTTTGATTTCGTCTATACGAACATCGTGTTGCAGCATAACCCGCCCGCGATGAGCCGGCGGTTCATCCAGGAGTTTCTCCGCATCTTGAAACCTGGCGGCCTGCTTGAATTTCAACTGCCCAGCGAGCCGATTCAGTCCACTTCCGGCGAAGGCCAGGCGATGAAGCCTGAGGCGTTCAAGGCGCAATTGTCCGTGGAGGTTGACGAAACCGCATGGCTCGCGGGCGCTGCGAAAAAGATCCTCGTCACCGTGAAAAATCTCAGCCCGGTCGTCTGGCCCGGCAAGGCTGTCTCTGGGAAAATGGCCGTCCGCCTCGGCAACCATTGGCGCGACACCAAAGACCGCATCATCATCAACGACGATGCGCGTGCGGACTTGCCCCATGACCTGAAGCCGGGCGAGGAAGTCACGTTGGCCTTGAGCGTTTCCATCCCCGGCGTCACCGGACAATACCGCCTCGAACTCGACATGGTTCAGGAAGCCGTCGCATGGTTCGCTGACAAACAGTCCCAGACGCTGCTCCTTAATGTGAACGTGAAGCCGAATCCTCAGACAAAGGCTCCTGCCCAAGCGGATTCTATGAAGGAACTGGACGGGTTCTTTGAAAGCAAACAAGCCACGAAGCCAGCTCCGGAACCTGCCTCGGCTGGTTCACCAGTGCTCGTTCCGCGCATGGAAATGAACGGCATTCCCAAAGCGGAAATGCTCGCGTTCCTTGCCGCGAACGGCGCGAAAATTCTCCGCGTCACTGATGATACTGGCGCTTCCGGATGGCTGGGCTTTCGCTACCAAGTGACGAAGGATGAGACGCGAGTGATTTCTGAAGTTAGCGATGCAACGCCAGCTAAAGAAGTCGCGACGGGTCCGACTGATCCTGCGCTGCTCGCCGCCGCCACGCAGTCATTTCTCTCGCAGCATGCGGAGGCAAGCCTGCCGGCGTTTCTCGTCGCTGCCTATCAAACATTCCTGGGCCGCGGACTGGACGAGGCAGGCTACAACGAGAAACTGATCCTTCTCTATGGTGGAATGACCCGCGCTGAGTTGATCAAATGCTTTGTCGAGTCAGATGAATTCAAGAAACTGCCGGCGGACACTTTGTCGCGCTTGGCAAAGATCCCCGCCAAACCTGCGCCCGCACCACTGCCGCCCCGCGCCACGCTCGAGCAATATCAAGATATTTGGATCAAAGGTAAGTTGCACAAGAAGGGCGTTCGCGAATGCGAAGAAAGATTTGGACTCATCCGGAGTTTCTGCGAGCAGTTCAAGCGGCCCTTCACGATCTTGGACATCGGCTCCAACCTCGGCTACTTCTCGCTCCGGTTGACTGAGACGTTCGATTGCACCTCGATGGCCGTGGAAGGAATCTACGGTGACTGGATCGAAGAAGTCTTCCAAGCGAACGAAAACCCGCGCGTTATCCTGGTCCGCAAAGTCATGAAGCTCGCCGACCTGCGGGCGCTGGCGGAAGTGGAACATTTCGACGTCGTGCTCGGTCTCAGCGTCATCCATCACCTCGATGGCAGCTTCGATGAGTCACTCGAAGTGCTGCGCTCGCTCGGCGACAATCTGATCCTCGAACTTCCGTTCGAAGCCAACGCCTGCGGCCAGCAACTCGTGCAGCAAGCCGTGCAGTCGAAATTGCCGGATGACGCAGTGTTCATGGGTTACGGCAAGAGTCATCTCGCGGAAGGCTGCCGCCAGATCGTGCGCCTCTCGCGTCCAAAGACACGGCTCGTCAAATCCTATCTCGGCACGCCCCGCACCGATTTGGCGCTGACCATTCACAGCGATCTCGCGCACAAGGAGGTCGAGTTTCACAACAAGCCGGAACGCCGCCCGTGGTTGCGCGGCATCAACCTGCAAACGTATCTCTGGTTCAACGGCGCCTATCCCCCGAAGCCGCGCATCGCCCAAATGGTGCGCGACAGCGTGCCCGGCGGACAAGCGCATCGCGATATCCAACCCTGGAATTTCATCCTGCAAGGCGGCGCGGTGCAGTTGATCGATTGTGATGATCCAAACCACACATTCGCCTATGACGATAAACAATATCTCGACCGCCTGACACTCCTGCTCCGCGCTGAATCACTCGGCGCAACGGCTGCGAAGCAGTTGGGACAGATGAATTCCAAGGCGGAAGTGAAACTTCCCGTTCGCTGGCGCGGACCGGTCTTCAATCCAAGCGGCTACGCGAGCGAAGCCATCAATTACATTCTCCCCCTGGCTGACCGGATCGATTTGGGAATCTGCCATCTCAACAATCTTTACTCGGAAAAGTTCGTCGCCGGTCTTGGTCAGGAAGACCGCAAGCAGTTGTTTGCGTTGCGGGATAAATATCCGTCGATGAAAGGCGGCATCACGATCGATCACAATCCCGCGAACGGATTTGGTTACGTTCCGGATGCCGTGTATCGCATCGGCCGCACCATGTTCGAGACCGACCGGATCGCGCCGGATTGGGTCGAGGCCTGCAACCAGATGGATGAAATCTGGGTGCCGAGCCAGTTCAACGTCGAGACCTTCGCCGCCAGTGGTGTCGAGCGCAACAAACTCGTGGTCATGCCGGAGGCCGTGGATGAACATGAATTCAATCCCGAACGCCACGAACCGCTGCCGCTCCCGAATCTCGCCAAGTTCAATTTCCTCGCCATCTTCGAGTGGTCCTCGCGTAAAGCGTGGGACGTTTTGCTCGCGTCGTATCTACGTGAGTTCTCCGCAGCGGACGACGTTTGCCTTTATCTGCGCACCTATCAATTCAGCAAACCCGATGGCGATCCCTCCGCTGCGCTTTGGGAGTTGATCCGAAAACATGCCGCGACGCTCCATCTCGGTGACAAGGCGTGGCCGCGCATCCACATCATCGCCGAACAAGTTCCGCAGGCGGATCTGCCGCGTCTTTACAAGGCGGCGGACTGCCTCGTCGCGCCGAGCCGCGGCGAAGGCTGGGGCCGTCCGCATCACGAGGCCATGATGATGGGCTTGCCCGTCATCGCCACGAACTGGAGCGGCAACACGGAATTCATGAACGAGGAAAACTCGTTCCTCATCGGCTATGAACTCGTCGATACCGGTGCGCTTGAGCCCGAGCTGAGACATTATCAAGGTCATCGCTGGGCAAATCCGTCGGAAACGGATCTGCGCGCCGCGATGCGCCGTGTTCAGCAGAACCCGGAGGAAGCGCAGAAAAAGGGCGCGTGCGCCCGTAAACAGATGCTGGAGAAATTCAGCCGCAAGCCGGTAACTGACCGGTTGGTGGCGCGGCTGGCGGAGATCGAGAGAAATCTGAACACACCGAATTGCCCGCCCACTTCGTCGCGGTGCGTGGAATTGGATTCTGCTCCGGCCGCGGATGCGCCCGTGCCGATTAACTGGGAGGGCAGCTACCTCGACCTTGGCAGTCTATCGCATGTGAACCGCGAACTGACCGCTGCTCTGGCCACGACCGGACAGCTTGCCGTCACACGCGTTGGGAATGGTGTTCTCGGCAAGGAAGCCGGTGGGATGCCCGAGTTACGTAACCTCGCCCGTAGCGTTGCTGCTAAGCCTAATCGCGACGCCCAGATCACGGTGCGTCATGCGTGGCCGCCGGATTGGAAACGTCCCGCGACTGGCGCGTGGGTGTTGATGCAGCCGTGGGAGTTTGGCGTTTTGCCCGCTGACTGGGTGCCGCAGCTCAAGGCTGTGGATTTGATCCTGGCGAACTCGGAGTATGTGCGGCGCGTATATGTCGAGTCGGGCATCAATCCCTCCAAGGTGAAGGTGGTGCCCAATGGCATTGATCCGACGAAGTTTTCTCCGACGGCGCCCGCGATGGCACTGAACACGAGGAAGAAATTCAAATTCCTTTTTGTTGGCGGCACGATTGGCCGCAAGGGGCCGGATAAATTGCTGGAATCGTATCTGCAGAGTTTCTCGTGCGATGACGACGTGTGCCTGGTGATCAAGGATTTTGGCGGCAAGTCGGTTTACAAGGATCAGACCTTCGCAGACCAGATCCGGCTCGCGCAAATGCGTCCGCGCGCGGCGGAGATTCTCTACCTCGACAATGATCTGGCGGCGGAAGAATTGCCAGGTCTCTACACGGCGTGCGACTGCCTTGTGCATCCGTATCGTGGTGAAGGCTTCGGCTTGCCCGTGCTGGAAGCAATGGCCTGCGGTTTGCCGGTGGTCGTGACTGGCGGCGGGGCCACGGATGATTTCGCCACGGATGAATTCGCGTATCGCATCCCAGCCCTGCGCCAGTCGATTGGCGAGACGGTCGGTGGTTTGAAGCTCGTGCGCAACGGCTGGTGGCTGGAGCCGGACCTCGAAACATTGAGCGCGCGACTGCGATGGGTTTTTGAAAATCGCGCGCAGGCACGCGAACGCGGTGCCGCCGCGAGCCTTCATGTCCGCGAAAATTGGACGTGGGAACGCGCGGCGCGGATTGCCGGCCGTCATCTTTCTGAACTCGCCGCCACAAAGCGCGCGAAGGCGGCGGACATCGTGGCGCGGCGTGCGGCGCAGGATCGCTCGATGCAAGCCACGCTCAGGATTGGCGCGCTTCATCAAGCGGCTGATTTGCTTGCGCAGAAGAAGTTTTCCGAGGCTTGGGCCGCAACGCTTGCGGCGATCAATATTCGTCCGTTCCATCCCGACGCTTTCCTGCTGCTCGCAAAAATTGCGCTGGCTGCTGGAGACGGTGTGGATGCGAAGCTTTGCGCCGAATACGCGCGCAACATCGCGCCCAAGCTGAGCGAGGCGAAAAAGATCCTTAGCCAGCGCTTGAAGGGTGGCTCCCGGCCCGACTGGCTGGTGCTGCCAGAAGTGCTGGCGCGTGGCTCTTCGCCAATTGCTGGCCCGAACGGAACACGCAACACGCAATACGCATCCCGCCTTTCCGTCTGCCTCATCGTGAAGAACGAAGAGAAGTTCCTCGGCCAGTGCTTGAAGTCTGTGCGCGACGTCGCTTCGCAGATTGTCGTGGTGGACACCGGTTCAACCGATCGCACGGTGGAAATTGCTAACGAGCATGGAGCGGAAGTGCATTCGTTTGTCTGGTGTGATGATTTCAGTGCCGCGCGAAATGCTGCATTGGCAAAGGCGACCGGCGACTGGGTGCTGATGCTGGATGCGGACGAAGAGTTGTCTGCCGATGCGCACGAAAAACTGGCGGCGGCGATGAAGAATCCCGAAGTCATGGCCTGGCGGCTGCCGATCGTGGACGTGGGGCTGGAGGCCGAGGGGTGTTCGTATGTGCCGCGCTTGTTCCGCAATGCGCCGGGTTTGTTCTACATCGGTCGCGTGCATGAGCAGGTGTTCAGCAGCATTGAGGTGCGCCGCGCGGAGTGGGGGTTGGATAATCGTCTCGGCGACGCGACGCTGATCCACCACGGCTACACGGCTGAAGTCACGCGCGACCGTAACAAGGCCGAACGCAACCTGCGGTTGCTGGAACAGGCCATCGAAGAACTGCCGGACGAGCCGCATCTGTTGATGAACCTCGGGCTGGAGCTGTCGCGCGCGGGTCGTGTGGCGGAAGCGCTCGTGCGGTATATCGAGGCTTACAACGTGCTGTCGGCCAAGCCGGCATCGGAGATCGTGCCCGAATTCCGCGAGGCGTTGCTGACACAACTAACCACGCGGCTGATCGCGGCACGCGAATTTGAAGCAGTGAAGAAGGTGCTCACATCTTCGCTTTCACGGATGGGCTCCGGTTTGAGTGCCTCATTGAATTTCTCGCTTGGCTTGGCGCATCTTGAACTGAAGCAGTTCAGCGAAGCTGCTGGTCAGATGCGCCAATGCCTTGCGAAGCGGAATCAACGCAGTTTGGCGCCGATCAACAAGGACATCCTCACGGCGGCACCGCATCACTGTCTGGCGCTATGCCTTGCGAAGTCGGGGGATGCGGCGGGCGCAGATAAAGCCTTCCAAGCAGGCTTGGCGGAAACCGGTCATGCGGATGTGCTGCGCCTGGACTACGCGCAGTTTCTGTTCGGGCAGGGGAAAGCGGTCGAGGCCTTGCAGCTATTGCACGAGATCGTCTCGAATGACGTCGCCAATGTGATGGCCTGGCGGTTCGGTGGCCAGATTGCCTTCAGCCAGCCGGGATTCTTGGAGTTCGCGCGCGATTGGACGGGTGAAGCTTTACGTGCTCACGCAAATGACCTTGTGATCATGGCGCAGCGCGCGGAGGCATTGATGTTGAGCGATGATGCGGCCGCTTCGGCGGGATTGTGGGAGCGGGTTGCAAGCCGCAATCCAAACAACGTGGTGTTGGCGGCGTTGATCGCGTGCGAAAACATTGGGGGAACCATCACCCATGTTCCGCAACAAGGGGCGGAAGAAGTGGCGGCCAGCCGGGCTTTCATCGGCTTGTATCAACGACTCATCGCGGCCGGCGCGCAAAACACCGTCATCGGGTTGAACGCGCGAATGGGGCAACTTGGCCGGGTGCTGCCGACAGCGGCACGAATTCTTGAAACCGCAGTCGCCGAGGCGAATCAGCCGGAACTTGTGAGCGCGTGAGCGGTTTTGGCTGTGGGCCTTGACCCCGGTGCCGCTCCGCTGCGGCGCGTCAGCGTCATGGAGTGCGCCCGTGCTCTGGCGCTTTCGCCCACCCGCGACTTCCAAAGCGCCAGAGGGCTGGCGCACTCCCAGACCTTGCGGCGGTAGGTGATTCAGGCCGCGGAAGAGCGCGCAGGTCAACCGAGTTCGCCCCGCCATTTTTTGTATCTGTTAAAACTCCCCTTGCAGACCGGCTTCAATCACTTCAGCGCGCTCAGCAGTAAACAGCGAGCGATTGAGTAATTGGGTGTGTGCGGTTCTGTTCCAGCATCCGCTTGATGGAGACGGTGTCGAGTTGCTGGCCTTGGGGGGCGAGCAGAACGCCGTTCTGCGCGTAGATGTCGCGGGCCATCACCATGCCGGGACGAAGGTCGGGCAGGGAAATGGTTCTGGCTTCGTGAACGATGTCCGAACGGGTCCAAGCCTGGAGGAAAACCCGGACGGCATTGGGGTCGAGGGATTTTCCAGCTTCGTTCTTAACCTTCTCCAATGAATCCATCAGCGTCAGTCGGCTGGAGGCGAAGGTCACCGCTACCGACAGGAGCCGCGCAAGCCACGGAATTTTTTCGCCGACAAGTTGATCGGGATAACCGGTGCCATCGTAGTTCTCATGATGGGCGCGAATAATTTCGCGGACTTGATTCAAGTCGCTGCCAAACGACGCGAGTTCCTGGCCGACGATCGGGTGTTGTCCGATGAGGGCGCGTTCGCCGAGGTTGAGTGATTCGGGGTCTTCCTGCCATTTCCGGATGACCTGGCGCGGCACGCCCAGCAGGCCGATGTCGTAAAGCATGGCGCTGCTTTCCAGCACGCGGCGTTCTTCCTTGGAGAGCAGGAGCAGTTCTCCGATGGCGCGGCAAATCTGGGCGACGCGCCGGATCTGATCGCCGAGCGCGGGGTAGTAGGTGTGCATCGTGTGAACGCAGAGTTCCAGCGAGCGCACGAGGTTCTGTTCGAGCGCGGCGTTCACATTGGCCAGTTGCTCGTTCTGGCTGGCGACGAGCTTGACCTGTTTGGCGAGCGAGCGATTCAGATCAACCAACTGCTCGTTCATGACTTGGGTGGCCGTTTGAAGGTCGGCATTCTGGCGCAGGAGTTCGCAGCGTTGCACGCCGCTTTGCACGGCGGCGATGAACTCCTCCTGCAACCACGGCTTGACGATGAACCGGAAGATTTCGCCCTTGTTCACTGCGTCCACTACGGCGTCGAGGCTTAGGACTGCCGTTATGAGAATCCGGCTGGCGTAAGGCCGGAACCGCCGAGCCTCGCCGAGCAGTTCGAGCCCCGAGAGATCGGGCATCTGGAGGTCGCTGATGATGACGGAAAATTCACGGCGCTGGAGTTCGGCGAGCGCCAGCAGAGGATCGGTGACGGCAACGACGTGATACTGCTCGCGCTCCAGAACCTGTTTCAGCAGGTCGCAAACGCCGGCTTCATCATCCACCAGAAGGATGCTGTGGGCGCAGGCTGGGGTGGCTTTTTGCTCGTTCATGCGTGGATGCTGAAACGACGCGGGCGCCATTTCAGGAATACGAGTTCCATGCGGCCGGGCGGGCCACGGTATAGGAGCGCTGGATGCGCTTCAGGTTGAGGCGGGATTGATCGAGATCGTCGAGCTGATCCTGAACCGAACGTCGCGCGTCGCCGAGCAAGGCGAGATTGCGCTTCTCGAGTTTGATGAGTTCGGAAGTGACGTTGCGGAGCGCGGCTTCACGTTCAGCTCTGGTTTTGCCGAGCTGCGCCCATTCCCGTTTGGCAGCGTCGTGGATTTGGGTGAGGCGCGTCTGCAAATCGGCGAGCGCGGCCTGGCAGGCGGCGACGAGATTCCAGTTGAGTGTGCGGATGGCTTCCCCCTCGGTCTCAGCGAGGCTGCGCCATTCCTGGCAGGCGGCGGCGAGTGCGGCGTCCGCGTTCATGCCTGATCAGGCCGCGGCGAGCGCGACGGGGACGGCGTTGAAAGGCGAGCCGGGTGAAGGTGACTGGCCGGCGAGCATGGTGGACCACGCGTCACGCAACCGGTTCAGGTGCTTGATGACCTCATCCACACCCTCGCGCTCTTTTTTCAGATCGCTTTCCCACAGGCGGCGGTCGAAATAGTCGTAAAGGCCGCGCATCTTGGCGGCGAATTCGCCGCCTTGTTCGAGGTTCAACGAGTTGCTTAGTTCGCGAATGATGTCTTGAGCGCGTTGAAGATTGTTATGCACCACCATGTTTGCCTCCGCCGGATCTTCCATGTCGAAGCCGGGCAGGGCGCGTTCGAGGCGGTGGATGGCACCCTCGTAGAGCATCAGGACGAGCTGGCCGGGGGGCGCGGTTTGGGTGGCAATTTGACGATACGACTTCCAGGGGTTGGCAACGTGCATGGCAGGTGAATGACAGTTGACCGTGTGGACTTCGGTTAGCGGTTTTTGAGGTGCAGGGCGAGCAGGCTTGCGATCCGGTTCATCATCTCGTTCGGTGGATATTGGACATCCGCAATGAGTGAGCGGGCCCGTTCCACTTGCTCGGGACGGGAGTCCGACAGCGTGGAGAGTTTCTGCTCCAGCGCACGCGTCTGTTCAAAGGACGCGGGTTCGGAGTCGGTGGCAGCCGGCTGCCGGCGAGTCACCGATTGGCTCGCACCAGCCCCGGTTGGGCGGCTAGGATTGAACTCAATATGCATATTTCAGTCTCGATTCTGGCAGGCAATTTCGACTTTGTGTTGCGCCATCCACCCAGTCATCGGTGGGGGCGGGGGAAACTTTAAGGAAATATCAGCGGTTGGGGAGGTGTCTCAGAGCGGTGGCTATCGAATATCGCCCAAAACGACGCGGGGAATGGAGGGTGAGCCAGTTATCGTCACCGTAGGCCGTTTTTTGTTCTCGCCGGTCAAAGTTTTTGACTCCAGCCACGACAGATGGGCGTCCGGCATCGAAAACCTCGTCCATGGCCCACAGGATCTCGCCGCCCCGGGCATCTATAAGCTTGAGCCGCCAGCCAATCGACAGCGGCGCATAGGAGCGGTAGCCTGTCAAATGACAAAAAAGAACCCCATTGCAGGCAAATGCCTTGCCGAGGGAGTCCAGAAGAGTGTCAGGCAGGGCGTCCTCCGCCCGCCATGAGGATCGCCCTGTGCGGGCTTTCAACTGGGCCGGTGTCACCCGGATGACTTCAAACTTTTTCGACTTCGTCAGTTCTTCAATCAGGACATTGTAAAGCAACTCCATGCTTTCAGTTTGTTCGTAGCTTGAGTCGCCCGTCAGCGGCAGAACCAGAACGCGCCGCATGTCTTCCGGCAGTTTCCGGCTGGCACGATGGAAGTTGTCGGGCTGATATGCGGAGGTGAGGCTGACATTGGCGGCCGCCGCCGGGCAGATGGAACAAAGGCAGACCAGCAGCAGGGCAATATTGATTGCACCGGCGCGCCGCAGGTTGTTCCGCCAATCTTTCACATCCGTGTTCAAGAGGTTCGTTCTTGTGTGTCGAAACCCGGTCGGGTCACGAGAAGTTCTTCGTCAGATATGACAACTGCTGGGCAATCCTTTGCTGGGCGGTTTCCATCGCGGCAAATGAATCGAGCATCCGCTGCCGGTTGGCCTGGACGAGCTTTTCCATGTCGGCGATCTGCGTGTCGATGCTGCTGACCTGCTTCGTCAAGCCGTCCTGTTTGGCGAGGAGCGTTCCGTTTTCCCCGATGGCGCGGTCCAGGTAGCTGGCGAGGTTCACGGCGATGCCGTGTGTGCCATCGGAGAAAAGCTCTTTGACGCTGTTCAGGTTGTTGATCAGCGCGGTGTCCAGCTTCGTCGTCTCACTCAGCGTGAGTTTGTTGTCATTGCCGCTGGTCTGGATGCCGAGTTCAGCGAGGTGGTGAAGGGCGCCGGTCAGGCCGTTCACCTGCGAAAACACGGTATGGCGCAGGGTGGCGGAGATGTCCTCCGCATCGCCATCGGAAGCGAGAATGCCCGCCGTCACGACGCCTTTGGCGTCGGTCGAACTGGCCGTTTGCGTGTCGATGAGCGACTGGACCTGGTTGTAGGCTTCGATGAAGTCGGTGATCGCCGCCTTGATCTTGGCGGTGTCGGTGCCGACCGTGACGGTGGTCGATCCTTCCTTCAACACGGAAACGGACAATCCTGCAATGCCCGAGCTGGCATCGGTGATGGTGTTGGACTGGCTCACGAGCGGGTCGCCGCCATTGATTGTGTAGATCGCATTCTTGCCGTGGGTCAACGTGCTGCTCGCAAGGCCGGTCGCCGCGAGAAAATTGCCGGTGACGTCTTCCAGCGCGATGTCCATGTCACCCGTGCTCTTGTTGGCGAGCACGAACCGGTCGTTGACGGAGTCGTAGGATGCCGTGACACCGGCGGTGGAATTGTTGATGCGCGTCAGCACGGTGGAGATGCTTTCCGTGCCGGTGTTGAAGCTGATGGAGACGCCGTTGATCTTGAATTCGCCCGCGCCGCTGCCGCCGTCGGTGATCGTGGTCGCCAGATTCGCTGAGGCAATGGTGCCGGTCAGCTTGACTCCGCCGAGTGCATTTGCGCTGCTGACTGAACTGGTGCCGTTGTTGTAGAGCTTGGCAACCTGCAGGAAATTGCTGGTGTCGGTCGCGCTGCCGACGATGACTTCTCCACTGGTGCTGGTGAGGGAAATCTTGTCGCCGGTCGGATCGTAGCTCGCGGTGATGGTGTTGCCCGTTGCGGTGGCGATCTTGTCGAAGACCTGTTGCAGCGTGTCGGTCGTGGCGACGGCCACCTGCTTGCCGTTGACGGTGAAGTTTCCGGCGGTCATGGCGGTGGCAAACCCCGCGTTGGCCAGTGTGACTCCGGAGACGTCGGTGGTGGCGCTCAGAGCCTTGCCGACATTTGCGGCGCCCTGACGTTTGGCGGCGGTCGCCAGCTGGGTGATGTTGAAAAGGTAGCTGCCGTTGGGTGTTCCGGCGCTGGCGGTGGAGCCGGCGATGGTAGCGTCCGAGGTGCTGGTCGTGCGGCTGTCGTAGATGCTGCCGTCTTTCAGCGTGTTGACGCGGGATTGGAGAATTCCCAACTGGGTCTTGATGCTGCCGTAAGCCAGGTTTCGTTGGGCAAACCGGTTCTGTTCGCTGCGGAGCGCGATTTGTGGCGAGCGCTCGGCCTGGGCAAGCTGGTCAACCAGCGTCTTCCAGTCAAAACCGGAAGCCAGACCCGACAGTGATAAATCAACAGCAGCCATATACGTTCGCCCTTCTACATCGGCAGCGGCAGGCCGGACTGAAGCCTATTTTTGCCTGAATTGCAGCCAAATCGTAAAAATGGCCCGGCCGGCGCTTGCACGCCGGCCGGGCTTTTATCACGCATTCGTGATCCGTTCGCCTCCGTTAGGAGAGCAGACGGAGGGCGGATTGCGGATTGGCGTTTGCCTGCGCCAACATCGCCGTGCCTGCCTGGACGAGAATGTTGTAACGGGCAAATTTCGTGCTCTCTTCCGCAACGTCCACATCCTTGATGCGGCTGTTGGCGGCGGAGAGGTTGTCTTTCAGCACACCGAGCTGTTCGCTGTATTTCGTCAAACGCGCAACGTTCGAGCCGACCGAGGCGCGATCCGTGGCGAGCTGGCCGATGGCCGCCTTCACGTTGGTCAACGCGGTCACGGCACCGGAGGTGGTGCTGACGTTACCGGCGGTGGCCGTGGTGTAGGCGCTCGCGGTCAGCGTGACTGACGTCATGCTGAACGTGTTGCCATCGCTGTCCGTGGTGACCGCATTGGACGCACCGTTGAACAGGCTGACGCCGTTGAAGTCCTTCGTCGCGAGGTCGTTGATATACGAACCGAGCGTGGCGAATTCCTTTTGATACAACGCGCGATCCGCGCTGGTCTTGGTCGAGTCCTGAGCGAGAACGGAGATTTCGCTCATGCGATCCAACGCGCCCGAGACCTTCTTCAGGAAACCGTCCTGGGTCTGGCTGAACGAGACTGCGTTGTTCACGTTGCTGGTGGCCGCGTCGATGCGGTTGATCTGGGCGTCGAAGCGCATGGACACAGCCATGCCCGCCACATCGTCTTCCGGCGAAGTGAGCTTCGATCCGGACGACAAGCGCGCGAGCGACTTGCTGAGCATTGAACTGGATTCTGTGAGCAGGCGAGAGCTGCTTTGTGCTGATACGTTAGTGTTAATGACCATACTGTTACCGACTCCTTCCATGAGTCACCCCTTGCGGGGATTTTTGTTATACACGGCATCCCTGCCGTTGGGTGGTTCTTGAGAAAGGCGTCCCACCCGTATTCCTTTGCTGGCCGTTTAAGGCCGCCAGCCGCCGGTTTCCGACAACCCATGTATCGGTGTGAGACACGAATACTTGAGTTGTGAAATTTGCTTTGTTCCGTGCCGGGTGCAGCAGCGGTTCCACCGGCGGACGACGAGGGGGCTTGCGCCCCGCTCGCCGTGCGCGCAACGAGCTTCATCGTTGCGAAGTCCGGCTGGATGAATCGAACGGGTTGCCATCTGCTTCCGTTGATGTCTGCTCGAATTCATGTGTTGCTGTTTCCCGGTCCGTGGTGCGGTTTGCTTTTGCAAGTGGTGCAGGGCAGGTGTTCCTTCCCTGGATTTTTTGAGCGGCGTAAAGCCCGGCCGACCGTGGGCCGGCCGGGCTTGCCCACCTACCCTTGCCAAACTTACTGGAGCAACCGCAGCACGCTTTGCGGCTGCTGATTCGCCTGCGCCAGCATCGCGGTGCCGGCTTGGACGAGGATGTTGTAGCGCGCGAACAGCGTGCTTTCCTCGGCCACATCCACATCTTTGATGCGGCTGTTGGCGGACGTGAGGTTGTCCCGGAGGACGCCCAATTGATCCGCCGTCGAGTTGAGGCGGGCGACGTTCGAGCCGACCGAGGCGCGATCCGTGGCGAGCTGCGCGATGGCCGTCTTGACGGTGTTCAAGGCTGCCAGGGCGCCAGTCGTGGTGCCGACGTTGGCCGCGGCGACCGCATTGTAGGTGCCGCTCGACAGGTTGATGCCGATCATGCCGAACGTGTTGCCATCACTGTCGATGGTGACGTTTTGCGTGATGCCGTTGAACAGGCTGACGCCGTTGTAGTCTTTCCCGCCGAGGTCCGTGATGTAGGACGAGAGGGTCGAGAACTCCAGGTTGTAGAGATTTCGATCCGTGTCCGTCTTGGTGATGTCCTGCGAGAGGATGGACAGTTCGCTCATGCGATCCAGGGCGCCGGCAACCTTCTTGAGGAAGCCGTCCTGGGTCTGGCTGAACGAGACTGCGTTGGCGATGTTGCCTTTGGCCGCGCCGATGCGGCTGATCTGCGCGTCGAAACGCGCCGCTACGGCTTGTCCGGCCACATCGTCCTCGGGGGAGATGAGTTTCGAGCCTGAAGACAGGCGCGAAAGGGACTTGCTGAGCATTGAGGAGGATTCCATGAGCAGGCGGGCGCCGCTCTGGGCCGACATGTTTGTATTGATGACCATAACTCTATTCCGTGAGTCGCCCCTCTTGCGAGAGGCATTGATTTGTCACGACGTCCTTGTCGCGGGTGAATCATTTAACGGGTGATTCTCCATTTTCCCTGCTGGCCCTTTCTGGCCGCCAGCCGCCATGTCTTGCGACAACCCATTCATCGGAGGAAGTCGTGAATGCTTGAGGACGAAATGTTGATTTGAGGAAGGAGAACTGACGCAGCGTGGGCAGGAGTCGCTGAAGAAATGGAATTGGACGGAGGGCGAAGATGACCGTTGCTTGCGGTCGGCTATACGGCGGCGTTGAGACTCAGAACGCGGAACGAACCAGGGGGGCTGGCAACTTCTTTATCGGCGCGTCACGGATGCAGCACCCGATGCACGGTTTGCAGCAGGGTTGCCGATGTGAATGGCTTGGGGATGAAGGCCTGCACCTGCGAACTCAAACCTTCCGGGAGACCGCCTTCAAGCAGATGTCCGCTAAAGACGATGACCTTCGCCGTTGCGTCAGCTTCCCGCAGCGCTTGGAGAAATTGCTGGCCGTTCATGCCCGGCATCAAGAAGTCGAGCAGCACCAGGTTAATTTCCTGCTGGTGCTCTGCAAATATTGCGATGCCGCCCGCTCCCTCATCCGCTTCGAGCACGCGATAGCCGTTGCGTTCGAGGAGCTGGCGGGTGACGCGCCGCACGCTGTCTTCGTCATCTACGATGAGCACGAGTTCGTTCTGGCCTTTTTGGGTGGCTTTGCTTTGCGTCTCATCCGCCGCCGTCGTGGAGGCGTCACACGATGGAAAGTAAATTCTAAACTGGGTCCCCGCGCCCATTTTGCTGTCCACCAGAATGAATCCGCCATGCGCATTCACGATTCCAAGCACGGTGGATAAACCCAGCCCCGTCCCATGGCCGACTTCCTTGGTGGTGAAGAACGGATCGAAAATCTTGTCCAAATCCGTTGCCGGAATGCCCTTGCCCGTGTCCGTTACGGTGAGCAACACATGACGGCCCGCAACCGCGCCATGATTGGATGCCGCGAGTTCCGCGCTCACCTCGGTGTTTTCCACGCTCAAACGGAGCGTGCCGCCATCCGGCATGGCATCCGCCGCATTGACGCACAGATTCATCAGGATCTGGTGCAATTGGGTCGTGTCACCGCTGACGAGCCAGAGCCCCGGCGCGTTCGACACCTCCACCTTGATATTCTTGGGGAACGTCTCGCGGACAATCTTCTGCATGTCGCTGGTCAGCGTGGAAAGTTGGACGGGCATGCGCTGACCTTCAGCCCCGCGGCTGAACGTGAGCAGTTGCCGGATGATCTCCGCCCCGCGGCGGGCGCCGGTTTCAATGGTGTCAACCAGTTCCCGCACCTGCGGATCCGGGATCGCTTCCCGCAGAATCGGCGGGGACATGAGCATGGGCACGAGAATGTTGTTCAGGTCGTGTGCAATGCCACCGGCCAGCCGGCCGACGCTTTCGAGGCGCTGCGTGCGGAGGAGCTGGGCTTCGAGTTTTTTCCGTTCAGTGATGTCCTCCTTGATGGCGATGAAGTGGGTGATGGTGCCGTGTTCATCACGCAACGGGGTGATCGTCATGATCTCGGTATAGCGGGTGCCATCCTTGCGACGGTTGGTCAACTCACCGCGCCAGACGCGCCCGGTGACGATGGTGTTCCACATGTTTTCATAAAACGCCTCCGTCTGATGACCCGATTGAACGAGCGCGTTTGGATCCTGGCCGATGGCTTCGGCGGGCGTGTAGCCGGTGAGAGTTGTGAAGGCGCCGTTCACCCATTCGATCACGCCGTTGCGGTCGGTGATCATGATGGCGTTTGCAGCCGCTTCGAGCGCGGCGCTTTGCAGGCGCAGATATCGATCCGCTTCCTTGCGGCGAGTGATGTCTTCCGCCGCGCCGGCGATCCGGTAAACGTTCCCCATCGCGTCCCGAATCGGGAAGGCGCACTCATGTATCCAGCGAATTGTCCCATCACGGCGGACAATGCGGTATTCCTCATCATACTCGCCGGTGGCGAGCTTCTGCGTCACCGCCTGCCGCACCCGCGGGCGGTCACCCGGATGCACGGCATCGAGCCATGACTCGGGCGCATCGTAGAGGCTCTGGGCGGAGCGCCCCCAGATTCGTTCGTAGCCGGGGCTGACGTAGAGCGTGCGGTTGGTTGCGGCGTCCTGTATCCAGAATGCCTCCTGGATGGTTTCGACGACCTGTCGGAAGTTTTCCTCGCTCTGCCGTAATTTTTCCTCGGCTCGCTTGCGCTCCGTCACATCATTTACAAACCCGTGCCACAAGATGCTGCCATCATCCTCGCGTTCGGGTGTTGAATGTCCTTCAACCCAGATTTCACCACGCTGCGGGTTGATCACCCGGAATGCGGCCTTCCAGCCGGTCATGTTTTGCGCGGACTCGCGGATTGAGACTCGCAGAGGGGCAATGTCCTCAGCATGCACGCGCTCGAAG
>Ga0154020_10004110_pt1 | contig 17377 bp, 17 predicted proteins | sample Klosneuvirus_201_FD_109709 | JGI IMG/M metagenome (GOLD analysis project Ga0154020, IMG submission 109709) | Active sludge microbial communities from wastewater, Klosterneuburg, Austria - Klosneuvirus_20160825_MG | ecosystem: Engineered > WWTP > Aerobic digester > Activated sludge | place...
TCTCGAGCCAGGAGGACTTCGTGGCGCGCATGGGCCAGGTTGCCCGCGAGCGCAACGGTGCGGCGAAGACGTCCGGTCTCGCGCGACCGCCGATCTTCTATCGACTGCTCACCGTGCAGTTCACGCTCTCGAACCTCGACAAGCTACCCGCATGGGCACGCACACCAGCGCCGCCACCGCGCAACCCAGCGGTGCCCGCGCCGCGCGATGTCGGTGGCATCCCGATCGATCCACGCGCACCCGACCCGTATGCGAACAAGCACAGCGCGACGAGCTCGTGGATCGGCGCAGCCGTGCTCGGCGTGATCGCCGTGTTCTGCATCCAACAAGGCACCGCGCATGACGACGCGCGTGTCGCTGTCGTCATCGGGTTCGCCGCGCTCGGCCTCGCGAGTTGGCTGGTCCGTCGTGCGCGCCGTCTCGCGATGGCCTAGGGGCGCTCAACCTTGCGGGATCACGGGTCGATGTCTGTCGAACTGAACCCGCTCAACTTTGGTGTTGATCTGGGTCCCATTTGGTCTTACCAACTGGTCTTACCACTTATGACCCTCCCACTTCACGACCCCGATTCCGTCGACGAACCGACGACAACCGCGATCGATGCGGTGTTCGAAAAGCTGCTCGCGGACATCCTCAAGGGCGTCTATCCGCCCGGCACCCGCCTCCCGGCGGAGCGCGAGTTGAGCCGGCAGCTCGGGGCATCCCGGCCGACGCTTCGCGAGGCGCTACGCCGGCTCGGCGAGTGGTGCTTGGTGGAACCGCGGCGCGGCTCGGGCATCGTCGTTCGCGCCTACCGCGAGTGGTCTATCGAAGTGATTCCGGGATACCTGCGCTACGGCAAGCCCGAAGCGAACCAGCCGTCGATCACGCAGATCCTGATCGACATGCTCGCGATGCGACGCGCGATCGTGCTCGAGGTGGTCCGCCAGATCACGAACCGGGTCCCCAAGGGCGGCACCACGGCGGCTCGACTCGCGATGGCCCGTGCATGGGCGATGCGCGAGTCACCGATGTATGTCCGCGAGGACTTCGAGGTCCTGCGCAGCGTGGTCGAGGCGGCGAAGTTCACGCCGGGCATGTGGATGCTCAATCGCGTGAGCAACATCTACATGGACCTCGCGTCGACGCTGCGGTTCGCGATCAAGCTGCCGCCGGACTACGTGCAGGTCCACACGCAGTTCTTCGATCTGCTCGAAGCGAGCAAGGGCGACGAAGCGTTCGCGCTCATGACCGACTACCTCCATCGCCACGACACGTCGGTGGCGAGGCTGCTGGGGGCGCCATGAGCGACTTCGCTCCGTACGCGCACTCCGCGCTGAGCCGCAAGGTGCTGCGGTCGCTCGTGCCCGTGATCTGTCCTCCCGACGCGGTGCCGCACGCGGACGACATCGTCGAGCACATGGCGCTCACCGTCGGTGCATCCCCGCGGTTGCTGCAAAAGGCGATCGGTGTGGGGCTCGCCACGTACGACCTCGGTGCGCTGCCGTTTCATCGCAAGCGGGCGCATGCACTCGTCGGAGATCGAGCCGAGGCGTACTACGCGTCGTGGGAGCACGGACCGACGCCGCTGCACGTGCAGTTCGCGCGCGCGCTCAATCAGTTGATGTCGCTGTCCTGCTACGAGCACCCGGCGATGACCGCGCAGGTCGGCTATCACGTCGCGCCGTGGATCGAGAAGGTCACGCAGAAGCGATTGACCGTGTTCCGCGATGACGTTCGCAAACAAGAAGCGCAGATCCTCACGCCGGATCCGCTGCGACCCGGCGTCGATGTTCGCTCGCTGCGCAGGAAGGTAGGCCGCTGATGGTGGCCGTTCGTCCCGCACTGTACGAAGGCACGCGTCCACCGAACGTGTTCACGCGGCGCGAGCTCGTCGGAGACACGGTGCTCGATTGCGATGTCGTCATCGTCGGCTCGGGTGCCGGTGGCGCCCCGATGGCCGCCGAGCTCGCGGAAGCGGGCTTCGATGTCGTGGTGCTCGAAGAGGGCAGCTACTACCAGACGCGCGACTTCACGGCGGACACCTCCGCGATGGTTCGCCAGCTGTATCGCGATGGCGGCGCGTCGATGGCGATCGGCAGCCCGCCGATCATGTTCCAAGAGGGCAAGGCCGTCGGCGGATCGACCGTGATCAACGGCGGCATGTCGTGGCGCACGCCCGAGGAGATCCTCGCGCGCTGGCGCAAAGAGGCGGGCCTCGCGGACATGACGCCGAAGCAGCTCGAGCCGTACTTCGAGCGCGTCGAGAAGCGCATCCACGTCGCGAAGAACGATCCGGAAGCGATCGGTCGCGAGAACTGGCTGCTCAAGAAAGGCGCCGACGCGAAAGGCTGGGAGATCATCGACAACCTGCGCAACCAAGCGCACTGCGTCGGCTCCAATCGCTGCGCGTTCGGTTGTCCGACCGGCGCGAAGCAGTCGGCGCTCGTCAGCTACATCCCGCGCGCGTTGCACTTCGGCGCACGCGTGTACTCCGACGTTCGCGTCGAGAAGATCACGATGCACGGCAAGCGCGCGACCGGAGTCGTGGGACGTGTGGCGCTCCCGAACGGCGGCTCCGGCGCACGCGTGGCAGTTCGCGCGAAGCTCGTCGTCGCCGCGTGCGGCGCGATCTACACGCCTGCCCTGCTCTCCCGCTCGGGCCTCACCGGGCGTCCGGGATTGCTCGGTGGAAATCTCTCGCTGCATCCGAACGTCAAGGTCGTCGCGTTCTTCGACGAGGACGTCACGAGCTGGAAGGGTGTCCACCAGGCGTTCCAGGTCCGCGAGTTCGTACGCGATGGCATCGGAACGTTCGCCGCCGTCAACCTCCCGCCGAGCGTCGTCGCGATGTCGCTACCTCATCGCGGCGCGCAGCTCGGCAAGATGATGGACCAGTACAACAACATGGTCGTCGCCGGCATGTTGATCGAGGACACGACGACGGGCCGGGTTCGCGTGACGAACGGACGCCCGCAGGCGTTCTATCAGCTCGAGCAGCGCGACATCGACACGATGAAGCGCGGCCTCGATCGCTTGTGCGATCTGCTGTTCACGGCCGGCGCGACGAAGGTGCTGTTGCCGTTCCACCACGCGGCGGAAGTGCACGACGCCGACGAAGCTCGTCGCGTTTTGGCTCAGAAGATCAAGCCGACCGATTGGGAAGTGATGACGGTCCACATGATGGGCACGGCGCGCATGGGCGCGGATCGCACGGCGAGCGTGACCGATGCGTTCGGCTTCATGCACGACGTGGATCGCTTGCTGATCAGTGACGCCTCGCTGTTCCCGACTCCGATTCGCACCAACCCGATGGAAACCATCATGACCCTCGCGACGCGCGCGGCGGGTCACGTGATCGACAACGCGCGGAGGTTCTTGTCATGAGTGTCGTCGCCGCATTCGCTTCGCCCACCAAGCCTGCTCCGCGACCGGAGCCCTCCCCGTTCCCGTCGCGCGCCGCGCTCGCGCTCGAAGCCACGCCGATGCGCGGACTCGATCTAGTCTTCGAGCGCGGGACGATGCCGGATCTCGAAGACCTCGCCGGATGGGAGTTCCGCGGCATCAATCGCATGCCCGCGAACGCGATTCCGATCGGCAACTGGGTCGGCATCAAGAAGTTCCTCAAGGGCTTCGTGCGTGACAGCGAGACCGGCAAGGTCATGGGCTACAACGTCCCGGTCGTCTGCAACGTGCTCGATGGTCGCTGGCACCTCAAGCCGAGCGATGCAGCGCCGAAGCGCTGGGGCTTCTACGAGGCGTATCCGGTCGACCCGACGGCGCGTGACAACCACTACCTGCACGCGCTGTTGCTCGATTACGGCAAAGGCGACAACCCGCGGTTCGACATCACGGCCGGCCTTCGCGATTACCTCGTGCAGGTCGATCCGTCGAACCCGGATCTGTTCCTCGGCAAGGCGTACTACGCCGTCGGCCCCGCGCGTCTCGGGCCACTCAACTACTTCATCCTCGAGCGCCACCGCCGCGGGCTCACCGACTTCGCGCAGCGCTGAGCTACGGGATACAGACGCCGACGTTGACCGTCACGCCGTAGGCGAGCTCGCAACGCCACTGATAGCAGCGACCGCCGAGGCTGCCGCCGTCGATCAAGCGAGCCACGAACGCGTCGGGATCGCAGACCAGCGAACACACGTTGTCGCTCGCCAGCTCCGTGGCCAGCTCGCAGACATCGCGATCGACATCGTCCGCGCCGGGCACGAGGTCGACGCTCGTGTAGTCGAGCGTCGCGACGTCGCCCGTGTACACGGTCGACGTTTGGTCCTTCGCGCTCTCGCTGCTGTCGAGACAGCCAGTCAGCAGCAATGCCGTGACGAGTGCGCGTCTCAGAATGGCCTCAGTTGCAGACGTCGACGTTCGCGTGGCCGCCGTTGGGCAGCTGGCACGTTTGCGTGGTGCAGCCCGTGCTACCGCCGAACACGCGCGCGGTGAACGCGTCGGGATCGCAGAGAGAAGAACAGACGTCCGAGTTCGGCAGGCCTTCGACCAACGAGCACAGGCTCCGCGCGTTCGGATCGAGCGTCAGCGTATCCGCGTTGCGCAGATCGATATTGGGCTGCAGCGGCGTGTGCCCCGGGTAGTCGAGGCCGGTGACCACGACCACTTTGGGATCGATGTTGTCGTCACCCGCGGTCGGGATTTCGATCTCGTTGACGACATTCATCGCCGTCACGTCATCCGAGAACACCCGTGCGCTCGTAGACGGATCGTCCGCCACACATGCGCCAGCACCGATCGCCAGAGCCACCGAGAAACCGAGAAGAGCGAGCTTCGCCAAGGTCAGCCTCCTGTTCTTTCCTGTCCTCACACGAAGGACCAGCATTCACCCTAAGGAACGGTCAGGGCGTTTGCAAGAATGCTTGTGTGGCAAGGAGTGGGATAACCATGGTCATGCAACGTGTAAGCGTGTTCGTGATTGTCGCGATCGCGATCGGGTGCGGCAACGCGCCGACATCTGCGACAAAACCGAGCGTCGCACCCGAATCCTCGACGGAGATGATGTCGAACCCACACGAGTACGACATCGACCGCATCAGCGCTAACAGCGGCAAATCGATCTTCGAAACAACAGGGATTGGAGACCCATATCGAACCGGGATCCCGTATGCATTTTTTTTGGCGATGGAGCGCGAGTACCCCGAAATCTGGGGTGCGAACTGGACGCAGCGATCGGCACGATTTGGCTTTGTGGATCGCACTCCGGATCCCGCGAGCGACGACTTGGATAAGCGCTTCGGGTTGCCCGTCGGGATGCACCTCACGACGGATCCGCTGACCGGCGTCGCGTTCCTCGTGACGAACTGTTCGCTGTGTCACGCCGAGCGCCTGCCCACACCGACCGGCACCGAGCTCGTGTACGGACTCGGCAACAAGCGCATTCGCATTCACGCGTACGACGCCGCGTTCGCCGACGTGATCGCGAAGCCGCGCTTCACCGCCACGCACCTCGGAGCGCTCGCGACGAAGGCTGCGGAGAAGGCCGGGCTCGTGTGGCCCGAGGCGTATCGCGAGGTGATGGTGGGCGCGACGATCGCGGCGCTGAAGCAGCGCGCCGCGGATCGCGCGGAGCTGATCGCTCGCACGCGCGACAATCCTCCCGGACGCGTCGCGACGATCGAGAGCTTCGCTGTCGTCCTCGCGGCGCTGACGAAGCAATCGATCACGTTCGCGAGCGACGTGGGCTGGGCGAAGGTGCCCGACGTGATCGGTTACGCGCATCGCGTGACGCTGTCGTGGGATGCGAGTGGAGAAGGCCCGATCGATCTACTCGCCGTCGAGGCCGACATCGCCGCGGGCGTGCGCGTGAAGTGGCTCGAGGAACATCCGTTCCAAGGCGCATCGCTCGGCGCGTACCTGCGTGCCCCTGCCACGCGCCCCGCGTTCCCGGGCGCGATCGATCGCGTGCTCGCGGCGAAGGGCAAGCAGCTGTTCGCGGACACGTGCGAGCAGTGCCATGGCTCGTACGCCGACGACGGGCACGTCGACGATTACGCGGAGCAAGTCGTCCCGCTCGCGGACCTGCACACGGATCCCGCGCGTCTATTCGCACCCACCGAGAGCTTCGAGCGTGCGGCGAACCAGCCGGCGCTCACGCGCGGGTACACGCGGTTCCGTCGCTCGGAGGGCTACGTGCCTCCGGTGCTCACGAACGTGTGGGCGCGCGCGCCGTACGGCCACGCCGGCCAGTGGCCGTCACTCGCGGTTCTCGCGACCGCGCCCGATCAGCGCGCGAAGCAGTTCGTCGTCGATCTCGGCGCGCCGTACGATCGAGCCACGGTCGGCGTCGCGACCCTCCCCGCGGGTACGCCGGTTCCCGCGACCGGCTACGCGCACGACGCGACCAAACCCGGGTTCTCCGTCGCGGGGCATCCGTTCCTCGCGGATCTCGGCCCCGATGCGCGTGCGGTGATCGAGTACTTGAAGACGCTCTAACGAACGCCCGGCGCGCCGGTCGTCGACAACACGGGATCGACCGAGATCGCGACGCCGAGCGGCACGCTCACGCGCTTCACTTCTTCGCGCGCCATCGGATCGGCGGGGGCGCCTTCGTCCCAGCCCATCTTCAACACGATGATCGTGTCGCCGCCTTGCGTGGTCACGTGAAGCTCGGTGCCGGTACCGCCGGTCTTACACCGCATGCCGGTGAGCGCGTGCATGTCCGCCGCGGGGACGATCACGTCGCACGTGCCCTTCCAACGACCGAGCTCGTGGCTCGCGACCTGGCCGCGCTCGTCGGTGAGCGCGAGGTAGAGATCGGCCATCGCTTCGTTACTGACGGTGGTGGCTTGGATGCCCCACGCCAGCGAAATTCGCTTGGCGATGGGAGCGGGGCCCGAGCCCGAGCCAGGACCAGTCTCCGTCTTCGCGGGGCCGGGACATCCGGCGAGGAGGATCGCGGCGACGATCGGAAGGGGGCGCTTCATGCAGCGAACCCTACTACAGCGGTAAGATGCGGGCATGTCACTGGCCCGCCTGGTCGTCATCGAGGGACCCGACGCAGGGCGCGAGTTCGAGTTGCCCCTGCGTGGCGGCGTCGTCGGGCGCGGCGAAGGCAGCCTCGTCCAGCTCACCGATCCCACGGTGTCGCGCAACCACGGCTCGCTCGAGCTGCGCGACGGCGCGATGTGCTGGATCGACGAGAGCAACAAGACCCGCACGCTGATCAACGGCGGGCCCGTGTCCGTCCATCGCCTCGAAGCGGGCGACGAGATCGTGCTCGGCGGCACGAAGATGGCGTACCTGCCCGCGGATGGCGTCGCCGTGACGAAGGCCACGAGCCACGTGACGATGGAGGTCAACAGCCGCGCGCTGTTCGCGCTCGTCGGCATCGATGACCGCGCTCGCCGCCACCTCGCCGCGCTCGCACAGCTCGGTGATCGCCTGCGCGTCGAGAGCGCCGCCGGTCGCGAGGCTGTCGCCCGCGCCGCGTGCGATGCCGCGCTGTCCGCGCTCGGCGCGCACCGCGCATTCGTGTTGTCCGCGGGCCGGCGCGTGGCACCCGTGAGCGCGGCGGTGGGCACTGGCGAGTCCACACAACTGCAAGCACCGCAGGACCTCGTCGACAAGGTCGTCGCCCATCGTCAGGTGGTGACCGCGGAGACGGGCGGCCGCGCGTTGATCGCCACGCCGATCAGCGGCACCGGCGACGATGTCGTCGGCATCCTGTGGGTCGATCGCAAGGGCGGCCCGTGGGAGCAAGCGGACTCGCTCGCGGCGAGCTGTCTCGCGCATCTCTTGTCGGCAGCATGGGTCGCGGCGGATGCGCGCGATCAAGCCGTACGCCGCGCGGACGCCCTCGAAGAGCAGCTCGAGGGACGCGCACCGGCGGACGGCGATCTGATCGGCAAGAGCGAAGCCGCGCAGCGCGTGACCGCGTTCATCAAGCGCGTGGGCCCGTCGGATGCGACGGTGCTCCTCGGCGGTGAATCGGGCGCCGGCAAGGAGATGGTGGCACGCGCGATCCATCGTGCATCGCGGCGCGGCAAGGGTCCGTGCGTCGCGGTCAACTGCGCCGCGTTGACCGAGACGCTGATCGAGAGCGAGCTGTTCGGTCACGAGAAGGGTGCGTTCACGGGAGCGACCGAGAAGAAGGCCGGCCGGTTCGAGATGGCCGATCGCGGGACGCTGTTCCTCGACGAGGTCGGAGAGCTCCCGCTCGGGCTACAGACGAAGTTCTTGCGCGTGCTCGAGGAGCGGCGCTTCGAACGCGTCGGCGGTCAGCGCGCGATCGAAGTCGACGTTCGCGTCGTCGCCGCGACGAATCGCGATCTCGCCGAGATGGTCAAGCGCGGAACGTTCCGCGAGGACCTCTACTACCGACTCTCGGTGATCATGATCGAGGTTCCCCCACTACGCGATCGTCTCGACGACGTGCCGCTGCTCGCGGAGTTCTTCTTGAACCGCTTCCGGCACCAGGCAGCGCGCCGCCTCTCCGGGTTCGCCCCCGACGCGCTCGCCGCGATGACGCGCTACGCGTGGCCCGGCAACGTCCGCGAGCTACGCAACGCCGTCGAGCGCGCGATCGTCCTCGGCGATCGAGATCAGATCGTCGCGCAGGACCTGCCACCACAAGTCCTCGCGCACGCGCAACCACCGCGCGCCCGCACGTCGCCGCCGACACCGCCGCTCGGGTCGATGGCGGTGAGCGCACCGATACCCGCCGTCGCCAATGTCACGATCGATCAGGGTCCGCCGACCCTCGCGCGCCCTGCCCCCGCGGCGCCACCAGCCGCGGCGAAGTCGCTGCGCGAGCTCGAGAAGGAAGGCATCCTCGCCGCGCTCGCCGCGACCAACGGCAACAAGGCGCAGGCGGCCGCGATCCTCGAGATCGATCGCTCGACGCTCTACAAGAAGCTGAAGGACTACGAGATCGAGAGCTAACGCTTCTCGACCAAAATCGATTCGAGGGTCGAGAGCAGCTCGTCGAGCTTCACCGGCTTCGTCAGATAGCGATAGAAGCCTGACTCCTTCGCGCGGATCGTGTCCCTCTGGAGCGCCGCCGCCGAGAGTCCCACGATCGGAATGTCTTTGGTCTCGGGCCACTCGGCGAGCTTGCGTGTCGCTTCGATCCCGCTCATCCCGGGAAGATTGATGTCCATGATCACGACATCGGGCCGGCGTGCGCGAATGATCTCGATGCCCTGCTCGGCGGTGCCAGCGGTCACCATCTCGATGCCCGGCAGATCTTCCATCACGGCTGCCATGAACGCGATGTTCGACGGATTGTCCTCGACGTACACGACGAGATGACGAGGGCCGCTCGCGGCGAGCGGAGATTCGTTCGCGCGCTCCACGGGCGTCGAGAGGATCGGCTGTGCCACTTCGCACTGCTCGCGCAGATCGATCCAAAACGTGGAACCTCGTCCGGCTTCACTCGTGAACCCTACGGTTCCGCCCATCAGCTCGGCGAGGCGCCTGCTGATCGCGAGGCCGATGCCCGTGCCTTCGATCGTTCCGGACTCCTGGCCCGCGCGCTGGAACGGCTCGAAGATCATCGCGTGCTTGTCCGCGGGGATCCCCATGCCGTCATCGATCACCGCGATGCGCATTCCGCGCGCCGATCGCGAGAGCTCGAACGTCACGTGCCCCTCTCTCCGCCCGTACTTGATCGCGTTGGATCCGAAGTTCATCAGGATCTGCGCGATGCGCGTGCGATCCGCGATCGCGAGGGCGGGCGCCCCCTCCAACGTTGTCTGCCGCACGTCGATGCCGGTCCTCGCGGCGAGCGGCTGGAGCGTCGAGACGACGTCGCGGACGACCTCGCCCATCGCGACCGGCTCCACGGAGATCGTCATTCGCCCCGACTCGATCCGGGCGAGATCGAGGACGTCGTCGATCAGCCGGAGCAGGTGGGCACCGCCGCGCATGACGTGCTCGAGTCGATCGAGCTGCCGCGTGCTCAGGGGCTCCTTGCGATCACGCTGCAGGAGCTCCGCGAACCCGAGGATCGCGTTGAGCGGCGTGCGCAGCTCGTGACTCATCGACGACAGGAACTCGCTCTTTGCCGCGCTCGCCGCGTCCGCCTCGCGGCGTGCCTGACGCAGCTCGTCCTCGCGAGCGACATCGGCGGTGACATCGATGATCAACGAAACGGTGCCGCCGTCGGGCATCCGGCGCTCCAGCACGCGCATGATCCGTCCGTCGGTCGTGCGCAGCTCGAACGCCCCCGACGGTGCCCGGTGATACGCGATCCGTCGCGTGCGGAACTGGTCGCGCGTCTCGTGGGCGAGGTCGTACTTGCCCGCCGCGAGTCCCAAGTCGAGCGCTGCCTCGAAGCGATGTCCGGCGAGACCGGCGTCGGTACCGCCCGCGAGCTCGCGAAACGCACCATTGATCAACACGAGGCGATCGCGCTCGTCGTAGATCGCGAACGCGTCCTGGATCGAATCGACCGCGCTGCGCAGATATTCGTTCGCGCGCCGCGCCTCCTCCTCGATCAATTTTCGCGCACTGATATCGCGAATGACCTTCGACGCACCCACGACGCGGCCGCTCTCGAGGATCGGTGACATCCGGACGGAGACATCGAGCATGGTGCCGTCCTTGCGACAGCGCGTGGTCTCGAACGTGGGCACTTTGTCACCGGCGGCAATGCGATCGAGCATCGCGCGCTCGGCGGCCAGGTTGCCGTCGGGCAGGATCCGGACGATCGATTGTCCGACGATGTCGGCCAACGTGTAGCCGAACATCGCCTCCGCACTCGCATTCCACGCCGTGACCTTACCGGACAGGGTCACGGCGATGATCGCGTCCTCGGACGAGTCGACGATCGCTGCCACGCGATGGAGATCGCGCTCGATGCGCCGGCGCTCGGTGACATCGCGGATCGCCGCGGACACCATCAAGACGTCGCCGGTCTTGATCGGGCTCAAGCTGATCTCGACGGGAAACTCGGTACCGTCCTTGCGTCGCCCCTTGAGGTCGAGCCCCGAGCCCATCGGTCGCGGCCGTGGTGCGGTCGTGAACGTCTCGATGTGCGCCGGGTGCCGCGCGCGGACGCGATCGGGAACGAGCGTCTCGACCGGCTCGCCGATCAGCTCGCTGCGCGAATAGCCGAACATCTTCTCGGCCGTCATGTTCACCAGCACGATCGTTCCGGATCGATCGCAGACGACGAGGCCGTCCGGTGCGAGGTCCACGAGATCGCGAAAGCGAAGGTCGGCGCGCTGCTGTTCGAGCACTACGCGGTCGGCGAGCTGTACCGATGTCTGCTTGGCGAGTGCGAGCTCGGTGACATCTTCGACGCGATGAATGACGTACTCGACCTCTCCTGCGTCGTCGAGAATCGGGGTGTTCACCGGGGACCACCACCGCTCCTCGAATGTTCCGTCCGGCCGGCGGACGTCGTACTTCTGCGTTGCCATCGAGTCCGGCGCCTTGGTCGCGATCGCACGCGCGATCGATGCGGCGAGGTTGCGCGTGCCCGTCGCATCGGCATCGGCGGGATTGTCCGGGAACACGTCGAACAAGCCGCGTCCGAGGATCGACTCGCGCGTCGTCATCGTGGCACGAAGATAGGCGTGGGTCGCCGCGAGGATCGTGAGCGCCGGATCCGGCGCTAGGACGAGAATTGATCCCGGCGCGGATTCGAACAATCGCTGATAGCGAACGTCACCCACGCTCGGTGAGCCTACTCATCGTTCGCGACGGGACAAGGTGGCGGACTCCGAAATTCGGCGTGGTTCCGCATCGACCGCGCAACGAGTGCACGCGAACGAGTCGCGATGTGCAGAGGTTGCCGGCTAGCTCCTCGCGTCCTCCTGTCGTCGCTGCTCCTCGCATGGCCCACACGATGCAGCCTCCAGACAGCGAATCGACGGAGGAGTCATGGCAAATCCACTGTGTCACTGGGAGCTCATGGTCAACGACGTACCGAGGGCCAAGCGGTTCTACTCGGCGATCTTCGGATGGCAGTACGCGGACGGTTCACCCGAGTACACGATGATCGACACCGGTGCTCCTCCCGGCGGTGGGCTCATGCAGAAGCCGCGCGGTGCTCCGATGCCCGCGCTCAACACGTACTTTCAAGTCGACAGCATCGACAAGACGTCGCGGGTGGTCGTCGAGGCAGGTGGCACGATGATCGTCCCGAAGGCAGAGGTGCCCGGTGGATGGTTCGCGATGTTCCTCGATCCCGACGGAATCGCTGTGGGCATCTTCGAGAACAAACCCGCGAAGGAGAAGTCATGACACGCATCGCCTTGGTCTTGACAGTGGTTCTCGGAGCAGCGACCGCGACGGCCGCGACGAAGGCAGGGGTGACCATGCCCGACAGCGTGACCGTGGAGACGAAGACACTCTCGCTCAACGGCTTGGGGCTACGAGAAGCGACGATCTTCGACGTCGATGTCTATGTCGCCGGCCTCTACGTGGAGAACGTCTCGTCGAACGCGGCGAAGATCGTCGCGGCGGCGGAGATCAAGCAGATCGTTCTGCGCTTCGTCCGCGACGTGGATCGCGACGACATCGTCGAGGCGTGGACCGAAGGCTTCGCGAAGAACTCGACGGTTCCCGTGGCGAAGCTGAAGGCGCTGATCGCACAGCTGAACCGGTGGATGCCGAGCTTCGACGACGGTGACACGCTGACGTTCACGATCATCCCTGGCAAGGGTGTGGCCGTCGACATCAACGGCAAGCGCAAGGGAGTCCTCGGCGACGACGACTTCGGGCGCTCGCTCGTCTCGATCTGGCTCGGGCCCAAGCCGCCCACCGGCGACCTCAAGCGCGGCATGCTCGGCCGCCACCCGGGGTCCTGATGGAGGTCACGTCGAGCATCGACATCGAAGCATCCGCACGCGCGGTGTGGTCGGTCCTCACGGACTTGCCGCGGTTCCGGACGTGGAACCCGTTCATCCGCGCAGCGCGAGGGTCGACCGAGGTCGGAGACACCGTTCGCGTACGCGTACGCTCGTCGTTTGGCCTCCCGCTCGTGTTCCATGCGAAGGTGCTCGAGTCCGAAGCGAATCGCGAGCTGCACTGGCGCGGCTACCTGGGCTCGCCGTGGTTCGCGTGCGGCGAGCATTGGTTCACGATCGAACCGCTCGACGGGACACGCGTGCGCTTTGTCCAGCGCGAGCGGTTCACGGGCCTGGTGCCGCGGATCGCATCGCGCCTCCTCGCGCGCGAGGCGAAGCGTGGGTTCGATGCGATGAACGCGGCGCTCGCGACGCGCTCAGAGGACCTCGTGAGCATAGAGCGCGACCCCGATCGTGATCCCGGCGCCCGCCGTCACGAATAGCGTGCGCCGTGCGTGACGAAACTCCCCGGACGTGACGGCTGCCTCGAGCGCCGCGATCGGCCCCGCGGTGTGCGTTGCCACGAGCTCGGGCGCGACGGTCGGAAGACAGGCGAATGGAATGCCGAGCCCGTTCGCGACACCTCGCGCGAACGACGTCGGGTACTGGCTCGTGATCAGGAGATCGATGTCGGCGGGCCGCAGGCGCGCGCGGTCGAGGAACGCCGCGCCGACGCTAGTGGCGAGATCGATGCAGCGCGATGCGAAGCTCGGTGCCTCGCGAACCTCGATCACGTTGCGACCGCGGCCCAAGAAGCCTTCGTGCGGCTTCCACGTGAGGTCGACCTCGAACAGCGAGGCGTACTCGCTGAACGTGCGCAGCTCGATCTGCTGGAACCCGGAGCTGTCGTCGGCGTGCGCCACGAGCATGGCTCCCGCGGCCGGCGCGAACGGGAAGTCCTGCGAGGTGCTCGGCGATGGATCGACGTCGCCCGCGACGATCATCGCGTGACGTGCGGCGCCGTGGCCGACGAAGCCGTCGACGATCCACGCCGCCGTCAGGACGCCGCAGCCCCCGTTGAGAATATCGAAGGAGAACGTGCCGTGATGACCGTAGGTGATGTGACCGCCGGGGTTCGCGCCGATGTCTTCCTGGATGATCGCGGCGAGTGCGGGTTCCGCGACGTTACCGTTGCGATAGAGCCCCGCATTGATCAACAGGTCGAGCTGAGTCGCGCGGTCTCCGGCGCGGTCCAGGCACGTCTGTGCCGCGACATCCGTCAGGTGAAGTGCACCGCGCCCGAGCTTCCATCCGTGGCCGTGTGCGGTCGCGACCGCCTCAATGCGCGTGCCCATGGCTGACCTCCAACTCGTCCAGCTCGAACAAGACGACACCGACCTGAAGCCCCGACGCGACGGACAACAACAGGATCTTGTCGCCGGCACGAAATCGCTTGTCGTCGAGATAGCGATGGAGCGCGACGAACAGCGTCGTCGACGCGCTGTTGCCGAGCTCGTCGACGGTGACTACGACGTTCTTGGGATGTCCGCCGAGCCGCTCGGAGAGGACGCGCTCTCCCGCGCGGATGGCTCGCACCGACGTCTGATGCGGGATCAACCAGTCGATCTCGCCGAGCGAGAGGCCGCACTGCTCGAGGATCTGTTCGATCAGCGGAGGTCCCTCCTCCATCGCGACGTCGTGGATCTTCCTCGCGCGCGTGAACATCACCGCGCCGGGATGATGCAACGCCGGCAACCCGACGCACAGACGGCTGTGCTCCGCGAGCGTCGTGAACCCCGCGAGCTGGATGCCCTTCTCGCGATCCGGTGCACGATCCACGAGCACCGCGGCACCGGCGTCTCCGAGCGTCAGCGATGCGAGCTGCGCGCTGAGGATGCTGCGGATCGTGCGGGCGGCGTTCGTACCGAGGCCGCTGATGCGCTCGCCGCTCACCACCATTCCCCGGCGGATCGCACCGCGCCGGATCATGTCGTGCAACACGAACACGCCGGTGAGCATGCCGGCGCACGCGTTGGAGATATCGAAGTTGATCGCGGCGTCAGCGCCGATCGCCTGCTTGACGGACAGGCTCAGCGGCGGTTCGAAGCGGTGCGTCGTCCCGTCGACATAGCGCGTGATGCTCGCATCGATGACGACGTCGAGGTCCGCGCCCGTATAGCGGGAGCGTGCGAGACAGTCTCGCGCCGCGTCGATCGCAAGAGTCAGCGAGGTGTCGTCGGGACTGCACACGCGATGCTCGCGGATTCCGGTCAATCGCTCGAGGTCGATGTTCGTGTGGTGCTGCGTGCTCGCCATCAGCTCCTTCGTGGTCACCACGCGGTCCGGCAGCTTCATGCCGACGCTCTCGAACCGCGCTGCGAACGGCGCATCGGCGGTGCGATTGGACTCGACGAGCATCCACGGCGTCTGCATGACGTCACCTCTCCCTGCTCGAAGCGTGCCTGAGCAAATCGCGCACGAATTGCGCGGGTTCACGCGGCATCGCGCTGACCACGAAGGAACCGACGACCGCGCGTCAGTCGCGTTAGCGTCTGCTGCATCGCAGCCTCGACGTCTCGGTAACAGCGCTCGAGATCCGCCGGGCGATCAGCGCTCTCGGGGCCCAGCTCCGGCCAGGTCATCGCCGGCAAGAACGCCTGCGTTGTCTGCGCGGGGAGTGGCAGGTACGGCACGAAGCCCGACGTGATGCCCCATGGCAGCGAGAACGCGATCGGTAACACCTCGGTGCGAGCCCAGCGATGCGCGTGGAGCAGACGAGCCAATCGATCACCGCGCGACAGCACGATGAACTGCTCGTGGTTTCCCGCCGTGACCACAGGAACGATCGGGACGCGTTCGCGCAGAGCGAGCTTGAGGAACCCTTTGCGGCCGCCCAGCACGATCTTGTCGCGGTCGCGGAACGAGCGGAACGTCTCGAGGTCCGAGCCCGGATAGACGAGCACGCACCCACCCGCGGCAAAGACGTGGCGAGCACTCTCGTGCCCCGCGCGCAGGAGGCCCATCCGCCCGGCGTAGCGTCGCAGGATCGGATCCGCGAACAGAAAGTCGTGCGCGAGCGCGTAGACCGGGCGCTCGGGACCGAAATGATCGTAGAGCGCGATCTCGGTGAAGAAACCCTCGCTCGGCAACAGGCCACCGCTGTGATTGCCGACGAGCAAGAGCGGTCCGCGCGCCGGAACGTTCTCGATGCCTTCAGTTCGCAACCGGAAGTAGTGCCTGCCGAGCCACTGATAGAGGTCGCGAATCAGCAGCAGCAGCTCGGGATCGCGCGCGTGAATATCGTCGGCGAGCACGATCTCTGACCCGATCGCTCGTTGGAGTACGAACTTCGCGAACCTCGCGACCAGGCGGGGCGGCGACAACAGCACCTTGCGATCCGCTCGCGGAACGAGGCGCCGCGCGCGGGCGATCCACTCGAGGGCGCCGGTCATGAAGCCGGCAGTTGCATCGGACGTGCCGCGGAGCGCTACCGCGGTCGATCACGAGACGCGAATCGGTGTAATGGTCGCCCGACCGCGGCGTCGTACGGGCGAAAGGACAATGACCATGACCCAGACGAACGAATCCACGAAGACCGAATCTCCCTGTCGCCACTGCCAGCGCACCTGCGGATGCGATGCCACCACCCGGAGCGAGTGCCCGTGCGAGACCTGCGAGTGCACCGAGTGCACGTGCGTCGCTTGCGCGTGCGCCGAATAGGAGGCAGGACACCGCCATGACCACGCCGAACGATCTCGCGGCGATCCTCGTCGCTCACCATCGCGATCTGCTCGCGTTCGTCGAACGCCGCGTACACGACCGTGCCCTCGCCGAGGAGATCCTTCAAGACGCGTTCGTGCGTGGCATCGAGAAAGCGGACGAGATCCGCGACTCGGCGCTCGGCTGGATGTACCGCATGCTGCGCAACGCGATCATCGATCGTGCGCGGCGTGCGGCCGTCCAGCGCGAGCGCCTCGATGCGCTCGCGAACGAGCTCGAGACCCGCACGGATCCCGAGCTCGCCGACGTCGCGTGCAAGTGCGTCACGAAGCTCGCGACGACTCTCAAACCCGAGTACGCCGATGCGCTCCAGCGGATCGACGTCGAGGGCGTCGCGGTGAAGGACTATGCCGACGAGCGCGGCATCAGTGCGAGCAATGCGGGCGTGCGCGTGTTTCGCGCGCGCGATGCACTGCGATCACAGGTCGCGAAGGCGTGCGGCACGTGCGCCACGCATGGCTGCGTCGACTGCACCTGCGGGAAGCGCGCGACCACGTAACTCAGTTCGCACACGCGGGGAACTGCGTCGATCCAGTGCGCGCGACGTTGTCACCGACCGCGATGTTCGCGTCTTCGATCACGTGGCCGCGCGAATCCGTGACGCGCAGCGTGTACGGCCCCGTGCCGAGACCGTTGGTCGCGACGAAGTAGTTGTAGTCGACGCGATCGATCGCTCGATACGTGCCGCTTTCGTCGCGCGCCTCGAGCGTCGCGATCGGGTAGCGATGGTTCCGGATCTGGATCCCCGTCCAGTACTGCGACGAGCCGTCCTTGAACTGATAGCTGATCGGGCCCGAGACGTCGCACGCGACTTCGCGCCACGAGATCGATACTCGCCCGGCCGACAGTGGCGCGATGCGCTCGAA